>ERZ1066138.759-NODE-759-length-10558-cov-10.521375_pt1 | contig 10558 bp, 6 predicted proteins | sample MGYA00382785_ERZ1066138 | MGnify/ENA primary metagenome ERZ1066138 (study PRJEB33369, sample SAMEA5778368) | biofilm metagenome | biome: Industrial cooling water; feature: Water cooling tower basin; material: Biofilm | place: United Arab Emirates | collected...
GTTGTAGACCACGTCGAGGATCACCTCGATGCCGGCCCGGTGGAGGGCCTTCACCATCCCCTTGAACTCGCGCACCAGGTCGCCCCCGCTGCCCGTGGCCGCGTAGAGCGCGTGGGGGGCGAGGAAGCCGATCGAGCTGTAGCCCCAGTAGTTGGTGAGCCCCTTCGACACCAGGTGCATCTCGTCGGCGAAGTGGTGCACGGGCAGCAGCTCGACCGCGGTGACGCCCAGCTCGCGCAGGTGCGCGACGGCCTCGTCGGAGGCCAGCCCCGCGTAGGTGCCGCGCAGGTCCTCGCGCACCGAGGGGTGCCGCCTGGTGAAACCGCGCACGTGGACCTCGTAGATCAGCGTCTCGTGCCAGGGCGTGCCCGGCGGGCGGTCGTCCTCCCAGTCGAAGGCGGGGTCGAGGACGAGGCACTTCGGGATCGCGTCGGCGTCGTCGCTGTCGTCGCGCACCATGTCCGCGTCCTCGCCGTCCGGCTCGTAGGGCAGGACGTTGCCCGCGTCCCAGGCGATCGGGCCCTCGATCGCCTTCGCGTAGGGGTCGATCAGGAGCTTGGCCGGGTTGAAGCGGTGGCCGCTCAAGGGGTCCCAGGGCCCGTGCACGCGGTACGCGTAGCGCTGCCCGGGGCCCACCTCGGGCAGGTAGCAGTGCCAGTTGAAGGCGGTGCGCTCCCGCACCTCGACCCGCGTCTCCTGGTCGAGGGCGTCGAACAGGCACAGCTCGACGCGCTCGGCGTTCTCGGAGAAGAGCGAGAAGTTGGTGCCCCGGCCGTCCCAGGTGGCGCCCAGCGGGAAGGGCCGCCCCGGCCAGACCCTCACCGCGTCACCGCGCCGGCCAGCGGCGGCAGCGAGAGCGCGCCCTCCTCGAGGCGCGCCTCCGGGTGGGTGGCCAGCAGCACCTCGCGGCCCGCGCCGGGCACGCGGGCGGGGCGCTCGCCGAAGTTGCCCCACACCCGCAGGTCGCCGCGGGTCATGACCATCCAGCCCTCCTCCTCGTCGAAGCGCACCTCGGCCGGCCCCTCCGGCGCCCGCGCCCGCAGCGCGATCAGCTCCTCGTGCAGCCGCCGCCGCCCCGGGTCGGCGGCGCCGGCGCCGGGGCGCGAGCGCGCGAACGTGGCCGGGTCCTGGGGGTCGGGGACGTCCTCGGCCGAGAACCCGGCGAAGGCGGCGAACTCGCGCCGCCGGCCCTCGCGGGTGGCCTCCGCGATCTCGGGGTCGATGTGGTCGGTGAAGAACTGGAAGGGCTGGCGCGAGCCGTCCTCCTCACCCATGAAGAGCATGGGCGTGAACGGGGCCATCAGCGTCCAGAGGGCGCGCAGCGCCAGCGTCTCGGGGGCCGGGCGGTCGCCGGTCGCGCGGTTGCCCACCTGGTCGTGGTTCTGGGAGTAGGCGACGAGCGCGGCCGGCGGCACGTCCGGCGCCGGCGCGCCGTGGCGCCGCCGCCGGTAGGCGGACCACCGCCCGTCGTAGACGTACGGCCGCGCCGTGGCCTCGGCAAGGTCGGCCAGGCGGCCGAAGTCGGCGTAGTAGCCGTCGCGCTCGCCCGAGAGCGCCGCGTGGAGGGCGTGGTGGAAGTCGTCGTACCACTGGGCGTCGAACCCCCAGCCGCCGCGCTCGGCGGGCCGCACCACGCGCGGGTCGTTGAGGTCGCTCTCGGCGATCAGCACCGGCGTCCACGGGGCCGCCGCGCGCGCCCGCTCGCACAGCTCGGCCAGCACGTGCCGCGCGGACATGTCGTAGATCGCGTGCACGGCGTCCACCCGCAGGCCGTCGATCCGGTAGTCGCGCAGCCACATGCAGGCGTTCTGGATCGCCCACTCGCGCGCGCCGCCGCAGTCGGCGTCGTCGAAGTTCATCGCCCGGCCCCAGGGGGTGCCATACCGGTCCGTGAAGTAGGGGCCGAAGGCCTCCAGCGCCTCCGCCCCCGGGCCCACGTGGTTGTAGACCACGTCGAGGATCACCCCGAGCCCCTCGGCGTGGGCGGCGTCGACCAGCGCGGCCAGGCCCTCGGGCCCTCCGTAGGCCGGGTGGGGGGCCCAGGTGTAGAGGCCGTCGTAGCCCCAGTTGCGGTCGCCGGGGAAGGTGGCGACCGGCATCAGCTCGATCGCGGTGACGCCCAGCGCGCGCAGCTCGGGCAGCCGCCGCGCCGCCGCCGCGAACGTGCCCTCCTCGGTGAAGGTGCCGACGTGCAGCTCGTAGACCAGCAGGCCGTCGGGGGAGAGCCCCCGCCACCCCTCGGCCGCGAACGGGAACCGGGCGGGGTCGACGACCCGCGAGGGCCCGCGCACGCCGGCCGGCTGGAAGCGCGAGCAGGGGTCGGGCAGCGGGTCGCCGCCGTCGAGGGCGTAGCCGTAGTCGTCGCCGTGCCGGGCGCGGGCGACTCCCTCGAACACGCCGCCGAGCCGGGGCTCCAGCGCGGTCCGCTCGCCCCCCACGTCCACCTCGACCCCGCGCGCCGCGGGCGCCCACACGCGGAAGCGGCAGGCGCCGTCCGGCAGCGGCTCGGCCCCCAGCGGACGCTCCCAGGGAAGCGCCGCGGCGTCAGTCATCCGGCGTCAGCCACACCACCGCCAGCGGGGGCAGGCTCACCTCGGCGGAGTGGCGCTCGCCGCCCCAGGGGGTGTCGTCCGCGTGCACGCCCCCCAGGTTGCCCACGTTGCCCCCGCCGTACGCCTGGGCGTCGGTGTTCAGGGCCTCGCGCCACCGCCCGCCGCGGGGGAGCGGCAGCCGGTAGCCCGGCCGCGGCACGGGCGAGAGGTTGGCGGCGGCCACCAGGCAGCGGCGGGCGCCCTCCGAGAACCGCGCGAACGCGACCACGTTGGCGTCGCGGTCGTCCACCACCAGCCAGCGGAACCCAGCCGGGTCGGCATCCAGCTCCCACAGCGCGGGCTCCTCGCGGTACAGGCGGTTGAGGTCGCGCACAAGCCGCTGCACCCCGGCCGGGCGGGGGCGCTCCAGGAGGTGCCAGTCGAGGCTGCGCTCGTGGCTCCACTCGGCCTCCTGGGCCAGCTCGCCGCCCATGAACAGGAGCTTCTTGCCGGGGTGGGCCCACATGTAGCCGTAGAGGGCCCGCAGGTTGGCGTGCCGCTGCCAGTCGTCACCGGGCATCCGCGAGATCAGCGAGCCCTTGCCGTGCACCACCTCGTCGTGCGAGAGCGGCAGCACGAACTGCTCCGAGAACGCGTACACCAGGCTGAACGTCAGCTCGTCGTGGTGGTAGCTGCGGTGCACCGGCTCCCGGGCGAAGTAGTGGAGCGTGTCGTGCATCCAGCCCATGTTCCACTTGAGGTCGAAGCCCAGGCCGCCCTGATCGGTGGGGCGCGAGACGGCCGGCCAGGCGGTCGACTCCTCGGCCGCCGTCACCACCCCCGGCTCCTCGGCGTGGGTCACCTCGTTCAGCTCGCGCAGGAAGGCGATCGCCTCGAGGTCCTCGCGGCCGCCGTACTCGTTGGGCACCCACTCCCCGGCGGCGCGCGAGTAGTCGCGGTAGAGCATCGAGGCCACCGCGTCCACGCGCAGGCCGTCGGCGTGGTACTCGCGCAGCCAGCAGAGGGCGCTCGCCACCAGGAAGTTGCGCACCTCGTCGCGGCCGTAGTTGAAGATCAGCGTGCCCCAGTCGGGGTGGGCCCCCCGGCGCGGGTCCTCGTGCTCGTAGAGGGCGGTGCCGTCGAAGCGGGCCAGGGCGAAGTCGTCGCGGGGGAAGTGGGCCGGCACCCAGTCGAGCAGCACGCCCACGCCGCGCTCGTGCAGCCGGTCGATCATCTCGCGCAGGTCGTCGGGGGAGCCCTGCACCGGGCTGGGCGCGTAGTAGGAGGACACCTGGTACCCCCACGAGCCCGAGAAGGGGTGCGCCATCACCGGCATCAGCTCCACGTGGGTGAAGCCCATGTCGGCGCAGTAGTCGCCCAGCTCCTCGCCCAGCTCGCGGTAGGTGAGCGGGCGGTTGCCCTCCAGCGGGTTCCAGCGCCAGGAGGGCAGGTGCACCTCGTAGATCGACACCGGCTCGGCGTGCGGGCGCGCCCCGCGGCGGCGGGAGAGCCAGCCGTCGTCGCGCCAGCGGTGCTCGGAGCGCGCGACGATCGAGGCGGTGCGCGGAGGCTCCTCGCACGCGAGCGCGACGGGGTCGGCCTTCAGCCGCAGCGCCCCGTCGGCCCCGCGGATCTCGTACTTGTACCGCGCGCCGGGCGCCACGCCGGGGACGAACAGCTCCCACACGCCCGAGGCGCCCAGCGAGCGCATCGGGTGGATGCGGCCGTCCCAGGCGTTCCAGTCGCCCACGACGCTCACCGACCGCGCCGAGGGCGCCCAGACCGCGAAGGCCGTGCCGGCGACGCCGCCGATCTCGCGCGGGTGCGCCCCCAGGCGCTCCCACAGCGCCCGGTGGCGCCCCTCGCCGATCAGGTGCAGGTCGAGCTCGCCCAGCGTCGGCAGGAACGCGTAGGGGTCGGCCTCGCGGGTGACCCGGCCCGACGCCTCCACCTCCAGCTCGTAGGCCGGCACCCCGTCGCCGCCGGCGGGGAGCACCCCCTCGAACAGCCCCTGGGCGCGGTGGCGCAGCTCCACCGCCTCGCCGTCGCGCGGGATCGCGCGCACGGCCTCGGCGCCCGGCCGCCAGGCGCGCACGGTGACGCCGCGCGGGCCGGGGTGCGCCCCCAGCACGCGGTGGGGGTCGTGGTGGTCGCGGGCGACCAGCAGAGCGAGGTCCTGCTCGATGCTCAGGGATCTGCCCTCAGGACGTGGGCGGGGAAGACGGAGGGGTCCAGCCGCACGTAGTTGCCCCCGGCGTGCCAGCGGTACACCGCGCCGCTCACCAGGTCGCGCACGGGCGTCTCGGCGTGCAGGCCGAGGTCGCCGGGCAGGTCCACCAGGCCCTCGTGGGCCGCGTGGGGGTCGAGGTTCACCACCACCACGATCGTGCCGGGACCGCGCCCCTTCGCGTAGGCGATGAGGGCGTCGTTGGCGGTCTCGAGGAAGCGCACGTCGATGCGCCGCAGCGCGGGCGACTCGCGCCGGATCTCGTTCAGCCGCGCGGCCAGCGGCAGCAGCGGGCCGTCGAGCGAGCGCGCCTTCGTCTCGTACTTCTCCGAGTCGAGGTACTCCTCGCTGCCCGGCCGCACCGGCGTGCTCTCCATGTGCTCGAAGCCGGAGTAGATGCCGTAGCTGGGGGAGAGGGTGGCCGCCAGCACCAGGCGGGCCTCGAAGGCGGGGCGCCCGCCCTCCTGGAGGTAGGCGTGGAGGATGTCCGGCGTGTTGGCGAAGAGGTTCGGCCGGAAGAACTCCGAGACCGGGCCCGCCAGCTCGGTGAGGTACCCGGTGAGCTCGGCGCGGGAGTTGCGCCAGGTGAAGTAGGTGTAGCTCTGGCTGAAGCCCACCTTGGCCAGCGCGTACATGCGCGCGGGGCTGGTGAAGGCCTCGGAGAGGAACACGACGTCGGGGTGCTCCTCGCGCACGGTGCGGATGAGCCACTCCCAGAAGCCCAGGGGCTTCGTGTGCGGGTTGTCGACCCGGAAGATCCGCACGCCGCGGTCGACCCAGAAGCGCACCACCTCGCGCAGCTCGCGCCACAGCGCGCGCCAGTCGGGGCTGTCGAAGTTGACGTTGTAGATGTCCTGGTAGCGCTTGGGCGGGTTCTCGGCGTACTTCAGCGTCCCGTCGGGGCGGCGGTGGAACCACTCGGGGTGCTCGGCCAGCCACGGGTGGTCGGGCGAGCACTGGATGGCGAAGTCGAGCGCGATCTCCACCCCGTGGGCCGCGGCGACCCCGACCATCCGGTCGAAGTCCTCGAGCGTCCCCAGCTCCGGGTCGACCGCCGTGTGGCCGCCCTCCGGGCCGCCGATCGCCCACGGGCTGCCCGGGTCGCCCGGCTCCGCCACGGGGGCGTTGTTGCGCCCCTTGCGGTGCGTGGTCCCGATGGGGTGGACCGGGGGCAGGTAGACCACGTCGAAGCCCAGCTCGGCGAGGCGCGGGATCGCGGCCTCCACGCCCCGGAAGCCGCCGAACGAGCGCGGGAACAGCTCGTACCAGGCGCCGGCGCGCGCGCGCTCGCGGTCGACGTCCACCTCCAGGACCTCGGAGCGCACGCGGTCGCGGCGCTCGGGGTCGCGCTCCATGGCCTCGGCCACATCGGGCGCCAGCGCCGGCGCCGGGTGGCCGCCGTCGGCGCGCAGGGCCTCCAGCGCTCGGCGCACCGCGGCCCGACGCGGGCCGCGCAGCCGCTCGGCACCTGCCTCCAGCAGCGCCGCGCCCTCGGCCACCTCGCCGCGCAGGTCCTCCTGGCCCGCCGCGAGCTTCCGCTCGACCTCGTGGCGCCACGAGGCGAACGGGTCGACCCATGCCTCCACCCGGAAGCGGTGGCGCCCCAGCCGGTCGGTGGGGAACTCGCCGCGCCAGCGGTCGGGGGTGAGCTGGGCCATCGGCACCTCGGCCCAGCCGCGGGCGCCCGGCGGGCGGTGGCGCACCGCGGCGCGGAGGGCCTCGTGGCCGTCGCGGACCAGGTCGCACTCGACCACGACCGGGTCGCCGGAGGTGCGCTTGACGGGGAAGCGGCCCCCCTCGACTGCTGGGCCGAGGTCGTGGATGCCGATCCGCGGCGGCTGCGTGCGTGGGGGAGGGGTCGGCACGGGTAGGTGAGCGTAGCCTTTCCCGATGACCGCCTCAGCGACACCGTCGTCACCGGACGACCCCACCGTCCCCCGCCGCGCCGGCGTGCTGCTGCACGTCGCCTCGCTGCCCGGCGGACGGCTCGGCCGGGGGGCGCACCGGCTGCTCGACTGGCTGGCCGACGCGGGCTTCGGCTGGTGGCAGATCCTCCCGCTGGGCCCGCCCGACCGGCACGGCTCCCCCTACGCCGCCCGCTCGGCCTTCGCCGCGTCGCCTGGGTTCCTCGCCCGGCCCCGCCGCCGGGTGAGCGCGGCGGAGCGGGACGACTTCCGCGAGCGCAACGCCTACTGGATCGACGACTGGGCCCGCGCCGCCGGCCCGCGCGCGGTGGACGACCAGGTGCGATTCGACCGCGAGTGGGCCGAGCTGCGCGCGCACGCCGCGGACCGGGGGGTCCGGATCCTGGGCGACGTGCCCTATTACGTGGCGCCCGGCGCCGCCGACGTCGCGGCCCACCCCCGGCTCTTCCGCCACGACGCCGTCGCCGGGGTCCCGCCGGACGACTTCAGCGCCGACGGCCAGCTCTGGGGCAACCCCCCCTACGACTGGCCGGCGATGCGCCGCGACGGCTACCGCTGGTGGATCGAGCGCCTGCGCCGCGCGCGCGAGCTGTGGGAGTGCTCGCGCATCGACCACTTCCGCGGCTTCGTCGCCTGGTGGGCGGTCCCGCGGCGGGCCCGCACCGCCCGGCGCGGCCGCTGGATGCCCGGGCCGGGCGCCGCGGTGATCGCGGCAGCCCGGCGCGAGCTCGGGCCGCTGCCGATGGTGGCCGAGGACCTCGGCGTGATCACGCCGCCGGTGGAGCGCCTGCGCGACCGGCTGGGACTGCCGGGCATCCGCGTGCTCCAGCACGCCTTCGCGGGCGGCGCGCGCAACCCGCACCGCCTGGAGAACCACCCCCGCCGCGCGATGGCGGTCACGGGCACGCACGACAACGACACGGTCCGCGGCTGGTGGGAGGCGGCGGCCGACGAGGTCCGCGCGCGGGCCCGCGCCGCCGCCGCCGAGGCGGGGCTCGACGAACGGGAGCCCCACCGGATGCTCGTGCGCCTGGCGCTCTCCTCGCGGGCGGGCCTCTGCGTGGTGCCCGCGCAGGACCTGCTGGGGCTGGGCTCCGCCGCCCGCCTCAACACGCCCGGCACCGCCGACGGCAACTGGCGCTGGCGCCTCCCGGCGCGGGCGCTCACCGCCGACCTCGCCCGCTGGTGCCACGAGGCGCTGGGCGCCTCGGGCCGGCTGGCGCGCTGAGCCGTTTCGACCGGCCCGGCGCGGGGAACCCGGCGGGCATGACGGAGCGCCCGCCCGGCCACCCGGGCCCCCAGCCCGCCCCGCCGCCGGTGCCGGAGCCGCCGGCCCCGGGGCCGATCCCCCCGCCCGACCCGGTGCCGCCGCCCGAGCCCGACCCGGTCCCCGAGCCGCGGATATGACCGAGGCCGAGGCGCTCGCGGCCGCGCCGCGGCGCCTGCTGGTGGACGGGGGGTGGCGGGACGCCGCCGACGGCGCGACCATGCCCGTCGACGACCCCGCCACCGGCGACGAGCTGGCCGCCGTGGCCGACGGCGGGCCGGCCGACGCGCTCGACGCCCTGGCCGCCGCCGCCGCGGCCCAGCCGCGATGGAGTGCCCGCCCCCCGCGGGAGCGGGCCGAGGCGCTGCGGGGGCTGTTCGAGGAGATGCGGGCGGCGCGGGAGGGGCTGGCGCTGCTGCTGACGCTCGAGATGGGCAAGCCGCTGGCGGAGTCGCGCGAGGAGGTCGACTACGCCGCCGAGTACCTGCGCTGGTTCGCCGAGGAGGCGGTGCGCATCGAGGGCGGCTACGCCCCCTCGCCGGACGGCCGCTCCCGCGCGCTGGTGATGAAGGCGCCCGCCGGCCCGGGCCTCGTCATCACGCCCTGGAACTTCCCCCTGGTCACCGCGACGCGGGAGATCGGCCCGGCGCTGGCGGCGGGCTGCACGCTGGTGCTGAAGCCCGCGCCCGAGACGCCGCTGGCGACCCTGGTGCTGGCGGAATGCGCCCTGCGGGCCGGGCTGCCGTCGGGGGTGCTGAACGTGGTGACGACCTCCGACCCGGCCGCGGTCACCGGCGCCCTGATCGACGACGGCCGCCTGCGCGTGCTGGCCTTCACCGGCTCCACGGCCGTCGGGCGGGAGCTCATCGCGCGCTCCGCCGACCGGGCGCTGCGCCTGTCGATGGAGCTGGGCGGCAACGCCCCCTTCCTCGTGTTCGCCGACGCCGACCTCGACGCCGCGCTCGACGGCGCCATGACCGCCAAGACCCGCAACCTGGGCGAGTCCTGCACCGCGGCCAACCGCTTCCTGGTCGACCGCGAGGTCGCGGACGAGTTCGCCCAGCGGCTGGCCGACCGGATGGCCGAGCTGCGCATGGGGCGCGGCACCGAGGAGGGGGTCGAGGTGGGCCCGCTGATCGACGTCGAGAAGGCGACCTCGGTGGAGGAGCTGGTGGCCGACGCCGTCGCCCGCGGCGCGACGCTGCTGACGGGCGGGACGCGGCCGCCGGGCCCCGGCACCTTCTTCCCGCCCACCGTGCTCGCCGGGGTCCCCCCGGACGCGCGCATCCTCCGCGAGGAGGTGTTCGGCCCCGTGGCCCCGATCACGACCTTCGCCGGCGAGGACGACGCCGTGGCCGCGGCCAACGCCACCGACTACGGCCTGGCCGCCTACGTCTACACCCGCGACCTCGACCGGGCGCTGCGCGTCGCCGAGCACCTCCAGGTGGGCATGGTCGGCCTGAACCGGGGCGTGGTCTCGAACGTGGCCGCCCCCTTCGGCGGGATGAAGCGCTCGGGCTTCGGCCGCAAGGGCGGCCGCGAGGGCATCGAGGAGTGGCTCGAGACCAAGTACGTCGCGATGCCCGCCCCGGTGCCGCCGGAGCCGGCCGCTACCCCCTGACCACGAGGCCCGCGAGCGCCCCGCGGATGCGCCGCCACAGGGACTCCCCGTCGTCCGAGGGCTCCGGCGGCCGCGCCCGCGCGACCTCCTCCCACGCCGCCGCCGCCGCGGCCGCGAGCAGCGCCACCATGGACGCCAGCCAGATGAACACCATCAGCGCGACGACGGTCCCCAGCGAGCCGTAGATCGCGTCGTAGCGACCGAAGTTCGCCACGTAGATCCCGAAGCCGGTGGCCAGCGCCCACAGCGCCACCCCGCCGCCGGCGGCCGCGCGCCACGTCCCGGGCCACCCGGGCGGCGACGCGGGCACGAGCCGGATGAGGATCAGCAGCGTGGCGGCCGCCAGCGCGATGGGCAGGGCGATCCCGACCAGCGTCCCCGCTCCGGGGACGCCGATCCGGTCGAGCACCTGCTCCTGCGCCACCCGCGCCGTCACCGTGAGGACGGCCGAGGCGAGCAGGAGCAGCCCCACGCCGGCGACCATCGCCAGGTCCACGAGCTTCCCCCGCAGGAAGGGACGGCCCGGCTCCGGGCCCGAGACCGCCGTGAGGCCGGCGCGAAGGGCCCCCATCATCCCGCTGGCCGACCACAGCAGGCCGGCGAGGCCGGCGAGGCCGGCGAGGCCGACGGCCGAGTTGCGCGCGGCCCCCGCCAGCAGGTCGCGCACCTCCGCCGCACCGCCCTGGGTCAGGGGGAGCGCCTCCGCGATCCGGTCGGCCACCCGGGCGCGGGCCTCGGCCTCATCGAACACGAGGGACCCCGCGGCCACCAGCAGGATCGCCAGCGGGAAGAGGGAGAGCAGGGCGTAGTAGGAGATCGCCGCCGCCAGGCGCGTGCCGCCGGCGCCGGAGAACCCCTCCAGCGCGCGCCGCGTCAGCAGCCAGAGCCTCCAGGGGGACATGCCCCCCAGTCTGCCTCACCGCCGCCGCGCCGCCCCCGGCAGCCCCGCCAGCCATCGCGGGATCTCGCGGCGGGCGCCCGCGATCG
>ERZ1066138.760-NODE-760-length-10554-cov-10.291837_pt1 | contig 10554 bp, 8 predicted proteins | sample MGYA00382785_ERZ1066138 | MGnify/ENA primary metagenome ERZ1066138 (study PRJEB33369, sample SAMEA5778368) | biofilm metagenome | biome: Industrial cooling water; feature: Water cooling tower basin; material: Biofilm | place: United Arab Emirates | collected...
GTCTAAACCCAAGGAAACCTCCATGCCACGCTCCGGCGGACGGGTGTCATGCCCGACCACCGTGGGGTGTGCCGACACCGCGTCAGGCCCGGCCGCGCGCGCGAGCCCGCGCCACGGCGGCGCGGGTCCAGGCGGCCAGGGCGTGGCCGGCCAGCGTGGCCCGGCCGCGCCGGGAGCGGGGGGCGACGGCGCGCACCAGCGGCACCGGGACCGCGATCAGGTCCTTGTACGCGGCCGGGCCGGCGCCGAAGTCGACCACCTCCACGCCCTCCTCGCCGAGCACCTCGACGAGGCTGAGCATCGAGATCCACCCGAGCCCGTCGACGTCGTCGCGCGCCCGGTCGAAGGCCCCGGCGTACGCCACCGCGCTGGCGCCGTCGACCAGCGCGAGGTCGAACGCGGCCAGGGCGCCCGCGCCGTCGCGTACCTCCACCAGGCGGGCGCGCCCCTCCCCTCCGAGCGCGGCGATACCGGCCCGCGCGAGCTCCCGCCGAGGGCCGGGGGCGGCCAGCTGGTTCGGCTCCGGCCCCGGGAAGTTGCGGTGCTGGAACGCCAGCAGGTCGTCCAGCCGCGGCGCGATCTCCTCCCACGCGCGGGCGACCGTCGTCGAGAGGCTCACGCCGCGCTCGGCGGCCCGCCTGCGGGAGCGACCCGCCTCCTTGCGCCGCTTTCGCATCGAGCGCGGTGGCTCGGCGAGCGTGAGGCGCCAGGCCGGCGGGCGCTCGGCCAGCCGCGCGCCGGGCACCGCGTCGGCGACCGCCCGGGACCACTCCGGGGTGGCGGGCAGCCCGTCGAGCAGCAGCACGTCGCCCGGCTCCGCGGCGACGGCCCGCAGCAGCTCGAGCCGCGCCTCCTCGTCGCGCGCCGGGGGGGCGGGGTCGAACCAGGCGTCGGCGTGGGCGAGGTGGCGCACGATCACGAGCCCGCCGCGGCGGGCGGCCTCCAGCGGAGCGGCGGCGACGAGGGCCCGGTCGCGGTCCACGAGGACGGTGCGCGGCTCGACGTCCCGGCCGGCGGTGCGCCGCCATGCCCGCAGCCAGCCGAGCCGCCGAAGGGGGTCGGCCGGCCCGCAGGCGTCGAGCAGGTCCTCGTAGCCGGCGTCCGCGAGCCGGTCGAGGGCCGCATCCCCCGCGATGCGGGCGGTCCCGATGGCCGGGCCGATCCGGGTGGTGGTCGTGCTCACCGCGCCTCCTCGTCGTGGGTGGGACGTCGCCGCGGCGCCCCGGTGTCGGCACCCGACGGCGCCGGTGCCGGAGACCTCAAGGTGTAGTCTCCGCGGCCCGATCAGGTCCACCGAGACGACCATCGGAACGTGCCCGCGCGACCTGAGGCCCGTGCCCCCGCGGTCCCGCGCCGGGCGTCGCGCAAGCCTCCAACGAGGGGACGGAAGCAACGTGAGGACGATCCTTGTGACCGGGGCCGCCGGCTACGTGGGCGGCGTGGTCGTGCGCCGGCTGCTGGCCGAGGCCGACACCGCCGTCATCGGCGTCGACGCCTGCGAGATGCCCCACGGTGCGGATGGCGTGCGCGAGATCATCGACGCACCCGGGCTGCGCTTCGTGCGCGCGGACGTCCGCGACCGCGAGGCGCTCCGGCCGCTGGCGGCGGAGGCGGATGCGGTGCTGCACCTGGCCGCGGTCGTGGGCGACCCGGCCGGACGCCGCGACCCCGAGCGCACCCGGGAGATCAACGTCGAGGCGAGCCGGGGGCTGATCGAGCTGGCCCGCGACGCCGGCGTCGGCCACTTCATCTTCGTCTCCACCTGCAGCAACTACGGCGTCGCGGACGAGGGCCGCCTGGTCACCGAGGATGACGAGCTCAACCCCGTCTCGCTGTACGCGGAGACGAAGGTCGCGGTGGAGCGCCTGCTGCTGGACGACCCGTCGTTCCCCTCGACGTGCCTGCGCCTCGCCACGGTGTACGGCGCCGCCCCCCGGATGAGGTTCGACCTCACGGTCAACCAGTTCACGATCGAGGCCCTGACCGAGGGCGTGCTGTCGATCTACGGCGAGCAGTTCTGGCGCCCCTACGTCCACGTCGAGGACGTCGCCCGCGCGGTCTCCCTCGTGCTCGCGACGCCGGAGAGGAGCGTCGGGCGGGTGTTCAACGTCGGCGACTCCGGCGAGAACTACACGAAGCGGATGATGTACGAGCTGCTCAAGGAGCGGCTCCCCGACCTGCGGGCCGAGTGGGTGTCGGTGGACGAGGATCCGCGCTCCTACAAGGTGAGCTTCGAGCGCATCCGCTCGGAGCTGGGCTTCGAGACGACGTGGGACGTGCCGTCGGGGATGGACCAGATCATCCGCCTCGCGCGGCTGGGCGCCTTCCCCGACCCCGGAGCCCCCCGCTTCCGCAACTAGACCGGGCCCCGTGCGGGCGGGGGCCCGTGCGGCCCCCGCCCGGTTCGGAGGTTCAGGCGGCCCGGCTGAGGTCCCGGGTGCTCCGCCGGGTCTGGCGGAACGCCACGTGGGAGGCGAGCGGGCTCAGGTGCAGCTCGCCGCCGCGCAGCAGCGCGACCGCCGTCCACACCAGCACCTTCACGTTCAGCAGCCAGGTCTGGTGGCTCGCGTAGTACTTGTCGATCGCGAGCTTGTCCGGCAGCAGCGTCTGGAGGTAGAAGGCCTCGAAGTCCTCGCCCACCAGGTGCTCGAACTCGCGCCGGTAGCGGATCTGGCTGAGGCCGGTGATCCCCGGGCGCACCCGCAGCACCTCGCGGTAGGCCTCGGGGTGGGCCGCCACGTAGCGGGCGTCCTCGGGGCGGGGTCCGACCAGGCTCATCTCGCCCTTCAGCACGTTCCAGAGCTGCGGCAGCTCGTCGAGCTTCGAGTGGGCCAGGAAGCGCCCCATGCGGGTGAAGCGCTCGTCGTCGTCCATGGTCAGCGCGGGCCCCGCGGCGCCGTCGTACATCTTGCGGAACTTGAGCATGTGGAACGGGCGCTCGAACCTGCCGATGCGCTTGGCGCGGTAGAGGACCGGCCCGGGGGACTCGATCCGGATGGCCGCCGCGAGGACGGCCCACAGCGGAGCGGCCAGGACCAGCAGGACGCCCGAGAGCAGGATGTCGGTGGCGCGCTGGGCGATGGCGTCCCCGCGCGACGGGCCCTGGGGGCCGGCCACCACGACGGGGAGGCCCTCGAGCCGGCGCAGCGACAGCGAGCCCTGCAGGCCCTCGAAGAGCCGGCTCACCACCGCCACCTCGGCGCCCGCGGCGCGGGCGCGGCGGACGGCCTCGCGCAGCTCGCGGTCGGGCGCGCCGACGAACGAGAAGATCACCAGGTCGACGTCGTTGGCGCGCACCACCTCGTCGATGTCCCTGACGCAGCCCAGCCGGGGGGCGTCGAGGTCGTCGTCGCGGGCGGGGAGCCGGGTGTCGTCGACGACGCCGACGACCTCGAAGCCGCGCCGGCCGCCCGAGAGCGAGCCCATCAGGTGGTGGGCGACCTCGCCGGTCCCGACGATCAGGGCCCGCCGCGGGCGGCCCATGCGCCCGAGGGCGAGCGTCACGGCCACCGCGGCCATCACGGCGGCGCCGGCGAGCAGCAGCGCGTCGAGCGCCGAGAGCCCGTCCAGCACGGCCTGGCCGAGCACGGCCATGACCATCGCGATCGCGAGGACGGCGCCCGCGGCGTGACCCGTGCGGTGGCGGCGCACGAGGACGGGGCGGCCGCGTTCGGCGGGCGGGACGGTCCACGCCGCGGCGAGCGCCCCCGCCAGGCCGAGGCCGACCGCCAGCAGCACGCAGGACACGCCCCGGAGGTCGGTGACCCAGATGATCAGGCCGCCGGCGGCCAGCCCGGCGGCGAGCGCCCGGAGGAGGCCGACACCGCGGGGCGCGCCGCGCTGGGCGCGGGCCCCCGCGAGGGGCGTGGACAGGTGGTCGGGGCGCGATGCCGTGGCGTGTGTGCTCATGGCGCCAAAGGTATTGGCAGGCTCCATGACCCCACACGGGTCCATCGTTTAGGGCCCCCCCTGACGTGTGGGGGGTTCGGCGGCGAGGCCCCGGCCGGGGCCTCGCCGCGGCGCCCTTACGTTCTCAGGCCAAGCTGGGCGCGGGGAGCAGCGCGACGACGCGGTCGACGTCGGCGTCGCTCATCCCGGGGTACAGCGGGAGGGTGACCTCGCGCCGGGCGTAGTCCTCGGACAGCGGCAGCGAGGGCTGCGGCTGGAAGACCCGGAAGAGGTGCACGGGCTGGTAGTGGACGCTGGTCTGCACGCCCCGCTCGGCCGCGGCCGCGCGCACGGAGTCGCGGGCCTCCTCGCTGCCCGTCACCAGGGGCAGGATGTGGCACGAGCCCAGGCGGTCCTCGCCGGCGAACGGGATCGCGCCGGTCTCGGGGGTCGCCGCCAGCGCGGCGCGGTAACGGGCCACCAGCTCGCGGCGGCGGGCGAGCATCGCGTCCAGCTTGCCCAGCTGCACCAGGCCGAGGGCGGCCTCGAGCTCGCTGGGGCGGTAGTTGTAGCCGCGCTCGATCACGTCGTAGCCGCTCGCGTGGCCGCGCTCGCGGTCCCAGCTGGTGGCGGTCATGCCGTGTGCCCGCAGCAGCCGCATCCGCGCCGCCAGGCGCTCGTCGTCCGTGGTGGTCATCCCGCCCTCGCCGGTGACCAGGTTCTTGTTGCTGAAGAACGAGAAGCAGGCGAGGTCGCCCAGCGACCCGACCGGACCCTCCGGCGCCCGCGCTCCGGGCGCGTGGGCGGCGTCCTCCACCAGCGCGAGCCCGTGGCGGTCCGCCAGGGCGCGCAGGGCCGCCATGTCCGCCGGGTAGCCGGCGTAGTGCACCGCGCAGATCGCGGCGGTGCGCGGCCCGATGAGGGCGCGGACCGCCTCGGGGTCGATCAGCGGGCGCTCCGGCCCCACGATGTCGGCGAACACCGGCGTGGCGCCGGTGTAGGCGACCGCGTTGGCCGTCGCCACGAACGTGATGGACGGGACGATGACCTCGTCGCCCGGGCCGAGGCCGAGCGCCGCGAACGCCAGGTGCAGCGCGGCGGTGCACGAGGACGCCATGACCGCGTGCTCGGTGCCGACCCTCTCGGAGAACGCCGCCTCGAAGGCCGCGGTGCGCGGGCCCATGGTGAGCCATCCCGACCGCACCACCTCCGCGACCGCCTCCGCCTCCTCCTCGCCGAAGGAGGGGGCGGCGAGGGGAAGGGGGGCCTCCGGCTCGCTCACACCTCCACCTCGGCGGGGGCGAGCAGCTCGTCGCGGATCCGCTCGAAGTCGTCGAGCGCCATCTGGTAGTCGGAGTGGCGGCCGATGTCCAGCCAGTAGCCCTCGAACGGGTAGCCGGCCACGGTCTGGCCGTCGGCCAGCAGCCGCTGGATGAGCTCCGGGATGTCGAGCGGCTCGCCGGGCGTGATGTAGTCGAGCGCCTCCGGCTCGAACACGTAGACGCCCATCGAGACCGTCGACTCGATCTCCGGCTTCTCGCGGTAGCTCACGATCTGGCGGGCCCCGCCGAGGTCGTCGGCCAGGTCGAGCACGCCGAACTCGACCTTGATCGGGCGGCGCTGCACGGCGATCGTCAGCACCGCGCCGCTGTCCGCGTGGGCCCGCACCAGCTTGCGGAACCGCAGGGTGGTGAGCAGGTCGCCGTTCATCACGATGAGGCGGCCGGCGCGCGTCTCGTCGGGCAGGTACGCGAGCGGCCCGACGGTCCCGAGCGGGGAGCTCTCCTCCACGTAGCGCAGGTCCATGTCGTAGCGCTCGCCCAGCCCGCAGTAGGCGCGGATCAGGCTGGCCATGTGCCCGACCGCGAGGGTCGCCTCGCCCCAGCCCTGCGCGCGCAGCTGCTGCAGGAGCACGTCGAGGATCGGGCGGTCGCCGAGGGGCATGAGGGGCTTCGGCAGCACCGAGGTGAACGGCGCCAGGCGGGTCCCCTTGCCGCCGGCCAGGATGACGGGGCTGGGAAGCGGGTCGCCTCCGGCGCCCTGCGTCTCCAGCGGGATCGCGGCGGGTGCGTCCGTGCTCACGGGTGTCCTCCCATCGGCGTGTGCGGCTCGTGATGCCCGTCAACTCCGTCGACCGGCCGCCGCGGTCCATCTCCGCCGCGGGCGCCGGGCAACGCGGTCAGCGTGGCACGGAGACGGTGGGACCTGGAACAGGTCGGGGGCATAGTCGTCGGGCTATCCCTTCGTCCGGGTCGGCGGCCCCGACCCGTGCTTTCATCCCCTGCGGCGCGGCGTTCGATGCGTCGCGGGAGCGAGGTGTCACATGGCGGTGAACGCGGCGCGCGGGCGCCAACGTTCCAGATTCATCGGCAGCCGGGGTCCCGACCTGCGCGACCGGGTTCGCGCCGGACGGGCGCGGGCCCGCACCGTCCGGCCGCTCGGCCGGGGCGGCCGCGCGGCCGCCTGGTCGCTCTCGCGCGTGCTGGGCCCCCGGAGCGCCGGCCTGGTGGCGGGCCGCCACCGCATCACCGTGCTGGCCTACCACCGCATCGCCGACCTCGGCGACCCCGCCTTCAGGGGCGACCCCGGGGTCGTCAGCGCGGCCCCCGCGATGTTCGCGCGCCAGATGGACCACGCGGCGCGCGAGTTCGACGTGATCGCGCTCGACGACCTGGTGGCCCACGTGGCCGGCGGGGCGCCGCTGCCCGCGCGACCGCTGCTGGTGACCTTCGACGACGGGTACCGCGACAACCACGAGCACGCGCTGCCGGTCCTGCGCGACCGCGGGCTGCCGGCCGTTGTCTTCCTCATCACGGGCGCCATCGGCACGCGGCGCGTGATGTGGTGGGACGAGCTGGCCGACATGCTCGAGCGCGCCCCCGCCGGCGAGCACGACCTGCCGCCCGTCGGCCGGCGCCTCCTGGCCGGGCCCGCCTCGCGCGCCGGCGCCCGGTTCGAGCTGCTCGCCGCGCTCAAGGCGGTGGAGGACGCCGCGCTCCGGGAGGGCATGGACCGGCTCCGCGAGGCCTTCGGCATGCCGGCCGCCGAGGCCGACCCGCCGCTCTTCATGGGCTGGGAGGAGGTGGCGGAGCTCACCGCCGCCGGGATCTCCTGCCAGCCGCACACGCACGAGCACCCGCTCCTCACCCGGGTCGACCCGGAGCGCGCGCGCGAGGAGGTCGCCCGGTCGGCCGCCGAGGTCGAGCGGCGCACCGGCCGCGGGGCCACCGCCTTCGCATACCCCAACGGCAGCTACGACCCCCAGGTCGTGCGCCTGCTGGCGGACGCCGGCATCGCCGTCGCCTTCACCATGCGCCTGGGCCCCGTGCGCGCGCCCGACGCCCGCCTGGCGCCGCTGGAGGTCCCCCGGATCACGGTGGAGGCGCGCGACTCGCTCGACCTCTTCCGGCTGAAGGTCTCGGGCGGGTTCACGGGGCTCGTCCGGGCCCGCGGCGCGCTTCGGCGGGGGCGGGCCGGATGAGGGCCGCGCCGGACGGCGCCGACAAGCGCACCCGTGAGGAGCGGCGATCACCCGCGCGAGGGCTTTCCCGGGGGATGATCCGCGTCAGGGGCCGTCAGGGGTTGCGATGGGCGGGGTGGGTGCGGGTAGAGTGCCGCCGCCCACAGCAACGGCACCGCCGCGCGCCCGATCGCCGGCGGGGACCCGCCGCCGCGCGGTGGTCCCGGTCGCGAGTGCCCTGGGTGCGCCCGATTCCCCGGCGGTCGCCCCGTGCCCCTGAAAGGACCGCCGAATGCCCCATCGCGATCGGCTCTCCCTTCCGCCGCCCCGCCTCAGCATGAGCGCGCTCGCCGCCACAGTCCTCGCCGGCGCGCTCCTCATCGCCACCCCGCCGCCGGACGCGGCCGCCGCGCCGAACTGCACGCGCTACGCGGCCGCCTCGGGCACCGACTCGAACCCGGGCACCGCCGACCGCCCGTTCCGCACCGCCCAGCGACTGCTCGACAGCCTTTCCCCCGGGGAGACCGGGTGCCTGCAGCCCGGCGCGACCTTCGAGGGGAAGTTGCGCGCGAACCACGGCGGGGCTCCGGGGCGTCCGATCACGCTCACCACCGGCCCCGGCCCCGGCCGGGCCACGGTGCTGGGGTGGCTCTACGTGCCGGACGGCGTCAACGACATCATCTTCCGGAATCTGACGCTGAACGGTCGCGACAGCGGCAGCCGGGTGAGCCCCAGCGTGAACGGCGACCGGATCCAGTTCCTGAACAACGACATCACCAACGACTACTACGGCATCTGCCTGCATCTCGGAAAGCCGGGCGAGGGACGGGCGGAGGACATCGTGGTCGACGGCAACCGCATCTACCGCTGCGGCATCCTGCCGGCCGCCGGACACGATCACGGGATCTACGTCAACACCAGCCGCAACGTCAGGATCACGAACAACTACATCTACGACAACGCGGACTACGGCATCCAGCTCTACCCCGACGCCCAGAGCACCCTCATCGCCAACAACGTGATCGACGGCAACGGCCGCGGCATCACGTTCTCGGGGGAGGGCGGCACCGCGTCCAGCAACAACGTCGCCGTCGACAACATCATCAGCAACTCGGGCGACACCTGGAACATCGAGTCGTTCTGGGGCGGGCCGACCGGCTCGGGCAACCGGGCCGAGGGCAACTGCGTGTGGAACGGCGCCCGCGGCAACATCGCCCGCCTGACCGGGGTCACCACCTCGGGGAACATCGAGGCCGACCCGCGGTACGTCGACCGCGCGGCCAAGAACTTCGCCCTGCAGCCGGGGAGCCCGTGCGCGGGCAAGGGGCCGCAGGTCGCGCCCCCGCCTCCGACGGCCGCCGCTCCCGCGCCGGCGACCCGCCCGGTCGCCCGCCGGGTGAGGGTGCTCCGCGGCGGCATCCGCTGGACGTCCGGCCGGACGCTGGTCGCCAGCGTGCGCTCGCGCCGCTCCGGGCGCGTGACCATGGTCGCCCGCGCCGGGCGCACGCGCCTGGGCTCCTGCGCGCGCACGGTGCGCGCCGGGCGGGTGGCGACGTGCCGGTTCGACGCCGGCGGCGTCGCGGCCGGCCGCGCGGTCGTCCGGGTCACGCTGAAGCCGCGCCGCGGCAGGGCCGTGCGCGCCGGCTTCGCACGGAAGGTGCCGCGCCTGCGGGTGCTGAAGGGCACCGCGGCGGCGGTCCCGGGGAAGCGGGTCACCGTGGGCGTGCGCTCCCGGGTGTCCGGTCGCGTCACGCTGATCGCGCGCTCCGAGGGGCGGACCGTCGGCCGCTGCCGTCGCGTTGTCGCGAGCGGCGGGAGCGTCGGCTGCGTCTTCCGCGGCCGGCGCGTCGAGCGCGGCGACCGGGTGGTCGTGGCCGCGGCGGTGAAGCCGTGGCGCGGGGCGCCCAACCGCGTCCGTTTCGCGACCACGGCGTGACGGCGTAGCCTGGGGTGGTGCCCGACCGCCCGTTCGTCACGGTGATCATGCCGGTGCGGAACGAGTCGGGCTTCATCGCGCGCAGCCTGGGGGCCGTCCTCGACCAGGATTATCCATCCGGCCGGATGGAGGTCCTGGTCGCGGACGGCATGTCCGACGACGGCACCCGCGCCCAGGTCGAGGCGCTCGCGCGATCGCGCAACGGCACCCGGGTGGAGGTCGTCGACAACCCGGGCCGGATCGTCCCGACCGGCTTCAACGCCGCGCTGGCGCGGGCCCGCGGCGACGTCATCGTCCGCGTGGACGGGCACACGATCGTCGAGCCCGACTACGTGCGGGCCTGCGTCGAGGCCCTGGAGGCCTCGGGCGCCGACAACGTCGGCGGGCGGATGCGCGCGGTCGGCGACGGGCCGGTGGGCGAGGCGATCGCCCTGGCCACCTCGTCCCCCTTCGGCGTGGGCGACTCGCGGTTCCACTACGGCGACGGGGAGGCCTGGACCGACAGCGTCTACATGGGCGCGTGGCCCCGCTCGGTGTTCGAGCGCGTGGGCGGGTTCGACGAGGAGCTGGTGCGCAACCAGGACGACGAGTTCAACTACCGGCTCCGGGCCCAGGGCGGGCGCATCCTGCTCACCGACCGCATCCGGTCCGTGTACTTCAGCCGGGCCTCTCTCCGCACGCTCTTCCGGCAGTACCGGCAGTACGGCGAGTACAAGGTGCGGGTCCTGCAGAAGCACCCGCGCCAGATGAGCCGGCGCCACTTCGTCCCGCCGGCGTTCGTGGCGGCGCTCGGCCTCGGCGCCGTCCTCGCGCCGGTCAGCGCCACCGCCCGCCGGGGGCTCGGCCTGGTGCTCGGGCTCTACGGGCTGGCGTCGGGCGCCGCCTCGCTCGCGATCGCGCGCCGCCGCGGGTGGCGCCACCTGCCCCTGCTGCCAATCGTCTTCGCGGCGGTGCACGTGGGCTATGGCACCGGCTTCCTGCGCGGCCTGGTCCGCTTCCGCGACCGCTGGCAGGGCTGAACGCACCAGCCTAGCGGGCGCTCGCCGGGGGTTGCACCCCGCCGGGTCGCCGCTCCGAAAGTCGAGGTGCCAAACCCCCCGGGCGACCCGCGCCCCGGCCAGGTGCACCCGGAAACATCGGCTCCGCTCGGAAGCGAACGGAACGGAGTGTCCAACATGACGGTGAGAGGCCACCTGGGACGGAGCCTTGCCGTGGGCGGTGCGCTCGCGGTGCTTGGTGCGGGGGTGGGGATGACCCTGACGGATCGCGC
>ERZ1066138.761-NODE-761-length-10547-cov-14.746950_pt1 | contig 10547 bp, 15 predicted proteins | sample MGYA00382785_ERZ1066138 | MGnify/ENA primary metagenome ERZ1066138 (study PRJEB33369, sample SAMEA5778368) | biofilm metagenome | biome: Industrial cooling water; feature: Water cooling tower basin; material: Biofilm | place: United Arab Emirates | collected...
AGCTAGGTCTGCTCAACGTCCCTTCCCTTCCAACCTTGTACATATGGGAACGGGAATCGCATCCCAATTGGACCCCAAGGGTTGCAAAAGGTTGCGCAAAAATAGTGGAATCCCTCTTGTTATCCGGAAAGCATTACGCTATAGTAGTTCTAGATGAGTGCAATGTTTGTACTCAGTTTCGTGTGTACCCCATCGAAAGGGAAGATTGCAATGGCGAAGGACAAAGCGAAGGTCGAAGAGAATGTCTCCAACCGTGAAGAGCAGAAGGCGCCGGTTTCGCTGACCCCGCAACAGATGGCAGACCTTGCTCATCTGTTCCAGCGTGCCCAAGTCGCGAAGGTCGAAGTGGCCGAGTTGGAGTCGAATGTTGATACGCTTCGCAAGGCCTATAGCGGCTATTGCGAGCAAATCCACAAGCTCATCGGCATGCAAGAGCTTGAACTGGACGACGGTTCCAAGTGGTCTGTGATGCCCGGAAAGTCGAGCTATCACTTGCGGGAAAACAAGCCGACCGATGCGCTGAAACTCTCGCTGAAGAAGTAAGCCCACCCCTCCCCGTGTTCTTCGACACGGGGAGCGTTCGGCGGACTCTTTCGCAACCCCATCGTGAGCTATCCAATGCAAGGCTTCCACCATCAAAGTTTTCTAACCAACACCCTAAACGCTATCGCCAGTGATCTAGAATCGCTCGATTGGGAGATGACCTCATATGAGGTCTGTAACCTCCCCAACTTCCGCTACGTGAAGGTGCAACTGTTCTTCAAGGCAACTGGGGTTTCGGCGGTCATCACTCGGCAAATCGACCAACCGCTCTGCGAAGCTGTCGTATCACTCATTGACATTGCCAAAGGCAAATACCCCATCGACTTCGGAACCTACGACCAGTTTTGCGAGACTTTCCTATGAAGCGCTCAACGACGGTTGCCGTAGGCGTCTACAAAGGCGCCAAGATGTTCGTATACGTGTTCCCCTCCCTTAAGGAAGGCAAGCGCCTCTCCAAGTGGGCAAGTGACCACGGTTGTTTCGCGTTCTGTGACCCTAAGAGTGATCTGCCCGTGGATACGCTCGAATGGTGGGTTGCTGCAATGAACCACGGTGCGCCCATAAGGGATCTAATCCGATGAGTCGTCCGAAACCTTTGGTAGACTGGGCCGATACCGCTGTCATGGATGAGGGGATCAAGTCGCATCCCGCCTACGTTCGCCACGAATGTCTGGCGGGCAAATGCGACACGATTGAACCCAACATCGGCGGAAAGTGGGCCGCATACAATGCGCTCATGGGTGAGCTTAATGCCGCCCGTGAGCGCATTTTCAATGCGTACATGATGCACCCCACGAACGGGTATCATTACTCGTTTGCGTTCTGCTTCGTGGCAATCGAGCTTCGTGACCTACCCGATGAGGAACTATCCGTAGGTCCGCTCCCCGAGACTGTGCAACCTGACGTTACCGTTTCCGATGACCTGCAAGCGTAGGTCACATTGACGGCTAAGATGTGGCGTTGTCTTACCGTCACCATTACCCTTACGCCAAAGGACTCTTATGTCTACCGACAACCCGTTGCTCCCACCCGCTACCCTTCCGTTGCTGGCCGAAATGATCCAACCCGGCTATCGTGGGCCGGAGGTCATTTCCGCCGTTCCGTTCGCTGACCCTGAATGGAAACTCTGTCAGTTGGAGTTCTTCACGGGCGGCGCCGCCTCCCTAGAAGACTACCTCGGGAAGCAATTCCTTTTGGTAGGCTACTTGGCCAAGCGCACGGCCTTCCGGGATCAACGCAACCCTGGCCAGATGAGAGGGGGTCATTTCATCGGTCTGGTTGACGAAAACCGGAACATCGTCCAGACCACCTCCAGCATGGTGGCGCAGACCTTGGACATGCTGACCATCACAATGGGCGCCATTCCATTCGTCCCGCCAGTGTGCGTCGAATTCATGGAAGGCAAGAGCGCCTCCGGCACGTTCCACAACCTAAAGTATATCAGAAAGGAAAACCAAGACGATGGAAAGCTCGCCTTCCCCCGAAGGCCAGCCAAGCGAAGTTGAGGTCACGGTAGACGCACGGCTATTCGATGACCTGCCCCCAGCCGTTCCCCAACGGCTGGGGGTTATTTTGGAAAGCTCAAGAACCGATATTGAAACCATGCTGAGCGCATTCCAGGCGTCTCATGAATGGCAAATCAAACGGATCAAGGCCTTACCAAAGCTTGAACAAAACTTCCTGGCGGGCCAATTGTTGTACCATCAACACTACGTTTCGGCATGCAAGGAAATGCGTGCCATCAACCGTCAACGTCGAACCTCCAAAGCAATCAAACTGCATATCCCAAAGGATTAGCAATGGCCACTAGCGCACGGGTTGGCAAGTTCTTCCAAGGTCATGGCATGCGAGACATAAAGCGAGCGCTCGCCATGGAAGGGGTTGCCAACCCCGCTAGGCCGACCGTTGCCGAGATACTACCGGCGCTTGATCGTATCACTATCCTTCAATACTACACGCCAGAGGAACGGGCACAGATTGCGAGTGTGGCATACCAATCGCTCAGGCTGACCGATCTATACAAGTCTGGGGATCCCCAGCGAGCGATAACTAAGACCAAACCCCGCGCCATTTCTGCGATTGATTTCGGCAACAATCCACGCATCACAATTCGCTATCAGACCTTCGTTCGCATCTATGACGAGTGGGGTAACATCGTTGCCATGCGTCAACCCGATATTCATGCTGACCGCCTCTATACGGCCAAGCAACTGGCGGCAGCAATCCAAGCGAAGATTGACGAAATGCTAGTTCGGTATCGGTTCACGGGGGAGAATGAAGAGGGGCGCGCAATCTACCGTACCGAATTCGAGGTAGTGTCAGTGTTGCGAAAAGAATAACGCCTAGCTTTACGCCCATGAAAACCATTACGAAGAAAAGAGGACGGGGCAACCCGTCCTCTATCATTTTCGTTGACACTGAAACCAAAGGCCAACCGTGCGACGCATACCCCGAAGCTAGCCTACAAACCCTTTGGTTTGGGCACGCTGTTCATGTCAACTACGAACAATCCATTCCAACACGGCGCGAAGAACTCACGTTCTGGAATGCTTGGGATTTTTGGTGTTGGGCTTCCCCAAAAGCTTCCAAAAATAAGCCAACTTGGATCATGGCGCACAATGCGGCCTTCGATCTCACAACCCTATTGACCTGGGAGTTGGTCAATAAAGGATACTTGCATCTGACCAATACCAACATAAAGGATGGCCGAGAGATAGGCGGTCAGTCCCTTTTCGTTGCCGATGATCCCCCGACCATAATCGAGCTATATCAATCCAACGGAACGAAATTCACAGTTGTAGACTCAATGAATTTCTGGCGTTCCTCCCTTGCCAAGATTGGCGAGAGTATCGGAATGCCAAAACTTCCGATGCCCGATGAATCCGCGCCCATTACAGACCACGTTCACTACTGCCGCAACGACGTATATATTCTGGAAACGGCGGTCTCGCGTCTGATGCGTTGGGTGGAGGTCAATGGGTACGGAGGTCTGGCAATGTCCGCGCCATCGCTCGCCATGGGAGCTTGGCGCACGCGATTCATGCCCCACCCGATACACTTGCACCAGCTAGAGCCGGTCTGCAAGTTGGAACGCAAATCGTACTATGGTGGGCGCCTTGAAGCGTTCTTCATTGGCGAGCGCCACGAACCGATTTACAATCTGGACGTTTGCGCCCTCTATCCGTATGTTATGAGTAGGAATCTATACCCGACAGAACTGCTAGACTATCAAAAGTGGCCTTCGGGTATCTCAGCGGATCAATCCAATTTGGATAACAGTTGTATTGCAACCGTCGAGATCAATACCGAACGGGAAACGTTTCCAGTCCGAACCAAGAATGGCGTTATCTTCCCGACCGGATCATACATCACTACGCTAGCGGGAGTTGAGCTAAGTAGCGCTAGGAATAAGAATGTCATTAGGAGGGTATTCGAGCTTAGCCGATACAACCTATCGAATATCTTCAGTAGCTTTGTCGACCATTTCTGGCAGCAACGGGCCGAGTGTGAACGCAACAATAATGTAATCGAGGGTAACTTTTGCAAGCTACTTATGAATAGCTTATATGGCAAGTTTGGCCAGATGGCGCCCCGATGGGAGTTTGGTTCTGAGAACCCAGAGGGAACGCGATGGGAGGTCAAGGAAGTGTGGGATCTAGAATCCGGTCGGACCTACAAGACCAGATATATTGGCGACCGTATTGAACATGCCGGCGCCAATGATGATCCTCAGGATCACCCTAATTCTTTCTGTGCCATTGCCTCTTTTGTCACGGCCTATGGGCGCGAATACATGAGGCTAATTGCCGAACATGCGGGGTGGGAGAATATATTCTATATCGTTACAGATGGAATTATAACGAACCAATGGGGGTACAATAATCTCTGCCGAAGCGGTTTCGTCGCCCAGCGAATACCGGGAAAGCTGTCGGTAAAGGATGAAGCGGAATATCTGCGGATATCGGCGCTGCATCAATACCAAGTCGGTCACAAGATAACTAGGGGTGCGATTAAGCCACGTGCTATCGAAATCTCCGATGGTATCTGGCGAGAAACTCATTTCGAGGGTCTCAAGAGCATACTGGCACAGAACCCCAGACCAGGGGTTTGCGTCTATCCCGTACTCAAACGCGAACCCACCCAATACTACAAAGCGTTCGTATCAAGGGACGGTATCTGTCTCCCTTGGCACCTGAATACCCTCGTTTACAGCGGACTCCCAACGATTGAGGAACTCCGCGGGGTTCGTAAACTCTCCAAGACCTGCAACGCTTTTCCCAATATTGGCGAGAGTGAGCGTGTCGTCATTAGCGATACGTCGAACGATGGATAGTCCCGCCTTAGCAAGGCGGAACCCATCGCCCAGAGGCATAGCGAGCGCTTTGCTAAGCGTTCCTCCAAGATCAAGGATTGCGTCTTCGATCTTCTGTTGGGCTTTGTTGGCAACGTCCAGATTTCGCTGGGCTTCCTTTGCGTGTTTGGCCTCTGCATCGCTCTGTTCCTTTGTCTTCGCTTCCTGTTCCTTGAGTTGTTTGGCGATTGCCTTCTGGGCTTCCTTGACGGCTTGTTCTGCTTTCTTCGCTTGCCTCTGTGCATCGGCAATCCGGCGCCTTTCCTCTGCAACTCGCCTTGCCTCCGCTGTACGCTGTTCGCGTTGCTTGGCCGTTTCTATCTCTTGATCAAGGTAGCGAATGGTTGATTCGATCTCTCCCCAATCAAACTGTAAGGCGGTCATCCGGGAGGCTAGTTGATTGCGGTCTATCACTCCCGCCCGATACCACTTGGAGAGGGTCATCAACGGCGCTCGCTTGCCACGTGCCGACCGTAGACAACTAGCCTCTGTCGCCAACATGCTGGCGATATCTTCTGGAACTCCAAGCTGGCGATACTGAGTGATAAGGTCAGCGAAATCTGTCTCCCCAAGCATGTAGCGCCGCGTTGCAGCTTTGGTGCACGCTCGCCGAGAGTTTTGCCTTGCCACAATCTTGGCGCGATTGAAAGCGTACTCTATTTGGGCTTCGTCCGCACCTTCAAAGGCTAGTTGGGTTCGGAATTCCTCCAACCCCACCTGCCCACTCGCCATTTTGGCGACCAAAGGATGTCGGGCAAACTTAAGCGACTTCTGTTTGACCGTGAACTCAGTTAAGAGTGTGGCTTGTTCATCGCTTGATCCTTGTTCGGTGAAGGCAAGCCACACCCTATCCCGGTTGATCGAACCTATTTCGTAGGCGCGTCGAATGTCCGTTCGCGTTGGCGGTAGTGTGGCCGTTGCGATGAATTGATCCTGCCAGTAGGGCGGGATATCCTGTTGGACAAGGGCCGCCTTAATATCCTTGAGTAGCTTTTCCGGACCTCCAAATTGCGGGTTGTGCCGCAGGCGCCGCCAGAACTCGTACAATTGGGTAGGGGAGGGGATTTGCCAATGGGCGCGCCAGAGATATCGCATGTACTCTTCTGGCATGCCTTGCCACTCTGCCCATTGCTTGAGTTGACGACCAAACTTCTCATCAAAAAGGGAATCGAGGTTGAATGCTTCAACAACTCCCTTGTCGTCAGCGTCCCGGACCATGAATCGAATAATATCTTGAGGGGGTGGGATTTGCTCATAGAGCCGCTCGATTTCGCGGGCGTCAAGGTCAGCAACAAAGCCAAGACTACGAATACGCTTCTGGAATTCTTCACGGTCAATCGCTCCAATCTTGTAAAGGCGGACCTGTTCAACTGGGGTCAACTTTTGGCGTGCCCCGTAAGCCAGCGAGGTAAACCAAGGAAGCAACGCGCCGTTTGCTCGCAAGAGACAATCGCGTTGTTCAGTCGAAAATTCTCCCGACAACCAGCCAGATATCGCATCGGCTGAGCTAGGCAAGATTGATTGGCATAGCTCATTGACTTTGTAATCGGATAGGTTCTGGGTTGGGCCGAACGAACCCCGACCAAGCGTATTCAACCAGCGAATCAGAAAGTTCTGTACGCCAACCGCAACCGCTTCCGCAGACGGGCAGGCGAAACCGCTCTGAGCTTGCGTAAGCTTGCCCGTCAAGAGGTCCAACGCTGGCGCGACAACCAGTTGCATAAATGCACTGATATTCGCTTGTATGGGATTGAGGTTCGCCAAAGACCAAGTAGGGAAGGCATTGCGTACGCTATCCCCATCCAAACCCCACGACTTGAACAACTCCGCGAAGGAAGCGTAGCGCGACTCCAACGGTTGATCGGTGAAGCATGCAATGATCTTGGCAGCAGTAGGCAACATATCGCTACCCGCGCCGCCCTGGATTTCGTCGCGTGGGTCAGCCTCTCGACACTTGGAGAGTATCTCCACCCAACTCTGGTTGGGCTCCCCGGTCTGTAGAAGCGTATCTTCCTGATTCCGGGGAGACTGGCCTGCGGGCACGATGTAACAACCGCCCGCTTTGGCTTTGTAGATACTCCACTTGGGGCATTCCTTCTCCGTTTCCTCTGGCGGGCACAATCGGACGCATGAACCGGGGGTAGCCTCTGGTTGCCTTCCCTCTGGTTGCGGCTTGCCCTGCGGGGTAGGTTCCGGAGGGGTCAACTTGGGAATGTCTGGTTTTGGTTCCGGTTGCGGGGGTGGTTCTGGCGCTCCGCATTCGCGATTGGTTCGCGTGAAAACGATTTGATAGTTGAGGATAGCTGGGTTGTAAAACAACTCATAACCCGCTGGAACATTGATTGGCGGTTGTTGGTTCCAAAGTGGGCTTGGGTGAGCGATATCAACACGCCAGCGAATGCCGAAGGGAGCTACATTTTGATCCCACTTGAAAACCAGACATTCGTTCGGCTGACCATAGTTTTGTACGATAGCTTGTCTGATATTGGGATCAATCTTGGGAACATTCTGGAAGCTAGTGTAGGTTCGACCACCCCACTCGTTTGGTTGCCAGTCTACCCCTTCCTGCGGCCCATCGTTTCCGGGCGCTCCAACCACTTCATCGGCCAACGGTTGACCGGCTTGGCCTTTGCCAATCAATCGGTCAGCGATGGGGGCAACTGGTCCAACCGCCTTGACAACATCGTTTAGAATGTCGTCTTCCACTTTGCCTTTCGCATTGTCAACAGCTTGGCGAGCGCCAACCATTGAATCAGAGATATCTTGCCTCACTCGATTCTCTCTGATGGCAGTCTGACCTCTGGCAACCGCCAACGTGGCAAGAATGTCACTCTTGATCTTGTCATTGGCTTGGGCAATCGCGTCTACAACCCGTCCAACAATGTCAATGATATCATTGACGTTTTGCTCGCTTTCGTCGGTAAACATTGGTTGAACCGAACGGAAGGTAGCAACGTCTGGCGCTGCGCCCGTCTGCACAAGTTGGTCTATCTCGCTCGCTCCCACTTCCAAAGGCAACTGCTCTGGTTGGGATGCAACCGCCTCCCCTTGCGTCAAGCGAATGGGAGTTGTCTCGGCACGGGAAGTGACCGAACGCTTCTTTCTTGCCATTGTGCTACCTATGAAAAAGGCCGCTAGGGGAGGACTCTCATTCCCCTAGCGGCTGACGAAACGGCGCCTAGCTCCCCATCGAAGCTTTGCTACCGTCCGATTGCGGGAGGAACCTGTGAGTAAACCTCCCGAAATTTGTCGATTCGTTGATTCGTGTCTTCGTACATCTGGCGGAACACTTGGCAATCAATGCCGCATGCTTCGGCCTTTTCGATCTTCTCCAGCGCTCCCCGTAGTTCGCGTTGGGCATTGTCCAACGCTTGAAGGTCGGCGCTTGTCAACGGGCTGGGGCTGATGGCCAAGTTAAACCTCCCGGAAACTGCTTTTGCCACATGGAAACCAACTCTGCCAACGGAATCGTTAGCAGAGTCTCAACAATGAGAATATTGAAACCAGATGCGTTGGCATTCTGGACTGCAAATTCGTATTCAACCAGATTGCCATGTACGGGCCGCGAAATCGTTAAGGGGGTTGCCCATAGGGACGCCGTGTTGGCTGCTAGATTGAGATTGGTTCCCCCTGGGCCAAGTTTCGCAAAGTGTCGAAAGCCCGGACCTCCCGGAAGGATCAATGACCAACGATGAGGGTTCGGAGGCAGAATGATAATGTCATTCTGACCCACTGTGCCTTCGTAGGGCGCACAACGAAGAAACTGACTAAGCCAAACGTCTTGGATGCACACGTTTTCACCTCTTCAGATTGGCGCGGGGGAGATACCGAACGATATTCACTACCCCACCCCAAAGCGCTCCGCCAGTGTTTGCGAACCAAGCCTGCTGACAGAGCGGCCCATGGTGTTGGTAGGATATTTCAACGCTCTGTTGGTTCGTGCCAACCAGTTTGAATCCCGCTGGCGAAGTGGTCATATCGGCGGTTGACCTGACAGCAGTATCAACCCACATATTTCCCGCTGCCACGAAGAACGAACCCACCCATAGAACCCTTGAAGGGTCAGCGGGGAGAAATTGGGTCATCGCAGGCTGACCTGAAAAGACCAACCGCTGAGTAGCGAATTGATCTATCGTCAATGCAGGGTCAAATGGTTGCATGCTAATGATCCTTGAATGGACGCATTGCGTAACAATGCGTCCGATCAAAGGCCATCGGCTAGCCGATCTTGATTAGGTCCATATAGACCGTCTCGGCGGTATCGGCGGTCGTGGCCAGAAATTCGACCAGGGGCATGGTGGTTGTATCGAAATACCCCCACACTCCCAACTCACCCATCCGGAACATCGGATGGGGGAACGCGCTTTCGGTCTGGGTTCCGATGGCGCCCGGTCGGGGATACTGGTTGTAGAACGTGAACCGTCCCGCAACGCATCCCGCACTGATAAAGTTGCCGCCCACGCAAGCGTAGCGGCCAGTCGGGAGAATGTCCTGCCACGTGATCGGAACCGGGGACCAAGCATTCGCGGTCAAGGTTGCCGTTCCCGTTCCGCGAAGCGTGTAGGTATCGCCCACGATGGGAGCGATGTTTTGCCAGAGCAGACCGATCACGGCAATGATCGGAACCGCTCCGCCCGAAGCTTGCAGACCGTTGACCTGGATTTCCTCCAGCCGACGGCAAACGAAGGGTTGCTTCCGGTAGTCTGCCACAGGCGTGATGGTTGACGGCAACAACGCGGTGTTGACGGGCCGAAGGAAGGGGGTTGTGATCTGCCGTGTCTTCGGCGTGACCAGACGGGCGCGGGACATTGAGGCAGCGCCCGCCCACGCATAGATGAGTTGCAGGTCGTCCTGAGGGAGGAAATGACCGTTCTGGATGGTCATGATTTGATCCGCCAACGCGGTCAAATCCGTGTCCGTTGCGTCTGCGGCTGACGCGGCACGGTAAGCGCATGTATGGTGCATAGGGTACCCTTTTCGGGTTTGAAGGTTGTGAAAGAAAGCGGAAGGGAGTCCGGAAGCTAACCGTGAAAAACTCCCTTCCGCGAACGTACGAGGTCTCGCTTTCCCCGAACGTTACCCGTTCTTCTTGAACTGGTGCATCAACTCTGCCCACGCCATCATGCGTTGCAGGTTGGCGCCGAAGTCGCCACGGGGCGCTTGCGAGTCGAGGTTTCGCAGAGCGTTCTCCTGGAAGGGGAGCAGCTTTTGCATGAAGGCGGTCATCTTCGGCAAGGCCGCTTGGGCTCCGGCGCCGATGCGATTCACGCCTTTGTTGATCATGGCGTTCTGCCAATCGGCCAAGCTGACCGATTGCAGACCCCGTTGCCACTTGCCAGAGGAAACGGCTTGCGTCACCCCGTTGACGAAGGCATCGGCACGGGCCGCGGCCTTCTGGGTTGGCGAGACGGTGACGGCTTGAACACCGTCCTTGATCTTGCTTCCCGCTGCGCCCAGTTTCGCGGCCCAATCTGCGGCTACCTTTACTGCATCTTTTGCCATCGGACATTCTCCAATTATTGAACCAATCCGATACGGAAAAATATCACGTAATGAACTCGGCTTGGTTCGACCAAGGGAAGGGGAGGGGTAGGCCGATGGGGTACCTACGTACACTATGCACCCTAGCAAGTCGCGGGCCAGAGGTCAACAG
>ERZ1066138.762-NODE-762-length-10535-cov-7.965649_pt1 | contig 10535 bp, 10 predicted proteins | sample MGYA00382785_ERZ1066138 | MGnify/ENA primary metagenome ERZ1066138 (study PRJEB33369, sample SAMEA5778368) | biofilm metagenome | biome: Industrial cooling water; feature: Water cooling tower basin; material: Biofilm | place: United Arab Emirates | collected...
ATCGAAAGGAGCCACCGCGTGGTACTCGATCTGATCGCCTTCGGCCAGTTCGTAACCCTTGCCCTTGACCGTGATCACATGCAGCAGTTGCGGGCCCTTGAGGTTCTTCACCGTGCGCAGCGCATGCAGCAGGGCGGGCAGGTCATGGCCATCGATGGGGCCGGTGTAGTGAAAGCCGAACTCCTCGAACAGCGTACTCGGCACGAACATGCCCTTGGCGTGCTCTTCCCAGCGCTTGACGAAGCGCCACAGCTGCGAGCCGCGCTTCATCGCCTGCTTGGTGCGATCGCGCATCTCGTTGAGGCGCCGGCTGGACATCAGGCGGCTGAGGATCTTGGTCAGCGCGCCGACGTTTTCCGAGATCGACATCTGGTTGTCGTTGAGGATCACCAGCATGTCCGGCTCGGGCTGCACGTCGCCGCCATGGTTGAGCGCTTCGAAGGCCATGCCCGCGGTCATCGCGCCATCGCCGATGACGGCCACGAAGCGGCGCGGATCGCCCTTGCGCTGCGCTGCCACCGCCATGCCCAGCGCGGCACTGATCGAGGTGGAGGAATGGCCCACGCCGAAGGTGTCGTAGGGGCTTTCCTCGCGCTTCGGAAATGGCGCCAGGCCGTCCTTCTTCTTGATCGACTCGATCGCGTCGCGACGGCCAGTCAGGATCTTGTGCGGATAGCACTGATGACCCACGTCCCAGACCAGGCGATCTTCAGGCGTGTCGTACAGATAGTGCAGGGCCACGGTCAGCTCGATCACGCCCAGACCAGCGCCGAAATGGCCGCCGGAGCGCGACACCGACTCCACCAGGTACTCGCGCAGTTCACGCGCGATGTCTGGCAGTTCGGCTTCCGGGAATTGACGCAGATCGGCCGGGACGGCGATCCGCGAGAGGCGGGGGTAGCGGTTGCTGTCGATCATGGCGCGCATTGTCGGCGCCAGCGTGTGAAGCGACAAGCTACCGCGGCCGCCCCTTGCGGGCGCGGCGCGGGCAGGATTCAGCTGAACAAGGCGTTGGCACGCACTGGCTTGCGCGGCAGATGGCTCTTCAGGAACTCCATCTGGTCGACCAGGATGTTGCGGTTGGAGAGGATCAGGTGCTCCACCCAGCTCGGCCGATAGGGCACGGCCAGCAAGGGCATCGCGGCCTGCTGCGGCGTACGCCCGCCCTTGCGCACATTGCAGTAGAGGCAGGCGCAGACCACGTTCTCCCACACATCGCGACCACCTTGCGACAGCGGCACCACGTGGTCGCGGGTCAGCTCCTGGCGTGTGAAGCGCTGGCCGCAGTAGAGGCAGATCTGGCCATCGCGGGCAAACAGGGCCTGATTGGTCAGCGCGGGCGCCGGGTCCATCGAACTGGGCCGTGCTCGCGAGCGGCTGGCGACGATCGGATGCAGCTGGATCAAGCTCTGCCGGCCGCTCAAGCGCTGGATGCCGCCGTGCACCGTGAGACAAGGCGAGCCCAGCGTCCAGGCCACCGCATCGCGCACGTACAGGCACACTGCGTCCTGCCAGCTGATCCAATCCAGGATGCGGCCGGTGCTGTCCAGCGACAGCACCCGGGTTGAGTGGAGCTCACCGATCATCGACGACTCCCATGCGAAAGCCGCGCGGAGTGTAGCCCAATCGCATGGCAAGGCGATGGCTGCGTGCGGGGCTCTGAGGCCAGTCGAGGCCTCTTGTTTGACGCAAAGGACGCAAAGGCTGCAAAGGACGCGAAGAACTCAAGGAGTAGTGTTTGCGACCTGTGCCCCTTTTGCGTTCTTCGCGTCAACCGCTCTTTCAGGTCACGTGGTGGCGATCAAGCGCTGCACGTTTTCGGCGCAGCCCGCGATCCCAGCTTCGCGAGAACCGTCGGATCCGCACCTGTTGGTGCTTGATCCGACCTACTCAGCCCGACGCCCCTCGGTCATGCGCCCCAGCCCCAAGCCCCTGATCCCGCTTCTGCATCCGCGAGACCAGAGGCCGGGTGAGGGACGACGCGGAACTCAGAAGCCTCGATCGCCCGAGAGGATGCCGCCCAGGCCGCCCAGCACCGAGCCCTCGTCCTTGGCGCCGCCGCGCTGGTAGGCCGCGGCGAACATGCGGCCGGCGAGACGCGAGAAGGGCAGGCTCTGCAGCCACACGTGGCCGGGGCCGGTGAGGCGCGCGAAGAACACGCCTTCGCCGCCGAAGATCATGCTCTTCACGCCGCCGACCTGTTCGATGTCGAATTGCACGGTGTCGTTCATCGCCACGATGCAGCCGGTGTCCACGTGCAGGATCTCGCCCGGCTGCAGCTGGCGTTCGACAATGGTGCCGCCGGCATGCACGAAGACCAGGCCATCGCCTTCCAGCTTCTGCATGATGAAGCCCTCGCCGCCGAACAGGCCGGTGAGGATTTTCTTCTGCAGGTGGATGCCGATCTGCACGCCACGCGCGGCGCACAGGAATGCTTCTTTCTGGCAGATGATGCGGCCGCCGAAATTGCGCAGCGTCATCGGAATGATGGTGCCCGGATAGGGCGCGGCAAAGGCCACGCGCGCCTTGCCGGAGCCCTGGTTGTTGAACACCGTGGTGAACAGACTCTCGCCGGTGATCAGGCGCTTGCCGGCGCCGACCAGCTTGTCCAGCAGCGATGACTGCGCCTGGCTGGGATGGCCGTCGCCGAACACCGAATCCATCTTGATGCAGGCGTCTTTGTACATCATGGTGCCGGCTTCAGCGACACAGCTCTCGCCGGGGTCCAGTTCCACTTCGACGAACTGCATGTCCTCGCCGAAGATCTGGTAGTCGATCTCGTCCGAGCGGAAGGTGGAGGGCGGCGGCGGCACGGCTGCCACCACCTGTTGCGTGGCGGCCAGCTTGAGTTCGCCCACGTGCGCGATCGGCACCCACTCGGCAAAGCCCTGGCGCCAGCAATAGCCGTTCTGGTCGCGCGCCGCTTGCGCCACTGCCGCCGCGTGATCCAGCGGACCCACTTGTTGACCGTTGTAGCTGAAGTACCACTGATGCATGGCGTTCTCCGTGTCGAGTCTTGGTGATGAGATCAGGCGCCGACCATGGTGTGGATGCGCTGGCGGTCTTCGGCGCTGAGCTGCAGCCGCGCTGCCAGATGGTCGAGATAGGCGCGCTCGGCATCGGTGTCGATGCTGATGGCAATCAGCGCCGCGGCGTAGGTTTCGGCGCGCAGCTCGGCGCGCGTGGCGGCGACGATCGCCTCCAGGCTGGCCGGCGCATCCATCTCGCGCAGCAGGAACTGTTGTGTCTGCGGCGAGAGGCCGGCTTCCAGCGCACGTTGCAGGATTGCCGCGCGCTCTTCGGCATCGATCAGGCCGTCGGCAGCAGCGGCAGCGATCATGGCGCGCACCAGATGCGCGGCGTCTGCTTCGCGCTGGGCGTCCTGCGCATGCGCGGCTGGCGCGGGTGCCGACACCACCGGCGCGGGCATGGCGGCGGGCGGCGCTGCCGGCAGCGGCATGTTCATCGGCGGCGGCGGAGGCGGCATCGGCGTGGGTGCGTAGGGCTGATTCGGAGTGCCCGGCGTCCACGCGGCGGGTGCGCTGGCCGGCGCTGCGGATTTGGTCTTGTAGTGCTCCCAGGCGGCGATGGCCAGGCCAATCGCGCCGACACCCAGCTGCGCCTTGCTGACGCCCGGAATGCCAAAGCTGCCCGACTCGCGCTTGTGCTTGTGCTTGCGCTTGTGGCCGACGCCACCGCTCAACATCTGGCCCAGCAGTTTCTCGACGTCAAACATGTGCTCTCCGCGATTGGCAGGATGAAGGCAGGAATGCTGCGCAGCCCGTCGTGATGAAGACGCCTGCAATCAGTCACCCTCGGTGCCTTGCATTCTGCCGCCGGCAACGGTCTTGGCGCATGTCCTTTGCGAATGCGATCATCGCGCGCCTTTTCACACATTGATCACATCATGCGGATTGCTGCTGCTGCCCCTCGCATGGGTTTCTGGAAGAGTCGATCGGCACGCAGCGGCGTGATGCGGGGGCATTGATGGCGAGCATCGAACCACGCGGCCCCGCGCAAATGTGGAAAGCGCTGGGCTACTCGCTGCAGGGCCTGCGCGCCGCCATCCGCTACGAGAGCTCCTTTCGTCTGGAGTGCTACATCTTCGTCATCGCCGCGCCGCTGGGCCTGTGGCTGGGCGAGGGGCCGGTCGAGAAGGCGCTGCTGGTCGGCGCGCTGGTGGCCGTGTTGGTCGCCGAACTGTTGAATGGTGCGGTGGAGGCCATCGTCGACAAGACCACGCCGGAGTTCCACGAACTCGCCGGCCGCTCCAAAGACATGGGTTCGGCGGCGGTGTTTCTTTGCATGATGAATGCGGTCCTGGTGTGGACCTTGCTGCTGTGGCCCTGATGCCGGACCGCCTCTGATGGACTTGTTCAGTACCGAAGCGCTGATCGCGCTGTTGACCCTGTCGGCGCTGGAGATCGTGCTCGGCATCGACAATCTGGTGTTCCTGTCGATCGTGACCGCGCGCTTGCCGCCGGAGCAGCGCCCCAGCGCGCGGCGCTTCGGCATCGCCACCGCCTGCGTCACGCGCATCCTCTTGCTGCTCAGCCTGTCCTGGCTGGCCGGCATGACTTACGAAGTGCTGTGGCAGTTCTCGGTGCGCGATCTGGTGCTGATCATCGGCGGCCTGTTCCTGCTGGTGAAGGCCACCATGGAGATCCACAGCAGCGTCGAAGGCGATGACGATGGCGAAGTGAACGCGCGCCCGGCGGCGAGCTACTGGGGCGCGATCGCGCAGATCGCGGTGATCGACATCGTGTTCTCGCTGGATAGCGTGATCACCGCGGTGGGCATGGTCAATGTGGTGCCGATCATGGTTGCCGCGATCCTGTTGTCGGTCGCCGTGATGCTAATCGCTGCCAATCCGGTGGGCGAGTTCATCGAGCGCCATCCCACGCTGAAAATGCTGGCCCTGTCCTTCCTGATCCTGGTCGGTGTGGCCCTGATCGCGGACGGCTGTGGCTTCCACATCCCGCGCGAGTACCTGTACTTCGCGATGGCCTTCTCGGCCGGTGTGGAGGCGTTGAACATGTTGGCGCGGCGACAGAAGCGCAAGCGGCTTCCCGACGGCGAGTAAGGCCGTAGTCCGCCCTTGCCCGCGCCACGGGTGCGTGGCGCGGACGTCCATTTCGCGCTGCGCCCAGCCATTCCCGAAACCCACCGCGGAGGCCCCGCCATGCCTGCCATTCCCACCGCTGCCTGGCTGCCGATCCTGCTGCTGATCGGCTCCAACATCTTCATGACCTTTGCCTGGTACGGGCATCTCAAGCACAAGCAGAGCGCCCTGTGGACGGCGATCCTGATCAGCTGGCTGATCGCGCTGCCGGAGTACATCCTGCAGGTGCCGGCGAACCGCATGGGTCATGGCTACTACAGCGCGGTGCAGCTCAAGACCATCCAGGAAATCATCACGCTGTGCGTGTTCTGTGTCTTCTCGGTGGCCTACCTGGGCGAGGCGATCCGCTGGAACCACCTCGTCGCCTTTGGTCTGATCGTGCTCGCGGCCTATTTCATGTTCCTGAAGTGAGCCGCGTGGCGACGCCGCTCAGTGCGCCTCATCCCAATTCGCGCCGACGCCCACATCCACCACCAGCGGGACTTTCAGGCTGGCGGCCGCTGCCATCGCGCCGACGATGCGCGGCCGCAGTGCCTCGATCTGATCCTCGCGGACTTCGAACACCAGTTCGTCATGCACCTGCAGCAGCAGACGGATCGGCGCCTCGCGATCGCCCTCACTGGCTGCCAGCGCCAACTCGCGGTCGATGTCGATCATCGCGCGCTTGATGATGTCGGCGGCGGTGCCCTGCATCGGTGCATTGATGGCAGCGCGCTCGGCGCCCTGGCGCGCGGCGTAGCTGCGGGCGTCGATGTCGCTCAGGTACAGACGCCGGCCGAACACGGTTTCCACATAGCCCTGTCGACGCGCCATGGCGCGGGTGTCGTCCATGTAGCGACGCACGCCCGGATAGCGTGAGAAATAAAGTTCGACGTAGTCCTTGGCCTCGCCGCGCGCGATGCCGAGGTTGCGCGCCAGGCCAAAGGCGCTCATGCCGTAGATCAGGCCGAAGTTGATCGCCTTGGCGGCGCGCCGCTCGTTGGCGCTGACCTCGTTCAAGGGCTTGCCGAAGACCTCGGCAGCGGTCGCACGGTGGATGTCGATGCCCTCGCGGAAGGCACGCAGCAGGCCTTCGTCGCCGGACAGGTGGGCCATGATGCGCAGTTCGATCTGCGAGTAGTCGGCGGCCAGGATGCGGTAGCCGGGCGGTGCCACGAAGGCGGTGCGGATGCGCCGGCCTTCCTCGGTACGGATCGGGATGTTCTGCAGGTTCGGGTCCGAGCTGCTCAATCTGCCGGTGGCCGCCACCGCCTGATGAAACACGGTATGGATGCGTCCTGTGCCCGGATGCACCATCTCCGGCAGCTTGTCGGTGTAGGTGCTCTTCAGTTTGGCCAGGCTGCGGTAATCCAGAATCACTTGCGGCAGCTCATCCGCCTCGGCCAGTTCCTCCAGCGCCTCTTCGTTGGTCGAGGGCTGGCCAGAGGGCGTGCGATGGCGGATCGGCAGACCTCGTTCCTCGAACAGCAGTTGCTGCAACTGCTTGGGCGAATCCAGCGAGAAGGGGTGCCCGGCCAGCTCAAAGGCGCGTTGCTGCAACTTGAGCATGGCCATCCCGAGATCATGGCTTTGCCGCTTGAGGCGCTCCACGTCGATCAGCACGCCGGTGCGTTCCATGCGCGCCAGCACCGGAATCAGCGGCACTTCGATGTTCTGGTAGATCTGCGCCAGCGGGGCTTCCTCGCTCAGGCGCGGCCACAGTGTGCGATGCAGACGCAGGGTGATGTCGGCGTCTTCGGCGGCGTAGGCGCAGGCGCGCTCCAGCTCAACCTGGGAGAAGGAAATCTGCTTGGCGCCTTTGCCGGTGACATCCTGGTAGGCGATGGTCTGGTACTTGAGGTACTTCTCCGCCAGCGCATCCATGTTGTGCTGCAGGGCGGTGGAGTTGTAGACGTAGGACTCCAGCATGCTGTCGTGTGCCAGTCCCTGCACACGGATGCCATGCCGCCACAGCACGTTGAGATCGTACTTGGCGTTGTGCGCCAGCTTGGGCCGGCCCGGATCCTCGAGCACGCCGCGCAGGCTGTCGAGCACGTTGGCGCGCGGCAGTTGGGCCGGCACGCCCGGATAGTCGTGGCCAACCGGGATGTAGCAACCCGCCGCGCGCTCCACCGCCAGCGATATGCCCACCAGATGCGCCTGTTGCGCATCGAGGCTGGTGGTCTCGGTATCGATCGAGATCAGTTCGGCCTGGCGCAGGCGCTCCAGCCAGCGCTCGAGCTGGGCCTGTTCGGTGACCAGTTCGTACTCGCCCTTGGCGTTGTCCGGCGTGCTGTCGCGGCTCTCGCTGCGGCGTGTGGCACCGGGCGAGGCGGGCAGTCCCAGCTCGTGCAGGGCCTGGCGGAATTCGTAGCGCCGGTACAGGGGCTCCAGCACCGTCACATCAGGATCCTTGAGCTGCAGGCTCGCCGGGCTCTCGGCCAGCTCGCAGTCGGTCTTCACCGTCACCAGGATCCGGTTCTTGGGCAGGCGATCCAGCGCCGCGCGCAGGTTCTCACCGATCTTCCCGCTGACCTCGGCCGCGTGCGCCATTACTGCTTCCAGGCTGCCGTACTGCTGGATCCACTTGGCGGCGGTCTTCGGTCCGCACTTGTCCACACCGGGGATGTTGTCGACGCTGTCACCCATCAGCGCCAGGTAATCGACGATGCGCTCGGGCGGCACCCCGAACTTGGCCATCACGCCGGCCGCATCCAGCTTTTCGCCGCTCATCGTGTTGAACCAGGTGATGCGCGGGTTCACCAGCTGGGTCAGGTCTTTGTCGCTGGTGGAAATGACCACGTCCATGCCGGCGGCGGCGCCTTGTTGCGCCAGCGTGGCGATCACATCGTCGGCTTCGACGCCGGCCACGCGCAGGATCGGAAAGCCGAGCCCCGCCACGATCTCCAGCAGCGGCTCGATCTGCGCGCGCAGATCGGCGGGCATGGGCGGACGCTGGGCCTTGTACTCGGGAAAGATCTCGTCGCGGAAGGTTGGCCCGGGGGCGTCGAACACGAAGGCGGCGTGATCGGGTTTGGACTCGCTGCGCAGCCGACGCAGCATGTTGACCACACCCAGCATGGCGCCGGTGGGCTCGCCAGCTTGATTGGTCAGCGGCGGCAGCGCGTGAAAAGCGCGGTAGAGGTAGCTCGACCCATCGATCAGCACCAAGGTGGTCATCGCCGGCACTCCGCGATTCGGGGGCGGCAGGATGACCGAATCGCCAGGTCTTGGAGAAGGCCTGGAAGCTCATGCCCTCGGGTGGAGGGCGCATGTCGTCGGCACGCGGTCGCTTGCATCAGTCTGAAGTGCATTTAGACCTATGATTTGTACGGACAAATCAAGAGCTTGCGAAGTTTGGCTCGTCTTGCTAGTTTTTTAGAGGGGCGACGTGATGGCTGGTTTCAAATAGGAGTGATCATGAAGCGAGGTTTGTTTTTCATTGTGTGCGCCACTGGCGCAATGTCGGCATTTGCAGAACCGCGGTCGTCTGGCGCCTTGTTGCACGAGATTCAGGCCACCCTGCCCAACGCGGTGCTCGAGGCGGTGGCGTCCCGGCAAGGCACCTTGCCGCCCTTGATGCGCCGATTCGAGCGAGCGGACGGCTCGATGCTGGTCGTGCTGTCCAGTGCCCTTGAACAAATGCCCAGCTCGGAGCAGTCCATCGAATTCGATGCCGTCGCCCAAGAAGCCCATTCCAGGTTCGAGGAGCTGGTTCCCCTGCAGTCCGCTGACCTTGCCCGTCAGGGCTACCGAATTACCAACTACCACGACGGGCGCACCGGCCTGACCCTGGCGTTTCTGGAGCGAATCAGCGTGGCCAGTGCGAAAGCCGGGGCGGCTTCGACCAAGTCGGGCGGGTTCTGCAGCAATCCCCCCGCCGAAGGCCCGGAACCGGCCTACCCGGTTGCGGAGAGCTCACAGTATTCCGTGACCCGCACCCACTACGATGCCGAAGGCTGGGAGTTTGTGGTGACCAGTTCGTTCACGCCCCGCGAATGCTCGGTGCCCGGCTGTTCGCCGACGGGCTTGTTCTGGGAAGCCAATGTGGACTGCGACGGAACCGGAAACAACCTCAACAATCCGCCGACAGGTGGCGGCTCGGGTTCAGGTTCTGGTAGCGGTAGTGGCGGAGGCGGCGGTGGAGGCGGCACGATTGGTTGGTGGTGGGGCGGGCTGACCTGTGGTTCGTCGAGTGTGGGCGGCAGCACCGTGGTGACGTGCGTGCCTGTTTGAGCCTTACGCTGGGCGGCAACCCCGCTCGCTCTCCAAAAAAAAGCCGGGCATCCATGCCCGGCTCTCCATGAAGACACGCAAATCGAGGACTCTGCTTGGCGCTCGCGGGCGCCGTGAGCCTTGGACGAGAAACGCTGCAACACCCGCGAGCGCACAACTTTCGACCACCTGATCGCGCGCGCCGTTCCTTCGCTTCGGCGCAGCGCGGGCTCGACTGATCAGACGGGCGGTACGCCGCTGTAGCGCCTGATTTCCACGCCGCTGACCTTGCCGACGCTGGCCTTCTCGTGCACGTAGACCTCGGCCTCGTCGTTCTCAACGATGATCTCGCCCTGCACGCGGCTGCCTTCGCCGATCACGATGATCGGCACGCGCTTCTTGCCCCAGCCCCAGTTCGAGTTGCCCGTGGGCTTGCGCACCACGAGATTGCCGGAGAGCACCGAAGCTTCGAGCAGATCGACGCGGCCCATCACGGTCTCGATGTTGCCGCCCACGCGCACCGCGCGCAGGTCCAGGCCACCGTTCACCGTGCTGATGTCACGACCGATGCCACCCTGGCGCAGGCTGAGTCCGCCGTTGACAGTTTCCACCGAGCCGCCGATCTCGGCGCCGGGCCCGAAATCCAGGCTGCCGTTGACCGATTCGATGTCGCCACGCAGGCGCAGATTGTCGCCAGCCTCGACGCCGCCGTTCACCGTTTCGATGCTCTCGGCGCTGACGTTGTCGCCGAGGTCGATGCCACCATTGACGCTGTCGATGCTGCCCACCGAGGCGCCGTCACCGACATCGATGCCGCCGTTGACGCTGTCGAGGTCGCGCACCTGAGTGTTGGGCGCGACTTCCAGACCCTTGTTCACGCTATCGCCGGAACTGCCCGGAGCGACCAGGGTTCCGGCCACCACCGGGGCGGCGATGGCGCCGGCGATCAGTGCGGCGATCAAGGACTGGGCAAAGCGTTGTTCGTTCATGAGAGACCTCCTGTCTTGAGGGTGATGGTCAGTGCAGGCTGGGTCGGGCCGGGCCGGCCACGTCCTGAGGGGGTGTGGTGGGTTGCGGGTTGCGTTCCGCCATCCGCGCCAGGGCCTGCATGAGTCGATCGACGAAGCGATCTTCGAATCCGCTGTCCATTTCCATTGCTCCTTGCATGACGTCCATTCCAGGTTGATCCGATTGAGTGACAGGACCAACAGAGCAAAGG
>ERZ1066138.763-NODE-763-length-10533-cov-5.053445_pt1 | contig 10533 bp, 10 predicted proteins | sample MGYA00382785_ERZ1066138 | MGnify/ENA primary metagenome ERZ1066138 (study PRJEB33369, sample SAMEA5778368) | biofilm metagenome | biome: Industrial cooling water; feature: Water cooling tower basin; material: Biofilm | place: United Arab Emirates | collected...
CGATGGAGGTGATGCAGCAGAACTTCCTCGACCGCTTCAACAGCCTGTTGCCTTTGCCCCTGTGGATTCCGACGCCGGCGAACCTGCGCGCGAAACGCGCCGTGCGGCAGCTTGACGAGGTCATCTATCGGATCATCCGGCAGCGACGGCAGGAGAACATCGACCACGGCGACCTCCTCTCGCTGCTGCTGCACGCGCGCGACGTCGACGATGGCAGCGTCATGACCGACAAGCAGCTTCGCGACGAGGCGATGACGCTCTTCCTGGCGGGGCACGAGACCACCGCGCTCGTGCTTTCGTGGGCCTGGTATCTGCTGGCACAGAATCCCGAGGTGGAAGCAAAGCTGCTCGCCGAGCTCGACGCGGTCCTCGGCGGGCGCTTGCCGACCGCGGACGATTGGCCTCGCCTCAAGTTCACGGAGTGGGTCGCCCTCGAATCGATGCGGCTCTATCCGCCGGCGTACGTCATCGGGCGCGAGGCAATCGACGCATGTGTCATCGGCGGCTACAAGGTCCCGCGCGGCACGACGATGCTGCTGCCGCAATGGGTGCTGCACCGCGACGCGCGATTCTGGGACGATCCCGAGGCGTTTCGCCCGGAGCGCTGGGGGGCCGAGAAGATCAAGTCGCTGCCGAAATTCGCGTATTTTCCGTTTGGCGGCGGGCCGCGCACGTGCATCGGCAACACATTCGCGATGATGGAGCTCGTGCTGATTCTGGCGACGATCGGGCAGCGATTCCGGTTCCGCATGCAGTCTGGCGCGAGCGTCACGCCGCTCCCGTCGTTCACGCTGCGCCCGCAGCCGGGGGTTCCGGGAATAATCGAGCCGCGTTCGCCGCTTGCGGCGTAGCAAAAGCGCGGCGCCACGATTTTGCTACGCCGCAAGCGGGAGGAGAGTGGTTCATGATCGACGTTCTCAGCGCAGGCATCATCGTCGCGGATCATGTGTGCACGCCGATCGATCATCTGCCGGCGGCAGGCGAACTCGTCATGGCCGACGGAATGCTGCTCACGATTGGCGGCTGCGCGGCAAATGCGGCAGTCGATCTCGCCAAGATGGAGGTGCGCGTCGGCATCGTCGGACGCGTCGGCAGCGACATCTTCGGCCGGATCGTCACGGACCTCTTGCGCGGCGCGGGGGTGGACACGACGCATGTCAAGGTCAGCCCCAACGCCGACACGAGTCAGACGCTCATCGTCAATGTGCAGGGGCAGGACCGCCGGTTCATTCATACGTTCGGCGCCAATCGCGAGTTTCGCGCAGCCGACATTCCGCTCGACCTTTTGGACAGCGTCAAGATCCTTTACGTCGGCGGCTATCTCGCAATGCCCGGCGTGACGCAGGAGGAGCTGGCGAGCGTATTCGCGCAGGCCCGGCGCAAGGGGGTCAAGACGGTGCTGGACATTGTGGTACCGAGCCGGGGCGAGTATCTGACGCGGTTCGAACGGCTGCTCCCCGAAGTCGACGTGTTTTTGCCGAACCATCAGGAAGCGGAGATCATCACCGGCGAGCGCGACCCCGTTCGGCAGGCGGAGACGTTTAGCCGGCTCGGCGCCGGGACGACCATCATCACGATGGGCGGCGAAGGCGCGGTGCTGGTACAGGCGGGGTTGCGCCTGCGCGCCGGGGTATTCCCAGTGCCGCTGGTGGACGCTTCGGGGGGCGGCGATGCGTTCGACACGGGTTACATTTGTGGTCTGCTGCGCGGCGATGGGCCGGAGGATTGCTTGCGTCGCGCAAGCGCCCTGGGAGCAAGCTGCGTGCGCGCGATTGGGACGACGCCGGGCGTGTTCACGCGCACGGAGTGTGACGCATTCCTGAGCGAGAATGCGCTGCAAATCGAAAGAATTCGAAGTTAGGGCGCGTTTCAAGACAGAACACGCAGCGCAAGCAAGCACTAGCGTCGCTTGCTTGCGCTGCGTTCTCGAAAGACTCCGATACTACCGCGCCAGCGTCATCGTCACATCCATGCGTTTGCCGTCGCGAAGGAGGTTGACGGAAACACGATCTCCCGCGAAATAGTTGCTCTGGACCCAGTATTGGAATTGGTTCACGTCCATGTCGAGCGGGCGGCTGTCCATGCCGAGGATGATGTCGCCCGGGAGGATGCCGGCGGCGCGGGCGTGCTGCGAGATGGCCTCGCGCTGGCGGAAGGCGAGCTGCGTCGCGGTCAGGCCGAGCGTCTTGCGTTCCTCCGCGGTGAGATCCGACCCATAGATGCGCGATTGCGGCAAGAAGATCATGACGGAGGGGCGCCAGCTCACGTCGCCTTTGCGCCAGCCCTCTGCCAGGGCGAGCTTGCCCGTGAGGGTTTCACCCTTGCGTTGCCAGGTGACGTCGACCACGCCGGCCTTCGGAGCGTGATCGAGCGCGAACTGGGCGTCGCCGAAGGAATGGATCGGGACATTGCCAAGCCGTTTGACGAGATCGCCCGGCTTGATGCCGACGGCGGCGGCGGGAGACTTATCCTTGACGCTCTTGACGATGTTGCCCCGATGGACTTCAAGCTCGATGCCGACGTTTTCGGGCATGGGAAAGCGATAGAAAAGATCGCGCGACCACTGGCCTGCGCGTTTCATCTCATCGTTGAGGCGTTCGCGCACCTGATGGCAATGCATGCAGCCTTTCGACTTGGTGCGCGTCGATTTCGGCGCATCCTTCGTGCGCGGGGCAAACTCTTTCTGCTCGCGCTGGTGCATCGCGAGGACCGATTGCATCGTATAGCGCAGGCCGTCGAGCGATTGCCGGGCGTCCGGACTCTTGGCGTCGCGGCCTCCGTAGCGGGCGTAGACCTTCTCGTCGGCGTCCAGGAAGAAGATCATCATGGTCAGGTCGTAATCGAACTCGAACAGGCTCAGATCGAGATTGTCGATGCGCGTGAGGCGGACGCGGATGAAATCGTCGGCGACATCTTTGATGCGTTCGAGACGGACAACCTGCCCGTCGAATTGCCGGCAGTCCGTTCAAGGGACGCAGCGGACGACTGCCATGATGGGCTTGCCGGTCTTGCGCGCCTGCTGTTTTGCTTCCTCGAGACTTGAAAGCCAGCCGGCGCCGAAACCCTTGGTCCCTTTTCCGCCCTTGAACTGGGCGTCGCCCGGCGAGTGCAGGAGGACGGCGGACGTCAGCGCGAAGAAAAGCGTCGTCGAGTAGCGCATGCAAAAACCTCGAAGTAGGAAGGTGGGCGTCCGGTGTCGTGTGCGTGAACTAAGGAGAGGTATGCACCAGTATCAACGTAGAATTTACGCCGGCGTTCGTGAGAATTAAATGAGAGCCCGGGAATGCCCAGGGGTGAGGTACTCCCAAACCCCTGGATGCTGTGCGGCATTCATCGATCTTTGTTTTGCGACATGGCGCAAAACCACACGCGGCCAATGCCGTGCATGGTGGTCTTGAACTTCTTTTTGACTTTGCCGCGGAAGATATCGAGCGTCTTGGGGGAGATGCCGAGTTCCTTGGCGATGGCGGCCTGGGTCATGCCCATGGCGATGCGTTCGGCGGTTTGTCGTTCCCGCGGGGTCAGGCTCTCGACCATCTCCTTGGCCTCGACGGGATCCAGGTGGAAGATATTGTGGGTTTTCCTTTTCGCCATGGTCGAGATCCTCCAGGTTCGGTTGGCGGCGCCGTGGTCGAAGGCAGCGTCGAGCGATTTCGCTTCAGGAGAGCGCCGATGACGGTACGAAATCCGGGCCGGGCGTGCGCCGGTTCGATCCTTCGTTCGGTCTATTTGTTAGGCAACGCGCGGTAAGAAATCGCAGCCCCGCGCAGCGGTCCCTCATTACTATTCTAGAGGCGGTCCAGCCCAAGTACAGAGTTTGTACCTAATTCTCGTTTGCGCCGGAACGACACAAGCCCAGGGGTTCGGAGTACCCACACCTCAGGACTTTCATGATTCTTGTCGTGACGATTTCTACACGCGCAACTCTCGGCCAGGGAAATCAGTAGTGTCTCAGCTTCAACGTGGCACGACGCTCCGCGTCGTGAATTGCGACGCGGAGCGTCGCACCACAATCAAGCTGAGACAGTACCGGGAAATCGCCTTTTCTCTATTCCGGTCGATCTGCTATATTCGCGGCTAGTCGCAAAACGCCGTCCACGGAGTTGGACCATGCTAACGCGCATTGGATGCCTGATGGCCCTGGTTTGCCTCGCTTGCCCCGCTCGTTCCGACGATGTGGAGCATCGTGATTTCTCCATCTTCATCGATGGCAAAGAATCGGGCACTTCGCGAATCTCGATTGTGCAGAAAAAGGACGGCTCCGCGTACATGACCGGGACGCTGGACGTCAAGTTCCGCCTGCTTGTCACCGAATACAACCTCAAGATCGAATCGCAAGAGTGGTGGCAGAATCATCAGCTTGTCGGCATGAAGACCGTCAGCACTGAAAATGGCAAGAAGACCGAGGTCATCGTCGCCGCGGAGAAAAGTCAGCTTCGCATGCGCATCAACGGCAAGGACAGCACCATAAAGACCGACGTCTGGCCCAGTAGCTACTGGCGCCTGGCCGACGCGCGCTTTCACAACAAGCAGGTCCCGATCCTTGAGGTTGACACTGGCAAGGAACTGGTCTCGGAACTCAAATACATCGGCGTCGAGAAGCTCAAGGTCGGCGAGTTGCAGGATTGCTATCACTTTCGGGTCACCGCGGCGTCGGGCCCCGTAGATCTCTGGTTCGATCGCTATCACCGCCTCGTGCGCCAGGAGTTCACCGAATCCGGGCACAAGACCATCGTGCAGTTGACGAGAATCACCCGCTAGGTCGATGTCCCCTTCAAGATCGTCCAACCCCAAGGAAACACTGTCATGTCCGATCGCAATGCCATCAAGCAAACGCTGGTGGAACTCATCGAGGAAGATACTGGCGTGCGGCATGACAACATCGACGAGTCGAAGAACCTGCGCACCGACATGGGGCTCGACTCGGTCGATCTGGTCAGCGTCGTTTCGCAGGTGGAACGGCGGTATCGCATTCGTCTCTTGCAGGAAGATCTGCAAAAGCTCGTGACGGTCGGAGATGTGCTCGATTTGCTGGATGCCAAACTGAGGGTGGCCGCAGAAACGCGCAAGGCGGCGTAATGATCGTCCCGCGTTCACGCCGCCAAGCATTCATGACCGTGCTTGCCCGGCAGTGGGATGCGCTGCTGCAGCTCTCTCAGCGCGGAAAGCAACCCCTCGATGGCGGCGGGCGGGTGGTTCGCGTTTACCTGAATGCGCAGCACGCCGCCGTGGTAGGGCACGGCGGGGAACGTCACCGACTGCACGTAGTACCCCTTCTCGAACAGGAATCGACCCGCCTGTAGCGTGTCCCCTTCATCGCCGACGAGAATCGACACGATAGGCGTCTGCCCGCCCAGGACAACCAGCCCCAGCTCGTTCGCTCCCTGCGTCAGACGCAGAATGTTGCGCGTGAGCCGGCCGTGAATCTGCTCGTATTCGTCCGAGTCGAGGATGTCGCATACGGCGCAAACGGCATCGAGATACGGCGGCGGAACGGGACCGCCGAAGATGAACGTCGTCGAGCGCATTTTCAAGAGCTGCTTCAAATCGCGCGGACAACCGATGAAGCCACCCAGGCAGGAGAAGCCCTTCGACAGCGAGCCGACGACCAGCGTATTCTCATAGCTGCCGAGCGTGTCGAGCACGGTGCCGCGGCCTTTGCGGCCCATGACGGCGGTCGCATGCGCGTCGTCGACATACAGCACGGCATTGCGCCTCAAGCAGACGGCGTGCAGTTCCTTCAGGGGAGGGAGCGCGCCGGTCATGCTGAAGATGCCGTCGATCGCGACGAGCGCAATGCGATACTCGCCCGCCTCGGTCAGGACGCGCTCGAGATCGGCCGGGTCGCAATGGCTGAACGGCAGGACGCGCGCGCCGTGAGCTTGCGCGATCTTGGCCCCTTCTTGCATTGAATTATGCGCATGTTCGTCGATCACCAGCACATCGCGCTTGCCGACCAGGCCAGGCAGTGCTCCCAGATTAGCGAGGCTGACGGACGGATAGATCAGCGCCGCCTCGGTGCCCAGCCAGCGAGCCAGCTTTTCCTCGGCTTCCTCATTGGCGCGGACCGACGCAAAAGCACGCGAGGCGCCGTTGTGGCTCCCCCAGCGCGCGACTCCGGTCTGGATCGCCCATTGCACGCGCGGGTCCTGATCCAGACCCAGGAAGCTATCCGAGCCGAAGTTGATCACGCGCCGCCCCGCCACGGTCATCTCGCGATGCGGCGAGAGCGAGTCGACGACGAGGTCTTTCAAATGCGCATCGGGATATTCGCGCGCATAATGTTCCATGAACCGGACCAGCCCACTCTGGCGCAACGCCTGCGCGAGGCGGTCCATCGGCAGCGAGGACATGCCTTGCCCCTTCCCCCGATTGGCACGTGAAGGAATCCGTCAAGAAGAACTATTTGGGGCCGTCTATAAGCAATCGCACCGGGTTTGCAAGAGGAATTCGACAGATGGTCCGACGCATTTCGCATTCGCCCTGGTTTCCACATCCTTCCCTGGCCGCGGTTGGTCTTGCGACACGTCACCAATGCATGGTACATCAAGCGCGGCTTATGCTTTCGCGGACAAGGAGATCCCCTCATGGTGCCGATCGGCTTGATTCTCGAGCACGCCATCGCGTTGCTGGCGGTGTGGGCGATGGCGCTCATCGCGGGGATCCCGACGTGCGCCGTGTTGCGGTTGCGCCTGGGATTTCCCGGGTACGCCTTGATGGGGATCGTCTACTGGGCCGTCAGTCTGTACGTTTTCGCGTTCGATGGCGGTCTCTGGGTGGCGTTGGCACTCGCCGGCGCCACCTGCGTCGCGACCCTGGTGCAGCGCGGGCGCCGATATGGATGGCGCGCCTGGCGACGCGAGGCGCACTGGTCGGGCGCGATCCTGTTCCTCGGCGGTGCGGTATACGCGACGCTGATCTTGGCCAACTATGTTCCCATCGCGGTCGACGGCGGCATGGTCACGACGTCGACGCGCCTGGTCGCGGCGCACCGCGGCTTGCCCGCGACTTACGATCCGATGCTGCCCGAACTCTTCTTCCCCGCGATCAATCTGGCGATGCCGACGGTCGGCAGCATTCCCGTTGCCCTGGGATGCAAGCCCGGCTCGGTGACGCTCGGACTGGCGCAACTGACCTACTCCGCCTGGATCCTGGCGACCTACCTCGTGCTGCGACTGTGGACCCGGCCTTTGACCGCGGCGGTCCTGGCGGTGGCGCAGGCATGGGGAGCGCGCTGGGCGCAGAACACCATCGGCTGGGGCGGTTTTCCGACGGTTGCCGGCATGGCGGTGGGCCTCCTGGCCGTTCGCCTGATGTGGGACGCCACGCGACGACGATCTCCACAATCCGCCATCGCGCTGGGCCTGGCGACCGGCGCGATTCCGCTTGTCCATGGCATCAGCGCCGCTGTGTGGATGTACGCTGCCGCTCCTGTGGTCGGACTCACCGTACTGACCATCGCGCGAAAGCGTGCCGCGGCCTTCATGACCTTGCTCGCAGCCAGCCTCGTGAGCGTGCTGGTCCTCGGTTGTTACGTGCGTGTGGCTCAGGTCAACATGAGCGAGTCGGAGATCGAATGGTCGCGTGGCCACCTTTGCGAGGACCTGCCGCCCGAGAGTACGGGTTTGCGTAATGTTCTCGACGGGTTCGATTACTTCAAGCGCTTCACCGGAAGCATGATTGTCTGGCTTGGCGTGTTCAGCACCGCGGGCCTGTTGCTGTTCAGGCGCTGGCGCACGGCCCTGGCGCTGTGCGCATGCATGACCTTGCTCTGGGTGATCTATGCAAACGCTCGGTGGTGGGTGTTGCCGTTCTCGCTGATGCTCTATCCGAACCGGACGGTGTACTGGGCCGGTCCACTCGCCGCCGTCGCCCTGGGGCTCCTGTGGAAGGCCTCGCGCCGGCAGTTTCCATTGCTTGGCAACGCGTACGTCGGAATGGTTGCAGGAGTGGTTCTCCTGACATGGATGTTCTCACAGCATGTGATTCAGTATCAGCGTCCGGTCTGGATCGCCGCGGTCGATCGCGATCGTTGGGAAGCGCTTTGCTGGGCGGAGAAGCACCTGACCGCGCCGGGCACGTTCGTTCAGGTCGAGGGAGATGTCATCGGCGCCGTCTTTCCGGGATGCGCCGGCGTTGCGTGCAATGTCTGGCAAGTCAATCATTGCGCCCTCGACGAGAAAACAGCCCTACTCGCCAGCAGGCCGCGCACGCACCGCGTCTGGGTCCGTGGTGTCGATCCGACGCCCAGGCCCACGCGCAGCGTCGTGTTTCAGAATGAAACCGTCGTCATCACGGTGTTAGAGTCGGCGGTTGCACAAAACGCTGCGCCAGCCACCGGCCGCTGATTCGACACGCTATCCTTTTTCCCGGCCATTGCAAGATCATCCTTCTGCGGCCATTCGTCTGTGTCCTTGCGCGGCGCCGGACGCTGATCCGGCGCTGCGGACTGATTGCCTGTGGTGTCATCGCGGTCCGTGCCGGACTCGGGGGCCGACGATGGATCCTGTTGCGGCTTCGATTTTGACCTGGCCATGGCTGCTCCTGGATGGGATGGCGAGATTCTCCCTTCTCTGTCGGAGCAACAAACTTGCCGCGAATTCCGTGGCGGCAAGACTCCGGTCTTGCCGTTGATGGGAATCCTGGCGTCAGGATCCCTTCTCGATGACGACGACCCCATAGACCAGGAACTCCGGCGTCCGAAGCGTGAGCCGACCGCTCTTGACCTGCGCGGCGAGCTTCGATCGGCCATCCGATTCCGGAGTCAGAAATGTGACCGTCCCCGCCTCGAAGCTTGGCGGAAGTGCGAGATCGACATCCACGCCTTTCACCGCCAATGGCTTCTCGTCGATGATCCCCTTGCCCCGATTGGGCGTCTTGTCCTCGCGCGCATAGTTGACGAGATGCAGCACCAGCGCGTCCTTCTTCGCCGTGCCGTCGAGCGAGACGCGCACCGTCTTCGGCGCCTTGAACTTGCTCAGGCCGCCAGGCAGATCGCCCGGCGGCTGCGTGACGTCGATCACGCCGCGATAGCGCTTGCGGATCTCTGGCGTGAAGAGATCATCGGGCAGCACATCGAAGAGCACATGCGCGTCGAGCAAGCTCTTGCCGCGCTGGCGAAACGCCTCGACCGCGGCGACGTCGCCCTGATGGACATGCGAGCGCGGGAAGAGGAGCAGCAGCTCGCCCGCGGGCCGGCTGGCGCGGTAGAGCGCGTCGTTCTTCGCGAGGAACTGATAGTAGCGCGTGATCTCTTTGCGCGCGAGCGGGTCCTTGAAGATCGTGTAGAACCCCATCGGCGCGCCGCCGTTGGCCGCCAGCTCGGCGATGGCGACGCGGATGCGCGTGTTCTCGTACTTGCCCAGCGTGAACGGTTTGTTGTCGAAGGCGCCGCGCAGGTAGCGCGCTTGCAAGGTCCCCTCGCCGTAGTGGTCCTTCGCAAAGTCGGTGTAGCTCGCGTGATCGCCGGTCGAGTACCAGGCGTAGTCCTCGTCCTTGCCCCACAGCTCTTTCGGCAACATGCAGCGCTCATCGCCGTTGATCTGGCTGAAGTTCCCGAGGTGATTCCACTGGGCGAGGATCAGGTCCTTCTTCAGCGATCGGCCATACTTGATGAACACCTCGTCGAACGCGTCCTTGCACGCGATTTGCGAGAAGCGCAGCATCTCGCGGCGAAACGGCGATGATTCCTTCGGGTTATGCCAGCCGACGATCTCGGTGAACTTGTGCGTCTCGACGTTGTCGATGTCGAACTGCTTCTTCAGCTCGGCGGCGGGATACCGCTCTTTGAGGTGTTTCTTGAACTTCGCCTGGCAATGCTCGCAGAGGCAGTTGTGGCGATAAAAGTAATTCGCGACGAAGCCATCGACGCCGCGCTCGATGCCGACTTTCGTCCAGGCCTTGAGCACTTGCCGCCAGTGCGGGTTGTTGAGGCAGCCCCAGTATTCTTTCATGCCGCCGATGGAGTACGACTTGCTGACGATGGGGGTGCCGTCGGGGTTCTTCTCGAGCAGATCGAGCGGATCCTTCACCGGTCGCGGTCCGAGCAGCTTCTCGTCCCACAGCTCGCGGTAGAACTTGAAGAACCCGCGCGGACCTTCCTTCGACTCGGGATCGCCGACGAGGAACTCGACGTTGAAATGCCCGACGACCTTCGCGTTCTTCTTGTGCAGCTTCGCGTTGAGGTCCTTGAACCACTCGCCGCACTCGTCGAGGCCTCGCACCGGGAAGTGAGCCGGATAGCCCTTGTACTGCGGCGTGTGCGCGAGGCTCCAGAAGTGGGCGCCATAGAAGCCGACCTGCACGATCTCCGGCTGCGCCTCGCTGACGAAGTCGAGATACTCGGGATGCGCATAGTCCGTCCAGTGCGCGATCATGCGGCGGAATTCGAGGCGAGGCGGTTGGGCATGGGCCATGTTTGTCAACAAAACCCAGGAGATTGCAAACCAGCCAAGGAGATAGCGCATGAGTCACTCCATCAATGATCGCTAATTTCTTTGGTTTCGTTGTAGCTGATCATCCCTTTGTAGCCGA
>ERZ1066138.766-NODE-766-length-10525-cov-11.266094_pt1 | contig 10525 bp, 9 predicted proteins | sample MGYA00382785_ERZ1066138 | MGnify/ENA primary metagenome ERZ1066138 (study PRJEB33369, sample SAMEA5778368) | biofilm metagenome | biome: Industrial cooling water; feature: Water cooling tower basin; material: Biofilm | place: United Arab Emirates | collected...
GGGCAGGGCGAGCACCGCGGCGTCCGCCGGCAGCCGCTCGCCGTCGGTCAGCCGCACCTCGCCGGGCCCCGCCCCGGCGACGGCCCGGCCGCTCAGGACGCGGCCGCCGCGGGCCTCCAGATGGCGGCGGGCGGCCGGGTCGACCAGGCGCGTGAGCCCCACCCGCGACCAGCCGATGGCGGACCCGGTGGCCGTGCGCAGGAACCCCTCGCGGAACACGAACGCCGCCAGCGCCGCCGACACGCGGTCGCTGCGGTCGTTGCACGTCGGCAGCACGATGAGGTCCCAGAAGCGCGCGATCGCGCGCGGCCCCTGCCCGTGGCGGTCGAGCCACCCGGCGAAGCTCTCGTCGTCCAGGGCGAGGCGCCGGCGCTCGGGCATCGTCGCCAGCGCCGCCAGCGCCCGCAGCGCCCCCGCCCGCTCGCGCGCCGTGAGGTGGGGGTAGGCCGCGAAGGAGGGCCCCAGGTGCAGCGGCGCCGGCAGCGCGGCCGCCCTCAGGCGGCCGCGGCGCCCCTCGCGGTCGCGCACCGGCACGTCGAGGCGGCGCTGGAGGCTCGTGTCGCGCAGCGTCCCGAGCAGGCGCAGCAGGCCCATGTAGGCGGGGCAGCAGCCCAGGAAGACGTGCTGGCCGTTGTCGACCTCCCGCCCGGTGCCGGGGTCGGTGAAGCTGAAGGCCTTGCCGCCCAGGAAGGGGCGTCGCTCCACCAGCGTCACCTCCGCGCCCAGGGCGGCCCCCTCGCAGGCGGCCGCCACGCCGGCGAGCCCGCCGCCGCACACCACCAGCCGCGGGCGGCTCACAGGAGCGCGGCGGCCGAGCGCTGGCCCATGAGCGCCAGCTTGCGCGGGGTGGACAGCGAGACCCGCCCGCCGAACACGTCGTGGTCGCGGGCCTCGATCTCGGCGAGGATCTCGCGGTAGAGGCCCGAGAGCATCGACACGCACATGCGGGCGCGGCGGTCGAGCAGCGGCAGCAGGCGCTCGCCGCTCGCGAAGTAGCCGCGGGCGCGCGCGCCCTGGTCGCGCATGAGGCCCCGGAAGCCCGGCGTCGCCCGGCCCTCCAGCACGTCCGCCTCGCTCACGCCGTGGGCGGCCATCTCGTCGGCGGGCAGGTAGATACGCCCGCGCCCGGCGTCCTCCTCCACGTCGCGCATGATGTTGACGATCTGGAGGGCGACGCCCAGGTCGGCCGCGTGGGCGGGCGCGGCCGGGTCGGTGAAGCCGAAGATGTGCAGGCTCACCAGCCCGACCGCGCCCGCGACCCGGTCGCAGTAGCGCTTCAGCGCGGCGAAGTCGGGGTAGCGCGTCACGGTGAGGTCCATCTCCACTCCGTCCAGCAGGTCGTCGAGGTGGCGGCGCGGGATCGCGAAGCGGCGCACCGCGTCGGCCAGCGCCACCAGCACCGGGTCGTCCGGCGGCGGCGCCCCCGCGACGCAGGCGTCGAGCTCGGCGCGCCGGGCCGCCACCGCGGCGAGGCGCTCGTCCAGCGAGCCGCCCCCGTCCACGCTGTCGTCGGCGCGGCGGCTGAACGCGTAGGCGGCGTAGATCCCCGCCCGCCGCTCCGGCGGCAGCAGGACGAACCCGAAGTAGAAGTTGCGCGCGTGCTCGCGCGCGATGTCGCGGCAGTGCTCGTAGGCCTCGTCGAGGGTCACGGCGAGCCCCGCAGCAGGCGCCCGGCCACCGCGAGCGCGATGCGGGCCCGGCCGAGCGCGCCCGGCGCCGGCCGCCGCGCGAGCGTGTCGTGGCCCTTGCGCGCGATCGCGTCGCACAGGGCCAGGCCGCCCTCGGTGAACATCCGGATGTCGAGCGCGACCCGGCGCGGCACGAAGCGGTGCAGCGGCGCCCCGGCCTCGAGGTGCTCGCGGGCGCGGGCGACCTGCTGGGCCACGAGCGCCCGCACCGCCGGGGTCGCGGCAGGCCGGCGCAGGTCGTCCTCGCCCACTCCGTGCCGCGCCATGTCCTCCCGCGGCAGGTAGATCCGGTCGCGGTCGCGCAGGTCCCGGGCGATGTCCTGCCAGAAGTTGACCAGCTGGAGGCCGGTGCAGGTTCGGTCGCTCATGCCGATCCGCCACGGGTCGCGGTAGCCCAGGACCCCCAGCACCATCTCGCCCACCGGCGTGGCCGAGTGGCGGCAGTAGTGGAGCAGGTCCTCGTACGTCTCCCACCGGCGCCGGCGCTGGTCCATGCGGTTGGCCTCGATCAGGCGCAGGAAGGGGTCGAGGCCGAGACCCCGGCGCGCGATGACGTCGGCCAGGGCGACCAGGCGCGGCTCGGCGGGCCGGCCGGCGACCGCGTCGCGAAGGTCCGCCTCCCAGGCGTCCAGGGCCTCCAGGCGCGCATCCGCCCCCCCGGGCAGCTCGTCGCCCAGGTCGTCGGTCGCGCGGCAGAACGCGTAGACGGCGCTCATGTCCGCGCGCACGTCGCGCGGGGCCAGGAGGAAGGCGACCGGGAAGTTCTCGTCGTGGGCCCGCGCCGCGCGCCGTGCGGCCGCCCGCCCCTCGCGCACGAGCCCCGCCGTCACGCCGCGAACCGCGCCAGCGCCGTCACCGGGAAGACCTGGCGGTAGAGGTGGTAGTTGATCATGAAGTCCATCGGGAACCCCGTGCCGGTGAACCACGGCTCGTCCCACGAGCCGTCCGGGCGCTGGACGGCGGCGAGGTGGGCGAGGCCGCGGGCCGCCGCGGGGTGCGCGGGGTCGGCGGCGTGCAGCGCCAGCAGCGCCCACGCGGTCTGGGAGGGGGTGGAGTCGCCGCGGCCCACCCACGCCGGGTCGGCGTAGCTCAGGACGCTCTCGCCCCATCCGCCGTCGGGGTTCTGGTGCGCCGCGAGCCACTCGACCGCCCGGCGCACGTAGGGCGCGCCCATGTCCTCGCCGGCCGCGGCCAGCGCGGGCAGGACGGCGCCGGTGCCGTAGACGTGGTTCACCCCCCAGCGGCCCCACCAGGAGCCGTCGGGTCGCTGCGTGCGCCGAAGGAACTCCACCCCGCGGCGCACCGCCGGGTCGGTGCGCGGGACGCCGCAGTGCACCAGCGCCTCGATCACGTGGGCGGTGACGTCCTCGGTGGGCGGGTCGATCACCTCGCCGAAGTCGCACAGCGGCAGCTGGGTCATGACGCGCCGGTCGTTGTCGACGTCGAAGGCGCCCCAGCCGCCGCTCTCGCTCTGCATGGCCCGCAGCCACTCCACCCCGCGCTGGATGGCGGGGTGGGAGGCCGGGTGCCCCGCCTTGCGCAGCGCGATCAGCACCTCGGCGGTGTCGTCGGTGTCGGGGTACCACTCGTTGGCGAACTCGAACGACCAGCCGCCCGGGCGGCCCCTGCGCGGGATCTCGTGCCAGTCGCCGTAGCGCGTGACCTCCTTGGAGAGCATCCACCGCGAGGCCGTGTGCAGCGCGGCGTCGTCAGGCGCCGCGCCCGCGTCGGCCAGCGCCACGGCCGCGAGCGCCGTGTCCCACACCGGCGACAGGCATGCCTGGATGCGCAGGCGCTCCCCGCCGTCCGGGTGGAGCGCGAACGTATCGTCGAAGCCGGCGAGCGCGCGCGCCAGCACCGGATGGTCGAGCGGGAAGCCCAGCGTGTGCAGCGCGAAGATCGAGTACACCCAGGGCGGCTGGATCCCGCCCCACGAGCCGTCGGCCTCCTGGCGCTCGCAGATCCAGCGGGCCACGCGCTGCTCGGCCAGGCGGCGCAGCGGCCGGATCGGGCGACGGTTGTACCTGCCGGCGAGGCCCATCGCCCGGGTGAGCCACGGCGTCCACCGGCCCGGCGTCTTCGGGCCGGGCGCGGGCCCCGAGCCGGGCGGCTCCAGGAACAGCTCCTCGGGCCCGACCGCCTGCGGGTACACCGGGTGCCGCGAGAGCACGATCATCAGGGCGACGTACGTCCCCCGGGCCCAGCACGCGAACCGGTAGGGCGACAGGGGCGCCCGCGGCGGCAGCAGGATCATCTCGGGCGGCAGCACGGGCAGCGCCGACCACGGGTAGCGGCCGAGCACGGCCAGCCACAGCTTGGTGAAGAAGCGCGCCCGGTTCGCCCCGCCCATCCCGAGCACCAGCTCGCGCGCCCGGCGCATCCGGGGGTCGTCCACGGGGACGCCGCAGAGCTTCAGCGCGTAGTAGGCCTCGACCGTCACGTTGAGGTCGGGCGGCCCCGAGTACCAGACGCGCCAGCCGCCGTCCCCGCCCTGGGTCGCCAGCAGCTCGTTGGCCAGGCGTCGGCGCAGGCCGTCGTCGGCCAGCCCGAGCGCGTGGAGCATGAACGCGTGCTCGGCGGTGATCGTCGCGTTCGACTCCAGCTCGCCCCACCAGAAGCCCTCGGGGTGCTGGAGGGCCCGCAGGCGCGCCGCTCCCCGCGCCAGCGCGGTGCGGACCGCGTCCCCCGCGGCCGGCGCCTGGGCGTGCCCGATCGTCACGCGGCAGCCCGCCCGGCGAACCAGTCCACCGCGTCGGCCAGCGCCTCGCGCACCGGCGAGCGGGGCGCGCCCAGCTCGCGCGCGGCCCGGGAGGGGTCGACGAACATCCGCTTGCGGGCCATCAGCGCGCCGTCGAGCGGCGCCAGCGGCTCGCGCCCCAGCACCCCGCCCTCGATCGCCTCATCCACCGCGGCCACCGCGATCGCCACGGCGTGCGGCAGCCGCACCCGCGGCGGGCGGCGGCCGGTGAGCCCGGCGAGGATCGTGAGGATCTCGCGCAGCGTGAGGTTCTCGTTGCCCAGGATGTAGCGCCGGCCGGGGCGGCCGCGCTCCAGGGCCAGCCGGTGCCCGGCGGCCACGTCGCGCACGTCCACCAGGTTGAGGCCGGTGTCGACGTACGCGGGCATCCGCCCGGCGAGGAAGTCCGTGATGATGCGGCCGGTCGGCGTGGGGAGGTGGTCGCCCGGCCCGACCGGGGCCGTGGGGTTGACGACGACGACGTGGCGCCCGGCCTCGGCCGCGGCCAGCGCCAGCCGCTCCGACTCCAGCTTCGACCGCTTGTAGGCGCCCACGACCTGCTCGGGGGGCAGCGGCGTGTCCTCGTCGCCCGGGCGGCCGTCGGCGGGCAGGCCGATCGTCGCGACCGACGACGTGTGCACGACGGGGACGTCCGCGGCCACCGCGGCGTCGAGGACGTTGCGTGTGCCGTCGACGTTCGTCCGCCACACGTCGGCCGCGCGGCGCCGGGCCAGCGAGTAGCGCGCCGCCACGTGGAACACCGCGTCGGCGCCGGCGACCGCCGCGCGCACCGCGGCGGCGTCGCGCAGGTCGCCCGGGCGCGGCTCGCACCCGGGCGGAAGCCGCCCGTCCCCCAGGCTCTCGGGGCGCACCAGCGAGCGCACCGCCCACCCGTGCTCGAGCAGGTCGCGGGCGACGTGGCCCCCCACGAAGCCGGTGGCCCCCGTGAGCAGGGCCGTCCTCACCGCAGCCGCTCCAGGAGCTGGGCGAGCCCGTCCCGCAACGCCCGGCCGGCGGTGCGCGCCGCGGGCACGAGGCGCAGCAGGGCGGGCAGGTCGCCGGGGTGGCGCGCCAGGTGGGCGGCGCAGCCGCGGGCGGTCAGCCGCCCGGAGGCGTCGGTCGCCCCGTCGAGCGCGGGCATCCGGTGGCGGGTCTCGTCCGTGACGGCCCGCAGCGCCAGGAAGGGGACGCCCGCGGCGCCGGCGGCCTCGGCCACCGCCGCGCTCTCCAGGTCGACGGCCAGGCCGGCGAGGCGGGCGCGCTCGTCCGGGGTCCGGGCGATGCGCGCCGCGCTCACGAGCGGCCCCCGCCGCCCCGGCGCGGCGGCGAGCAGGGCCGGGTCGGCCGGGTGGCGGCGGCCCGTCAGCTCGTCGACCACCTCGTCGGCCGCGACGAGGTCGCCCACGCGCAGGTCGCCGGCCAGCGCGCCGCAGAAGCCCGCCGCCAGCAGCGCCCGCGGGCCCTGGGACGCGACCGCCGCGGCGGTGCGGGCGGCGGCGGGCGCGCCCATCCCCGAGACGTGGACCACGATGCGTCCCTCGAGCCCCGCGATGGCGCGCCGCTCGGCCGGAACGGCGCACACCACCGCGATCACGACCGCGCGAGCGTCACCAGGTCGCGCGGGCTCTTCAGCGCGTCGAGGATCGTGCTGGCCTCGTACCCGCAGTGCATGAGGCAGTTCGCGCACCGGGGGTCGCGGCCGGTGCCGTAGGCGTCCCAGTCTGTGTCCTCGTAGAGCTCCCGCAGGCTGCCGACGTGCTTGTCGGCCAGGAGGTAGCACGGGCTGCGCCAGCCCTCGACCGTGTACGTCGGCATCGCCCACGCGGTGCAGCGGTAGCTGCGCTTGCCCTGCAGGAACTCGTGGAAGAGCGGGTTGTTGTAGAAGGGGATGTCCATGTGGTCGCACAGCTCGTGCACCCGCGCGTAGAGCGCCTGGGCCTCGGTGCGCGCCAGGAACTGCTCGCGGTCGTGCGTGACCGACTCGTAGTCGTAGCCGGGCGAGGTGATGCAGCCCTCGACGCCCATGTCCTTGAGGAACGCGAACAGCTCCACGTACTCCTCGGCCGGGACGCCGCGGTAGATCGTGGTGTTGGTGCACACGCGGTAGCCCAGCTCGATGGCCTCGCGCATGTAGGTCGTCGCCTTGTCGAACACGCCGTCGCGGTCGACCGCGCGGTCGTGCACCTCGCGCATGCCGTCCAGGTGGACCACGAACGCGAACCGGTTCGACGGCGGGATGCGCCCGAAGGCCCGGTTCATCAGCAGGCCGTTCGTGCACATGTAGACGAAGCGCCCCTGCGCGGTGATGCCGTTGACAATCTCGTCGATCTGCTTGTGGATCATCGGCTCGCCGCCGGGGATGTTCACGATCGGCGCCCCGGCCTCCTCGGCCACCCGCAGGCACTCCTCCACCGGCATCCGCTTGTCGAAGACGTGCTCGTACTCGCGGATGCGGCCGCAGCCGTGACAGGCGAGGTTGCAGATCTCGAGCGGCTCGAGCATCAGCGTCACCGGGAAGCGCTCCTCGCGTTTGATGAGGGCCTTCTTCACCAGGTAGGTGGCCATGCCGAGCTCGAGTGCGCGCGGTCGGTGGGGCACGTGACTCCTGCCTGTCGGGACGTTCGTCTCGTCGGGCGGTCACGCTACTCCACGGCGCCGCCTCGGAAAAGCGGCGGGCCGCGGTTCCGGCGTTCACCGGGGTCCGCGGCCCGGATGGCGAGACGGCGGGCCCCGGCGGGCACGGCCGGGGCCCGGTCTCACCCCTGAGGGGGTCGGGTCAGGTGTCGCCGCCCCCCGACCAGCTGTCGGCCGACCGGTCGCGGGCCGGCGGCGCCGGGGCGGGCGCGGGCGTCGAGGGGATCGGCCCCGGGGCGACGCGCTGGAAGCGCGGCCCGGTGTTGTCGCCGCCGTTGTTCCCGCCGGCCGTCCCGTCGTCGTCCGGCGTGTCGTCGCCGTCGCCCTGCGGATCGTCGTCGCCGACGGGGATCATCCCCACGTCATCGTTCTTGCGCAGCTCGAGGGCGCCGACCGGCGCCGCGTCGTCCGATCCGCGATCCGACAGCGCGACCCCGGTGAGGATCCCGCCCAGCACCACCGCGGCCCGCGAGCCCGATCACCGCCAGTCGCCCGAGTCCCATCTCGCACCTCCCGCCTCGTTGGACGCAGCCGACGGTAGGCGGGGGGCTGAGCGGGGGTGAGACGGGGATGAGAGTCCTCTCACCCATCCGGGCGCGAGCTACGTCATCCGCCTCATCCGGGCGCGGCCGCCCGGATGGAAGAGGCCCAGCTCCAGCTCGCCGGCGACCTCGGCGGCCGCCGGTCGGGCGCCGAGGTCCGGGTCGAGGCAGGCGAGCACGACCTCGGCGACCGGGCCGGGCACGCGACGGGGATCCGGGAACGGCGGGGGCGGCGCGGAGCTGCGGGAAGCGCTCCTCCGCCGTCTCCGGCGGAAACGGCTTGGCGCCGCTGAGCGCCTCGTAGAGGGTCACCCCAGGGCCCCACACGTCCGCCGGCGGCCCCAGCCGGTCGAAGCGCCCGGGGTGGCACTGCTCGGGCGCCATGTACGCCTCGGTCCCGACCGGGCCGGTCGGGTCCCCGAGCCGGTCGAGGGGGCGGGCGACGCTCAGGTCGATCAGCCGGGGCGGGCCGGACATGATGATGTTCTTCGGCTTCACGTCGAGGTACACCACCCCGCGCGCCGACATGTGGTGGAGCGCCGAGCACATCTGCAGGGCCGGCGGCAGGAGCTGCTCCGTGACCACCCCGTGGCGGCGGATCAGGGTCGACAGCCGCGGGCCGTCGAGGTGCTCGAGGACCACGTGGGGGCGGGGGCCGTCGAGGTCGGCCCCGAAGGAGCGCACGATCACCAGGTGCGCGAGCCGCCCCAGCATGGCGGCCTCGCCCGCGAGCCCGGCCCGCGCGCCCGGGTCGTCGACGCGCGCCGGCCGCAGCACCCTGACCACCACCAGCGCGTGGAGGTCGTCGTCCCAGGCGACGTACGCCTCGTAGCGGACGCCGCCGCCCAGCAGGCGCACGGCCCAGCGCCCCGGGGCGATCTCGTCGCCCTCGGCGAAGCCCCAGGCGGACGCGCGGGGGCTCAATGGTGGCGCGCGAAGGTGAGGTCGGTGATGCCCACCAGGTCGGCGGTGTCGCCGGGAAGCCCCTCGAGCGCCGCCAGCGCGCGCGAGTGCGCCTCGCCGGCCAGGCGCCGTGCCCCCTCGACGCCGTGGGTGCTGACGTAGGTGACCTTGCCGCGCCGGGCGTCGCCGCCGACCGCCTTGCCCATGTCGGCCTCGGAGCCCTCGACGTCGAGGATGTCGTCGACGATCTGGAACAGCAGCCCCAGCTCGCGGGCGAAGTCGCGCAGCGCCCGGTCGACATCGGGCGCCGGCCGCGCCAGCACGAGGGCGCAGTGGACCGCGCACGCCATGAGCCGGCCGGTCTTCAGCGCGTGGACCCGCCGCAGGGCGGCGGCCGATTCGCGGCCCGCGTCCTTCAGGTCGAGGTACTGGCCGCCCACCATGCCGCCCACGCCGGTGGCGCGGCTGATCTCGTGCAGGATCCCCACGCGCGCCTCCGGGCCCCCGGGCTGACGCTCGCAGACCAGCCGCACGGCCTCGGCGAAGAGCGCGTCCCCGGCCAGGATGGCGGTGTCCTCCCCGTAGAGCACGTGGCAGGTGGGCCGCCCCCGGCGCAGGTCGTCGTCGTCCATCGCCGGCAGGTCGTCGTGGATGAGCGAGTAGGTGTGCACCAGCTCGATCGCCGCGGCGGCCGGGAGCAGGTCCTCCGGGGGCCGGCCGAGCGACTGGCAGGTCGCCAGCGCCAGCACCGGGCGGATGCGCTTGCCGCCCGCCAGCAGCGAGTGGCGCATCGCCTCGACGAGGCCCTCGGTGCCCGCCATCTCCTCCCGCTCACGCGGGTCGTCGGCCGCGAAGTCGAGGGTCGCGAGGTACTCCTCGACCATGTCGCGCAGGTGCTCGGGGTAGGGCGTGACGGCTCCTTCCGGACGGCGGCGGGCATGCTACCGGCCGCGCCCGGCGGAGTCCTCCGGCGGGCGGGCCGCCGCCCCGGCGACTACCGTGGGCCCGCGATGCGCGCGCTGATGCTCCACGGCCCCGGCGACCTGCGGCTGGAGGAGGTCCCCCACCCGGCGCCGGGCCCGGGGGAGATCGTGGTGCGGCCCGAGGCCGCGCTCACCTGCGCCACCGACGCGAAGATGCTCCGCGCGGGCGCCCATCCGGCCCTCGGCCCGCTGCCGGCCCCCCTCGGCCACGAGCTGGCGGGCACGGTGGCGGCCGTGGGCGACGGGGTCGCATGGCCCCGGCCCGGCGACCGCGTCGTGGTGGCCAACTCGGCGCCGTGCGGCGCGTGCCCCCGCTGCCTGGAGGCAAGGCCCAACCTGTGCGAGCGCATCGTCTACCTCACGGGCGCCTTCGCCGAGCTGGTGCTCGTGCCGGCCGCGATCGTCCGCCGGAACGTGATCGCCCTGCCCGACGGGCTCGCGCCCGAGCCGGCGGCGATGACCGAGCCGCTCGCCTGCGCGGTCCACGCGGCGGGGCGGGTCGAGGCCGGCCCCGGCGCCACGGTGCTGGTCCTGGGCGGGGGCGTGCAGGGGCAGTTCATGACGGCGCTCCTGGCGCGCCGCGGCTGCCGGGTGCTCGTGGCCGACCCCCATCCCGAGCGGCGCGAGCGGGCGCTCCGCTTCGGGGCCGCGGGGGCGCTGGAGGCGCCCCGCGACGAGGCGGCCGTCGCGCGGGCCCGGCGGGCGACGCCGGGCGGCCGCGGCGCCGACGCGGTCGTGGAGGCGGTGGGCCGGTCCGAGACGTGGCGGATCGCCGCCGCCCTGGCGCGCCCGGGCGGCGAGGTGCTGCTGCACGGCGGGTGCCCGGCGGGCAGCGAGGTGGCGCTGCCGACCGGGCCGCTCCACTACGAGGAGCTCACGCTGCGCGGCTCGTACCACCACTCGCCGTCCGCGGTCCGCGAGGCGCTCTCGCTCCTGGCCGGCGGCGCGCTGCCGGCCGCGGAGCTCCTGGGCGCGCCGGTGGGCCTCGCCGAGGTCCCCGCCCTGCTGGCAACCGCGCCGGGCGAGAAGCGCCCGGTG
>ERZ1066138.767-NODE-767-length-10512-cov-11.335182_pt1 | contig 10512 bp, 11 predicted proteins | sample MGYA00382785_ERZ1066138 | MGnify/ENA primary metagenome ERZ1066138 (study PRJEB33369, sample SAMEA5778368) | biofilm metagenome | biome: Industrial cooling water; feature: Water cooling tower basin; material: Biofilm | place: United Arab Emirates | collected...
GCCCGGACCTGCGCCCAGGCGCGCGGCAGGGTGGCCAGCGCGCCCAGGCCAGCCAGGGTCTGCAGGGTTCGACGCTTGGGTGTGTCCATCGGGTCGTGCCTCATCCTGCCCGTTTACTTGGCGGCTTCGATCGCGGTGACGACGATCGCGCCGTCGGACTTCTCGGCCGTGAACTTCACCTTGTCTCCCGTCTTGACCTTGTCCAGCAGCGCCGCGTCCTTGACCTGGAAAACCATGGTCATGCCGGGCATGTCCAGGTTCTTGATGTCGCCGTGCTTGAGGGTGATCTTCTTGGCTTCCTTGTCGATCTTGCGCACTTCGCCATCGGTCATCGAGGCGGGCATGCCGTCCATCTTCATGCCGGGCATGTTCATGCCACCCATCTTGCTGTGATCCATCGCCTGGGCGTGCGCACTGATCGCGAATGGCGCTGAGGCGGCGAATGCAAGGGTAACGAGGAGAGGTTTGAAGTCCTTCATTTCGATAGCTCCGGTGGGGGTATGGGGACAATTCTGCCGCAGACGCGCGGCACCGGCCAGTGCCGGACGCCACCGCCATGCCGTGACGATCGTCACTCAATGCTTATGGCTGCCGTGACCGTCGGTCTTGGGGGCGCCGGCCTTCTGCGCCACCTTGACGAGCCCCTTCATTCCGGCGTCGTAGTGCCCGGGCTGCAAGCAGGCGAAGTCCACCTTGCCGGCCTTGGTGAAGCGCCACACAACCTCGCCGGTCTTGCCGGGCGCCACGCTGACCATGTTGTCGTCGGCGTGTTCCATGCCAGGCATCTTCAGCATCATCGCGTAGTGCTCCTTCAGCTCCTCGGGCGTGCCCAGCACCAGTTCGTGCTTGACCGCGCCGGAGTTCTTCACGACGAAGCGCACGGTCTCGCCCTGCCGGACCGAGATCTCGGCTGGTGTGAAGCGCATGTTGTCGGTCATGTCGACCTCGACGGTGCGGGTCGCCTGCGTGGCCTTGCCGGGCTCGCCGACAGGGCTGCCGCCATGGCCAGGGCCGGCGATCGCGACCGACATTGCTAGAACCAGAGCCGACAGAGCGGCCGCACTGCGAACAATCCTGATCATCAAATCACCTCTTGACTATGTGAGCTGCCATGTGCCGAGCGGGAACCCCCAACCCGGTAGGTCCGCAGCAGCGCTGATCGCGCTGACGAACGCCAAGAATCTAGTCCGGCGCCACCCACAGCTCTCTGTCCGAATCGTTACCGATCGGTCATCTTTGCCCATAGGAGGTGCCCTTGCATGCGAGGCCTCGGGCGGCTGCGGCTCGCCGGGTTAAGGGCTCAAGATTCATTGCAGATTCGTCATGCCGCTGTTCATCGATTGACCCAGACCGCCTTCTAGAGTCGTTCTCATGGCGCAACTGATGCGCCAACGGCACCGCCCAAGCGCTGCCGGTCATCCTGACGATCTGGAGGTTTCCATGAGAACGACTTCGACCCTTCGCGCCGCCCTGCTCGCCACCCTCGCTGCGGCAGCCTTCTCGACCCACGCCGACACCTTCAGGAACGGCGAATCCTTCTACGGCACGCCGACGGTGGCAACAACCTACGCACGCCAGGTGACCCTGGGATCCCGTGCCACGATGAACGTCGACTACGACAGCGTCGTCACCTTCACGAACGAAGGCCGCAGCTTCACCTGGCAGTTCAACGGCCTGGATCACCGCCCGGTCGACATCACGAAGATCGCCCCGGCGGGCTTCCCGACCAAGCCGTTGATCATCTACGTGGCGCCGAACCCGTGGAATCACGGCGGCTGACAAGGCCCGACACATAGCACCGGCGTGCGAATCGACGGTCATCCTTGCATGCCGGGTGGATGGCTCTTCCCGTCCTTGCGTGTTGCTGAGTCGGCCCCAGCGCGTGGCAACGAGGAGAAATGACGTGGACAGTCGGCGAATGCTTGTTGCCGGTGCGGGGGCGGCTGCGCTGCTCGCGCTGGCGGGATGTACCTTGCTCGGGCCAACGCCGGTGCGAAAGGATGGGCGGTACTGCTACCCGACGGGCCGCAGGACACGCAGCAGACAGACGTGCACGCCGGGCGCGGTCCCATCGGCGGCCGCTGAATCAGACGCCCGGCAACTCCTTGCCGACCCAGAGGCTCTGACGGTGTACGTCCTGCGTCTGTCGCTGGGCGACACCCACCGAGTGATCGAAGTGATGGCTGACGATCGAGCCGTGGCGGCTACCGTACCCGCCTCTCTGGTTCGGCTCAAATTGGAGCCGGGGCTCCATACGCTGTCCGCCGCTTTGAATGACCAGGTATCCGACGCAATCGTCGACGGATCGACAGGAGACCTGCGCGCCATGGCGTTGATTGCAACCACCGGCATCTGGGGGCATCGGATTCTCTGGCAGGCTCAGTCCGTCGAGACGCTCCGCGAGCGTCTCACCATGGCGAGATTGGTCGCCGACGTCGATCTCCGGCGCTGATACATTCAGTTGGAGATCGGGAAGCATCTCGGTCCTCATTGAAGTGAAGCTCTGCGGTTGCGCAGGCTCTGTCTCGATGGCTTGCGGCCTCTCGTTTTGCGCATCAGCCGATACACCGCCGGCACCACGAACATCGACAGCAGCGGCGCCGTCACCATGCCACCGACCATCGGCGCGGCGATGCGCTGCATCACCTCGGAGCCGGTGCCGCCGCCGAACATGATCGGCACCAGGCCGGCGATGATGACCGCGACGGTCATCGCCTTCGGCCGCACGCGCAGCACAGCGCCCTCGCGGATGGCATCGAGCAGGTCGTCGTCGCTGCCCTGGCTGCGCGCCAGCCGCGCCTCCCAGGCCTGCTTCAGATACAGCAGCATGATCACGCCGAACTCGGCCGCCACGCCGGCCAGCGCGATGAAGCCGATCGCGCCGGCCACGCTCAGGTTGTAGCCCAGAAGATAGAGCAACCAGAAGCCGCCGATCAGCGCGAAGGGCAGCGTCGCCAGGATCAGCAGCGCCTCGTCGAAGCGGCGGAAGGTCAGGTAGAGCAGCACGAAGATGATGCCCAGCGTGAAGGGCACCACCACCTTCAGCTTGGCCGTCGCGCGTTCCAGGAATTCGAACTGACCCGACCACGAGACCGAGTAGCCGGGCGTCAGCTTCACTTGATCGGCGACTGCCTGCTGCATGTCCTGTACCGCAGACTTCAGGTCGCGTCCGCGGATGTCAACGTAGACGAAGCCGGCGAGCCGCGCGTTCTCGCTGCGTAGCATCGGCGGGCCGTCGCTGATGCGTACGTCGGCCACGTCGGCCAGCACGATGCGCGCACCGCGCGGTGTCAGGAAGGGCAGCGTGCGCAGCTTCTCCAGCGAGTCGCGGATCTCGCGTGGGTAGCGCACGTTGATCGGGAAGCGCTGCAGGCCTTCCACCGTCTCGCCGACGTTGTCGCCACCGACCGCGGCGCTGATCACCGACTGCACGTCGGCGATGTTCATGCCGTAGCGCGCCGCGGCGTCGCGGTGGATGTTCACGTCGCCGTAGCGCCCGCCGGTCAGCCGCTCGGCGAGTGCACTGCTGACGCCGGGCACGCCCTTCACGGCTTTCTCGATTTCGCCGGCGATGCGGTCGATCTCCATCAGGTCGGTGCCGGCCACCTTGATGCCGACCGGGCTCTTGATGCCGGTGGCCAGCATGTCGATGCGGTTGCGGATTGGCGGCACCCAGATGTTCGACAGACCCGGCACCTTGACGATGCGGTCGAGTTCTTCAACCAGCCGGTCGCTGGTCATGCCTTCGCGCCACTCGCTCTTGGGCTTGAACTGGATCGTCGTCTCGAACATCTCCAGCGGTGCCGGGTCGGTGGCGGTCTCGGCGCGGCCGGCCTTGCCGTAGACCGATTGCACCTCCGGCAGGGTCTTGATCAGCCGGTCGGTCTGCTGCAGCAGCTCGGCCGCCTTGCCGGCCGACAGGCCCGGCAGCGCGGTCGGCATGTAGAGCAGGTCGCCCTCGTCGAGCGGCGGCATGAACTCGCCCCCGATCTTCAGGATCGGCCAAGCGGTGCTGGCGAGCAGCAGCAGCGCGACGGCGATCGTCGTCTTCGGCCAGGCCAGCACGCCGTCCAGCAGCGGCCGGTAGATCGCGATCAGCGCGCGGTTCAGCGGGTTGCGCCGCTCGTCCGGGATGCGGCCGCGGATCAGGTAGCCCATCAACACCGGCACCAGCGTCACCGCCAGCCCGGCCGACGCCGCCATCGCATAGGTCTTGGTGTAGGCCAGCGGCGAGAAGAGGCGCCCCTCCTGCGCCTCGAGCGTGAACACCGGGATGAAGCTCAGCGTGATGATCAGCAGCGAGAAGAACAGCGCCGGGCCGACCTCGACCGCGGCGTCGCCGACCACGCGCCACTGCGCCTCGCCCTTCAGGTCCTCGCCCGGATGCTCGTGCCGCCAGGCCTCGATGTGCTTGTGCGCGTTCTCGATCATCACCACCGCCGCATCGACCATCGCGCCGATCGCGATGGCGATGCCGCCGAGCGACATCACGTTGGCGTTGACCCCCTGGTAGTGCATGACGATGAAACTCGCCAGGATGCCGAGCGGCAGCGTGACGATGGCCACGAAGGCCGAGCGCAGGTGGAACAGGAACACCACGCACACCAGCGCGACGACGATGAACTCCTCGATCAGCTTGTCGCGCAGGTTCGACACCGCGCGCTCGATCAGACCCGAGCGGTCGTAGGTGGGCACGATCTCGACGCCCTTCGGCAGCCCGGCCTGCAGTGAGGCGATCTTGGCCTTGACGGCGGCGATGGTCTCCAGCGCGTTCTTGCCCGAGCGCATCACGATCACGCCGCCGGTGGCCTCGCCCTCGCCGTCGAGTTCACCGATGCCGCGCCGCATCTCGGGCCCGACCTGGATGCGCGCCACGTCGCCCAGGCGCACGCTGACGCCGGCGTCGGTGGCATTCAGCGGGATCTTGCGGAAGTCGTCCAGCGTCGCCAGCAGGCCCGAGGCGCGCACCACGTACTCGGCCTCGCCCAGCTCCAGCACCGAACCGCCGGCCTCCTGGTTGGCATTGCGGATCGCATCGATCACCTGGCCGTGGGGAATGGCGTAGGCCGCGAGCTTGTCGGGCTCGAGCAGCACCTGGTACTGCCTCACCATGCCGCCGACCGACGCGACCTCGGCGACGTTGGGCACGGTCTTCAGCTCGTACTTCAGGAACCAGTCCTGCAGCGCGCGCAGCTGCCCTGCATCCATCGTGCCGCTGCGATCGACCAGCGCGTACTGGTAGATCCAGCCCACGCCGGTGGCGTCGGGCCCGAGCGCCGGCTTCGCGGCGGCGGGCAACCGCGACTGCACCTGGTTCAGGTACTCCAGCACCCGCGAGCGCGCCCAGTAGGGGTCGGTGCCGTCCTCGAACAGCACGTAGACGAAGCTGTCGCCGAAGAACGAGTACCCGCGCACGACCTTGGCCCCCGGCACCGACAGCATGGTCGTCGTCAGCGGGTAGGTGACCTGGTTCTCGACGATGCGCGGCGCCTGGCCCGGGTAGGGCGTGCGGATGATGACCTGCACGTCCGACAGGTCGGGCAGCGCGTCGAGCGGCGCGCGCTGCACGGCCCACAGCCCCCAGGCGGTGACGAGCAGCGTCGCCAGCAGCACCAGGAAGCGGTTGACGAGCGACCAGCGGATCAGCGCGGCGATCATCGCGAGGCTCCTGCGGCTGCCGGCGCGGCCGGCGGCAGCAGCGTGAGCCGCGTCACCGTCGGCCCGTCATCGGGGTGCATGTAAAACTCGAAGTCGACCCGGTCGCCGGCCTCCAGCCCGCGCGGCCGCTGGTTCGGCGGCGGCAGCCTGAACTCCATCGTCATCGCGTCCCACTTGATGCTCGGCACCGGCCCGTGGCTGAGCGTCACGGTGTCGCGGCCCAGGGCCTCGATCAGCGCCTCACCGCGGTGGCGCTCGGCCTTGTCGGCGGCGCTCGGGGCCGGGTCCTGGTTCAGCCGCGCTTCCACGCCTTTCAGGCTCGCCTCGGAGTCGATCAGGAACTGCGACGAGACGACGACGCGCTGCCCGGCCTTCAAGCCGCGCTTGATCTCGGTCCGGCCGCCGGTCTCCAGGCCGGTCTCCACATCGACCGGCGCGAAGCGCCCCCCGTCCTCGGCCACCATCACCACCGCGCGCCGGCCGGTCTGGATCACGGCTTCGGTCGGCACCAGCAGCGCCTTCTTGGCGCGCGTGTCCATGAACTGCATCGTGACGAACAGTCCCGGCACCAGCCGGCCTTCGGGGTTGGCGAACTGCACCCTCGCCTTCAGCGTGCGCGTGGCCGGGCTCACCTCGGGCAGCAGCGCCTGCACGCTGCCGCGGAACACCGAGCCCGGGACGCCGGGGCTGCGCGCCTCGACCTGGCTGCCGGGGCGCACCAGCGCGGCCTGGCTTTCGGGCAGCTCGGCCAGCGCCCAGACACTGGCCAGGCCGTTGATGCGCGCGAGCATCATCCCGGCGCTCACCGTCATGCCCTCGCGGGCCACGAGTTCGGCCACCACGCCGCTCGACGGCGCGACGAGCGTGACGCGCGGTTGCACCGCGCCGGCCGCTTCGACGCGCGCGACCTGGGCCTCGCTCATGCCGGCCAGCAGCAGACGCTGGCGCGCCGCGGCCGCGAGGGCCGCGTCGCCCGGCGCGATGCGGCGCACGGCGAGGTATTCCTCCTGGGCCGCCACCCAGTCGGGCACGTAGAGCTCGGCGAAGGGCTGGCCGGCGCGGACGCGGTCGAGCGTCGCCCGCACATGCAGCTTCTCGAGGTAGCCCGTGGCTCGCGCCTGCACCACCGACTGGTCGCGCTCGTTCCAGGCGATGCTGCCGACCGCGCTGACCATCGCTTGCAGCGCGCCCTCTTCGACTACCGCGGTGCGCACGCCGAGGTTCTGCTGGATGCGCGGGCTCACCGTCACCGTGCCCTGGTCATCGCCGCCGGCGCCGCCGTAGACCGGCACCAGCATCATGTCCATGAAGGGCGACTTGGCCGGCGCATCGAAGCGCTTACCGGGCACCATCGGGTCGTGGTAGTAGAGGATGGGCTTGCCGGTGGCCGGGTCGACCTCGCCGGCCTTCAGACCCTGCTCGATGTGGCGCCGTGTCGCGGCCTCGCCAGCGGCGACGCTGCTGGTCGGGTCTTCCACGGGTGTCGTCGCCACGGAGGCGGCTGGACCGGACTCGGCCCTGCCCTGCATCATGCCGAACTGGTGGAGTGCGTAGCCGCCGGCGCCCAGCACGGCCGTAGCGATCAGGACATTGCGCAGCATCATGGCGTGCTCCTCGGAAGGGCCTGGCCGTCGGGCTGCGGCATCAGGAAGTTCAGTTGAGCCCAGAGGCGAGCGATGTCGGCCTCGATGGACAGGCGGTCCAGATGGACCTGCAGCGCGTTGCGGCGCGCTTCGAACACGGCGGCGAGCGTGCCGCTGCCGGCTGCATAGGCGCTCAGCGCCGCAGCGGCTCGCTGCTCGGCCAGCGGCAGCAGGGCTTCGTCGTGACGGCGCAAGCGGCGCTCGTGGCTGCGCCAGGCCCGCTGCCCGGACTGGAGATCGGCCTGGACGGCGCGCTCGGCATCCTCGCGCCGGGCCTGCGCCTCGTCGATCCGCGCGAGCGTCGCGGCGTGCTCGCGATCCTGGCGCCTCGCACGGTCCCACTGCAGCGGCACCGACAGATTGATCGAGACCATGTTCGAGTAGGCCGTGCCGCGCTGGCTGTACATCAGCTCCACGCTCCAGTCGGCCTGCCGCTCGGCGTCGGCCACCTGCGCATCGGCCACCGCAGCGGCTTCCTGCTCGCGGCGGGCCGCGATGTCGGGCAGTGCGTCGAGCGCGACGGCCCCATCCACCGCCAGCCACGCGGGGAGCACAAAAGCCGGTCGCGAGCCCAACGGCTCATTGGCCGCGTCGCCGACGTAGCGCGCCAGCCGCGCGGTCGCAACCTCGATGTCGCGCTCGGCCTCGTCGAGCCGGTCGCGCAGTCCCTCGACCTCGCTGCGCGCGGCGTACACGTCGGCCTGGCTGCCCCGGCCACTGTGGTACATCACTTCAGCCGCCTGCACCTGCTGGCCGGCCTGCGCGATCTGCCCGAGCAACTGCTCGCGCACCGACTCGGCGAAGGAGCGGTCCAGCCAGGCCAGCGCCGCGTCGCGCTGCACCGCGGCCACCGCCTGCAGGCGCTCGGCTTCGGCCAACGCCACGTCGCGCTCGGCCCGCGCGCCGCGTGCTGCACGTTTGTCGGCGCGGGTGAGTTCCTGCATCAGACCGACCGAGCGCATGGTCATGAAGTCGCGCGTGACGCTGAAGCGGTCCGGGCCGTCGATCGGCAGGTTGTTCAGGCCGAGCTTGAGGACTGGATCGGGGCGCTGTCCGGCCGCCACGGTCCGCTCCCGCGCGGCACGTACCTGGGCGGTCATCGCATCGACCTGACGAGATTGGCGGGTAGCAATGCCCACGGCGGCATCGAGGGGCAGCGCGGGAGGCGTGGCGGCGAGCGCCTGGGCGAGCGGCCACTGCAACAGCAGCGGCAGCAGCAGCGCACGGCAGACCACGAGGCGTGCGGCCGCGACCGGCAAACGAGGATTCATGGTCACTCCTGAAGATCGGACGAGGTCGGTGCGGGCATCGCCCGCACCTCAGGCCGGAACTTCAGGAGATCAAATGCGCCAGCAGCAGTGGACGACGCGGTGGTCGTCTGGCGGCGCGCGATCGAGGCGGCGCTCCTGCGCCGACCAGCGACCCTCGGCGCCCGCTTTCGCAAGCGGCACCGACACGATGAAGTAGCCCGCCATCGCTGCGGCGGGCACATGGGTGAACTGCGACGGATCGGCGGGCGGCTGCGCGGTGTCCGCCTGGCAGTGCTCGTGGCACAGGCCCGGCTGCGCGTCGTCGACCGGCTGTGCGCCCGCCATCATCTCCGCACAGGGCATGCCGGCCATGGGTTGCTGGATCTCGCCTCCGGCCTGACCCTGCGCCGGGCAGGCATAGGCCGCCGTCGCGAGCTGCGCGAACAGCAGCACCGCCATCATGGCGCCGACGACCCAGCGGCGAAGCGTGCGGTTCAAACCCATGGCGAAAGCTTAGCCCACATCGGACCCACCGGCACCGCGCGCCGCACCGGCCTCACGGCGCCCGCCCGGCGCGCGGTATGCGCAGCCGGTTCTTGCCGCCCGGCTTCGGGCTGCCGCGCCGCGGACGACGGCGATCGCGCCACACGAGGTAGGCCACGAAGCCGATCAGCAGTGCCGCACCTGCGCCACCGCCGACCAGCAGCGTCGTCAGCGTCTCGTGCGACTGCCCGGCGACGGCATGGAGTTCGTGGGCCACGACGCCTCCGCTCAGCCGCGCCCGAGGCTGGCGTGGATGTGACGACCGATCACTTCACCGCCTCGAGCTCGGTGACGGTGAACTTGCCCGACTCGTTGGCCGCCTTGAACTTCACCTTGTCGCCGGCCTGAACCTTGTCGAGCATCGCCTTGTCCTTGACCTGGAAGACCATGGTCATGCCGGGCATGTCCAGGCTCTTGATCTCGGCATGCTTGATCGTCAGCTTGCCGTTCTCCTTGTCGACCTTGCGGATCTCGCCGTCGGTCATCTCGGTGGCGGCATCGGCGGCCTTGGCACCATGCGAGCCATGCGAGCCGTGGTCGTTCGCGGCCAGTGCCGGCAGCGAAGCCGCCGATGCGGCGAAGGCGATGGCGGCGATCAGGGTGTGCAGTTGGGTCTTCATGAAAGCTCCTTCATCGATAGGATTGGTAAGGGGTGACGCGGCCGTCCTTGCGGACAAGCAGCACGTCGTAGGGGTCCTGGTGACCGCCGTACTCGGGGCCGTCCATGCCCGGCGAGCCACGCGGCATCGCCGGCACCGCCAGACCGACGGCGTCGGGGCGTTCCTTCAGCAGCCGCTTGATCTCGCGAGCCGGCACATGCCCCTCGATCGCGTAGCCGCCCACCTGGGCGGTGTGGCAGGACCCGTAGGCCACCGGTATGCCCAGGCGCGCCCGCGCATCGGTGTTGCCGATGTCGTGCGAGCGGACCTCGAAGCCATGGGCCTCGAGATACCGGACCCAGTCCTTGCAGCAGCCGCAGGTCGGGCTCTTCCACACCGTCACCAGCGCCCCGGGGCCCTGCGCCGCGGCCACCGGCGACAGCAACTGCAGGACGGCCACCGAGGCGGCTGCGAGCATCAGACGGCGCCGCCGCTTCATCGCGCCGCCACCACGATCTTGCCCACCATGCCGGCCTGGTAGTGGCCGGCGATCAGGCACGCGAAGTCGAACTCGCCCGCGCGGTTGAAGGTCCAGACGATCTCGCCGGTCTTGCCCGGGGCAACGTGGGCCATGTAGGGCGCGTCGTGCTCCATGGTCGGAAACTTCATCATCAGCGCGGCATGCTCGTCGTTCTCGGCCTTCGTGCCGATCACGAACTCGTGCATCACCTGGCCGTCGTTGCGGACGACGAAGCGGACCGTCTCGCCCTGCTTGACCTCGAGCCGATCGGGGCTGAAGCGCATGCTGTCCAGCATCTT
>ERZ1066138.769-NODE-769-length-10506-cov-8.002679_pt1 | contig 10506 bp, 6 predicted proteins | sample MGYA00382785_ERZ1066138 | MGnify/ENA primary metagenome ERZ1066138 (study PRJEB33369, sample SAMEA5778368) | biofilm metagenome | biome: Industrial cooling water; feature: Water cooling tower basin; material: Biofilm | place: United Arab Emirates | collected...
CATCTGGAAAGCCGCCACGCATCGCGCGCAGGGTCGCATCCTGCTGATCGATGCCACCACCCCGGAGCCGGATCAGGATTCGGGCTCGGTGCGTTACGTGAATCTGGTGCGTGCCTTGCGCGCGATGAACTGGCGGATCACTTTCTTCGCTGACAACCGCGCCTATGTGCCGCGCTACAGCGAAGGCTTGCGTGCCTTGGGTGTGGAGGTGCTGTTCCATCCCTGGCTCAGCGATCCGGTGGCCTTCTTCCGCGAGCGCGGCCACGAATTCGATGCGGTGATGGTGTCGCGCCACTACATCGCCAGCCATTACGTAGAACTGGTGCGGCAGTACGCCCCGCAGGCCCGGCTGATCTTCGACACCGTCGACCTGCATTACCTGCGCGAGCAGCGCGCCGCCGAGGTGGAGCGCAGTGAGTCCCTGCGCAAGCAGGCCGAAGCGACGCGCGCTGCCGAACTCGATCTGATCCGGCGCTGCGATGTCACCGTGGTGGTGAGCCAGGTCGAGCACGAACTGCTGGCGCGCGAAGCGCCGGGGGCGCGCGTCGAGATTCTCAGCAACATCCATCAGGTCGCCGGTCGCCGCCAGGATTACGCGGCGCGCAGTGGCTACTGGTTCGTCGGCGGCTTCCAGCATCAGCCCAATGTGGACGCGATGCGCTGGTTCGTGGCCGAGATCTGGCCGCGTGTGCATGCCGAGTTGCCCGAGGCGGTGTTCCACATCGTCGGCAGCAAGATGCCGCCGGAAATTGCCGCACTGGCGCGTCCGGGCATCGAAGTGCACGGCTATGTGGAATCGCTGGATCGCTTCCTCGACGAGTGTCGCCTCTCGGTGGCGCCGCTGCGCTATGGCGCGGGCGTGAAGGGCAAGGTCAACCAGAGCATGGCGCACGGCCAGCCGGTGGTGGCCACGCCCATCGCGGTGGAAGGCATGGCCATCCAGCATGAGGTGGAGGCGCTCGTCGCAGAGACACCGGAGGCCTTTGCCGCGGCCATCGTGCGCCTGTATCGCGACGAGTCGCTGTGGCAGACGCTGTCCACGCACGGCATTGCCAACATCGAGAGGCATTTCAGCCTGGATGCCGCGCAGGCTGCCTTGCGCAAGCTCCTGGCCGTGGATTCCGCGGCGCGCCGGCCTTAGCCCGCCGCTGCCTCACGCAGGGCGTGGCGGATCTCGCTGGACGCCAGCGATTCGCCTTCGAGGAAGCGCAAGGCGACGCGCCCCACGCCGTGGCCGGCCACCAGTCGCTGCCCGCGATAGTGGCTCGCGCGCGGCAAGACATAGCCGCTGCTGAGCAGCACGCCTTCCAGCACCAGAGCGTAGGGCCGGTACATCAGGCCGTACTCGACCTGGCGGGCATCACGCTCAGCCGCGCGCAGCCAGCGCGCGCTGGCCTCGCGCGAGAGCAACAGCCGCGCGTGCTCCGGGTCGCATTCGTCGAAATCGGCGGCGGTGTAGCGCATCAGCAGGTGAGGCAGCAGCGCCGCCTGCAACTGCGCCCAGGCCGTGTGCATCCGCGTGCGCTCGGTCAGCCGCCGCGTGCGGCCATGGGCTTCGAAGACATACAGGCGGAAGCCCTCGGCCAGTCGATGCGCGCGCGCCGACAGGATCGGCAGGCGGCCGCTGGGGGTGAGGATGCGCAACAGGAGTCTGGAGATCGAACCGTCCATTGCGGTTCAAGCCCTCCGGCCATGGATGCAGGTGGGAATGGCAGGGCGTGGTCGAAGGGGCATGAAGTCGAATCGCTGGTCGCTCAAGGGAAGGAAACGCCTGGAAACGAGTGAGAGCACACCCGCAGCGCAGGCGGCAGATCGATCGTCCCTTGTTGGGTGAATACGCAATTTGGTGCAAGAAACGGTCATCGCCACCTTGAACAGTCCTTTCGTCAGGGGATTGGTGCTCGCCCGCTATCCGGGAGGGCGCCGCTCCTGCGGCACTGCTGTGCGCTTGTCGCCTTCATGCTGAGCCCGGGCTAGCCCGGACATCTCATGATGCCGCCCGCTATCCGGGAGGGCGCCGCTCCTGCGGCGCTGCTGTGCGCTTGTCGCCTTCATGCTGAGCCCGGGCTAGTCTTCGCCTCCCCGAACGACGGAGCCTGCGTCCATGCGGCTGTCCATGCTGTGCCTTGTTTGCGCCGTCGTGCCGTCGATTGCCATCTCTGCCGAGCAACCCGAAACCATGCCGAATGCCGCCAATCCACCAGTGATCGCAGCCCATGGAACCTGGGAGGGCAGTGTGCCGGCGGCGCGGCTGGCCGAGGGCGCGGTCGCGATGAGCGATCTGCGCGTCGCCGAGGGACAGGCTTACTGGCGCGAGTCGCGTCCGGCCGAAGGCGGCCGCCTGGTGCTGATGACGCGGACTGCGGACGGGCAGCTGCGCACGCTCAGCGGCCCTGAGCACAATGTCCGCACGCGGGTGCATGAGTACGGCGGCGCCTCCTACCTGCGCATCGGCGCCGCCACCTTGTTCGTCAATTTCTCCGATCAGCGCGTCTACTGGCACCCCGATGGCGCCGCGCCGGTTGCACTCACGCCGGCGGGCTACCAGTACGCCGATTGCGTGCATGACGCGGTGCGCAAGCGCGTGATCTGCGTGCGCGAAGATCACACTGCAGCGACCAAGGCCGAGAATGGCGAGGAGCGCAACGAGATCGTCGCGCTGGCTTTGCCTGAAGGTGATGGCGTGCCCGAGCCCACGGCGGGGCAGGTGCTGGTCACCGGCAGCGATCTTGTCGCTGCGCCGCGGCTCAGTCCGGATGCCGGGCAACTGGCGTGGATCCAGTGGAACCATCCGAACATGCCCTGGGACCAGACCGAACTGCGCCTGGCCGAGGTGCTTGCCGATGGCGCGCTGGGGACGCCGCAGCGCGTCGCCGGCGGGGCCGGGCAGTCGGTGATCGAGCCCGAGTGGGATCGCGATGGCACGCTGTACTTCCTCAACGATCCCAGCGGCTGGTGGAATCTGTATCGCTGGCGCGAAGGCAAGCTGAGCGCCGTGGCACCGATGGCGCGCGAGTTGGGCGGCCCTTTGTGGAGCGTGGGGCAGGCCAGCTACGCGCTGCTCGGCGATGGCCGCGCGGTGATCCGCCACAGTCATCTCGGCGTGGATCGGCTGGGCGTGCTGGATCTGGGCAACGGGCAGCGGCGTGATTTCGATCTGCCCTACCAGCACTTCGCCATCGTGCGCGCGCTGGATGCCGGCCGCGTGCTCAGCATCGCCGCCGCCAGCGACCGCGAATCGGCGCTGATCGCGATCGACCTCGACACGGGCAGCCACAGCATCTGGCACCAGCCGGTGCCAGACAGCCTGCCGGCCGAGTCCTTGTCCTTGCCGCAGGCCATCGAGTTTCCCACCGCCGCCGGCGCGGATGGTGTGGCGCGCACCGCACACGCCTTCTTCTATCCACCGCGCAATCCGCGCTACCGTGCGCCGGAGGGCGAGTTGCCGCCGCTGCTGGTGCTCATCCATGGCGGGCCGACCGCGGTGGCGCGGCCCTTGTTGTCGCTGGCGCGCCAGTTCTGGACCAGCCGCGGCTTTGCCCTGGTCGACGTCAACTACGGCGGCTCCACCACTTTCGGTCGCGCCTACCGCGAGCGCCTCAACGGGCAGTGGGGTGTGGTCGACGTGCAGGATGCGGCGGCGGCGGTCGATTACCTGGTGGCGCAAGGCCTGGTCGATCCGCGTCGCATTGCGATTCGCGGCGGCAGCGCCGGCGGTTTCACCACGCTGGCCTCGCTGGCCTTCACCGATCGCTACAACGCCGGCGCCAACAGCTTTGGCGTGTCCGACATCAAGGCGCTGGCGGCCACCAGCCACAAGTTCGAGCGCCAGTACGATGTGTCCTTGGTCGGCCCGCCGGACGAGGCCCTGTACCGCTCGCGCTCGCCCCTCTATCACCTCGATGGCTTCAAGGAGCCGCTGATCACCTTCCAGGGCGATGAAGACAAGATCGTGCCGCCCAGCCAGTCGCGGATGATCGTTGAGGCCTTGGACCGCCGCGGCGTGCCACATGCCTATCTGGAGTTCGCCGGCGAGCAGCACGGTTTCCGCAAGGCCGAGAACATCATCCGCGTGCACGAGGCCGAGCTGTACTTCTACGGTCGCGTGTTCGGTTTCACCCCGGCCGATGCCATCGAGCCCGTACCAATCAAACATCTGGATCGCTGAGCGCGATCCGTATCGAAGCCAAAAGGTCCAAGCAGATGTCGACTTCGTCCAGCAACACCGCCCTGGAAAGCCAGACCCTGAGTCTGGAGCCCGAGGACAACGAACGCCTGGCCAATCTGTGCGGGCCCTTTGACGAGCATCTGCGTGAGGTGGAGTTGCGGGTGGGCGTGGAAATCGCCAATCGCGGCAATCTGTTCCGCGTCTCCGGCAGCGCCGCCGCAGTGCGCGCCGCGGTCAAGGTGCTGCGCGCCCTGTACGAGCGCGCCGCCGAGGAAGTGCTGACCGCCACCGGCGTGCACCTGCTGATTCGCGAGCTGGAGGCGGATCGACCCAACGAGGAAGCCGCGGCGCAGGCGCAGGAAGTGGTGATCCGCACCAAGCGCGGCGTGGTGAAGGGCCGCGGCGCCAATCAGATCCGCTACCTGCACGCAGTGGCCACGCATGACATCAATTTCGGCATCGGTCCTGCCGGCACCGGCAAGACCTATCTGGCCGTGGCCAGCGCGGTGGAAGCGCTGGAAACCAACAAGGTGCAACGCCTGCTGCTGGTGCGGCCGGCGGTGGAGGCCGGCGAAAAGCTGGGCTTTCTGCCTGGCGACCTGACCCAGAAAGTCGATCCCTACCTGCGCCCGCTGTACGACGCGCTCTACGAGATGCTGGGCGTGGAGAAGGTGATGCGCCTGCTGGAGCGCAATGTGATCGAGATCGCCCCGCTGGCCTTCATGCGCGGTCGCACCTTGAACGACTCCTTCGTCATTCTCGATGAAGCGCAGAACACCACGCTGGAGCAGATGAAGATGTTCCTGACCCGCATCGGTTTTGGTTCCACCGCCGTGATCACCGGCGATGTGACCCAGATCGATCTGCCGCGCAAGGATCAGTCGGGCCTGAGCCACGCCATTCGCGTGCTGAAGAATGTGGATGGGATCAGCTTCACCTTCTTCCAGAGCCAGGACGTGGTCCGGCATCCCTTGGTGGCGCGCATCGTGCGCGCCTACGAGGCCTTCGAGCGCGGCCCGGCCGAGTCCGGCAGCGACAAGGCGGCGGGCTGAGCGCCGTGCCGGTCGAGTTGAGTCTGAGTCTGGGTTGTGGTCGGCGCGGCGTGCCGACGCGCGCGAGCTTTGCCAACTGGGCCGCGGCCGCGCTCAAGTTCGCGCGCTGCCGTGGCAGCGTTGCGCTGGCGCTGCGCGTGGTGGACCTGGACGAAGGCCGCCAGCTCAATCGCGACTTTCGCGGCAAGGACTACGCCACCAATGTGCTGTCCTTCCCCTACACGCCGCTGCCGCGCCTGCCCGGGCCGCGCGTGCTGGGCGACATCGCCTTGTGCGCGCCGGTGGTGGCGCGCGAAGCGGCCGAGCAAGGCAAACCGCTGCGCGCCCACTACGCCCATCTGACCATCCACGGGGTCCTGCACCTGCTCGGTCATGATCACCAGAATGATGCCGACGCCGCCCGCATGGAGGCGCTGGAAGTGCGCGCGCTGGCAGAATTGGGCTGGCCGGACCCGTACAAATCTCTGGACGTCTGAACGGCTGGCGACGCAGGCCGCTGCTGGCGCGTGAAAACTTCCCAGTGCGCGATCGGTTGAACAGCGCTTGGGCTAGCATCCGCGCCCGCGTCTGAGGAAGGCATTCAAGCCTCCTCCCACACCAGGATGGTCCGATGAATGCCCGCATGCAGGCGCTGCGCCGCCTGATTTCCGAATCAAAACGCCTGCTCAGTGGCGACTGGGATCGCGATTTGGCCGGCCGTTTGTTCGAGGTGGCCGAGCAGATCGGCGAACAATTCAGTGATGAACGTTCGGCCAGCCTGGGCGAGGCCACCTTGGGCTATTCCGCGTACCTGAGTTCTTTCGTCGAGAGCCTGGTCGGTCCCAACGCCAGCCAGCGCGTGCAGCTGGCTGCCTTGCTCGAAGAGTTGGTCGACTCGGCCAATCGTCTGGCACCGGAAGCCCCCGAGGCGGCCGCTCCCGCCGCACCCAAGCTAGGCAAGCCCGCAGCGCCGGCGCCGGCAGCAGCGGTGGCAGTGCCGGCCGTGCAAGCAGCACCCGCGCCGCTGGTGGTGCTGGTCGACCCCAGCGCGCAGGAAGCGGGCCTGCTCGAACCGCTGCTGGCGCTGAGTGGCCATGCGCTGCGCGCGGTGACCCGCGTCGATCGCAGCATCGTGCAGCAGATGAGTGATCCGCAGGTGCGCGCCCTGGTGATTCCGGCGGCAGCCCTGGATGTGTGGGAAAAGCTGATCAAGCTCGAACCCGGGCTGGATGAAGCCCAGCGCCGCGTGAGTCTGTTCGTCACTGCGCGCGAGGATGATCTGGGCCTGCGTCTGAAGGCCTCACGTGCGGGTGCCGATGGCTACTTCGTGTTGCCAGGCGCGCGCGAACGTCTCGCCCGCGAGATTGCCGAGGTGCTGGCCGAGCGCGTGCGCCCCTTCCACGCGCTCATCGTGGACGACGATGCCAGCATGACCTTGTTCTTCGACTCGGTGCTGCGCAAGGCCGGATTGAGCACGCGGGTCGTCAACGATTCCACCAAGGCGCCCACCGCGCTGGTCGACTTCGTGCCCGACGTGATCCTGCTCGATCTGCACATGCCCGGCATGAGCGGCCTGGATCTCCTGACGGTGTTCCGCGCCCATCCCAAAACGGCTTTCACTCCAGTGGTGCTGATCTCGGGCGATGACGACGAAGAGCGCCGCTTCGACACCTTGACTGCGGGCGGTGATGATTTCCTGCGCAAGCCGATTCGCCCCAAGCATCTGGTGGCGGCGGTGCGTGGCCGCGCCCAGCGTGCGCGTTGGCTGCGCCGCGCCTTGCGCGAAGCGATGGGCTGAGGCTGCGCCGAGGGCCCCGCTCGGGCCGCCAGACCAGGCGGCGCTGAGCAGCGCCGCCCTGAGCGCGTTCGCGGCGACGGCGCGCCGCCGATGGCCACTTGGGGAAGGTCTGAACAAGTCCATCCTGGACTTGTCAGCCCACGCCAAGTCCGGCACAGGTCCGGACTTGGCTTCGACCAATCAATCACTTGTGTGCTTGATTGGCGGGCCGGCCTTCCCTGGCCGGCGGAACCTCTGACTGTTCAGAGGTTCCTCAGCGTTCCAGCAACTCCACGCCTTCCATGCCGGCCGACAGCGTGTGCGCGTCGCCGCCCTGCGCCAGCTTGATGCGCAGGCGCACTTCGTTGGCGGAGTCGGCATGACGCAGCGCGTCTTCGTAGCTGATTTCGCCGGCCTGATACAGCTCGAACAGGCTCTGGTCGAAGGTGCGCATGCCGAGGTTGGTGGATTCCTTCATCACGTCCTTCAGCTTGTGCACTTCGCCGTCGCGGATGTAGTCCTGCACCAATGGCGTGCCGATCAGGATCTCCATGGCCACGCGGCGGCCCTTGCCATCCGGCGTTGGAATCAGCTGTTGCGCCACGATGCCCTTCAGGTTCAGCGACAGATCCATCAACAGCTGCGGCCGGCGGTCTTCCGGGAAGAAGTGCAGGATGCGGTCGATCGCCTGATTGGCGTTGTTCGCATGCAAGGTGCACAGGCACAGATGACCGGTTTCGGAGAAGGTGATCGCGTGCTCCATGGTTTCGCGCGTACGCACTTCGCCGATCAGGATCACGTCCGGCGCTTGTCGCAGCGTGTTCTTCAAGGCGTGGTCGAAGGTATCGGTATCGATGCCGACTTCGCGCTGGGTGACGATGCAGCCCTCGTGCTTGTGCACGAATTCGATCGGATCCTCGATGGTGATGATGTGGCCGGTCGAGTTCATGTTGCGGTAGCCGATCAGCGCCGCCAGCGAGGTCGACTTGCCGGTGCCGGTGGCGCCGACGAAGATGATCAGGCCGCGTTTGGTCATCGCCAGCGACTTGATGATCGGCGGCAGGCTCAGCTCATCGATGGTGGGAATCTTGGTCTCGATCCGGCGCAGCACCATGCCGACCTGGTTGCGCTGGTAGAAGCAACTGACGCGGAAGCGCCCCACGCCCTGCAGGCTGATGGCAAACTGGCATTCGTGCGTCTTTTCGAACTCCTCGCGCTGCGAGGGCGTCATCACCGCCAGCACCAGATCGCGGCTCTGCTGCGGCGTCAGCGAGTTCTGCGTGATCGGTGCGATGCGTCCGTGCACCTTCATCGAAGGCGGCACGCCGGCGGTGATGAAAAGGTCGGAGGCCTTCTTGTGCACCATCAGCTTCAAGAAGGAATTGAAGTCGATGCTCATGCGCGTCACTCCCTGCACGGGCGCCTCTTGCCCTGGCCGCGCGGATTGTGCCTCAAGTCCGGAGCGCCTGTCGCGGCACTCGTGTGCAGCACGGCGTCGCCGCTGCGCCGCTCGGCTGAGCGCGGATGGCAAGCCCGCCATCACCACGCTCGCCGCAGCAATCATTGACGAGCATGCCGCGGCTGGCGTGGACACCGTCGCGCTACCCGCCGAAGGACCTTCAGTATGGACGATGCGGTCCATGAGCAAAGCACGAGCTCACTGGACGCATGCGGCCCCCGCTCGCGGCCCGCCGATCGTCGAAGGCAAGGCTCGACCCCCAACTTCCAGGGCCACATCCCGGGTGGGCCGCAGGCGCGGAGACCTGGGTGCATGTTCGCCATTCCTTGCCCTGCCGCCGTGCACCCGGCACAACGGCACATGAGACTCCGCACCGACTTCGCTATCCCCCGAAGCAGCCGTGCAGGAGACGTATGCTCGGCATGCGCCAAAGTGTGATCGCCGTCACGCTGGCGGAACCAATCAGGGGGAAGAGAAATGCGTCGACGCGGTCACGTTGGTCATCCAAGCTGCGCGTCTGACGCGCACATGCCCAGCCCCAGCCTTGGCCGCGCGACTGCAGCCGACCTCAGGGCGGGCAGCAGACCCTTGCTGGATCACCCCGGCCTGCACGGCGCATCGTCATCCCGTTTGGGCCGGACATCCAGATCGCTGGTCATGTTGGGCACCTGCCTTGGGCTACTGATGGCTTCGGCGGCATTCGCCGCTGGCACCTCCGGCTTCATCAGCACCTCCAATTCGACGCTGGGGCAAATCGCTGGCGATCAGATCGGCAACGCCAACCTCGTCGAGTTGCCGAACGGCAACGTGGTCATTAATTCGCCCAACTGGAACGGTGGCTTCGGCGCGGTAAGCTGCCTGACACCCGCCGAGTATCAAGCCGGTGGCTTCGTGATCAGCGCCAGCAACTCGCTGGTCGGCAGTGCGGCGGCACACAACGTGGGCAATACCACGATCGAAGTGTTGTCGAATGGCAACTACGTGGTGCGCTCCACTGCCTGGGATGACGGCGCCACCACCAATGTGGGCGCGGTGACCTGGGTCAACGGCAGCACCTGCATACCGTTCGGGGCGTCCGGACGCGGAGCGGTGGTGTCGGCGGCCAACTCCATGGTGGGCACGACTGCCAGTGACGCCGTGGGAACTGTCGTGGCACTCACCAATGGCAACTACGTCGTGCGCGCCGGCAATTGGGACAACGGCGCGGCAGTCAATGCCGGCGCGGTGCGCTGGTGCAATGGCAGCACCGGCAACTGCGTGGGTCCGATCACGCCGTCCAACGCGACCGTCGGCTCGACGACGACCGACCAGATCGGCAACCCGCTGCTCGCCTTGTCGAACGGAAACTATGTGTTCGGCGGATTGGGTTGGGACAACGGGGCCGCGACGGATGCCGGTTTTGTGCGCTTTTGCAGTGGAACCACCGGCTGCACCGGCACCATCAACGCCACCAACTCAATCGTTGGCACCGCGAGCAACGACCAAGTGGGCTACAGCTTCGCACCCACCGAGCTGCCCAGCGGGCATTACATCTTCGCCAGCCCCTTTTGGAACGGCTTCCTCGGGGCGCTGACACGCTGCAGCATCAGCACCGGTTGCACCGGCAACATCACCAGCTCCAATTCGCTGGTGGGGTCGACCTTCGGCGACCAGATCGGGCAAACCGGCTACATCGAATTGTCCAATGGCAATTACCTGGTGATCAGCCCTTCGTGGAACAGTGCGCGTGGCGCGGTGACCCTGTGCAACGGAGCTAGCGGTTGCACCGGCACGGTCAACGCAGGCAATTCCCTGGTCGGCAGCGCCTCAGGACATGCCGTCGGATTTAACGGCGTGCGCGAGACCAGCGGCGGCGGGTACATCGTCTCCAGCGACCTGTGGGATGGGGTGGCCACGGACGTCGGCGCGGTGACCATTTGCCCGAGTTCCGGCTGCACCGGCAATGTGACCGCGGCCAATTCCCTGACCGGTACCACGGCCAATGACGGGGTGGGCAGGAATGGATTCGACGTCGGTCCCAGCGGGTTCCTGGTGGTCAGATCAGCCGTCTGGGATCGCACCAGCCCCAACC
>ERZ1066138.770-NODE-770-length-10493-cov-6.648400_pt1 | contig 10493 bp, 8 predicted proteins | sample MGYA00382785_ERZ1066138 | MGnify/ENA primary metagenome ERZ1066138 (study PRJEB33369, sample SAMEA5778368) | biofilm metagenome | biome: Industrial cooling water; feature: Water cooling tower basin; material: Biofilm | place: United Arab Emirates | collected...
CAGATAGGCTGGCGAAGAATGCAAGCTTTTGGCAGGTGCCCGTGGGATTAGAAGCAGGCTCAACGCGGTGTTTTTGTGGTAGTCAACGGTTGTTGGCGCAGTGTTGTGAACCGTTGTTGTTGGGGCAGGCGATCGCGCCGACGGCAGAAACGTTGATGCGATCGCGGTACTCGGCATACTGTGTGGGCAATGTGGACTATTTGGTGGCGACGCACCATCCGCTGTATCGGGCGCGGGATATGCGGAGCCAAATTAGCCAGACAATGCAATCAACGGAGTGGTTGGGCCTGGTGATTGTGGAAACTGAAGGCGGCCAACCTCAGGATGCAACGGGTGTGGTGGAGTTTGTGGCGGTGTATCGGGCGGGGAGCGAGGCGCAGTTGCATGAGCGATCGCGGTTTGTGCAGCAAAAGGGACGGTGGCTATATCAAGATGGGGATGTGTTGCCGCCGTTATGGCCGAAGCGGAATGAACCTTGTTGGTGTGGCAGTGGCCAAAAGTTTAAGCAGTGTCATGGGGGGCGGGGGCGATCGCCGGGTTGAAGCGGAGGCGATCGCAGTGTTTTGGGGTTAAGCGGCGAGTTCCCGTTCGATCGCGGCGACGAAGGCCGGGGCATCGGGGGTGACGGAACTGGGATAACGCCCGACGACTTCGCCCTGTTTGTTCACCAGAAATTTTTCAAAGTTCCAGGCTACGTCGCCGCTGGGTGGGGTTTGGGTCAATCGGGCATAGAGGGGGTGTTGCTCGCTGCCTTTGGCGTGGACTTTATCGAACAGGGGGAAGGTGACGCTGTATTGGGTTTCGCAGAATCGGGCAATTTTGTCCAGGCTGTCGGGTTCTTGTTTGCCGTAGTCGTTACAGGGAAAGGCGAGGATTTCCAGGCCGCGATCGCGGTAGGTTTGGTAGAGGGATTGTAAGCCGCGATATTGGGAGGTGTAACCACAATAGGAGGCAACGTTGACAATCAATAAAACCTTACCGGCATACTCACTTAAGACTTGCTCTTGACCATTAATTGTTTTAACGGTGACATCGCTAATTGTAATTCCCATTGTTTTGTTTGTGTGTTGGCCACCCTTCATTGTAGAGGTGAAAGGTGCCCAACAGCGGGTGGGTAGGGGGCTGAAAAGCGGGAAGGCGAAGTTTTGCCTCAGGGCGATCGCGTTTTCTTCGATAATGAAAGGTGAAATGGTGCCGGGAGAATGACTTTTGCCAGCAGAAATTGAGCTTTGGGTGACGGAGGAAGAGGCGGGCGATCGCCTGGATGGGTTTTTGGCGGAACAACTGGCTGACCTGTCGCGATCGCGGGTGCAAAAGCTGATTGCCCAAGAGCAGGTGCGGCTAAATGGGGCGGTGTGTACGGCGAAAAAGGCGCTGGTGCAGGTGGGCGATCGGGTGCAGATGACTATTCCTGATGTTACGCCGCTGGCTTTGGCACCGGAGGCGATCGCCCTGGATGTGTTGTATGAGGATGCTGAGTTGTTGATTGTGAATAAGCCTGCGGGGTTAGTGGTGCATCCGGCTCCGGGCCATACCCAGGGAACGTTGGTGAATGCGTTGTTGTGGCATTGCCGGACAGCAACGGGAGAAAGTACGCTGTCGGGAATTGGGGGGGTGCAGCGACCGGGCATTGTGCATCGGTTGGACAAAGATACGACGGGGGCGATCGCGATCGCGAAAACGGATCAGGCCCATCTCCATTTGCAAGCGCAATTTCAGGCAAAAACGGCCCGTCGGGATTATCTGGGGATTGTCTACGGTGCCCCCAAAACGAATAGCGGTACGGTGGAGGCGGCGATCGCGCGGCATCCGGTGGATCGGCAGAAAATGGCGATCGTGCCCGAAGCCAAGGGGGGGCGCAGAGCCGTAACGCATTGGCAAATTCAGGAGCGCCTAGGTAACTACACACTGATGCAGTTTGCGCTGGAAACGGGCCGCACTCACCAAATTCGGGTACATACGACTCATTTAGGGTTTCCGATTGTGGGCGATCCGTTGTATGGGTCGGGCAAATCCGTTGGGGTAAATTTGCCGGGGCAGGCGCTCCATGCGTGGCGGTTACAACTCCAGCATCCGGTGACGGGGGAACTGGTGGAGGCGATCGCGCCCCTGCCGCCCCACTTTACGACCTTGCTGGAAATTCTCCGCAAACGTCATTAAAGTTGTCCTTACAAAATCTCGCGTTTGAGGTAAGGCTGTAAGGCTTCTGGGATTTTGACGGAGCCATCGGGTTGTTGGTAGTTCTCCAAAATGGCGGCCATTGTGCGCCCTACGGCCAGCCCGGAGCCGTTTAAGGTGTGGACAAATTGGGTGCCTTTTTGGCCCGTGGTTTTAAACCGAATGTTGGCGCGGCGGGCCTGGAAATCCCCGAAATTGGAGCAACTGGAGATCTCGCGGTAGCGATCGGCGGCGGGCAACCACACTTCCAAGTCATAACATTTTGCGGCTCCAAAGCCCAAATCCCCTGTACAAAGTTCAATGACGCGATAGGGGAGTTGTAACGCTTGGAGGATAGCCTCGGCATTTTGCACCAGGGCTTCGTGTTCCTGGGCGGAGGTTTCGGGGTGGACTAGTTTCACCAGTTCGACTTTGTTGAATTGATGGAGGCGGATGAGGCCCCGTGTGTCTTTGCCGTAGCTCCCGGCTTCGCGGCGGAAACAGGGGGTGTAGGCACAGTGATAAATGGGGAGGTCGGTATCGGTGAGGATTTCGTCGCGGTAGAGGTTGGTGACGGGGACTTCGGCGGTTGGTGCTAGCCACAAGTCGTCGTCTTTACATTGAAAACTCTCTTCGGCAAATTTGGGGAGTTGGCCGGTGGCGGTGAGGGAGGCGGAGTTAATCAAAAAGGGGGGGAGGACTTCGGTGTATCCGGCGGCAATTTGGCGATCGAGCATGAACTGGATTAAGGCTCGTTCTAAGGCTGCGCCTGCGCCGATCAAGGCGACGAACCGACTTTGGGCGATTTTGGTGCCGCGTTCCGTGTTGAGAATGCCCAGGTTTTCGCCAATTTCCCAATGGGGCTGGAAGGTCTGCCCAGTGGGTTTGTGGTCATCGCCCCAGCGCCGGATTTCTACATTGTCGTTTTCGTCTTTGCCGGAGGGGGTGGCGTCGCTGGGTAAGTTGGGTAGGGTGAGCAGGAGGGCTTCGATCTGGGCTTTGAATTCTTTTTCTTGGGGTTCCAGTTCACCCAGTTGGGCTTTGAGTTCGTTGCCTTCGGCTTTGAGTGCGGCGATTTCGGGGTCGGTTGGTGGGGTGCCTGCTTTCATTTTTTGGCCAACTAACTTGCCGATTTCGTTGCTGCGGGCTTGCAGTTGCGATCGCACGCGCTCCAGATCTTTTTGTTGGGTGGACAGCGCCACAATGGGTTGAATGGTATAGCCGGGGCCACGCGAGTCGAGTTTCGCCTGTACCAAATCTGGATTTTCGCGAATAAGCTTCAGGTCAAGCACGGAAGTTTAAGGGGTTAGGTGGACTGAATTTGCAGCAGTATTAGACGAGGCTACCCGATAAAAGTCTATACCTTGAGGCAGGGCAGCAGGTTGGCGGGGCAGCGCAGGACAATTGCTGTAATCCATAAATCAGAATACACCGCTTACTCAATGACTTGGGGGTGAGATTGGCGGTTTGGGACAAATTTTGGAAAATTTGATTTGGCGGTTTGGCGGGGACGGTTAGACGGTGCGGATGACGCGGCAGGGGTTGCCAACGGCGACGACGTTAGCAGGAATATCGCGGGTGACGACGCTGCCTGCGCCGATGGTGGTGTTGTCGCCAATGGTGACACCGGGACAAATGATTGTGCCACCTCCCAGCCAAACGGTGTTGCCAATGGTGATGGGTGCGGCTAGTTCTTGCTGGGTTTGCCGCAGGGCGGGATCGGTGGGATGGTAGGCGGTGTAGATTTGGACGTAGGGGCCACAGAGGACATCATGGCCGATGTGGACGTGGTTGCAATCTAAAATTACGCCGCCGTAGTTCATGTAGAAGCGATCGCCCACCTGGATGTGGCACCCATAGTCGCAGTGAAAGGGAGGCACGATAGTTGGGTTTGCGCCAACGTGGCCCAAGAGTTCCTGGAGGATCTGTTGGCGCTCTAGGGATTGGGTTTCGGTGGTTTGGTGATATTGCCGCAGAAGCCGAGCGGCCCGCTGATTGGCGGCTGCAAGTTCCGGATCGGTGGCGAGGTATAACTCCCCAGCCAACATTTTTTGTTTTTCTGAGCGCGCCTCTGAATTCATGGGTGGGGGAGTGGGGGGCGATCGCAATTTACCACTGACTATTTACCACTGACTGATGAAGGATAAATCCAGGGTGCTGAAGTTGGTACTCAGGGCTAGATTTAAGTGTTCCATCGCTTGCACTAACCACTGGACGGCGCTGTGTTGGCAGGTTTCGTAATGGTTGAACAGGATGGAAAACCGCTTTTCCAGGTGGGGTTTGACTTTCCGACAAATCAAGACGATTTTCAGCAGTAATCCTGTGGCGATCGCTGGCCCCAGGTTGGAGATGAGATCGACAAAGAGGAAATGGTTCGGTTTTTGCGTACTTTCGACAACCAAAAAGTTTAACAACTGGCTACAGGTACGCACCATGAGGAAGTCGTTGAGCTTTTGGTCGTTGCTTTCGGGCAGGATGTTGTGCAGTTGGGTATGCAGTTGGTTGTTGAACTGCTGTTTGCCGTAGCCTGAGGTGACGGAAGTTGTGATGTATTGGTAGAGGTCGTCTTTGAAGTCCCGGAAGGAGGGGGTTTGGGCAGTATGGGTCAGGAAGCACTGGGCAACATCCCGGTACGATCGCGCCCCCTGAGATTTGCCGACAAAGTGTTTTAAGGCAGTGCACAGTTCCTGGTCTGACAGAAGGGTGGGATTTTTGGCAGGGGATAATCTGAGACCGGGATTGGACTGGCCGCGACTCAGTTGCGATCGCCGCACCTGGTAGGTTACATACTGGGACAAGTCCACTTCATACTGGCGCTGTGCTCTGGCGCGGAGTTGGCGAATGGTCTGCTGCTGTTCGTAAGTGCCGCCTTCGGCCATGAGGCAATGGTCATACAGATAGGGATAGCGCCGGATTAAGGCACCTAGAGGTTCGCTACCCGCAGGCAATGGGGCATCGGTGGTTTGCTCAATGACTTGGGCCAACCGCCGCAGCGTGGTATATTGCTCGGTGGTAGTAAATTCTCTGGTTAAGTCGCGCAAGCGCCGCACCGACCGGGAACGGGCAAAATCCATTGTGGTGCGCGAGGGCGGGGTTGCAAACAGGTCAACCAGTTCAGGAATGAAGGCTTGGTGTTGGGGCCGTGCCTGCCAGCGGTTGATTAAAATGTGGCAACACCGATTGAGGATAAACCGAAATTCGTGGTCGGCATTTTTTCCAGAGGCGACTTGATCGAGGATGCGCGTAATTTCTGTGTTTGGATAACCAACGCCATCAACAAAAAGCGATCGAAAGTGCTGCACCAATTGGCCAGGGGTTTCGGCCTGCACCAGATTGAGCAGATGATCGTAGAGTTGCTGTTCCTCGGCTGCAACTTGCCTTGTGTAACGGGGTGTCCAGGTGCTCACGGCGGTCACGTTTTAGATTCAGGAACAAAGCAGTAACAGAACAGGGATAGGGCTACGAAAGACGGTAAATCTCTCTTCAAGGTTCCAATTTTAGGTGGAATCGTAAAGAAAATAAAGAAAAAATTAAGATTTACATCAATTTTCTCGTAGGAATTAATGGGAGCCAGGCAAAACTTCGGAGATTTTAGCCAGGGCGCAAGGATTTACGCCAGATTGTTGGTAAAACCGCTGAGGTTTGCGATCGCTCGGTAAAAAAATAGTTGCTTGTCTACAGCAAGGGAGCTAGTTGCTATGATTCGCGGATTGGGAGTAGGCATCAGTCGGGGGCAAATGCTTACTAAACTTAACGTCTGTGACTGAATTGTACTCTTGTACCGTCTAATACGTCGGACTCGATATGCCAGTTCTTTCGTCAGGGATACTCCAGTCTAGTCATTGAGGCGATCGCGCCGGTCTGGAATTGAAACACCTTTTCCAAAAAATTACATTGCGTTGGAGTTAGGGCAACTGGCTTAATCAAACTGACATAGAAGGGCGCTTAGTGCTCAATTTGGCACAAACGGCGCAGATTGAGGACATCGCTGAGTTTACGGACTTGGGTGAAGGTTTTTTCGAGCTGTTCGTGATCGCGAATGTCGATACCCAGGTCGATGACGGCGGTTTGGTCGGGGAAGGTGCGAACTTGGGCATGGCGCACGTTGATGTTGTTATCTGTCAGGCGGGACAGAATATCTTTAAGGATGCCGACGCGATCGATGACTTCGATTTGAATATCGACGGGGTAGGTTTGGGGCCGACCACAGGCTTCCCCAAGGGGGTTCCAGCTTACGGGCACTAGGCGATCGCCGGGAATGTGATCAGTGTTGGTGCAGCCTTGGCGATGAATGGAAATGCCGCGATGGCCTTGGGAGACTATGCCGATGATAGCTTCGCCGGGGACAGGGGTACAGCACCCAGCGAGGTGATACAGCAGTCCTTCTACTCCGGCGATCGGGGCAGCTTTGCCGGGGGTAAAGGGGGGCGCTTTGGCGGGGGCAATGGCAGGGAGGGCGAGTTGGGCGGCTTCCTCTTCGGTGTCTTGGATCTGTTCGATCGGCTGTTGGGCTTTGACGGCTTCGCGCAGCCGATTCACGACGGTATTGAGGGTGACTTCGCCATAGCCAAGGGCGGAGAGCAGATCATCGACGCTATGGTAGTTACATCGCTCGGCGGTGGAGCGCATGGGGTCGGATTTGAGGAGGGCTTCAAAGCCGTTTTTGCCCAGTTCTCGCTCTAACATGTCGCGGCCCCGGGCCAGGTTTTCTTCCCGGTGCGATCGCTTATAGGCTTGGCGAATGCGGTTCCGGGCACTGTTAGTGACCACAAAATTCAACCAATCCAGGCTGGGGCGGGAGTTTTTGTTGGTCATGACCTCGACGATATCACCGTTTTTCAACGGGGTATCTAAAGTCACCATCCGCCCGTTTACTTTTGCGCCAGCACAGTGGTTGCCGACTTCGGTATGAATGCGATAGGCAAAATCGACGCAGGTTGCCCCCCGCCCCAACGCGACGACATCCCCTTGAGGCGTGAAGACATAAACCTCGCCGTCAAACAGATCGTCTTTGATGCTTTCCAAGTATTCCTGGGCATCTTTGAGATCGTTTTGCCAATCTAACAGTTGCCGCAGCCAGGTAAATTTTTCGTCCATACCCGTCAGGGGGGCGTTGGAATGGCCGACTTCTTTATATTTCCAGTGGGCGGCAATCCCGTATTCGGCAACGTGGTGCATTTCCAAGGTGCGGATTTGGACTTCCAGGGGGCGACCAGTATTGCCAATGACTACGGTGTGGAGGGATTGGTAGCGGTTGGGTTTGGGTAGACCAATGTAGTCTTTGAAGCGACCGGGGATGGGGCGAAAACTGTCATGGACGATCGCAAGGGCGCGGTAGCATTCTTCGTTGTCTTGGACAATGATGCGGATGGCAGCTACGTCATAAATTTCGTCGTAATCTTTTTGCTGCCGATGCATTTTTTGGTAGATACCGTATAAGTGCTTCGGTCGCCCGCTGATTTCAAAGACTTGAATCCCAATTTGTTGGAGGCGATCGCGCAAGGACTGGGTGATGGCAGCGAGGTGGGCTTCGCGATCGGCCCGTTTTTCAGCCACCAGTTCTTGGACATTCCGGTAACTTTCCGGTTCGAGGTATTTGAAGGCTAAATCTTCGAGTTCCCATTTGAAGCGACCGATCCCCAAGCGGTTGGCCAAGGGAGCAAAAATCTCACGGGTTTCCAGGGCGATCAGGCGGCGTTTGGCATCGGCCAGATGTTCCAGGGTCCGCATGTTGTGGAGGCGATCGGCCAGTTTGACCACAATGACGCGGATATCCTGAGCCATCGCCAGGAACATGCGCCGGAAGTTTTCGGCTTGGCGTTCTGTTTTGCTGGAAAAGTTGAATTTAGATAGCTTTGTCACCCCTTCGACCAGCAGGCGAACTTCGTGCCCAAAACGCTCCTCTAACTCATCCGGCGTGACTTCGGTATCTTCAACCACATCGTGTAAGAAACCAGCGGCGATCATGGCGCTGCCCCCGCCCAAGTCGCGGAGCAACCCGGCAACGGCGACGGGATGCATGATGTAAGGCTCACCGGAGGCGCGATATTGCCCCTGGTGAAGTTGGTAGGCAAAGTCAAAGGCTCGGCAAATGAGGTCTGCATCCGATCGCGCCCCTTCGGCTTCGCTGCAATCGGGGGAGAGCTGACATTGGACAAGTTGGCACTCGCGGAGCCAATCGGGGACAGTAAACTCAATCGAAGATGCAGGAGCCGTTAGATTCATGTGGATAGCAGCAGGTAAGAAGGCCCGGACGATGATGTATTGGCTGATTTTACTCGCCTTATTAGGATCTAACTATAAGTAAATCTTGATTCTGGTCAATTATCGGTCGGTAGATAACAATTAAGCGATAAATAATAAATAGCTATATTGACCAGAGGTGATTTCCGGTCTATGGGTTGAGGGCGTTGATGGGTGGATGAAAAGCTTTGCTTTCAGGCCACTGTGCTATGGGGTTCAGCACGGGCACCTTTGGCTTATCTGCCATTCTAACAATAAGATGCAGAATTCTTTACATTAACATTCGATTATTTTTAACAATGCTCGAAATATGTAATCTGCGCTACGGATTGCGACCCAAAAATTTGTAGCTTGGTGCGGCTGATCGCGGGCGATCGCGGCTGATCGCGGCGTTGGGGCAGTTTAGTCAATTAAGCCAGCGGGGGGAGTAATTTCAATTCGCTGGTGGGCGAGATCGACAATGGGCACGATCGCCATAACAAAGGGAATGAGGAGGGGTTTGGCGTTGGGCGGGGCGGGCGATCGCTGCACTTCGAGGAGATCGTTGCCAGCGGGGATGATGTTGGTTACGGTGCCGATGAGGGTTTGGGTTGCCTGGTCAAAGACTTGGAGGCCAATCAAATCGGCGACGTGGAATTCGTCGGGGTCGAGGGGGAGGCGATCGCTGGCGGGTACCATGATCTGACAGCCGCGCAGGGTTTCGGCTTGCGTGCGATCGGTAATGCCAGCCAACTGCACCACGTACAAGCCTTTGCCGTCTAAGCTGCGGCCTTTGAGCAATTCAATGGGTTCGGGTTCGGTGGCTCCGGGCCGCAACAACCAACGTTGACCGGGTTCGACGAAGCGTTCTGGGAAGTCAGAATCGGGATAAACGCGCACTTCTCCCTTTAAGCCTTGGGGGGCGATGATTTTTCCCACGGCCAACCAGCGATCGCTCATTTCAACTTAACCCCTTTCCCAGTTCTAGAATGCAAAGCGTAACACGTCTGGAGCCTATCTTTCATCAGGTGGGTTTGGGTTGTTCGGACTGCAATCGACAAGGGGTAAGCCGACAAGGTGGGATTCTCCGTAGCCAGCCTCGGCCACCAGGTAAACGGTGCCATCCGGGGTCTGTTGCCAGCCTTGAGCTTCTACAATCCTCGGCGGAGTGGGGGCGGGGGCGATCGCGTCATTGCCCCTATTTTTTGTCGTCGCTTGCTGTTCCGCTGCTGTCGCGGCCTGATCTCCCTGAACGCGAATCCAATCCACCAGGACGGCCTCATCGGTCAGGGGTTGCGTGGGGTCGGTGGGCAAGCCGCCGCGCCCTGTGGTGGTGAAAGAACTGGCCCGATTATTGCGGGATAGACACCGTTGGTCAATCTGCTGGGTGGGATCGACTAAATCAACCACCAACGGCGTAACCCCTCTGGCGGGGTCAACTCTGGGAAAAATGACGGTGCCACTGGTGCCCGCGCGGGAGTCGGCAGAAATATCCACACGACCATTCCCGCGAAACTGGGCAAAACTACCCGGATTGCGGCCAACGGCGATCGCTTGTCCGGTGCCAAACAGGTTGGCGAGAAACACGGGCGAGTTAATGAAGATATTGCCCCCTGGCCCGAATTCGGCGTTGGCGAGGATGTCGCTGTCTTCGAGGGCGAGGAAGAGTTGGGAGCGGATGGTGATGTTGCCGCCGCCGCCCGTACTGTCAAACACGCTAGTGCTGATGAGGCTGCTGTCGCGGAGGCGAATGTCGTTAGCGGTCAAACTGATATTGCCACCGCCGGATCGATCTGAACTAGCCAAAATTTGTCCATTGTTGCTGGTCAAAGCGTTAGTGAGATTGATGGTGATATTGGCAGCAGTGCCCAGGTTGAGGCCGCGACTGGAAATCAGACCACTTTGCGATCGCAGCGTGTTGGCGCGAATCTGAATGTCGCCGCCGCGTCCCTGGCCATTGATGTCGGAGCGTAATGCCCCTTGATCGAGGAGGGTTAAATCGCCGGTTTGAACGGATAATGATGCGCCGTTGGTGGTGCCGGAGGCAGCGGTCGCGAGGGAACTTTGGTTGGCGATGGTGATGCGATCGCTAACCTGAACCGTCAGGTCTCCGG
>ERZ1066138.771-NODE-771-length-10491-cov-8.302319_pt1 | contig 10491 bp, 9 predicted proteins | sample MGYA00382785_ERZ1066138 | MGnify/ENA primary metagenome ERZ1066138 (study PRJEB33369, sample SAMEA5778368) | biofilm metagenome | biome: Industrial cooling water; feature: Water cooling tower basin; material: Biofilm | place: United Arab Emirates | collected...
GGCTGACCCTGCCCACGGTCCCGATGAACACCTGACCGGGCATGGCGTCGACCAGCATCTGCACCGGCTGACCAGCCGCCAGCGTGCTCATTTCGCGCTCCGGCACGTTGACCACTGCTTCCAGCGGGTCAAAGTCGTCGATCTTGAACAGCGCCTGGTTGATCTGGATGAGGTTCCCCACCTTTACCATGCGCTTGGAGACCACGCCTTCGATCGGGGCGCGGATCTCGGTGTAGCTCAGCTGCAGTTCGGCGATGTCGTAGGCCGCCTTCTGCGTCTCCAGGTCAAAGCGGGCGCGCTCGAACACGTCCTGGCTGATCAGCTTGCGCTCGAACAACTCCTGCTGCCGCTTGAACTCGTTTTCCAGCTTGCGCAGGTTGGCGCGTGACTGGGCCAGATCCAGCCGCTGCCGATCGGAATCAAGACGGGCCAGCACTTCGCCCTTGCGCACGCTGTCGCCCTCTTCCACCGCAATCTCCAGCACCACGCCGCTGGTCTTGGTGACGACCTCGGCTTCGGCTTCAGCCTGCAGATTGGCAGTGCCCTGGAAGGCGGCGGTCATTGCCGCGCGCGAAGCGGCGGCCACCTCGACCGGGATCGCGGCCGCCTCGGCCTTCTTTTCGCCATCCTCGCCGCCCTCATCGGTGTGCTGGCCGTTGGCCTTGCATCCGGCCAGAGCCAGGCAAAAGCAAACTGCCAGGACTGCGCGAGTCCATGCCTTGAGCATCATCTTCCTACGTCCTTGTGAGGTGTGTTGGTAGACTAAGACACATGACATGAAGGTGCCTTGAGCCGGAAGTCATACGGGGGTGAACGCGGCCTCGGATCGGCGCGCGTGACGGGGTGTTCAGAGCAATCCGAGGCGGCTTTGGTTGCATGGCCGCGCAGGGCACATCGGCCCGCGCTCACCTGAGGCAGCGCTGCACGCGGCACAAAGGCGGCCCGGATGGCCCGGATAGCCGCCGGATGACTTACCAAGCCAGGGCCAGCGCGGGCATAATCGCGCGCCTTGAGCCGGGCAAGCGCCTGGCCGGCAGACGCCGTGTGGCGTTGGCCGACGACTTACCACACTGCGGGGATGCTTTGATGAGCTTGCGAGCGATTGGACTGCTCGGCCTCTGGCTGGCACTGGCGCCAACGGCCCATGCGGCCGAGGGTGACGCCAAGAACGGCCGGCTGCTGGCCTACACCTGTACTGGATGCCATGGCATCAAGGGCTACAAGAACGTCTACCCGACGTACTACGTGCCGCGCATTTCCGGCCAGAACTACGAGTATCTGGTGGCGGCGTTGACCGCTTATCAGAAGGGTGAACGCAAGCACCCGACCATGATCGCGCAGGCGCAGAGCATGAGCGAGCAGGACATCCGCGACATCGCGGCCTATCTGTCCACGCCAGAATCCTGATCGGAGAGCGCCATGCGATACCTTTTGATGTCGATTCTCGCTCTCACCCTCGCCGCGCCGGTGCATGCGGGCAAGGGCAGCCCTGGTGAAGGGCTGAAGAAGTCACAACCCTGCCAGGCCTGCCACGGCAAGGACGGCAATGGCATCGGTGATCCGCAGTACCCGATCATCGCCGGCCAGTACGAGGACTATCTGGTCCACTCGCTGAAGGCCTATCGTAGCGGTGCGCGCCAGAACGTGATCATGCAGGGCTTCGCCACCACGCTGTCGGACCAGGACATCGCTGATCTGGCGGCCTACTTCGCCAGCCAGCCCTCAAAGCTGGACGACATGAGCAGCCGCACCAAGTAAGTCCAGGTACGGCAGAAAAACGAAGGGCCGGTGCCTCGCAGCACCGGCCCTTTGCACATGCGGATGTGGCGATCAGGCCTTCTTGACGTAGGCCGCGCACCAGCCGTTCTCACGCACCCCCTTGCCGGGGAAGATCGAACAAGGACGCAGCGCTTCGCCATCCTTGCCCTGCACCAGGTTGCAGTTCTTGCAAATCTGGTCCGGCTTGTGGTTCGGGTACTTGGCGGCATCCACCTTGGTGGTGTCAGCCTTGTAGCCCAGCGCCGCGGCGGTGGGTTCGGTTTCGGCCAGTTCGGGCAGCGACTGCGCGTCCGCGCGATTCAGCACGCTCACACCCACAGCCAGACCGACGCCGGTGACGGCGACCTGACCGAAGAAGCGGCGACGGGATGCATCGAAGTTCTGCGACATGCTCTTCATCCTCTGGTGGAAAACTTGCGGAACAAGTGTGGCGCAGACTGCGTCGAAAAAACTGCATGATCACTGACTGAGATCAAGTCTTTCGACCATTGGCTATCCTCCGCAGAGCCCTGATTTCGCGAATGATTCTCGTTTGATCACCGAAACGAGAACGACTCTCATCCCAGCCATGGAGACTGGTGCCATCGAACACGATCTCTACACCTCATCGCGCTTCCTGGCGGCAGCGCGCTCCATCGCCGAGACCGGTGCGGATCTGGCGGCACGCGGATGGACTCCGGCCACCAGCAGCAACTTCTCCGAGCGCCTCGACGCCGGGCACCTGGCGATCACCATCTCGGGTCGCGACAAAGGCCGCCTCAGCGCCGCCGACGTGATGATCGTCGACCTCGACGGTCGGCCAGTCGGTACCGCTGCGCGGCCCTCGGCGGAGACCCTGCTGCATTGCCAGCTGTACCGCCGCGATCCGGCAATTGGCGCGGTCCTGCACACGCATTCGCGCAACCAAACGCTGGTCAGCAAGCTGTATGCGACGGCCGGCAAGATGCGCATCGAGGGCTATGAGCTGCTCAAGGCCTTTTCCGGATACACCACGCACGAGTCCAGCATCGACGTGCCGGTGTTCCCCAATACGCAGGACATGCCCGAACTGGTCGAGGCCATCGAGGCCTGGCTGGCGCGTGAGCCGATCCAGCACGGCTACCTGATCGAGGGCCACGGGATCTACACCTGGGGCCGGGATATGCTGGAGACGCGAAGGCATCTGGAGGCCTTCGAATTCCTGTTCGACTGTGAGTTGGAGTTGAGGAAACTCAAGGCATGAGCCGACTGCGCATCTATCACGACCATGACGGCAGCCACGCGCTGCTGGACAGCACCGACCACGCGACCATCGCCGAGCAGCTGCGCGCGCAAGGTGTGCGCTTCGAACGCTGGAGCACCGATGCCAGCATCGCTCCTGGCGCCGCACCCGACGCGGTGATCGCCGCCTATCGCGCGGACATCGATCGCCTGATGCAGGAAGGCGGCTACCAGGCGGTGGATGTGGTCAGCCTGCACCCCGAGCATCCGGATCGCGCTGCACTGCGGCAGAAGTTCCTCAACGAACACACACATGCTGAGGATGAAGTGCGCTTCTTCGTCGGCGGCCAGGGCTTGTTCTCGCTGCATCTGGGTGAGCGCGTCTTCGAGGTGCTCTGTCAGGCTGGCGATCTGATCAGCGTGCCGGCGGGCACGCGGCATTGGTTCGACATGGGCCCGGCGCCGTCCTTCATCGCCATCCGCCTGTTCACCAATCCGGCCGGATGGGTCGCCAACTTCACCGGCGATGGCATCGCCGAGCGCTTCCCCAGGCTGGCCGCGTGATGCAGACCGCTGCCACCTTCCGCCCCGCCGCGATCGTCACCGACATCGAGGGCACCACCAGCGCGATCGACTTCGTGCATCGCGTGCTGTTCCCGTATTCGCGTGATGCCCTGCCCGCCTACATCCGCAGTCATGCCCACGATGCCGAAGTGGCACCCTGGGTGGCGATGGTGATCGACGAGATCCGCTGCGAGCCGGACAATCTGGCCGCAGTGGTGGCGGCCTTGCTGTCGTGGATCGATGCGGATCGCAAGCACACCGCGCTGAAGGCGCTGCAGGGCCAGGTGTGGGCGCAGGGTTTTGCCGAGGGCCGCTTCAAGGCGCATGTCTACGAGGATGCGCTGCTGAGCCTCAAGCGCTGGCATGACGAAGGCATTCCGCTCTACATCTACTCGTCTGGCTCGATTCAGGCACAGAAGCTCTACTTCGGCCACACCGAAGCTGGCGATCTGCGCCACTGCTTCTCGGGCTACTTTGACACCACGACCGGCGGCAAGCGCGAGGCCGAGTCCTATCGCAAGATCCTCGGCGAGATCGGCACGCCGCCGGAGCGCAGCGTGTTCCTGTCCGACATCGGGGCCGAACTGGATGCCGCGCGTGAAGCCGGCATGCGCACCTGGCAGTTGCTGCGCCCTGGCAATGCGCCGGCGCCCGCGCATCCGCAGGTGACAAGCTTCGCCGACCTGCCCTTCTGACGGGCTGGCGGGGCCGCTGCCATGCGCGACTTCCTGGCCACACTCGGGGCCGGACTGCGTCTGGCCTTCCTGCTCAGTCCCTCACCCCGGCTGCGCTTCCGACCGCATGCGCATTTCTGGCCCTTGCTGCTGATCGGTGGCGTGCTCGGGGTGTGGAACAGCGTGTTGGTCAGTCCGCCGCCGCTTCAGTTCAATGCCGAGGGTGTCTACGCGCTGGCGCTGGATGGCTTGATCGCCATCGCGATGGGCATTCTGGCGGCGCGCGTGCTCGGCCAGGCCGTGCTCGGCTGGGCCGCCAGCGTGATGCTGCTGGCTGGCGCCACCTGGGTCTACGCCGGCACGCTGGCCTTGCTGCAGGCCATGCTGAGTCTGGAGTGGGCCACGCCGACGCGCATGCAGAACCTGATCCACGCGCAGATGGGCTGGTACCTGTTGATGATCCTGCGCTGGCTGCACTGGCAGTTTCCGCAAGCCCCGGTCTGGCGTCATTCCGCACTGTCGCTGCTGATCGCGGCGCTGATGCTGGCGCCCTCGCAGTTCCTGCAGCAACCGGGCTTCCTCAGCACCGACTGGGAGGCCTACAACGCCGCAATGGTCCCGCCTTCGCGACCGCTCAAGGGCTCGGCGGAACAGGTGATGGAGGCCCAGCCTGCGCGCGTCGAAAGCGCGCTGGCGAGCGTGCCGGCTGGCGTGCCCGGGCGCGTCGAGGCCTACCTGCTGGCCTTCGGCGCCGACGCTGATGAGGAGGTGTTCCGCAACGAAGTGGAGTACGCCACGCGGCTCTTCGCCGCGCGCTTTGATGTGGGCGAACGCCATCTGCGCCTGCTCAATCACCCCGACACCACCGACACGCTGCCGCTGGCGACACGCTCCAATCTGCGGCGCGCCTTGCGTGGGCTGGGCCAGCGCATGAACCCGGATGAGGACCTCCTGGTCCTGTTCATGACCACGCACGGCAGCGAGGACCACGAGTTGTATGTGAACCTCGAACCGCTGCCGCTGGACCAGATCGGACCGGCGGATATCCGCGAGGCGCTGGATGAGGCCGGCATCACCTGGCGCGTGCTGATCGTTTCGGCCTGCTATTCCGGCGGCTTCGTGACCGAGCTGAGCAGTCCGACCAGCCTGGTCTTGACCGCCGCGCGTCCTGATCGCAGTTCCTTCGGCTGCGGGGTGGACTCGGACATCACCTACTTCGGCGAAGCCCTGCTGGTGCATGCGCTCAATCGCACCACTTCCTTCGCAAAGGCCTACGCGATGGCCAAGGCCCGCGTGGCCGAGCGCGAGGCGGAAACCGAGTACTTGCCGAGCGAGCCACAGATGGCGATGGGTGCGCTGATGGCGCCCAAGCTGGCGGCTTGGGAATCCTCCTTGCGCGGCGGGCCGGCGATTCCCTTCACGCCAGCCGCGACGGCGCCTGCACCATCACCTGAACGACATGCGGCGACACGAGAATGAAAGCTCCACGCCCATCCGCCGCACAATGTGCGCATGAGTGCTGAGCATCTCTCCCATCTGCTGTCCCCACGCTCGATCGCCCTGATTGGCGCCAGTGATCAAGCGGAGTCGCTGGGCCGCATCTACACGCAAGCGCTGCTCGAAACTGACTATTCGGGCGAAATCCACCTGGTGAACCGCCGCCGGATTGAGGCCTATGGCCGCCCCTGCCTGGAGTCGGTCGGCGAGTTGCCGCTGGACGTCGATCTGGCCGTGGTGATGACGCCCTGGGACGGTGTCTTCGACGTGCTGGAGGACCTCAGCGAGCGCCAGTGCCGCAGCGCGGTGGTGGTCAGCGTGGCGACGGAAGGCGGCTGGTGGCGGCCTTCGCGCGAAAGCCAGATCCGCAAGTTGCAGCAGCTGAGCCGGCGCAGCGGCATGCGCATCGTCGGCCCGGCCAGCCAGGGTCTGATCCTGGCCCAGCAGCGCTTGAACCTGAGCCTATGCCCTGCCCTGCCGCCGCCGGGCGCGATCGGCTTCGTGTCGGCATCCGGCGCTGTGGCCAGCGTGATTGCAGACTGGTCGGCACAACGCGGTATCGGCATGTCGGCCTTGCTCAGTCTGGGCGATGAGGCGGACGTGGACATCGCCGATGCGCTGGACTGGTTTGCGCAGGATCAGGCCACACGCGCCGTGCTGGTCCACCTGGAAGGCCTGCGCGATCCGCGCCGCTTTCTCTCCGCCGCGCGTGCGCTGTCGTTCCGCAAGCCGGTGGTGCTGTTGAAGGCCCGCAGCAGCTTGCTGGCCGATGGCGAATCCGATCGCGTGCTGACCGAAGCCGTGTACGCCGCCTGTTTCCGCCGCGCTGGCCTGTTGCAGGTCGACGACCTCGAGGATTTCTGTGCCGCCGCCAATGTCGATCTGCCAGCCTGGCCGCACAAGGGTTCGCGCTTCGCCATCGCCGCCAACGGCCATGCGCTGGGCGCGCTGGCGGCGGATGCCGTCCTTGGCAGCGGTGGCGAGTTGGCACAACTGAGCGAGGCCAGTCTGAAGGCGCTCAAGCCACTGCTGCCTCCACGCAGCAAGCTCGACAACCCCTTGGACCTGGGCCGCGACGCCACCGCAGCGCGCTATGCCGACGCCGCACGCCTGCTGGCACATGACGCCGGCACCGATGTGGTCTTGCTGGTGCATCACCCGACCGCCTTTGCCAGTGGTCGTGAGATTGCCGCCGCGCTGCCGGCGATCGATCGCGAGGATGCACTGGTGCTGGCCGCCTTTGCCGGCGCCGACCAGCAGGCGGCGCGCCGCACCTTGGCCGAGCGCGGCATCGCTGCCTTCGCGACACCGGAATCGGCGGTGCGCGCCTATTCGCTCAACCGGCGCCACTACCGCCACAAAGCCAGCCTGATGCGCACGCCCTCGGCGCTGCCGCCCAACTGGCGGATCGATCCGACCGCGCTGCAGGCCGCCGTGGCCAGCACCTCTGTCGAGCTTCCTGACTTGAGCTACCTGGCCGCGGCTGCCGGGATCGAGCTGCGCGCCCTGCCCTTGAGCGATGCGCAGGAGCCGGCGGTACTGGGCCTGCATACGCATCCACAACTGGGGCCTTATGCCTTCGCAACAGGGCCGAGTGGCGTGCAGGTGGAACTGCTGCCGCTGAACCGACTGCAGGCGGCGCAACTGGTGGAACATGCGCTGGGCGAACGCGATGCCGATTTCCGCGCCACGCTGGAGACGCAGTTCTGGCTGCTGGCGGAACTGGTGCTGCGCTGCGAGGCCATCCACAGCCTGGAATTGATCCAGCCGCGACGCATCGCCGGCGGCGAACTGGCGGCCGAAGTACGCCTGGACTGGCGCGCCGAAACGCCACGTTGCCGGCTGGCCTTCGCGCCGCCGCCGCTCCATCCGCACGAACCTGTGGTGCTGCGTGACGGACGCAGCTTCCTGTTGCGCCCGATCCGCGCCGAGGACGAACCTGAGCTGCAGCGCGGCTTCACCCGCTTGTCGCCGGAAGAAGTGCGGATGCGTTTCCTGTATCCGCTTAAGGCGCTGACGCATGACCTGGCCGCGCGCCTGACCCAGCTGGATGACGATCGCGAGGTGGCCTTGGTGCTGGCCGGATTCGATCCCCCGGGACGCGCCGAACTGGTCGCCGTGGTGCGTGCCAGTTTCGATCCGGCGCGCGCCAGCGCGGAATTCGCCATCGTCATTCCGGCGGAACTGGCCGGACAAGGCCTGGGCACGCGCCTGCTGGGACGCATCATCGAGATCGCCCGCGACCGCGGCATGCACGAAATCTACGGCGATGTGCTGCCCGAAAACGCCGCCATGCTGGCGCTGGCACGCAAGCTGGGCTTCAGCAGCGAGCGCCGCGAGGATCTGATCCGGGTGCGTCTCGCGCTGTCTCCATGAGCTGAAAAACAAAGGGGCGCCGGAGCGCCCCTTCGTCTTGCCGATGTCAGCGGATCAGCCGTGGACCTTGGCGATCAGCGGCACAATCAGCAGCGCCACGATGTTGATGATCTTGATCAGCGGGTTGATGGCCGGGCCAGCGGTGTCCTTGTACGGATCGCCGACCGTGTCGCCGGTCACCGCAGCCTTGTGCGCCTCGGAACCCTTGCCGCCATGATGACCATCTTCGATGTACTTCTTGGCGTTGTCCCAGGCGCCGCCGCCCGTGGTCATCGAGATCGCCACGAACAGACCGGTGACGATGGTACCGACCAGCAGACCACCCAGCGCCGCCGGGCCAAGCACCAGGCCGACCACGATCGGCACCACCACCGGGAGCAGCGAGGGCACGATCATTTCCTTGATCGCGGCGCGGGTCAGCATGTCGACGGCCTTGTCGTACTGCGGCTTGGCCTTGCCTTCCATGATCCCCTTGATTTCCTTGAACTGGCGGCGGACTTCCACCACCACCGCACCGGCCGCACGGCCCACGGCTTCCATCGCCATGGCGCCGAAGAGGTACGGAATCAGACCGCCGATCAACAGACCGATGAGCACCATCGGGTCAGCCAGATCGAAGGAGATGCCGGTCAGGCCGTAGGTTTCCAGCTTGTGGGTGTAGTCGGCAAAGAGCACCAGCGCCGCGAGGCCGGCGGAACCGATGGCGTAGCCCTTGGTCACCGCCTTGGTGGTGTTGCCCACCGCATCCAGCGGGTCGGTGACGTTGCGCACGTCCTTGCCCAGTTCGGCCATCTCGGCGATGCCGCCACCGTTGTCGGTGATCGGGCCGTAGGCGTCGAGGGCGACGATCATGCCGGACATCGACAGCATGGCCGTGGCGGCGATGGCCACGCCATACAGACCAGCCAGTTCGTAGGTACCGTAGATGGCGGCACACACCGCCAGCACCGGCATCCAGCAGGAACGCATCGACACCGCCAGACCGGCGATGATGTTGGTGCCATGACCGGTGGTGGAGGCTTGCGCCACGCCGCGCACCGGCGCGTACTCGGTGCCGGTGTAGTACTCGGTGATCCACATCATCGCGCCGGTCAGGGCCAGGCCGATCAGCGCACAGCCGTAAACCTGCATCGCGGTGTACACGCCATCGCCAGCCGCCGGGAACATCGCGGTGGTGACCGGGTAGAAGGCGGCCGCGGCGATCACGCCGGAGACGATGGTGCCCTTGTACAGCGCCGCCATGATCTTGCCGTCTTTGGCCTTGACGAAGAAGGTGCCGATGATCGAGGCGATGATCGACACGCCGCCCAGCACCAGCGGGTACAGCAGCGCATTGGCGCCCGCCTGGGTGGCGAAGATGTAGCCCACCAGCATGGTGGCAATGATGGTCACGGCGTAGGTTTCAAAGAGGTCCGCGGCCATGCCGGCGCAGTCGCCGACGTTGTCGCCCACGTTGTCGGCGATCACCGCCGGATTGCGGGGGTCATCTTCGGGGATGCCGGCTTCCACCTTGCCGACCAGGTCCGCGCCCACGTCAGCGCCCTTGGTGAAGATGCCGCCACCCAGACGCGCGAAGATCGAGATCAGCGAGGAGCCGAAGGCCAGACCGACCAGCGCGTTGAGCAGCTTCTCGGTTTCCAAACCCTGACCCAGCAGCACCCAATAGAAGCCAGCCACGCCGAGCAGGCCCAGACCCACCACCAACATGCCGGTGATGGCGCCGCCACGGAAGGCCACGGCCAGCGCCGCGTTCATGCCGCTGCGCGCCGCCTCGGTGGTGCGCACATTGGCGCGCACGGAGACGAACATGCCGGTGTAGCCGGCCAGGCCCGAGAGCACGGCGCCGATGGCAAAGCCGATGGCCGTGACCCAGGTCAGCGCAAAGCCGATCAGCACGAAGAGCACTGCGCCGACGATGCCGATGGTGGTGTACTGACGATTGAGGTAGGCCTTGGCGCCTTCCTGGATCGCGCCAGCGATTTCCTGCATGCGCGCATTGCCAGCAGGTTGCTTCAAGATCCATTGCGTCGACACGATGCCGTACAGCACCGCCAGCACGGCGCAGCCGATGGCGATGTGTAGTCCGAACTCTACAAACATGGAAAGTCCCCAAAGAGTGGTTGAAATTGCGGATGCGTGGCGACCGCGACCGGCCACCGAAAAAGCGCGCGGAGTATAGGCGATCGGCCAGGGCTTGGGGCTTGGCGATCCAGCCGGATCAGGCATGGATCGACGCCAGTCGTGGGCATGTGGGGATCGCCCTGGCCCTCGGTCATTCCTGCCTGGGGCAACCGACGGTCGTCACTACGTGGCCAATCCGAGGCGCGGGCCTACATCGCCAGCCCGAGACGCCGGCGACCACAAGGGTCGCCCCTACAACGGCGTCCGCGCATCCGGATGT
>ERZ1066138.772-NODE-772-length-10487-cov-8.612155_pt1 | contig 10487 bp, 9 predicted proteins | sample MGYA00382785_ERZ1066138 | MGnify/ENA primary metagenome ERZ1066138 (study PRJEB33369, sample SAMEA5778368) | biofilm metagenome | biome: Industrial cooling water; feature: Water cooling tower basin; material: Biofilm | place: United Arab Emirates | collected...
CTGTGGCTCAGTTCGCGTAAATCGCCACCCTCACCGCGCCATCGGCGCCCACCCAGGCGCGATACATGCCTTCGGTGTTGTAGGGCAAAGCGAGTTCACCGTCGCGATCCACTGCAATCAAGCCGCCGCTGCCGCCCAGCGCGCGCACCTTGGCCAGCGCCTCGCGGCTGGCTTCGGCCAGCGGCTGCCGTCCGTAGGTCATTCGCGCATGGATGTCGTGCGCCAGCACGGCGCGGATGAAGTACTCGCCATGGCCGGTTGCGGACACCGCCACGCTGTCGTCATCGGCAAAGGTGCCGGCGCCGATCACCGGGCTGTCACCCACCCGTCCGGGCCGCTTGTTGGTCATGCCGCCGGTGGAAGTGGCGGCGGCCAGATGGCCGTCCAGATCACGCGCCACCGCGCCCACCGTGCCGGTCTTGTCGCGCAGCGCACCCTGGTTGTATAGCGCATCGTGATCCAGCGTGATGCGGCCCAGCGCGGCCGCCTGGCGTTGCTGCTCGGCGCGCTCGGGCGTGATGAAGTAGCTCGGCGGCATGCGCGGGACCGCACACAGCTGCGCGAAGCGATCGGCCTCGGGGCCGACCAGGAACACATGCTCGCTCTGTTCCATCACCGCGCGGGCCAGGCTGACCGGATGCTTGGGGCTGAGCACGCCCGCCACCGCGCCGGCGCGCCGCGCATGGCCGTCCATGATCGCGGCATCCATTTCGGCCAGACCCTCGGCATTGAGGACCGCGCCGTGGCCGGCATTGAACAGCGGAAAGTCCTCCAGATCGCACACCGCCTGTTCGACCACGTCCAGAGCGCTGGCGCCGTGCATCAGCGCGTGCCAGGCATCGCCGGCGATGCGCGCCAGCGCGCCGCGGAATTCCGCCTCGCGGGCAGGGCTCAGGCTGGCGCGATCGATCACGCCCGCCCCACCATGGATGGCGAGCCGGCAACGTGGGTTCATGCCTCGTCCTCCGCTTCATCATCGGTCATGCCGCCGGCCACAGTCATGCTGTCGATCCACACCGGACCGGTGCGCACATTGCCGCGCAGATCCATCTCGCGGCCGATGGCGCGGATGCCCGCATACATGCTGCGCAGATTGCCGGCGATGGTGATTTCCTCCACCGGGTGCGCGATGCGGCCGCCTTCGATCCAGTAGCCAGCGGCGCCGCGCGAGTAGTCGCCGGTGACCAGATTGACGCCCTGCCCCAGCACTTCGGTCACGTACAGGCCGCGACTCATCTCGGCGAAGAGTTCGTCCAGCGTGCCGGCATTGGCGCTGACGCAGAGGTTGTGCACGCCGCCGGCATTGCCGGTGCTGCTGAGGCCAAGCTTGCGCGCCGAGTAGGTGCCGAGCACGTAGCGGGTCAGCACACCATCGGCGATCAGCGGCGCGGCCTGGGTGGCGACGCCGTCATTGTCGAAGTTGGCCGAGCCAACCCCGCGCTTGAGATGCGGCCGCTCGTCGATCTGCAGCCAGGACGGAAATAGCTGCTGGCCCTGCGCGTCGAGCAGGAACGTGGCCTTGCGATACAGCGCGCCACCACTGACCGCCGACACCAGACTGCCGAACAGTCCGCGTGCCAGCTCGGCGTCGAAGATCACGCCGCACTCGCGCGTGCTCAGGGGCCGTGCGCCCAGACGGCTCAGCGTGCGCCGCGCCGCTTCGCGACCGATGTCCTCCGGACGATCGAGCTCCGCGTAGGCACGCGCGCTGCTGTAGTGATAGTCGCGCTGCATGCCCTCGCCTTCGCCACCGACCACGGCGCAGGACAGGGAATAGCGAGTGCCGACCTCGGCACCGAAGAAACCGTGGCTGTTGGCATACAAGGCGTGGCCACGCGACCAGTTGAGCCCGGCGCCCTCGGAATTGCGGATGCGCGGATCCAGCGCCAGTGCGGCCGCTTCGCAACGCCGCGCTGCCTCGATCGCAGCCGCCGCGTCCGGCGCTTCCGGATGCCAGAGATCCAGCTCATGAAAGACTCGCGCCAGGCGTTCCGGATCGGCCAGGCCGGCACAGGGATCCGGCTCGGTGTAGCGGGCGATGTCCAGCGCCTGCGCGATGGTGGCGGCGATCGAGGCTTCGCTCAAATCGGCCGAACTGGCGGAGCCCTTGCGCTGGCCGATGTACACGGTCAGCGACAGGCCGCGATCGCGCGTGTGCTCGAGGGTTTCGACTTCGCCCAGGCGCACATTGACTGCCAGCCCCTGATCGATGTTCAGCCCCAGCTCGGCCGCACTGGCCCCGCCCTGCCGGCAGCGCGCCAGCACATCCTCGGCCAGCGCACGCAGTCTTGCGTCTTCGGATGAGCTTGGGCGCGGCGCGGGACTAGCCAGGGTCATCGGGATCGCTCGGCGAGGCAGGAGTGCCAGGGCCGCGTAGGCTACGCCAAAAGCCGGCCCGGACATTTCATGGTCTCAGCAAAGGGCGCGGCTCAGCGTGGCGCTGTCGATGCGGCGAGGATTGACCATGGATCGACAGCCGCGGCCTGCGGACCGCGATGGCAAATCGCATTTGCGCTTCGCTCCCTTGGCGCCCCTGTGCGTCAAGCCTCGTGCGATCGTCCATTGCGATTCGCTCGTTGTTGGCGCCGATCGCGTCCGCACTCGCCGTGCCTCAGGCCGTGGCCACGCGCGGCGGCGACGCGGCGGGCCGGCTTTGCGATGATGCGGCTTCCTTTTGCGAGCGCTGCCGACATGGTCGAACACGAACTTCCTGAGGACGAGGCTCTCATCTCGCGCAGTCAGCGCCGGCGTGATGCCCTGGATGTGTTGGAGCTCGCCGAGCAGCTGTGTCTACTCAAGCCCAGCCAGTTGGCGGAAGTGCCGCTCAGCGAGGCCCTGCTGGATGCCGTGAAACTGGCCCAGCGGATTCCCTCGCACATTGCGCACAAGCGCCAGGTGCATTACCTAGCCAAGTTGCTGCGCAAGCAGGACGATCTGGATCCGATCCGCGCCGCGGTGCGCAAGCCCGAGGACGTGCGCCGCCGCGAGACCGCCGAGCTACACCGCCTGGAACGCTGGCGCGAACGCCTGATCGATGAAGGCGATGCCGCCCTCGAAGCCCTGCTCAGCGAGTTCCCTCATGCCGACCGCCAGCGCCTGCGCACCCTGGCACGGCAAGCCGCCGTCGAGCGCGACAAGGGCCGCAGCCCGACTTCGGCACGCAGCCTGTTCCAGGAACTCAAGCAGTTGGTGGCGGATCGACCGGAGGATTCGGCCTCGGCTTGATGTGATCAGGCCGGCCGCGGCGGCCAGGCGGCGCGACCCAGCTCGATGAGCAGACGCGACCACGCTCCCATGCGGATCAGCACCCGCCACGGCCAGGCCAGGGCCAGCGCGTCGAATTTCTCGAAGTAGCGCAGCATGCTGCGGTGCTTGGCGTAGGCCACGCGGAAGCGGCGGCGGCGGCTGGACACGCCCTTCAGGTGCAGCACGCGCACCGCCGGCGCACACCAGACCTCGAAGCCCAGGCCACGCACGCGCCGGCACAGGTCCAGGTCCTCGGCGTGCATGAAATAGCCTTCATCGAAGCCGCCCACCGCGTGGAAGGCCTCGCGGCGTACCAGCATCAGTGCCCCGGAGATTGCATCCACGCGGCGTGGCGCTTCGTTGTCGCCCATCGGCAGGGCGATGCCCTGCAGCCAGGGCCAGCGCCAGGCGTAGCGGTCCAGGCCGGTGGCGGTGGCGATGGCGCGCAAGGGGCTGGGATCGCGCCGCATGCTGGCCGGATCGAGATGACCGTCGCGATCGATCAGGGCGGCGCCCAGCACGGCCAGGACCGACTGCGGCATGGCCACCTTGGCCAAGGCGCCCAGGCAGTGCTCGGGCAGCCAGCAATCCGGGTTGAGGAACAGGATCCACGGCGACTCGGTGAGCTTGACGCCGCGATTGCAGGCCACCGCGAAGCCGGGGTTCTCAGGCAGGTCCAGACGCCGCACGCGGCGCGGATCGTGGCCGGCCAGCGCCGCCTCCACTTCGCCAGGCGCGGAGCCATTGTCGACCACCACCAGCTCGGCCACTTCCGGCTGCAACATGGCGCGCCGCACCGTCTCGGCCAGCACCTCGCCGGCGTGGAAATTGACGATGACGACGGCGACGCGCATTGCTCAGGCTCAGGCCAGGAACTTCGGCGCCACAGCGGACGCTGACGCGCACAGCGCCGGCCAGGCGCGCAGCGCAGCGGCGAGCTGGATGGCTTCCTGGCTCAGGCGCTCGGCGCACGCGGCCTCATCCAAGGCTTCCGGCCATTCGCCGAGTCGGCAGCTCTGGCCGCGCACGATCTCCTTGCCAGTGCCCTGGATGATCTCGCGCAGATCCGCTTCCCAGTACACCGGTGCGGCACTGCCGGCAGCTTCCAGCCGCGCCTGCAGATCGGCCACCAGCTCGGCGCGGCGATAAGTCAGGTAGTCGCCCAACTGCGTCTTGCGATTGCCGGTGCTGGACGCCGCCAGGTCTTCCAGCGCGCCAGCCAGGTACTGCGCCCGGGCCTGCGCCGACTGCGCGCGGCTGTCGCCCGAACGTGCCAGCAGATGATCGGCGAAGAAGCGTGCGCTGTTGGGCGTGTAGGCCTGGCGCGCCGTGGTGGAGCGCTTGCCATTGGGCTGCCATTGCGAGCCGATCAGCGCGGTGGAATGCAGCGCCACCGCATCCGGATCCAGGGCGCGGGTCAAGGCGCCATGGCTGTAGCCGACGGCGGCCGCGCCCAGCGGAATGGCAAAGCCGGTGGCACCGGCCAAATCCAGCGCACTGGCTTGATGCACAGGCGACAGCAGCACCCGCGCGCGACACAGGCCGTGGCACACGTTGTCGCCTTCGTAGGTCCGAAGGTAGGCCTCGCGGCTCGCCCAGAAGCGCTCGCGCGAGGCTTGATCGAGCTGATACAGCCAGATGTTGTGCGGGGTTTCCAGCGATCCGGCCGTGCCGAAGAGCAATGCGGCGATGCGGCCGCCCGGTTCAAACTGACGCAAGGCGGGCAAGGACGCGTTGCGCAGCGAGGCGGGCGCCAGTTGCAGCGCGCCGGCGCGGGTGGCGACGCGACCCAGGCTCTCGCCCACACGCTGCGCCTGGTAGGACCAAAGATCCTCCTCGGCGTCGACCTCGCGCGCAGGCATCGGCATTTCCCCGCCGAAGAACCAGGCCTCGCGCTGATGGCTGTGCAGGAAGTCGATGCCGCCGCCGGCTTCGGGCAGACGCCGCAGTGGCAGGAACTGGCGATCGTCCATCACCAGCACGCGTCGACCGGCACCCAGCAGCAGCATCCAGTTGTACAGCTGCGCGCGGGCGTTGCTGCGCTCGTCCTGCAGCAGCCAGGTCAGCGCTTGCGCCGCCTCCGGCACGCGGGCCTTCAGCGCCTCGACGAAACGCGCGCGATCCTCCGCACCCAGATAGCCAAGCCCCGCCGCCCGCGAACGCTCCGCGATCACGCGCCGATTGGCCTCACGCGAGGCCTGCGCGCGCGAGGCATCCAGCACCCACACCGGCAACTCGTCCAGGCCCGGATCCCCGGCGCGAGCCAGGCTGTCCAGTGCCCGACCCAGACCTTCAGGACGATCTTCGGCAAGCAGAAAGATCGGCCCCAGCGCGGCCTGCGCGCGCGCCGGTGCCGCCGCCAGTTCGGCCACCACGCTGTCGGCACTGACCAGCAGGCCACGCTCGATCATGCCTTGCAGCACGCGGCGCGCCGCTTCCGACTGTCCCTTGAGCTGCGGCAAGGCCTCCAGCACGGCACCGAGGTGCTCATCCAGGCTGCGGAAGCTCTTGCACTGATCCAGCGCCTGCAGCACTTCGAAAGTCATCACATGGCGTTCTTGCGTGCGCGGGTTCTGCACCAGACATTCGCTGGACGACAGCGGCGCAACCAGGCCGTCATCGGCGGCGTAAAGGGTGGTCATCGTCAACTCTCTCAAGGGGCAATGGTGGGTGCCGACAGGCGCGCGATCTCGGCGCGAGCGGCTTCAAGCTGGGCGACGAGATCGGCGATCACGCCACCCGCCTGCATGTTCTTGCGGATCTCATGGTAGTAGTGCGCATACACCGATTCGGCGCGATCGCCGAAGAGGTGCAGGCCCGGTGCGATCGCGGCGAGCCGCTCCGCCGTCAGCGCGCACAGCGCGATGTAGTACACCGGCGGGTAGTCCGGACCCTGACTGATGCGCCCGTCCTGATCGAGAACCTGCGCCTGACCCGCACGCGGGGGCTGCTCCAGATCGTAGATCAGCGACTGAAACAGCAGCTTCTGGCCGAGCAGACGCACCGCCGGGAACTCACGCGCCAGCAGCGTCTCCAGTTCCTCGCGATACAACTCGCGCACGTGGAATTCGTTGTGGAAGCCGCTCGCCTCGCTGTAGGTCTTCTTGTCCGGCGAGGACAGGATCAACAGGCCATCCGGACGCAGAAGACGGCGAAAGCCAGCCACCATGCGCTCCTGCGCGTGGAGATGTTCCAAGGTCTCGAAGGACACGATCAGATCGAAACTGGCGGCGGGCAGATGGTCCAGCTGGGTCACATCGGCCTCAGCGAAGCGCAAGCCCGGCAGGCTGCCGTAGCGTCGCTGCGCGTGGGCAATGGCACTCGCCGAGACATCGATGCCAAGCACCGCGCTGGCACCGTTCTGCGCCAGCAGGGCCGCGCCGTAGCCTTCGCCACAGGCAGCGTCCAGCACCTGCCTGCCCTGCGCGTGCGGCGCGGCAAAGGCGTAGCGATGCATGTGCTCGTACCAGATCTCGCGCACGCACTCGGGCGTGAAGCGCTCACCTGTGAATTCAAGAACCGTGGATTCGCTCATGCGGATTCGGGCAAGGATTGATAGGCAGCGAGGATCGCCTGACGCAGCGCGCGTGGCGGATCGGCGGCAATGAACTCAGCCACCTGTCGCTGGTAGTCAGGATAGCGGGCCAGCAGGCGCGCAAGGTTGTCGCCGCCGGGCTTGAGGCCAAGCGCGGCGAAGGACCCGCCTCCGGCATGAACCACGTAGGCATCGCCGCACAGCACGTGGATCCAGCCGTGGCCGATGGCGCGCTGGCACCAGTCGTTTTCCTCGCCATAGCCACGCCCGAAGGTGGCTGCATCGAAGTCGCCGATGGCCTGCAGGGCCGCGCGGCGAATCAACATGCAGAAGCCCACTGCAGTCGGCAGTTGCGGATAGACCCCGGCACCCCCGACGCGGCAGGCAGCAGCGATGCGCGCGGCATCGGTCGGCACCGGCTGGGCGCGGCAGAGATCTGGCCAGGAGCAGATCTCGGCGTTGTTCGAGAAGGGCGTGACGGACGCAATTCGCGCGTCACTCGCCAGCGCGGCACGCATGCCTTGCAGCCAGCCGGGTGTGGCGATGGTGTCGGAGTTGAGCAGCAGCACATCTCCGGCAGTCTCGGCAAAGCCACGATTCACGCTGCCGATGAAGCCGAGGTTGCGGGCATTGCGCAGGCCGCGCGCCGGCAGGCGGGTCTGCGCCAGCCATTCGGCCATCAGCGTGGCCACGGCCGGGTCGGGCGAGGCGTCGTCGATGAGCAGAATCTGCGCGTCATCCGGCGCCAGGGTGGCATCCAGACTGGCCAGGCAGGCACGCAGCATCTCCGCCGCGTTGTAGATCGGGATGACGATGTCGATGCTCATGACCACTCGTGCGGCAGGCGCACCATGCCGAATTCGCGGCTTTCGCCACGCACGCGCAGGTCGCGAATCACGGTGTCGAAGAGCCGCACGCCTTCCGGGTCCAGCGCATGTGCGCGCAACTCGTATTGGCCGGGCAACAGCTGCAGTGCAGGGAAGCGCAGGCCCAGGCGGAAGGCCTTCTCGCCGGTACGCACGGGCTCGATCTGATCGAACTCGCTGCTGACGCCATAGACCGGGCTGCCATCGGCGCGCACCAGACCCACCAGGAGGCGCGGCGGACGACCATCCGGGCTGTAGAGCTCGACGCTGAGATCCAGATCCGCGCCCTGCGGCAAGGAGATCGGCAAGGTCTCACTCGATCCGTTGACGAACAGTCGTTCGACTCGGTACTCGCTGCTGCCGTGCGCCACCGTTGGGTGCGAGCGCGCCTCGGCGCTGGTCTTGCGCTCGTGATAGGCGAGGTAATCCTGGGTGACCTCGAAGACTTCTCCGAGGCGCTCGATGCGGCCCTGCTTCAGCCACAAGGCGCGCCGGCACAGCTTCTGCACGTGGTACATGCTGTGCGAGACGAGCAGCAGCGTGCCGCCCTGTGCCACGTAGTCCTCGGTCCAGCGCACACACTTTTTTTGGAAGGACTCGTCGCCGACCGCCAATACCTCGTCGGTGATCAGGAGATCCGGCCGTCGCGCCGCAACGATTGCAAAGCCCAGGCGTACCACCATGCCGGTCGAGTAATGCTTGATCGGCTCGTCGATGTACCGCCCGATGTCGGCAAAATCGATGATTTCATCGGTCTTGGCGCGGATGTCGGCTGGGCTCATCCCCATCAGGGCCGCCGCCGTGGCGAGGTTCTCGCGCCCGGAGTACTCGGGGTGGAAGCCGATGCCAAGTTCCAGCAAGGCGCCGCAATTGCCGTTGAGCACCACGCGACCTTCGCTGGGCGTGAGCACACCGGTGATCAGCTTGAGCAAGGTCGATTTGCCAGCGCCGTTCTCGCCGATCACACCTACCGATTCGCCACGGCGCACTTCGAGGCTGATGCCCTCCAGTACCGTGTGGCTCTCGGCCTGCCCGCGCCCGAGCAAGAGATCACGCATGGCACGCAGGCGATCGGCACTGCGATGCACCAGCGGATAGCGCTTGGCCACGCCCTGCACGCTGATCAGCACATCGCTCATCGCGGCTGCCTCCATCCGCAGGCCTCCGCACGGCCTGCGCAGCGTTCGGCCCGCAGATTGGGCGTCAAGGGGCGCGAGTTGCGGCCGCCGCGCATCACAGGAAGTCCTCAAAGTGCCGCCGCAGCCGGCGGAAGTACCAAAGACCAAACAGCAGCACGCCTGCTGCAATCAGGCTGGCCTTGAGGTCTGACCATTGCGGCTGCCAGTGGCCCGACAGCAAGGCCTCGCGCAAGCGCTCCGGGTAGTAGCCCAGCGGATTCAAGTCCATCCAGTCACGCGCGAACTCCGGCAGCATGCTGCGCGAGTACAGGATCGGCGTCAGAAAGAAGCCAAAGGCCAACAACTGCCCGAGGATCTGCGAGAGATCGCGCACGAAGACCTGGCTGGCTGCGGCCCAGAAGGACAGGCCCAGGGTCAGCATGAACAGGGTGATCAGCGCCAGTATCGTGACTGGCAGACCGCTGAAGTGCCAGTCCACGCCAAACACGCGCAGCAGGATCAGCACCACCACATAGCCCAGCAAGTGGACGCAGAAGCTTGCACTCACCGAGGCAAGCACCAGGATCTCAGTCGGCAGTGCCACCTTGCCGATCAGTCCGGCGTGGTCCTGGATCGCCGTCGACGCACGGCCCAGGCCTTCGGCAAACATGGTCCAGGCCCAGAAACCCACGGCCACATAGGCCACGAATCCGTGTTCACCTGCTTCAGGGATGCGCGCGGCAAAGATCTGCACGAAGACGGTCGCGTACAGAGCCAACAGCGCAACCGGATGGAGCAGTGTCCAAGCCAGCCCGCTGAGGCTGCCGAGGTAACGGGAGCGGATCTCGCGCGTCAGGAAATGGACGTACAGCTGGAAATGCTGATCGGAGGCCATGAACACCGCTCGATGCATGAGTGGGCTGGGCCACCGGACCGCGAAGCTCGTCGCGATGAGGCGCTCAGCGAAGCGCGATGCAGCCCATGCGGTCGCGCCATTGACTTCGGTCGCGAGGGCCATCAAGCGCCGCCGCATTGCAGCGGCGGCGCCAATTCCAACCTGGACTTACTGGCCCGACTTGGGCTTGTCCGGCGTGGGGGCCAGCGGTGCAGCGGCCGGCCCGGCGGGCACGATCGCTTGTTCGCGTGCCGAGAACAGCTGTTCCAGCGTGGCCTCGCGGATGCCCGGCGGCAGGTAGCGCGCGCGCAGGCTCAGCAGCAGATCGTCGTCGACCTTGAAAGCTTGCGCACGCAGGGAGTTCAAGAACTCACTGGTGGCGCGCGACTCAGCCTCGGTCTTCAATCCGGCGATGATCTCGTCGCGAACCTCATCGAACTCGCGCTGCCGCGATTCCTTGCGCTCGATCAGCTGGATCAGATGGAAGCCGAACTGGGTCTCCACCGGCTCACTGACCTGCTGCGGCACAGACAGCGCCAGCGCGGCGTTCTTGAAGGCGGGATCGTAGATTTCTTCATCCGCCTTGACGACGAAGATCCCGTTGTTCTTTGCTTTGGACGGATCCTCTGAGAACTCCTTGATCAAACCCTCGAAGCCACCGGAACGGCCGGCCTTGAAGGCATCACGGAGTTCCTGGGCACGCGCCAGCGCAACATCGCGATCACGGCCTTCTCGGCTGACCAGCAAGTGCTGGACCGTGACTTCGGTGTTCATCTGGTAGTTGGCGCGGTTGGCCATGAAGCGCTCTTTGGCAAGCACTTCGAAGT
>ERZ1066138.773-NODE-773-length-10477-cov-8.555076_pt1 | contig 10477 bp, 10 predicted proteins | sample MGYA00382785_ERZ1066138 | MGnify/ENA primary metagenome ERZ1066138 (study PRJEB33369, sample SAMEA5778368) | biofilm metagenome | biome: Industrial cooling water; feature: Water cooling tower basin; material: Biofilm | place: United Arab Emirates | collected...
CAGCATCACGTCTGTACACGCGCAAACGCCGACGCCGCCAGAGGGCGAGAGCGTCAGCGTAACCTTGAACGCCGTTACGACGTCGGGCATTGGTGAACCCGTTGCGAGGGCGGAGTTGGTGCAAGCTCCGGAAGGTCTTCAGATTGTCATCGTTGGTACGCGGCTGCCCGTCGGCCCCCACGGCTTTCATGTCCACGAAACGGGGAACTGTGGTCCAAAGGAAAAGGACGGCAAGTTGGAAGCGGCGGGTGCTGCCGGCGGACATTACGATCCAGAGCAAACGGGAAAGCATGCAGGCCCTGACAGGGGCGGGCACAAGGGTGACCTGCCACTGCTCAACATCACTAAAGACGGCGATCAACAGCGCAGTGCATTCGTCGTACGAGGCCTGACGCTTGCTGAGATCCGCGGGCGCAGTCTCATCATCCATGCCGGTGGCGATACATATTCCGATGAACCGCCGATGGGAGGCGGAGGCGCCCGCATCGCGTGCGGGGTCATTCCGTGAGTGCCCTATGAAGCGACGCGTGCTCGGCGCTACAGAGGCGTCCCGATCGGGCTATTCGCACTACATGCAGCGAAAGATCGACGAGCTAGCTCTGATAGAGGAGCGTCTCGCTCATCCCCCTCCACCACCGCAGATAGGTGACTTGGGCGCGCTGCTAAAGCGAAAATTCAAAAGTGCTGCGCTGTGCCGTGCGGAGTTGGCTGCCGCCCAGTGGTCACAGACCGAGACGCGGTGGAAATCTGGTCCGTGCGGCTCGGGCGCGTTCCTATTTGATTACGAGTATCAGCGCGCGGACCTAGCGGTTGTTGGGCCGCCCGCCTATTCGATCCGGGGTCTAGAAAAGCAGTTGCTCGCGACGCAATACACCACGTCCGGAATGGCCGCGTTGGCGGCCTCGCTCCTTGCTGTTCAACGCTTATGGCCCGGCTGCAGCTTCGAGGCGCGAGCAGACGGATATCCCGAGACGCGCGAACTCATCGAACTTCTGGGGGTAGATCAACATGATGGCAGCGCCCGCGTCGGGATCGTCGATTCAACAGTCGATACGCCGCTCGCGGCGCGGACCCGACTGAAAGATGCAGCTGTTGCGATTTTTGACACATCCTGTTTCGCTGCTTCGTCTTCTCGAATTCGCGCCATCACGACGATCGCGCGCGATTTGGATGTGCCGCTCATCCTGATCCGCAGCCACACCAAGTTGGACTGCCTAGGCCTAGATTATGGTCGGCTCGGCTCTGTTGTCGTGACAAAGAGTCGGGCGGCGGGCGGCCCCGAGTTGGAACTCAATCGTCTAATTACCGACTTCATCCGCCTGACCGGTGCGGCGGCACTGCCATTGCATTTTCCGCCGTTCACCAGTGGCGAGATTTATCGCTCCCTGAGCCGTGCGCGCTCTGCGTGGACGATTCGCTGTACTCGGCTGATCGATTTGCATCTGAGGCGGTTTGTCGAACTTGACGTCCGATCGTTTTTGCATGGGCTGTATATCGTCTTCTATCCCTCCTTCTACGCGCGCAAGGAGGAGGCTTCAGAAGCTGCCGCCGGACTTGTTGCTCGGCTGATGAACGACGACATCCCTGCGCGGCATGCTGGATCGTTTGGATTTGACTTTTTTGGCTGCGATTGGTTCGAGGATCCCGAGAGCGGACGTATCGGGCTCCGCCTTTCTGTAGGTGATCTGCCGCTTTGCCTTATCGAACGAGCGATTGGTACGATCGAACAGTGGCTTGACGCGACCCTCGACACCGCAACCGTTGAACACGACCAACACATCTCAGGAACCCCCGCATATAAAACCCTCCGATGAATGTTCATCGGAGGGTAGTACATGTTGATCACCACACCACTAGCGCTTAGGGCGTCACGGCCTCGCGGGTTGTGCTGCCGGCTGGGTTGCCATCGGCGGGTGGAGCAGGTGCGGCAGGGACTTGATCCTGCGCCACAGCAGGCGCGGCCGGAGCTTGACCGGCTTCTTGCCGATCACCGCGAACGGCGAACTGCGCCACGGCTGCGGCCAAGATAAATACGAACATCAATCCAATAAAAAATCCGATGACCGAGCCCAAGCCGACTGGGCGTCGATCGACCCGACCGCGAAGTGTGGTCGACTCAGACGCGCGATCACCGTCCGAATCCGAACGCGGGGGTATCGAGCGATCAGTGGAGGGAGGGTAACCAGGGCCTGCATTCGGCATCGGGCCGGAGCCGGTTGGACGACCGACGGGTAAATCATTCATTGTTGGTACTCCTCATGGCGTCACGATTGGATCGCTTGCGAAGAAAGTTCGCGAGAAGCAGCACGCCGATAGCCAGGGCCACGCCGAGTGTGAACATCATCAAAGTTCCGACTGGATCCTCCGTCGGAGACGGTGTCGTCGGCGCTTCCTGTGCGATTGCGATGGCTGGAACAAATACCAGTGGTGCTGCGTATGCGAGGCGGAAAGCTCCCGCCCGTCTCAAGTGTCCACGCATCATCAAAGCCTCAGTTGTCGTATGTGTATCTGGACAACAGGCTCAGTCGAGTTTGGTTCCGCACGTGATCGGAGGCGCACGTCGCGTTGGCAACCAATGCATGGGGGTGGTGTTGTTCAATGAAGCAACCGACCGCTGCCGGCTCAGGTCGGGAGTGGCCAATCGGGACTGATAGCCATGCTCTCTCGAATGGAATGGATACCGCCTCCGCCGCCTCCACCTGCGCCGCCAACTTCAAGTGAGAAATGGTTGGCAAGCATGACGATCATCGCTGGCGTGTGCCTGATGATCATGGGAGTCATTGCGTGCTTTTTTTAGAGACGGGTTGCGAAGCTGACGGCCCAATGTAAACGGGAGCCGGTCGGCTCCCGTTTGACTCGTGGACCCGTTTTCGCGCGTTAGAAATTGTGCTTCACACTTCCGCGGATTTGAAGATCATCCGACTGATCCTGCGGGTCAGGCGTGACGGGGCGGGTTTCGTTAGCCCCATATAGAAGCTCAAGGCCGAAATCCATTTTGGGGAGGACGCCCAATTTACCGAGGCCCGGGATACGCACCTCTGTGCCTTCGAACGGCTTCTGTGCCTCTTCCGGCGTCAGCTGCATTTCGGCCGGTTGGGTGCCCGATCCAGGTTGGGGGGCAGCAGCCGGCTGTGATGGCTGCGCTTGCGGCGCGCCGCCCACGGTCTGTTCTTGAAAAGCCATCGCCGGCAGCGCTGCGCCCAACAGCACGGCCGATAGGCTAACGACGTGTCTCAACTTCATGGTCCGCAAAACCCCGCTCCGGACGACTCTTAATCCGGACAATGACGCTCGCACCTGTCGAAAACAAGGATGGGAGGCCAGCTCTTAATGGCCGCTGAAGGATTGTGCCAGCGGTGTGGTTTCTCCGCCATGTTGCCGATTGGCAACATGACGGCTTTTGGTGGGAAGAACGGAGCTTGAAGCCAGCCCCCCGGATCAATCGACCAAGGAAACGCTAAAACTGTATTCTGGCCCCGCTGACGACCATGTCGAAATCGTCAAGTTCGTTGGTTCCCGCCGGCGCTCCTTGCAATCCGGTCACATCGCCCGTGGAGTGCCTGTATACAGTGTAGAAGTCGAGGGCAGCATTATCGATCTTCTGAACGACGCCGAGAGCATAGAACTGAAGATCGCTCGACAGAGCCCGCCGCGAGACGCCGACGTCATCTTGCCGGTATTCGCCGAAGAAAGTTGTTTTACCGAGCGCAGTCAGCTTCGTTTCAATACCTGATTGAATATTCCAGGTCGAACTCGTGTCGTCCACACCGGCGAGGGCTCCGGTTAGGTTGACCGTTTGCTGCCCGTACCCTCCATGCAGGAAGAGGCCAGTCGGTGTGTGCACGATCGTTCCGCCCACGCTCCACCATTCGCAACCGTCCTCGGCGCTGAACTGCACTCGGTTGCATTGCGAGGTCGAAGAGGACGCAGCTACCTCTTCGTAGCTCAACCCGAAGCCCACCGCTGCAGCAACGTCGAAATCCCCCAGCTTCTTGTTTCTATACCGGAGCGCGGCGTCCCACACACCGCCTTCACCCCAGGCGGTTGATCCCGTGAAGCCCATGATTTCTGGAGTATCGTAACGAACAACGTTACGACGACCATTTTGGCCCGGTGTGAAGTTATTGAACCCGCCCATAATGTCCGTCCATCGGGTCGTCCCGACGAAGTTTCCATCAATACGCAGTTGGAACGCGCCCAGCGCGACGGCATCGCCTTCGTCATCTTCGTAGTTGCGCGTGGCCGTAATGTCCGTGTCATCCATCAGGTGAAAGGTGGCCATGCCATTCAGGCCCACCGCAAGTTTACCCCACGTCTTGCTCTTGACGTACCAGTGAGAGTGACGGACCGATATGGCGTTACTGCGGGCGCTCGCGGGGCCGGCCTGTGAAAAACCGGATGATGGATCGCCATTCATTCCAAGCTCGAGCCGGTAACCGGCAGAGAAGTCGTCTGTGATTTTGGCTTCGCTTACGAATTGGACGCGCGACTGCTCCATGCTGTTGGTGCCGACGTAAACGTTTCTCTCTACGCCATCGTCCCAAAAGAACACCGCTTCGTTAACCCAGCCCGAGACAGTCAGCGTCACTTTTCGGTTGCCTTTGCGCGCCGTCGTGGCTTCGAGCTCGGCGATACGTTCTTCGAGATCCGCACAGCAGTCTCCACCCAGGTCGGCGGCGGCACCTAGCGTCGCGCCGAAACTCACGCCTGCGAGCAAGGCGAGGATGGCCGTTCCCGACTGCAAACCACTCATCATACTAAGTCCCCCTTGAGGCTCGGTCTGCGACCGCAGCACCCTTAATGCTGCACCCACCCGGTTGCCGTCCGATCAGCCCCCGCTGACACGCTCCGGTGGATGCATCCCCTCGTAAACCCAATCGTTGAACGCCGTAAATTAGATTAGGTGATTTGACTGTATTGCGAATATGTTCAGTTGCTCAATTGCAACTAACCCGTTGAATTGCAACAGGCATTCCGCATCGATTGATCATTTTCAGAATCAATTGTGACAACCGCATCAGCGACTGATCACACCCGTATCAGGATCGTCTGGCGATCGAACAGTGGCCCGGCTACTGTCAACCTTCAGACACATGCAGGATGACCTGATTCCATGAGGACTGCCTCTGCAGGAGAAGAGTCGGTGATTGTCGTCGGAGGCGGGCCCGCTGGCCTTGCTTGCGCTCTGGCTCTCGCCGCCGCAGATGTTCCCGTGATGCTGGCCGCCGGGCCGCATCGCCCGGGGGGGTTCGATCGCGATCGGCGGACCGCCGGCCTCTTCGCGGGATCGATAGAGCTCTTGCGAAATCTCGGCGTCTGGGACGGCCTGAAGGACGCCTGTGAGCCGCTTAAAACGATCCGATTGATCGACGATACCGGCCGGTTGTTTCGTGCACCCGAAGTGAAATTCCATGCTCGTGACGCCGGGCTCGAGGCGTTCGGCTTCAATGTTCCCAATGATGCCCTTGTCGACGCCCTCTCGGCTCGAGTCGCCGCGACGACAGGCATCACCGTTGTCCCCACCGCCGGCGCACGGGCGGTCCGGATCGGACCGGGCCACGCAACAATCGTCCTTGGCGAGGGGCCTGAACTCAGCGCGCGTCTCGTTGTTGCCGCCGATGGGCGCAAGTCCCCCACTCGGGACGCCGCCGGAATAACGGTCAAAACGTGGAACTATCCGCAAACCGCCGTGGTGACCTGGTTCTCTCATCAGCGTCCGCACGACGGTATCTCAACGGAGTTCCATCGCGCGGTGGGACCGTTCACGACGGTGCCGATGCCGGGACGCTATTCGTCACTGGTGTGGGTAGAGGATCCGGCGGAGGCTGAGCGGCTGATGACTCTCTCGGAGACGGAATTCCGGCGCGCCATCGAGGTGCGGCTTGGGGGCCTTCTGGGAACAGTTGGCGAAATCGGTCCGCGGGCATCATTTCCCTTGAGCGGACTGACGCCGGACGTATTCGGGCGTAATCGGGTCGCACTCGTCGGTGAGTCAGGACACGTTATTCCTCCGATCGGTGCGCAGGGTCTGAACCTCGGATTGCGCGATGCGGCCACACTTGCTGATTGTGTCAGTGACGCTGTCTCTGCGGGCCACGATCCTGGCGGTTCGGAAGTCCTAAACCGCTACAGCGCATTGCGCGCTCCTGACGTCAACGGGCGAATCATGGCTATCGATCTTCTCAACCGCACACTGCTGTCGCCCTATCTCACCGTGCATCTGATACGCGGCTTTGGGTTGCATGTGCTGAATAATGTCGATGCGTTGCGCCGTCTTGTCGTAAAGGAAGGTGTGCAGCCGACAGCTTACATTCCGACGCTCATGCGCAGTGGCGGAACGGCGCCTGCGACCGCCGGCGTGTTGTCTCCCGCTTGACGGATGACGAGAGCCCGCACATGAGCCTCGCATGACCGCTGAACCATCGCCCCTGCGCGATCTGCAATTCCGTCTCGAACACTTGGCGCTGCGTCTCATCACGGGGCCGTTCCGCGTGCTTCCGCTCGATATTGCTGCGCAATTTTCGGCCTGGTGGTGGCGGCGGCTCGCTCCGATCTTCAGTCCCAAGCGGCATCAGCGGGCACTAGACAATCTCAAAATAGCATTCCCGGAAAAGACCGAGGCGGAGCGGCTCGAGATCTGCCTGGCGCACTGGGAAAACCTGGGCCGGATCATGGTCGAGACGATCCAGATCGATAAGCTAATTGCTGACCGCAGCCGCATTGCGATTTCACCCGAACACGTTTTCCGCCGTTACAAAGACAAGCTCGGCCCAGCCATCGGCGTTTCGCTGCACATGGGGAACTGGGAACTCGCGATCTGGCCGTTCGTCGTCGCCAACGCCAACCCGGCCGCCGTCTATCGATCGGTGAACAACCCGTACGTGGATCGATATCTGCGCTACCTTCGGCGCGACCTTTATCCGGGTGGATTGTTTGGGCGGGGCCGCGTGGAGGGTGACCACGGCGATGACCAGAAGACAGCGCGTATCCTAAATGATTTTGTGCGCAGAGGTGGGCGCTTGGGTCTCGTGTGCGATCTTTTCGATCGCACAGGGGTGGCCGTACCATTTTTCGGGAAGCCCGCGCAGACGCAGGCGATCGGCGCCATGGTCGCGCGCCGGGTTGGTAGCCGCATGTGGATGTCATGCTGCCGCCGCGTGGGCAACGAAAGCCGCTTTGTGGTCGAGATTAAGGAACTGCGTGTGCCCCGCACCGCGAATCCTGCGGACGACATTCGCACCATCATGACCGAAATGCAGCGTCAGTTCGAAGCTTGGGTGCGGGAGACGCCGGACCAGTGGATGTGGTCGAACCGGCGCTGGAGCTGACGTTACGGACCTGCGGTTTTGGCGGCGGATCCGGCGGGACCTGCGGGGTGTCCGACAGGCGACGACGGCTTTCTCTCCGGCAACGGGATCGGCGCGTGCGCGGCGGGCACGTGTGTCAGGCGCCGGTGGCTCGCCGCGCTGATCCCTTTATCGAAAACACCTGTCTTGTCGGCCTCGAGCAGCGCCGACAGCACGGTATTGAGATGCTTGTCGCTGAACGACACGAGAATGAGGTCAGCGCCGGCTTTGAGCGCAGCAACAGCTGCTCCGCCAACGCCCTCTCCAGATCGCGTAACGGCGCCCATCGAAAGATCATCTGTAATGAGCAGACCTTCATGTTTCCATTCGGTGCGGATCAAACCGTCGATCACAGACGTGGAAAACGACGCCGGCTTCTCAGCGTCGAGTTCGCGCAGACGCACATGGGCCAGCATGGTGACCACGTGCGGTTTGCCCATAAGTTCACGGAACGGCACCCAGTCGGCGCCTTGCAGTTCCATGACAGGGGTCTTGATGTCTCCGGTGTGACGATGGGTGTCGAGTGTAACGCGACCAAGCCCGGGAAAGTGTTTGATGGTGCAGTAGATGCCTGTCTCAACCAGCGTGTCGCAATACCAGCCTGCCGCCTCGCTGACCACGCGCGGATCGGCGGAGAGCGCACGATAACGAAGCTGCGTTTCGCCGTCGCTGCGCCTCTTCGGGTCTATCTTCAGATCCACAACGGGCGAAAAATTCAGATTAACGCCGATGCGTTGAAGTTCGCTCGCTTGTTTGCGGGCGTAGGCAACGACCGCCGACTTCGAATCTTCACCGGGCTTCACCGCAGCGAGAACGCGAGCCAAACTCGGCTGCCGCGCGAGAGGCGGCGAGAGGCGGGAAACAGCGCCGCCCTCCTGATCGGCTGCGATGATGAGCGGCGGCAGGCCCTGACGGGCACGAAGTGCCTGAAGCGCATCGATCTCGGATCGGATATCAGCGACCGAGCGGCGGCGGACATTGTGGTCGGTGATGAAGATGCCGGCAATCGCCTTCTTCTCGACGAGTGCCCTCATCGTAGCGGGGCTGTGATAGCCGATGACGATATGACGGCCGATCCGTTCGAGCGTAGCCGGATCGGAGGCAAGGATTTCGTCGCGGGTCATCACCTTGACCGGTCGCGTCGGGAAAGCAGATGCTGCACCGGCGGGCTTCGAGGTTTTGCGCGCCAGCTTATCGCTGGCCTTGGACACGAGTTCGCCGCCCGCCGCCCGATTTAGCGATGGAGCCTCGGCAGAGGCGTTTCCGGCATCCGCCAACAACACCGCAAAGAGACCTGCGACCGCCGCGCCCGGCCGGAGCGCAAATTGCCTGCGCTGGAATGTCTCAGCGTCTGCCACGCGACCTCGTCTCTACGCTCCAAAGCCCACCGAAATGTCCATCGCCGGCAAATTAGCCGACTCGCTGTAACCGTGCCGCAGGCGTCAGCCGCACCAACCGTGGTCCCCGGATTGACACTCGACGGCCGCAGCCTAATGTGCGCCGCGATCACCCATCCCCGCCATTGAAACGTTCTTCAGAGGTCCTCTATCGCCATGAGCGTTACGCGCACGCCCGCCAAGCATTTTGCACCGCTCGCCATCGGCGCACCCGAGCCATACCGCTCTCTGCCCGTGCGCATAGAGCGAATGATCCATTTCATTCCGCCGCACAATGACAAGATACGCGCCAAGTTGAAGGAGACCATTAAACAGGTCGATGTCGTCCTGGGCAACCTCGAGGACGCCATTGCTGTCGGCGAGAAGGAACAGGCACGGGCCGGGTTCATATCCATGGCCAATGACTTTGACTTCGGACAGACGGGGCTTTGGACCCGCATCAACTGCCTCAACTCACCGTGGATGCTGGACGACGTCACCGAAATCGTGAAGCACGCCGGCAACAAAGTCGATGTGATCATGCTGCCGAAGGTCGAAGGGCCCTGGGACATCCATTACCTCGACCAGTTGCTTGCTCAGCTCGAGGCGAAGCACAAGGTTACTCGGCCGATCCTCATTCACGCCATTCTCGAAACGGCCGAGGGTGTGAAGAATGTCGAGGCCATTGCGGCCGCTTCGCCGCGCATGCACGGAATGAGCTTGGGTCCGGCGGACCTTGCCGCCTCGCGTGGAATGAAAACGACTCGCGTCGGTGGGGGGCACCCTGACTATGGGGTGTTGGCCGATCCGGCGAAAGACGGTGGTCCGCGTGCGCACTATCAGCAAGATCTGTGGCACTACACCGTCGGCAAGATGGTGGATGCCTGTCTCTCTTACGGGTTGAAGCCGTTTTACGGTCCGTTCGGCGATTTCGCGGACGGCGCGGCATGCGAAGCTCAGTTCCGCAACGCGTTCCTGCAGGGCTGCCTCGGGGCCTGGTCATTGCATCCCTCACAAATTGAGATCGCCAAGCGCGTATTCTCTCCAGACCCTAAGGAAGTGGCATTTGCCGCCAAGATTCTCGAGGCTATGCCGGACGGTACCGGCGCCGTCATGATCGACGGCAAAATGCAGGATGACGCCACTTGGAAGCAGGCCAAGGTAATTGTTGATCTCGCGCGGCTCGTGGCCTCGAAAGACCCGGATCGAGCCGCTGCGTATGGTTTTTAATGTCTCGTAAGCGCACTGTGAAGGATAAGGCTCGCCGTCGCTTGACACCCGCCTCGCGGGTGGCGCCTAATCCCGCGATGAGTGATAAACGCCGATCCGAAACCAAAAACAAACCTGGCAAGAAGGCAGCTAAACCGACGTCTGGCGGGGCAAAGGCTTCGAAGCCTAAATTGGCAGCGGCTGCCAAATTCAGGCCCCGTCTAAAGTCCAAGGTGGCGGCTGCAAAGGCCAGTGCCGCCAAAACGGCTTCGCCGCCCGCGACATCGCGCAAGGCCAAGCAGCCAGCTATGCGAGCGGAGGCGCCTGTCGCCAGGCCGCGCCTCCGCCGTAGGGCTGTCGGCAATCGATCTTCGACCGTATCATCAGCGCGGTTTGCTGTTGGCGACGTGGTTCGGCACCGATTTTATCCGTTTCGCGGTGTCGTGTTCGACATCGATCCGGTGTTCGCCAATACGGAAGAATGGTGGTTGTCGATCCCGGAACAGATGCGGCCAAAGAAGAACCAGCCGTTCTACCACTTGCTCG
>ERZ1066138.774-NODE-774-length-10468-cov-10.858830_pt1 | contig 10468 bp, 11 predicted proteins | sample MGYA00382785_ERZ1066138 | MGnify/ENA primary metagenome ERZ1066138 (study PRJEB33369, sample SAMEA5778368) | biofilm metagenome | biome: Industrial cooling water; feature: Water cooling tower basin; material: Biofilm | place: United Arab Emirates | collected...
GCCGTCGCGATCGCCGCCGTCGCGAGCGCGGCGATGCCCTGGTGGTCTGCGGCCGAGGTCCGCGCGGGGCGCGAGGACCTCGCCGCCGGCCGCGTGGCCGAGGCGGCGGATCGCGCCGACTCCGCCCGCGCCCGCAACCCCGTGGCGCTCGGCCCGCTGCGGCTGCTGGGCGACGCCGCCGCCGACGCGGGCGACTACGGGCGGGCGCTCGGCGCCTACGAGGAGATGACGCGGGTGCAGCCGGACAACCCGGCCTCCTGGCGCGCGCTCGCCGCGCTGGCGGAGCTCCTCGGGGACCGCGATCGCGCCACGGCGGCCTGGCGCGAGGTCGTGCGGCTCGACCCGCTCGACCCGCGCGCCCGGGCCGGGGCCGCGTCGTCGCGCTGAGCGCCTAGGGCGCCGCGCGCACCCCGCCGGCGTCGGCCGCCGGGGCGGCGGCCTCGGGAGGCGTGCGCGGGGCGGCGGGTGGCCCCAGCCGCCGCCGCAGCCGCGGCACCAGCGACCCGGCCTCCAGCACGATCCGGCGGCTCATCTTCGAGCGTCCCCGCACCCGCTCGGTGAAGACGATCGGCACCTCGACCACCCGGAAGCCCAAGACCAGCGCCCGGTAGGTCATCTCGATCTGGAAGCCGTAGCCGGCCGCCGTGACCTCGTCGAGCGGGATGGCCTCGAGCACCTCGCGGCGGAAGCACTTGAACCCGCCGGTGAGGTCGCGGACCCCGACGCCGAGGAGGCGGCGCGCGTACCAGCAGCCCGCGCGGCTCACGGCCCGGCGGACGGGGCCCCAGCGCGCCACGCCGCCGCCGGGCACATAGCGCGAGCCCAACACGAGGTCGGCCCCGGCGGCGGCCGCGATCAGGTCGGGCAGGCGGGCCGGGTCGTGGGAGAAGTCGCAGTCCATCTCCACCACGAGGGCCGCGCCCGCGTCGAGCGCGCGCCGGAAGCCCGCCCGGTAGGCGGGGCCGATGCCCTCCTTGCGCACCCGCCGCAGCACCTGGACCCGCGGGTCGGCGCGGGCGACGCCCTCGGCGAGGGCGGCGGTGCCGTCGGGCGAGCCGTCGTCGACCACGAGCACGCGGCCCTCGACGCCGGTCCGGTCGAGGGCCGCGGCGACCGCCTGCAGCATCGGGACCACGTTGGCGGCCTCGTCGTAGGTCGGCAGCACCACCCACACCGGGCCGGGCGGCCACGCGGGGGCCGTGGTCATCCGGCCGTCCCGAGCGCGACCCCGAAGGTGAACGGGCCCGCGAGCGGATCGGCCCCGCCGGGCCGGGGGCCCGACGCGGGAAGGTCGCTCAGGCGCACCCCGAGCGCCCGCGCGGCGGGGTCGAGCGCCGGCGACACCTGCAGCCCGCTCTCCGCCCAGCCCGGCCGCGAGGCGCCATGGATCGGCGCGACGTCGTACGCCCCCCCGCGATCGTCCCAGACCTCGACGCGGCCGTGGCCCTCGGTGATCGGCGCGGCCTGAAGGGGCTCCTCGGTGAGGGCGGCCACGGTCAGCACCCCCCGGTCCTCGTAGCGCTCCAGGGCCCAGAGGCACACCGCCGCGTCGTCGACGAGGCGGGCCTGGCCGATCGGGACGACGCCCCGGAACGCCGCGTAGGCCCGAGCCGGCACTCGGGCGGGCGCGGGCGCCGGAAGGCGTCCGGCAGGGGGAGGCGGCGGCGGCACCGCGGTCCGCTCGGGCACCAGCGGCACCCGCAGCTCCCAGGGGCCGCCGGACAGCTCGCGCTCGACGCCCCCGCCCCCGCGCGCGGCGGACGCGCGCGTGAGCCCGGACACGGCCAGGCGCAGCTCCCGGGCCTCCGGGGGCGGGGCGGGGGCGATCCAGACCGCCGCCTGGAGGGCGCCGAGGCCGGCCTGGCGGTCGAGCGCGCGCACCTCGTAGGCGCGGCCCGACTCATCCTCCACCGCCAGGCCACCCGCAGGCTCCCAGCCCAGCACGCCGGGCGCGTCCGAGAGGACCAGCAGCGGCAGAACGGCCCCGTCGCGGTGCAGCTCGGCGCAGAGCGCCATCACCAGCGTCTCGCCCCCGCGGGCGACGGCCTCCGACGGCACGAGGCCGCCCAGGCTGGCCTGGTGGCGCCGCTCGGGCTCCGTGGTCGCAAGCGGGGCTCGGCTGCTCACGCGGCACACCGTAGCGCCCGCGCGATCGCGCCGCGCCGCGCCGGGGCGCGGTAGCGTGACGGGGTGCCCGCGACCCCGATCGTGCTGCTCCACCCCTTCCCCCTCGACGCCCGGGCATGGGACGGCGTGGTCGCCCGTCTGCCCCGGGACCGCCCCGTCTGGACGCCGGAGTTCCCGGGGTTCGGCCGCGCGGCGGCCGAGGAGCCGGACGGGATCGACGGCTTCGCCGACGGCCTCGCCGAGCGCATCGCTCGCGAGGTCCCCGCGGGCCGCGCAGTCGTCGCGGGCGTCTCGATGGGCGGCTACGCGGCCCTGTCGCTCGCGGCGCGCCACCCCGGCCGCGTCGCGGCCCTCGCGCTCGTCGACACGCGCGCCGAGCCCGACGACGACGACGGGCGCAGGGCGCGCGAGGAGGGCGCGCGGCGGGTGCGCGGCGGGGGGGTCGCCGCCTTCCTCGACGGCTTCCTGCCCCGGCTCGTGGCCCCGGGGGACGACGCGGCGCTCGGCCGCGCGCGCGAGATCGCGCTGGCCCAGTCGCCCGAGGCCGTCGCCCGGGCGCTTCTCGCCCTCGCGGCGCGCGGCGACAGGCGCCCGGACCTCGCGGCGATCGACGTCCCGGCGGTCGTCCTGGTGGGCGAGCACGACGCGGTCACCCCGCCCCCGGTGGCGGAGGCGCTGGCGGCGGGGCTGCCCCGCGCCGAGCTGCGCGTGATCCCCGGCGCCGGCCACCTCACCCCGCTGGAGGCGCCGGAGGCCGTCGCGGCCGCGATCTCCGACCTCCTCGGGCGCGTGGAGCCGCCCCCGCGGTGAACGGCTACCCGCGGTGGCGCCGGTAGTAGGCGGAGGCCTTGGCGCGGGCACCGCAGCGCTCCATCGAGCACCACCGGCGGCTGCGGTTGCGGCTCAGGTCGAGGTAGACCACCGCGCAGCCCTCCGCCGCGCACTCGCGCACCCGCCCGGGGTGGTCGCGCACCATCTCCAGCGCGTCGAGGACCGGCGCCACCAGCAGGCAGCAGGACGTACGCGCCTGCGGCGTGAAGCGCGGCGTGAGCGTCCCGGGCTCCACGCAGAGGCGCCCCGGGGCCCGCCCCAGCCAGGACTCGGCGAGCGCGGCGACGGCCGCGCCGTCGCCGGCCAGCAGGGCGGCGCGGAGCCCGTCGCGGAGCTCCCGGGCCGCCGCCAGCTCGCGGAGCGAGACGGGCGGCGGCGTCTCGGCCAGGCCGGCCGAAACGAACCATCGGCGCAGGCGGTCCGTATCGCCGATGAGATCTCTGTCGCCCAAACGGGTATTGCAGAGGTCGAGCGCGCTCCGGCCCCCGGTCCACACGAAGTCCCGCGCGGCCGGGTCGGTTTGACTGGACCCGTGGTCGGGGCGTACTCTCACCAGTAAACACCTATCACAGTGGTTAACAGGAGCGCCACGATGCCCTCGCTTCCGCCCGCCATCGACCTCGTCGACCACCGCGCCGGGTCCGGCCGCCTGCTGGTGGCGCTGCACGACCTGGGGCAGACGGGCCGGAGCATGATCGAGGCGCTTGACGACCTCGCGGGGGACCACCGCATCGTCGCGCCCGACCTGCGCGGGCACGGGGGGTCGCCGACCCCGCACGGGCCCTGGAGCATCGACGACTTCGCCTCCGACGTCGCGCGCCTGACGGCGGCCGAGGGCGGCGACGCGATCCTCGTCGGCGTCGGCCTGGGGGCGGCGACCGGCCTGGCGCTGGCGCTCGGGCACCCGGGCCTGGTCTCCGGGCTCGTGCTCTCCGGAGTGAGCGCCAGGGGCGAGGATCCCGACGGCCAGGACCGCTGGGTGCGGGTCGCCCGCGCGCTCCGCGAGCGCCACGGCGCCGAGGGGGTCGCGCTGGCCGCCGAGGCGATGGGCACGCGGCCCGACTGGCGCGGCGCGCTCGCGCAGGTGGACGCGCCGGTGACCGTGCTGGCCGGGCAGGCCGACCGCGCGGTGCCGGCGGACGCGCAGCGCGAGCTGTCCGCCTGGCTCGAGCGCTCCCGCTTCCAGGTCATCCGCGGCGCCGGCCACAACGTGGTGGTGGAGCGCCCGGGCGAGCTGGTGAGCGCGGTGCGCATGCTCGAGACCGCGCGGCCCGAGGAGCTGGTCGCGGCCTGAGCGCGCCCCTCCGGGGTCCCTATCCCGAGAGGCGCACCCGCACCGCGAACGGCCCCTTCGGGTCGCCCACGTGCTCCAGGCTCACGGACGCGCCCGGGCGGCGGCGCTCCAGGGCGGCCAGGAGCGCCGGCCGCACGGCCTCCAGCGTCTCGGGGACGTTGGGGGCCGCAAGCCGGTCGAGGATCCGCACGAGCAGCTCGTCGCGGCCGAACCGCAGGCCGCCGGCCTCCCGGTCGGCCTCCAGCTCCGCGGCCGCGGTCTCGGCGGCGCCCAGGGCCGCGCCGAATCGATCGGCGAGCGTCCCGTCCAGGTCGCGCTTGCGCTGGTAGAGGACGCCCGGGCGCCCCTCACCGAGGTCGATCGCGTGGTCGGCCTCGTGTCCGATCAGCAAGACGCCGGGGCCCTCGGGCACGTGGGCGTAATCGGCCACGTCGATCAGGAGGCCCGGGACGGCGCCGCGCTGGATCCAGCCGTGGAAGACCGGGATGAAGCGGTCGAGGCGCACGGCGGCGGGGTCCTCGGCGTAGAGCTTGACGCCGATGCGGACCGCGTCGGCGACGGTGGTGGTCGCGGTGGTCACGGCGGCCCCTAGACCAGCGCCGACTGGGCGCCGGCCTCGCGGATCTCGAACGCGTGGACCGCGTCGATGAAGAGCTGCGCCTCCTCCACCAGCACCCGGGTGGTCTCGGCCTCGTGCGCGGGCGGCGGGCCGGCGGCGTGGCGGTCGAGCAGGGGCCGGGCGAAGCGCCCCTTGGCGAAGCGGTCGAAGAAGCGCTCGGTGTCGTAGAAGCGGGTGCGGAACTCCTCGACGATCGCGTCGGGGTCGGAGGGGACGTCGGCCCACTCGGTCCGCACCAGCGCCTGGGCGGCGGCCAGCATCGCCGCGTAGGCGCGGTCGTCGGCCCGGGCGAGGTCGCCGTCCTCCAGCGCCACCTGCGCCTCGAAGGCGATGCTCTCGGCCGTCGACAGCTCCAGGTCGATGCGCGAGATGACCTCCCCGGCGCACTCGCCGACGCCCATGTCGCCCATGGTGAACTCCCGCGCGTCGCCCCAGTCCGTGTACGGGGAGGGGTCCTCCTCGCGGCTCGGGACGGTCTTGAGGTCTGCGATCAGCGCCCCCAGCTCCTTCTTGCCCAGGCGGGCGATGTAGTCCTGGAAGCTCTCGTCGCCGGCCCGCTCGGCGACGTAGCGGGAGGTGATGGCGTCGACGACCTCGGGGATCCGCTTGGAGGGCACGGCGCCGATCGGCAGGCCGTAGGAGCCGGCGTTCTCGCGCCAGCGCCCGCCGAGCACGACCTGGAAGTGGGGCACGGTGTAGCCGTCGATCTTGCGGCTGTTGCCGAAGAACCCGATGTCGGCCACGTGGTGCTGGCCGCAGGAGTTGAAGCATCCGCTCACCTTGATGCGCAGGCCGCGCACCGCCTCGTCCAGCTCGAACGCGGTGGCCGCCAGGCGCCGGCGCAGCTCGCCGGCCAGGCCGCGCGAGGAGGCGATACCGAGCTTGCACGTGTCCGTGCCCGGGCAGGCGGTGACGTCGACGATGGTCCCGGCGCCGGGGGCGGCCAGGCCGATCGCCGCCAGATCGGCGTAGAGGCCCGGCAGGTCGCCCTCGGGCACCCACCGCAGCACGATGTTCTGCTCAACCGTGGTGCGGATGGCGCCGCCCACCCAGCGCCGGCCGATCTCGGCCAGGCCGCGGGCCTGGTCGGAGGAGAGGTCCCCCAGGGGGAGGGCCACCGTGGCGACGGCGTAGCCGGGCTGGCGCTGTCGGTAGACGTTCGTGGCCAGCCAGCGCTCGAAGCCCTCGGGGGCCGAAGCGCCGTTCAGCGGCACGGGCTCGCGGACCGGGCGCTCGTCGAACCGCTCCACCTCGGGGAGGTAGGAGGTCCAGCGCGGGTCGTGGGGCAGCACCCGCCGCTCCTCGTCCACCAGCCGCCGGAACTCGTCGATGCCCAGCTTCGAGACCAGGAACTTGATGCGCGCGCGGTTGCGGTTCTTCTTCTCGCCCAGGCGCGCGTACACGCGGGCGATCGCCTGCATCGCCGGCAGCAGCTCCTCGACCGGGTGGTCCTCGTAGAGGAGCTTGGCCTGGTACGGCGTGGTGCCGAGGCCCCCGCCCACGTAGAGGTCGAACGAGCGCCGTTCCACCCCGTCGACGGTCGCGACCCGGGCCACCGCGCCGAAGTCGTGCATCATCACCAGGCCGCAGGCCTCGTCGGCGCAGCCCGAGAACGCGATCTTGAACTTGCGGCCGAAGTCCTGGCAGTCGGGGTGACCGAGGAGGAAGCGGAAGAGCGCGTCCGCGTAGGCGGTGACGTCGAACGCCTCGGTGCGGCAGACGCCCGCGATCGGGCAGCCGGTGATGTTCCGGACCCCGTTGCCGCACGCCTCGCGGGTGGTGATGCCCACCGCCGCCAGCCGCCGCATCAGCGTCGGCGTGTCGTCGATGTGCACGAAGTGCAGCTGGACGTCCTGGCGGGTGGTGATGTGCAGGATGCCGTCGGAGTACTCCTCCGCCAGCTCCGCGATCACCTCGAGCTGCTCGGGGCTGACGCCGCCGTACGGGATCTTGATCCGCACCATGCCGGGCGCGTCCCACAGCGTCTCGGGCCCCTTGGTGAGGTCGCCCGCGGGGAACTCCAGCCGGCGGCTGGCGATGCCGTCGTGGCGCTGGCCGTTGTCGTAGCGCTGCCCGTAGACGCCGCGGCGAAGGCGCGTCTCGGCGAACACCCGGTCCTCGATGCGGCCCTGCCGGCGCAGCTCCAGCTGCGCCTCGAAGAGGTCGATCTCCTCGGCCAGATCGGGCGGCATCTGCCCCTGCAGCCGCTCTCTCCACTCCGTCGCGCTCATGGGCTCTCCGGTCCTCCGCTCGCGTGCGAGCGAGGAAAATACCAGATCACCAGTTTGGATTCCCAGGAATAGCGCCCGCGCCGGCCGCGGGCGGCGCCGCCTACTCCTCGGGCGCCTTCAGCTCCCCGTGCGCGACGTCGGCGAGGGCCCGCACGATCTGCACGCACATCGGGTCGCTGACCGCGATCTGCACCTGGCTGCCGTCCTCGTCGTCGAAGGCCAGGGTCCAGTGGGGCACCAGCCCGTCCGGCGTCTCCTGGGGCGGCGTCACCGAGACGCCGACGACGTTCGGCTGCAGCGCCCAGAACATCCCCTCGGGGAGGCCCGAGGGCTGCGGCTGCCACTCGCCCGCGCCGGCCATGTCCTGGCGGTAGGGCTCTGCCTGAGTGAACGCGTTCATCATGTTCTCGGCGTCGCTCGTGGCCAGCGGGAGCGTGAGCACGACGTTCGGGCCGCTCTCGAACGCGAGCAGCGCGACGGGCAGCGCCGACTCGTCCGGGACCTCGCCGTCGCCCTCCACCTCCACCTGCACCGGGGAGCAGTCGAACCCGGTCGCCTGGAAGGCGATCGTCTGCCTCATCTCCCACCTCCGGGGGCCTTGCTAGCGTCAGCCGCGTGGGACACGGAGCGACTCCCGCGGCCGGGGACGTCTCGGCGGCCATTCTCACACACGCCGAGGGGGTGCGGGCCGTGGCGCTCGACGCGCCCGTCGACCCGGTGGCCGCGCTGGCCGCGCTCGGCGACCGCCCGTGGCCGGCCCTGGTGCGGCACGGCGGCCGCACCGTCGTCGCCGCCGACCCCGACGCGACCGCGATCGGCCCCGCGGCGTGGGAGGCGCTGGCCTCCGCGGCAGCCCCGCGGGACCCCGCGACCGCGATGGCCGGCGGGTGGATCGGCCTGCTGGCCTACGACCTGGGCGGCACGGTGGAGCGCCTGCCCGAGCCCCTCCCCGACCCCGGCGGCCCGCCGGCAGCCGCCCTGGGGCGCTACCCCACGGTGGCCGTCATCGACGACGACGGCCGCTGCACCGTCGCCTCCACGGGCTCCCGCGCCGAGCTCGACGAGGTGGCGTCCGCCGTGGCCGCGTCCCGGCCGCCCGCGCCGCTGCCGCGCCCGCGACGCCGCCCGGTGACGACGTCGCTGCCCGCCGGCGACTACCGGGCCGCCGTCCAGGCCGCGCGCGAGCTGATCCGCGCCGGCGACTGCTACCAGGTCAACCTGGCCCAGCGCCTGCGGGCGCCCTGGGAGGCGGGCGGCCTCGCGTTCGCGCGCGGGCTCTGGGGCGCCGCCGGCCCGGCCGCCCGGCGCGCGTTCCTGGGGCTGCCCGGCGGGGCGGTGGCCTCGGCCTCCCCGGAGCTGCTGGCGTCCCTGCGCGACGGGGTCGCGCGCAGCGCCCCGATCAAGGGCACCCGGCCGCTCGGCCGGGGCGCCGAGCTGGCCGAGAGCGTGAAGGACCGCGCCGAGCACGTGATGATCGTCGACCTCGTCCGCAACGACCTCGGCCGGGTGGCGGTCCCGGGGGGCGTCCGGGTGGAGCGGCTGTTCGCCCCGCTCGCGACCCCCTACGTCGAGCACATGGTCAGCGAGGTGGCCGCCGACGTCCGCGCCGGGACCACGGCCGCGGACCTCCTGCGGGCGGTGTTTCCCGGCGGATCGGTGACCGGATGCCCGAAGCTGCGCGCGATGGAGGTCATCCGGGAGCTGGAGCCCGCGGGGCGCGGCCCCGCCTTCGGCAGCGTGCTCGCGCTCGGAGCCGACGGCTCCCTCGAGGCCAGCGTGGCGATCCGCACCGCGTGGGTGGCGGGCGGCGAGGTGCGCTACTGGTGCGGCGGCGCGGTGGTCTGGGACTCGGACCCCGAGGAGGAGCGCCGGGAGGCCTGGGCCAAGGCCGCGCCGTTCCTGCGCGCCGTGGGGGCGTGACCGGGGGCGGCCCCCGGCGGGCCGTGTGGCTCGACGGGGGCCTGGTGGCGCCGGAGCGGGCGGCCCTGCCGATCGACGACCCCGTGGTCCGGCACGGCGACGGCCTCTTCGAGACCATGCGGGCCGTCGGCGGGACGGTGCCGTGGCTGGAGCGCCACCTGGACCGCCTCGAGGGCTCCGCGCGCGCGCTGGGAATCGCGCCTCCGCCGGGCCGCGACGAGGCGCGGGCGGCCGTCGCCGCCGCCGTCGCCGAGCTGGGCGCGCCCTCGGCGCGCGTGCGCCTGACCGTGACCGCCCGGCCCACGCTGCTGGTCGAGGCCATCGCCGAGGATCCGCCGGATGGCGACCCCCGGGTCGCGCGCGCGATCTCCATTCGCGGCGCCTGGTGCCCGGGCGCGACCGTCCACGAGCACAAGACCCTCTCCTACGCCGGCCACGCCTGGGCCCAGCGCCGCGCCGCCGCCGCGGGCGCCGGCCACGCCCTGCTGCTCGACGCCGACGGCCGCCTGGGCGAGGCCGCGATCGCGAACGTGCTCGTGGCGGCCGGCGGCGAGGTCGTGACGGCCCCCGCGCGCGGGCTGCTGGCCGGGGTCACGCGGGCCTTCGCGGTCGCCCTCCTCGGGGTGCGCGAGGAGGCGCTGCCCGAGGCGGCGTGGCGCGCCGCCGACGAGATCGTCGCCACCAACGCGGTGTCCGGGGCCGCCGCGGTGGTCGAGGTGGACGGCCGGCCCGTCGGCGACGGCCGCCCCGGCCCGGTGGCCCGCCGGCTGGCGGCGGCGCTCAGCCTGGAGTGGGCCCCGCCGGTTTAGTGCAGAAGGTCTTTTCAGAATGAGATGCGGTCGTCCTGCCGCGAGAACCGAGCGAGGCAAGGACGCAGGGAGGGTGCGATGCTGGAGGCATCGCCCCGACCGAGGACGCCGCATCGCGACGGTTCGCAGCGAGCAGGCGGCCATGGACGGTCATTCTGAGAGACCTTCTCAGTCGAAGTCGAAGAGGTCCTCGAGCAGCCCGCGGCGGCGGCGGCGCTTGTCGTCCCGAGGGCCGTCGCCGGAGCCCCCTCGCTCGCGCCGCCCGCCCGATCGGCCGCGGCCCTCCATCTCGGCGAAGAAGTCCTCGTCGTCGTCGGCGACCGCGGCGGCGGCCCGGCGCTCGCGGTCGAGGACCCGGTCCAGCTCGCCCCGGTCGAGCCACACGCCCCGGCACTCGGGGCAGGCGTCGATCAGCACCTCGCTGCGCTCGAGCTCGACCAGGCGGGTGCCGCAGGCCGGGCACCGGAGCGGCTCGCCCCTCGCGGGGCGCATCGGCGGCACGTCGGGCATCCGGGTGAGGGTAGCAGCGGCTCGGCGGCCCCGGACGCGGACCGGGGGCGAAGAAGGTCGTTCAGAATGACGGTCCACGGCCGCCTGCTCGCTGCGAACGCTTCGCGATGCGGCGTCCTCGGTCGGG
>ERZ1066138.776-NODE-776-length-10456-cov-9.529853_pt1 | contig 10456 bp, 7 predicted proteins | sample MGYA00382785_ERZ1066138 | MGnify/ENA primary metagenome ERZ1066138 (study PRJEB33369, sample SAMEA5778368) | biofilm metagenome | biome: Industrial cooling water; feature: Water cooling tower basin; material: Biofilm | place: United Arab Emirates | collected...
CTCGGGGACCCGTCCGGCCGGCGCGCGCGTGACGCGTCGCGGCGCTTCCCGCGCGCGCCGACGCAGGCGCGACGCGACACGCGATGGCATCCCGTCCGGGACCCCCGAGCGAGTGACTAAAGTTCCGGCGGAACGAGCGAGGGGGTCCCGGGCGGGACGCCGTCGCGTGAAGTGTGGTGCCGGCGGAGGGAGTCGAACCCCCGACCTGAGGTTTACAAAACCACTGCTCTACCAGCTGAGCTACGCCGGCGCCGGCGGCATTCTAGCCCCGGCGGGTGCTCAGGTCAGGCCGCTCGGGCAGGGATTGACCTCGAGACGGAGGATCCGGCCTCCCTCGCCCTGCAGGCGCGCCGCGTCGGGCAGCTCCGCCGGGGGCACGACGTCCACGTCGATCCAATACACCGTGCCGGTGCGCTCGCGGTCCACGATGCGCGGCTCGAGGCCGATCGCCTTGGCGTCGTCGAGCCGGCGCAACGCGCGCTGGCGCTCGCTGAAGAGGCCGAGCGAGATCGTCACGTCGCTGCCCTCGCCGGGCATCGCATAGGCATCCGCGACACCGGCCCGGCGCAGGCGCTCGATGACCTCGTTGGCCGCCGCGCGGTTCGGGAGGCCGCCGAGCGTCACCCAGTAGCCCTTCCAGACCACGCCCTCGTCGGCGCGCTGGCGCGGCTCGAGGTCGTTCTCGCGCAGCAATGTCGAAGCACGGGCGGCATCCGTCAGGTCGGTGAACGGCCCGAGGCTCAGGCAATTGTCGCGCGGCCGGGCTGCTGCGCCGGCCGCCTGTGCCGGTGCCGCTTCGCGCGCGAGCAGGAGGCCCTTGCCTTCGGCGGCAGCCGCCGTCGCGGCGGGCTCCGAGGACGGCGCGACCCAGTGGGTCCATCCGTACCAGGCGAGGTTCGCGAACAGCAGCAGGGCGAAGGCGATGCGCACGGCGCCAATCTATCACTGCACGGGACGGACGCTCACTTCTCCCGAGACGATGCGGCGCAGGACGCCGTCGATTTCGAGCAGCAAGGCGCCGTCATCGTCCACGCCGCAGGCCCGGCCTGCCAGGGTCTGGCCCCCGTGGAGCACCGCGACGGCCCTCCCGGCGAGCGCGTCGGACGCGCGCCACTCCGCCGAGAAGGCCGACATGCCGCGGGCGCCGAACTCGTCCAGGGCAGCCGAGAGTTCGGCGATCAGCGCCGCCGCCAGCGCATTGCGCGAGGGCAGCGTGCCGAGCGCCGCGAGGTCCAGGGCGTCCACGCCCTCGGCCGCCAGCCGGTCGCGGGTGGACGCCGGCAGGCGCACGTTGACCCCGATGCCGACCACGACATAGGCGGGTCCCGCCGCCTCGCTGCGCAGGTCGATCAGGATCCCGCCGAGCTTGCGATCGTCCCTGACGATGTCGTTCGGCCACTTGAGCGCGAGCCCCTGGACGCCGAGCCGGAGAAGCGCGCGCAGCGCGGCGACGCCCGCGGCCAGGGACAGCGCGCCGAGCGTCGCGGGTGCGTCGCGGTAGTTCCAGTTCAGCGACAGGCAGAGACCCGAGGCGAACGGCGCGATCCAGCGCCGGCCCCGGCGGCCGCGCCCGGCGCTCTGGAACTCCGCCAGGCAGGCGTCGAATCGGCCCGGCGGCAGGTCGTCGACCGCGAGCAGGCGGTCGCTGGTGGACTCGAGCGATTCGTGCACCTCGAGGTTGCGAAGCCGGCCGGCGGCCTCCGCGGGCAGCGCGGCCCGGATGGCCGCCGCGTCGAGCAGGTCGATCGGCGATTCGAGCCGATAACCACGGCCCGGCAGCGCCTCGCAGGCGATTCCCCATTCCTCGAGTTGCTGGAGCCGCTTCCACACCGCCGCGCGCGACACGGCGAGCGCGGCGGCCAGGTCCTCGCCCGAACGCAGCGAGCCGTCAGCCAGCATGCGCAGCAGTTCGAGGCGGCCGCCCATCAGCCGGGTCCGCGCGGGCGAAACAGCCAGAGCTTCCGCAGCCGCGGTTCCGTGCCGGCCCTGATGCGCGCGAGGTTGCCGCGGTGCGCCCACACGACGAGCAGCGCCATCGCAGACGTGAACGCAACCCAGGCGCCGGTCGCGGCCGGCGAGAACCCTGCCGCCGCAGCCACGGCGACTGCCGCCGTCACGGTGGCGAGGCCAACGTACCCGGTGAGCGCCGCGACCAGCAACCAGGCGGCCAGTGCGATGGCGAGCGACACGGGCGAGAGCGCGAACAGCACGCCCGCGAGCGTCGCCCCGCCCTTGCCGCCGCGGAAGTCGTGCCACAGCGGCCAGACGTGGCCGGCGACGGCCGCCGACGCGCAGCTCACGGTGAGCCAGTCGCGGGAGACGGCCGGGTCCGCCGCGACGCCCGGCAACGCGAGCCCCGGCAGCCACGCGGCGGCGAGCCAGCCCTTGCCGACGTCGATGACGACCGTCACCAGGGCGAAGGCGAGGCCCTGGGTGCGCAAGGCATTGGTGCCGCCGGCGTTGCCGCTGCCCATCGTGCGGATGTCGACGCCGCGGAAACGGCCGACCAGGAGCGCACCTACGAGGGAACCCAGCAGGTAGCCGATCAGCGTCTTGAGGCCGAGCTCTAGCATCGCGCGCTCCGCGGCAGGAAGATCTCGGCGATCATGCAGCGCACGCTCCCGCCGCCCTCCCATTCGATCGTCGGGATCGGCGCGGCGACGACGGCGCCATGGCGCTCGAGGCGGGCGCGCTTCGCCGGCGCCAGCGATCCCCGGGCGGTCTCCGACATCGCGATGCGCGCGCCGCCGTCGCGGGCGCGCAGCGCCAGCAGGTTGCCGGCGAAGTGGTTCATCTCGGCGTCGTCGATCTCGATCACCTCGTGTCCCGAGTCCGCGAGCTCATCGAGCACCGCAGCGCGCTGCGCCGGGTCGGGTATCGCCCCGGCGCCGAGGACCGCGAAGCCGGCCCCGACCGCCATCAGCACGTTCGTGTGGTAGATCGGCCGACCGTCCGGGCCGAGCGCGTCGAAGGCGACCGCGCGATAGCCGAGCGCCGCGCAGAACTCCGCGAGCGCGCCCCGGGTGGTGCGCGGCGACAGGCAGGCGTACGCCACGCGCGACGGCCGGTCGAGCACGAGGCTGCCGGTGCCTTCCAGGAACTCGCCGCGCGCCTCGAGGGGCGACAAGTCAATCGTGCGCGCGATGCGAAAGCCCGCGCGCTCGACCGCCGCGAGATGTTCCGGCCGGCGCTCGGCGCGGCGCGACGGCGCGAGCATCGGGTACAGGACGACCGTGCCGTCGGCGTGGAAGCTCACCCAGTTGTTGGGAAAGCAGGCGTCGGGTTTCGCCGGTTCGGGCGGGTCGTCGGCGACGACGACCTCGACGCCGGCATCCGTGAGCCGCCGCACGAGCCCGTCGAATTCACGCTCGGCGAGGATCGCGTCGTCCGCGATGCGCTCCGCGTGCTGGAAGCGGTTCGAGTCCGCTGTTTCCGGGTTCGTCCCGAAGCGCGCGGGCCGGACCATCAGGACCGCGTCGGCGCACTGGCTTTCCGGGGCAGCCGCGGTCGGCATGGTCGCAGGTTATGGGCGCGCGGCCGGGAACTCGGCGCCGGGCAGGCGCGTTAGGCCGCGCTCCTCCTTCTGCTTCTGCACCATGCGCGCGACGTCCGCCAGGAGCTGGCGCGCGTCGTAGATGATGCCGTCCTTGATCGTGTACTTGATGCCGCCGACGCGCTCGGCGACGCCGGTCGCGTCGTTCAGGCGCACGGCGCCGGTGCCGTACAGCACCTTGAGGTTCGCGACCGGATTCTCGGGCACGATCACGAGGTCGGCGAGCAGGCCCGGGCGCACCACGCCGAACTCGATCGGCCTGCCCTTGGGCTCGAAGAGCGCCTGGGCGCCGTGCAGCGTTGCGCCGCGGATGACTTCCAGCGGATGGAAACCCGCCTCCTGCAGCAGCTCCATCTCCGAGATCGTGCCGAAGCCGAAGGTGTTGTAGATGTATCCCGCGTCCGAGCTGACCGTCACGCGCCCGCCGAGGTTCTTGTAGTCGTTCAGGAAGTCCATCCACACCCGGTAAAAATTGCGCCAGGCGGTCTCGTCCCAGCTGGTCCAGTCGAAATAATAGGAGCCGTGGTTCACGCGGCTCGGCTGGTAGAAATCCCACAGCGACGGCAGCGTGTACGCTTCGTGCCATTCCGAGCTGCGGCGTGCCATGACGTCGCGGCTGGCGAGGTAGGCGGTCATGGTGGGATCGAGGATCACGCCGAGTGACTTGAACTCGGCGAGCAGCGCCTTCCAGGCCTCGCTGCCGCGCGGATGGACCAGGTTCCACTGGCGCGCCACCTGCGCGAAGCGGTGCTGCTCGTCGGAGTGGTTGTGGCCCGGCGGCCAGGGCTGGACGTCGTAGCCGTCGTAGAGCGCCTCGAAGAGGCCGTAAAAGTGCGTCACCGTGCCGAGGCCGAGGCGCGCGGCGTCGAGCGCGTTCATCTGCGCGACGCCCGGCTGGCTCAGGTGCGCGGTGGTGCCGAGACCGTGCTTCTTCGCCTCGTCGATCAGGGCCGCCATGATCTCGGGCGGCGCCGCGTTGAGCTTCAGGCCGTCGATGCCGGTGGCGGCCGCCTTGCGCACCCAGGCCCGCGCCTCCTCCGGCGTCGCGAACTGGGCTTCCCACTCGTCGAGCGGCAGGCGGTAGGTGAACATGCGCGGCGCGGTGATCTCGTTGCGGGCGCTGCGGCCCTTCTCGCTCTCGGAGAAAGCGGGCGACGCGTACGGGACGCCGCGGCCGGCGGTGACGCCGTGCGCCATCCAGAGCTTGTAGACGTACTCGGCCTCGGGCGTCTTGGGCGTGTCGCCGCTGTGCAGGTGCAGGTCGACGAACCCGGGCAGCACGTACATGCCGGTGGCGTCGATCTCCTTGGTGGCGCCCTGCGGCCGTGCGGAGGAACGCATGTCGCCGGCGGCGGCATCGACGGCGAACAACGCCTTGATGCGATTGCCCTCGATGACGACGTCGATCGGCCCGCGCGGCGGCCCGCCGGTGCCGTCGATGACGGTGGCATTGCGGATGATCAGGCGCTCGAAGGGCCCCTCGCCCTCGGCGCGCGGCGGCGCGGGCTTCGGGTCCGTGGACGCTTCCTGGGCGATGGCGCCGCCCATCGGCGCGGCGGCAGCGAGACACAACATCATCAACGCGCCGCTGTAACGGCGCCGGATCTCCGCATGCATCCTGGTCTCCCCCGCCCCGATCTGCGGGGCCGGTCCCATCTTACCGGGACCGGCCCTTCCGGGCAGCGACTAGAACTCGATGCGGAAGCCGAGCTGCAGGCGCCACACCGACGGCAGCGTCGAAACGGCCTTGAACGGCGCCACCGGCCCGGTCTGGCCCGAGCGCGGTCGGTAGACGTAGCAGCTCGCCGCGCCGTTCGGGCAGCCGGTCGTCTGGATGCGCACCGCGTCCGCCACCGGGGTGAAGTACGGGAAGCTCACCTGGCGCAGCTGGCCCCAGCTGTTGTCGATCAGGTTGGCGAAGTTCTCGACGTCGAAGGTCAGGATGCCGCGCGTCTTGCGGAAGATCGGCAGCTCCTGCGCGAAACGCAGGTCGAGCACGGAGACCCAGGGGCTGCGGTGCGAATTGCGCGGCACGATGCGGCCGCGGAACTTCGCCAGGCCCTGGTCCTCGACGTAGGCGTTCATGTCCGCTTCGAACTGCGCGGCGGCCGCGCTCGCGGCGCTGAAGGCGCCTTCCGCGGTGCAGCCCGCGACCGTGCCCACCTCGCCCGCCGTGCAGGCGCCCTCGAAGATCACGTCGCCGTCCGGCACGTAGAAGAGGTGCCGCTGGCGCGAGCCCTGGCGCGGGTCGCCCCAGACCTGCGAGCCGGAGCCGAAGGTGTAGCTGTAGGGCCGGCCGGAGCGGCGCTCGCCGATCAGCGCGATGCTGGTTTCGTAGTCGCCGAAGAACGCCTTGCGCCACGCGAAGGAGCCGGTGAACCGGTGCTCGATCTCGTAGTTCGAGGTCTCGAGCCCCGGGTTGTTGGGGTCCGAGACCGCGACGTTGTCCCAGTTCGACGAGGCCGTCGAGCTGGTGCCGGGATTCACGTCCTTGACGTCCTGGTGGCCGTAACCGAGGTAGGCGTCGAAGCGGCCCGCGGCCGTGCGCCAGGTCTTGCTGGCGTCGACCGAAAGAATCGTCTGCTCGCCGTCGCTGGTGTTGGTCAGCAGGAAATCCTGGATGCTCGAGCTCGTGCGGCCGTCGGCCCGCGGCGCGTAGATCGGCCGCCCGTCCGGCGCCGTGCCGACCTGCTGCAGCCGGATGTCCTGCCACAGGACCTCGTCCTTCACGCGCGAGTAGATGATGTCGGCGCCGACCTCGATGTCCCAGGGCAGCGTGTGGTCGATGCCGAGGTTCCAGCGGTACTGCGACGGCACCTCGAAGTTCGGGTCGACGGCGTTGACCGAACCGTCGCCGCGCAGCTGCGAGATGCCGTCCTGCACGATCTGCGGGATCTCGAAGCCGTCGACGCCGTCGAGCGCCGCCTCCAGCGGGTCACCGGCGCCGCGCGCGATGTCGTCGCGCACGACCGTCACGCCGTCGTTGGAGAAGCTGTTCGAGATCCAGACGTTCGGCGTGCCGCCGCCGAACAGGCCGAAGCCGCCGTAGACCGTGGTCTCCGGCGTCCACTGCCAGTTGAAGCCGATGCGCGGCATGATGAGGTCGCGCCCGTCGAGCGTCGCCTGGTTGTTGAAGCCGTAGCGGCCCGCGAAGTTCTCGTTGAGCAGCGGCTGGTCGCTGCCCGAGAACATGTCGATGCGCACGCCGGCCTGGATCTTGAGGTCCGGCGTCGCCTGCCACTCGTCCTGCACGTAGAAGCTGTCGACGTCGTAGCCGAAGGCCGCGGCGCCGTCGGCCGAGTCGTTGGTGAAGGCATTCTGGTACGAGAGGCTGGTCGCCTGCTGGGCGGCGAAGTTGTCAGTGCCGGTCGCCGTGACGACGCCGTTGGCGTCGAGCGTCGGCGCGAATACCCACAGTCCCTGGCTGCGCGGCACGAACACGTTGAAGATGTCGATCATCTCGCGCTCGTAGCCGACCATCAGCGTGTGGTCGCCGAGGAAGAAGCTGCCCTTCAGCTTGATCGAGTCCACGTCGTTGGTGAGCTCGTTGGCGTGACGGAACTCGTCCGAGCCGATGTAGACCGTGCCGCCGCTCGGCGTGCGGATCTGCATCTCGCCGAAGTCGGTGCCGAACAGCGAGACCTGCGCCGTGTCGACCTCCTTGCGCGCGACCTTGAACTCCGTGGAGAAGTACTCGTTCCAGTCGGAGAAGAGCTGCAGGGACGCCGTCTCCATCAGGATGGCGCGGTCATACCAGTTCGACGGCGAGCCCAGCCGCGAGAGCGACGGGTTGTTGTTGGTCGTGTTGACGACGAGCTCGTTGCCCTCGGTGCGCTGGTACGAGAGCGTCGCGCGCTGCGTGTCGGTGATGTTCCAGTCGAGCTTGGCGAGGATCTTCTCGTCCTCCTCCGGAGCCGAGGCCAGCGTCTGGCCGATGTCGTAGCCGTAGACGTCCAGCGCGATTCTCCGGATGTCGTCGTACTCCTCCTGGGTGACGTTCGGCACCTCGACCGGGAAGCCGGAACCGGTCGCGCCGATGTCCTGCGGCGCCGTGCGGTCGAGCTTCTCGTACGAGAGGAAGTAGAACAGCTTGTCCTTGATGATCGGGCCGCCGAGGGTGCCGCCGTAGATCTCCTCGTCGAACACGAGGTCCACGTCGACGTCCTTGGTCTTGTCGCCGACCATGCTGTCGTCGCCCTTGTAGAAAAAGGCGGAGCCGGTGAGCTCGTTGGTGCCGGACTTGGTGACCATGTTGATGGTCGAGCCGCGGAAGAACGAATACTCGACCGAGAACGGCGCCGACAGCACGGAGACGGCCTCGACGGCGTCCACCGACAGCGGGCTGCGCTGCGTCGGGTAGCCGTTGTTGTTCAGGCCGAAGTCGTCGCTCTGGCGCACGCCGTCGACGGTGATCGTGTTGTAGCGGTTGTTGACGCCGGCGACTTCCAGCGCATCGGAGTTGGTCGGGTCGACCCAGGCCTTGGGGTTGATGCGCACGACGTCCTTGATGTCGCGGCTGATGGACGGCAGCTCGCGGACGTCCTGGGCGCTGAAGCGGGCGCCGGCGCCGATCGCCACGTCGCGCTCCGAGGCGCCCGTGACCTCGACGCCGGCCAGCGTCGCGATCGGCTGCGCGACCAGCGTCACCGAGGTGCGCTGCGCGAGCTGCGTGTACAGGTCCTCGACGATCGCGTCCTGCATGCCCTCCGCCTGGGCCGTCACGCGGTAGGGCCCGCCGACGCGCAGGCCGGTCGCGGAGAACTGCCCGCTCGCGCCGGTCGTGGCCGAGCTGCTCGTGCCCGACGGCACGTGCACGATGCTGACGCGCGCGCCGGCGATCGGCTGGCCGTCTTCGCCGACGACGAAGCCGGAAAGCTGGCTCGTGGTTTCCTGCGCGACCGCGAACGGCGCCGCGAGCACGGCGGCCAATCCGCCCCCCACTGCGACGGCGGGTGCGGCAAGAATCGAGGATACGGCGGCGGCAAGACGGACCGAGCGGCGGCGATCGGACATGAAGGCGGCTCCCCTTGGTTTCATTTACGCGACATGTGCCGGCGTTGCGGCAACCGCAGCATAGGGCCGGAATGTTACAGCCAGATCGCGCGCCGTGGCGACCCGCAATCACGCTGTTGCGCGCGGTCCACACAGGGCAGCGGCCGGCGCCGCCGTCGTCGGCTTTCCTTCGCCGACAAGGGCTTGCCGTGCGTTTCTCGGCGGGTCGTCAGGATCCGGCGGTATTCAGGCCGCGCGCAGCAGCGCCGCTTTCTCGGCGATCATGATGGTCGGCGCATTGGTGTTGCCGCCGACGAGCGTCGGCATGACGGACGCGTCGGCCACGGACAGGCCGGCGATGCCGCGGACGCGCAGCGCCGGATCCACCACCGCCATGGCATCGGCCCCCATGCGGCAGGTGCCGACCGGATGGTAGATGGTGTCGGCACGGCGGCGGATCTGCGCAATCAACGCCGACTCGCCCGTGCCTTCCGTGAAGAGCTCCTCGCCGCAATGCGGCGCCATGGGCGCGCCGGCCATGATGGCGCGCGCCTGCTCGACGCCCGCCGCGAGCGTCGCGAGATCCTCCGGTTCCGCGAGGAAGTTCGGGTCGATGCGCGGGGCTTCGCGCGGATCGGCCGAGCGCAGCCCCACCCGGCCGCGGCTCCTGGGCCGCAGCACCGCCACGTGGCAGGAGACGCCGTAGCCGTAGTGCAGCCGGCGCGCGTGATCGTCCACCAGGCCGACGACGAAGTGCAGCTGCACGTCCGGCCTTGCGAGACCCGGGCGCGTGCGCAGGAAGGCGCCGGCTTCGGCAAAGTTGGTGGTGAGGAGCCCGGTCCCCCGGTCGCGCCACTCGAAGTAGCCTTTCAGCGCCCGCAGCGCGGTGCGCGGCGTGATGCCCATCAGGCGGGTATCCCCGGAGCGGTACGCGAGCGCGAGGTCGATGTGGTCGGCCAGGTTCGCGCCGACGCCCGGCAGCTCGTGCCGCAGCGGGATGCCGTGACGCGCGAGTTCCTCGCGCGGGCCCACCCCGGAGAGCAGCAGCAGTTGCGGCGAGCCGAAGGTGCCGGCCGACAGGATCACCTCGCGCGCCGCAGCGATGCGCGCGGTGCCGCCCCGCCCGGCGACCTCGATGCCGGCGGCGCGGCCGCCCTCGAACACGACGCGGGTCGCGTGGCGGCCGGTCAGCACGGTGAGATTCGGCCGCGACAGTGCCGGCCGCAGGAAAGCGACCGCCGCGCTGCAGCGACGCCCGCGGCGCTGGGTGACCTGGTACAGGCCCGCCCCGTCCTGGCTCGCGCCGTTGAAATCCGGGTTGCGCGCAAGGCCCGCGCGCGCCGCCGACTCGACGAAGGCATGGGAAGCCGCCGCGGGGCTGGCGAGGTCGGCAACCGACAGTTCCCCGCCGCTGCCGTGAAAGGCGTTCGCCCCGTGCTGCTGGTCTTCGGACTTCCGGAACAGCGGCAGCACATCCTCGTAGGCCCAGCCCGGGTTGCCGAGCGACGCCCAGTCGTCGTAGTCGGAGCGATGGCCGCGCATGTAGATCATCGCGTTGATCGAACTCGACCCGCCGAGCGTGCGGCCGCGCGGCTGGTAGCCGCGCCTGCCGCCGAGACCTGGCTGCGGCTCCGTCTCGAATGCCCAGTTCACGCCGCGCCGCGGGAGAGTGCCGAGGATCCCGGCGGGAATGTGGATGAGCGGCGAGCGATCCTCGGGGCCGGCCTCGACGAGGCAGACGCGGTGCGCGGGTTCGGCGCTCAGCCGGTTGGCGAGCACGCAACCTGCCGAGCCGGCGCCGACGATCACGGTGTCGAACTGCACGAAATACACTGTGCCGCCGGCGCGGCCGAATGCAACCCTGCGGCGGCCATTTCATCGGCAGAGGCGGCTTTAGGTTGAACAGTCTAG
>ERZ1066138.778-NODE-778-length-10426-cov-8.748047_pt1 | contig 10426 bp, 8 predicted proteins | sample MGYA00382785_ERZ1066138 | MGnify/ENA primary metagenome ERZ1066138 (study PRJEB33369, sample SAMEA5778368) | biofilm metagenome | biome: Industrial cooling water; feature: Water cooling tower basin; material: Biofilm | place: United Arab Emirates | collected...
CGCCCCGTCCGTGGCCCAGCCGCGGCCGCACGGCGTGGCGGCCGTCGTCCGGGCGGTGACGTCGGAGCGCGTGAGGGCCGCGGGCGTGCGCTTCGGCGGGCCGCCGCGCGTCTCCGGTGGCCGCCTGGTGATCGGCCTGCGCGACCGGCGGGGGCGCATCCTGGTGATCGTGCACGCGACGCCGGCCGCGGCCGCCGCGGCGCGCCGTGCGGCCGACGCCCGCGCCGACAACGTGCTCGTCCGCGGCGCCGCGCCGGCCTCCCGGAACGCGATCGCGGAGGCGATCCGAACGTCCGGCTCGTGACGGCCCCCCCGGATCGGCATACTCCCCGCCCATGAGCACCGGACCGACCCCCGGCGTGGCGGCCGAGGCGCTCGCCCGCGCGCTGCTCGCCGCCTCGCGCGACGGGGTGCTGGTGCTCGACGCGGAGGGGGCCGTCGTGGAGGCGAGCCGGGCCTTCTGCGAGATGACCGGGTACGCCCGCGACGAGGTCGTCGGGCGCGCGCCGCCGCACCCCTGGTGGGTGGGCGGGATGCTCGCCGCCGAGCGGCCGGGGGCGCGGCCGGGGGCGCGGGAGGCGCCCACCGTGATCGTCCGGCGCGACGGCACCACCCTCGCCGCCCGCGCCCGGCTGACCCCGGCCCCGGGGCTGGGCGGCGAGCCCGCGGGGACGGTCGTCACCGTCAGCCCGCTCTCGGCCGCGCCGGGGCTCCCCGAGGGCGACGGCCACTACCGGGAGATCGTGGCCGCGCTCCACGAGGGCGTGGTGGTGGTCGGCCCGGACGGGCGCATCCGCTCCTGCAACCCGAGCGCCGAGCGCATCCTGGGGCGGCGCGCCGAGGACATCGTCGGCCGGACGGCGGGCGATCACGAGTGGGGCGCGGTGGGACCCGACGGGAGCCCGCTGCCCTGGGAGCTGCACCCGGCGGCCGTGGCCCTCGCGACCGGCCGGCCGCAGCGCGCGCCCGCCATCGGGCTGCTGACCCCCGAGGGGGAGCGGCGCTGGATCGCGGTGACGGCCGAGCCGGTGCCCGGCGGCGGTGGCCGGCCGACCGCGGTCGTGGCGTCCTTCTCGGACGTCGGCGCCCACCGCGAGCGCGAGGCGCTGGTCAACCGGCTCGGCCGGATCCTGGAGGAGTCGCGCGACGAGGTCTACGTCTTCGACGCCTCGACGTTCCGGATGGTGCAGGTGAACCGGAGCGTTGTGTCCAACACCGGCCACGCCCTCCACGACCTGCTGGGGATGACCCCCCTCGACCTGCTGCCCGAGCTCGACCGCCAGGCGCTGGAGGCGATCGTCGAGCCGCTGATGGGCGGCGGGGTCGAGCGCGTGCAGTTCGAGACCGTGCACCGGCGCCGTGACGGGAGCCTGTACCCGGTGGAGGTCCGCCTCCAGCTCGTGGGCTCGGAGACCCCTCCGGTCATCGCGGCCGTGGTCCTCGACGTCACCGCGCGGCGCGCCGCCGAGGAGGAGCTGCGCGGGCGCGAGGCCGAGAACCGCCGGCTGGCCGACGAGCAGGGGGCGCTGCGGCGGGTGGCGACCGCCGTGGCCCGCGAGGACGACCCGCGCCAGGTCTTCGACCTCGTCTGCGAGGAGGCCGTGCGGCTGATCGGCGCCTCGTCGTCGGGCCTGGTCCGGTTCGAGGACGACGGCACCGCGACGCTGATCGGCTCCTGGGCCGCGGCCGGGGCGCGGCCCCCGTTCCCGGAGCGCGGCGCGCTGGCGGGCGACGACGCCGCCGCGCTGGTGCACCGCACGGGCGGCCCCGCCCGGGTGGACGACCCGGCGGGCGGGACGGTGGTGGCCGCGCCGGTGCGGGCCGGCGAGCGCCTGTGGGGGGCGGTGGGCGTGGCGGGTCCGGAGCCGCGCGCCATCCCCGACGCGGTCGAGCGGCTGGGGCGCTTCGCCGAGCTGGTCGGGATCGCGGTCAGCAACGCCGAGGCGCGGGCGCGGCTGGCCGCGCTGGCGGCGACGGACCACCTCACCGGCCTGGCGAACCACCGCACGTTCCAGGAGCGCCTCGCCCAGGAGGTCACCCGGGCGAGCCGGCACGGGCGCCGGTTCTCGCTGGTGCTGCTCGACATCGACCACTTCAAGCGCGTGAACGACGACCTCGGCCACCAGGTGGGCGACGCCGTCCTGCGCGAGGCCGCCCGGCGGCTGGCGTCCCTCGCGCGCGCCGGCGACCTGATGGCCCGCGTCGGCGGCGACGAGTTCGCCTGGCTCATGCCGGAGAGCGGGGGCATGGAGGCCTGGCGCGCGGCCGACCGGGCCCGCGAGGCCATCTCGTCCGAGCCCTTCTTCGACATCGGGTTCCTCACGATCTCGGCCGGCGTGTGCGACCTGGCGCAGGCGCCCGACCCCGGCGAGCTCTTCCGCCTGGCCGACGGCGCCCTCTACTGGGCGAAGCAGCACGGCCGCGACGTCGCGTTCCTCTACTCGCCCGAGGTCGTCGAGGTGCTCTCCGACGCCGAGCAGGCCGAGCGGCTCACGCGCCTGCAGGCCCTCCAGAGCATCCGGGTGCTGGCCCGCGCGGTGGACGCCAAGGACCGCTCCACCCGGCAGCACTCGGAGCGCGTGGCCGAGGTGGCGAAGGTGCTCGCCGAGGAGCTGGGCTGGTCGGCCGAGGACGCCGCCGCGCTGCGCGACGCCGGCCTCGTGCACGACGTGGGCAAGATCGCCGTGCCCGACGCGATCCTCTTCAAGCCGGACCGGCTGACGACCGACGAGTTCGCCCGGGTTCGCGCGCACGCGGCGCTCGGCGCCGAGATCGTCGCCGACGTGCTCTCGGCCTCGCAGGTCGCGTGGGTTCGGGGCCACCACGAGCGCTGGGACGGCAGCGGCTACCCCGACCGCCTGGCCGGCGACGCGATCCCGGTGGGCGCCCGCATCCTCACCCTCGCAGACGCCTGGGACGTCATGACCTCCGACCGCCCCTACGGCGTCCCGCTGTCGCGTGAGGACGCGCTGGCCGAGTGCCGCAGGTGCTCGGGGAGCCAGTTCTGGCCCGCCGTCGTCGACGCGCTGGAACGGGTGCTGGCCGCGGGCCTTCTCACGCCCGGTCCCTGACCGACGGCGCGGTGGCAGTAGGATCGCCCCCGGACGCACGTTCGACGAAGGGGGACGGCCATGGACCTGAGGGGCAACGCCGTGACCTGGCTGGGCCACGGCACCTGGCTCTGGGAGACGTCGGCGGGCGGGCGCCTGCTGGTGGACTGCTGGACGCGCAACAACCCCGCCTGCCCGGAGGAGTACCGCGAGCCGGGCGGGCTCGGGACGATCGACGGCATCCTCATCACCCACGGGCACTTCGACCACCTCACCGACGCCGTGGAGATCATCCGCGCCACCGGGGCGCCGGCGTTCGCGATCTTCGAGACCGCCATGTACCTCGGGGGCCGTGGCCTGGAGACCGTCACCGGGTTCAACAAGGGCGGCACGATCGAGGTGGCCGGCTGCCGGGCGACGATGGTGAACGCCGTCCACTCGGGCGGGATCACCGCCGAGGACGGGACGATCGTTGAGGGCGGCGACCCCGCGGGATACGTCGTCGAGTTCCCCGACGGCCTGGTCGTCTACCACGCCGGCGACACCGACGTCTTCGGTGACATGGCCCTGATCGCCGAGATCTACCGGCCCGACGTGGCCGTGCTGCCGATCGGCGACCTCTACACCATGTCCCCGCGCCAGGCCGCCCACGCGGTGCGCCTCCTGGGCGTCCGGCAGGTGCTGTGCGGCCACTGGGGCACGTTCCCGCCGCTCACCGGCCGCCCGGCCCAGCTCCGCGACCTGGTGGGGGAGGGCGTCGAGATCCCCGACCTGGAGCCCGGCCAGCGCTTCGGCTAGCCCCCGGCGCCCGGCGCCGGCCGCACCCTCCCGCCCCGGGGCGCACCGGGGGGGAGGGACCGCGGGGGCGGGGGAGAGGCGGCGCCTGAAAAGAGGGAGGCGGGGAGGGCCAGGGAGGTCTGGAAAACCGGGTCGGGACGCCGAAAATGACCCCCGAACCGGTTTCCGTGCCACCCTCCGGAGGTGCCGCCATCGCCCGCCTCGCCGCCGCCGCCCTCGCCGCCCTCGCGCTCGTCCTCGCCGCCTCCGCCACCGCGCTCGGCAGCGGCGTGACCGTGGCGCCCGGCGACACGCTCAGCGGCATCGCCGCCCGGCACGGGACCACCGTGGCGGCGCTCGCGCGGGCCAACGGCATCGCGAACCCCGACGTGATCCGTGCCGGGCAGCGCCTGCTGATCCCGGCCGGGGGCGCGGCGCCCGCGGCGGGCGGCGGACAGGCGACGCCGTCCGGCGCGGGCGGCGCCTACCGGGTCCGGCCGGGCGACACGCTCAGCTCCATCGCGGCGCGGGCCGGGACGACCCCCGCCGCGATCGCGGCCCTGAACGGCATCACGAACCCGAACCTCATCGTCGCCGGCCGGACCCTCCGCCTGCCGGGCATGGGGACCCCGCCACCGCCTCCGTCCGCCCCGGTGCGCCTCGTCGCCTCCTCCGGCGGCGACGTCGCCGGCCTCATCTCGGCGAGCGCCGCTCGCCACGGCGTCGACCCCGCGCTGGCCCGCGCGGTCGCCTGGCAGGAGAGCGGCTTCTCGCAGTCCGCGGTCTCGCGCGCGGGGGCGGTCGGCGTGATGCAGCTGCTGCCCGGCACGGCGCGCTGGTTCGGCCCCGCGGTGCTCGGGCGGCGGATCGATCCGCACGACCTGCGGGACAACATCGACGGCGGGGTCGCCTACCTCGCCTGGCTCCAGCGCCAGGCCGGCGACACGTCGGGCGCCCTGGCCGCCTACTACCAGGGGCTCTCGGCGCTGCGCCGCTACGGCCCGTACCCCGGGACGAGGGAGTACGTCTCCAACGTCATGGCGAACGTCGGCCGCGTGTAGCGCCCGCGCAGACGCGGTCGTCACGCTCCGTGCGCATCCCGTCGCGGGTCCGTGCGCCCGTCCGGCCGGGCGCGCCGATGCCATCGGCCTCACCGAGAGGAGGTCGGCGGTGAACGAGGCGCACTTCCGTGAGATCGAGAAGGTCCTGCTCTACGTGTCGGAGGCCCGGCGCAAGGCCGGGCGGGTGGCCGAGACGATCGAGCGCGACGGTGCCGAGCCGCACCTGGTGGCCGCCCTCCGTGACGCCGAGCGCGATCTGGCCGAGCTGCACCGCCGTCCGATGCACGGCACCTACTGGGCGGTGCCCAAGGAGCAGCTCGCGCTCGTCGTCGAGGAGCGGCGGTCCGACGCGCCGTTCGCGCCCCTCGGACCGGCATAGCGGCCGCGCGTCCGGGTCAGATGTGGAGCTCCTCCGGCAGGAGCTCGCCCCGGCGGAAGCGCGAGCCGGCCAGCGCGGCGGCCGCCGGGTGCGTGCGCGACGCGCCCGTGAGGATGGTCTCGGCCAGGGCCTGGGCGGCGGCGTAGGTCTGCATCACGCCCCGGCCGGAGAACGAGTGGATCTCGTACGCGCCGGGGAGGCCCTCGACCGGACCGACGAGGGCCGAGTTGTCGGGCGAGAGCTCGTACAGCCCGGCCCAGCCGCGCACGTGCTCCAGGCGGTCGAAGGCGCTGATCCGGGCGGCGAGGCGCGGCCACAGCTCGCGCTCGAAGAACGCCCGGCCCTCGTAGTCGAAGCGGTAGCCGGGCGGGTCGCCCGGGGGCGAGTAGCCGGCCAGGAAGAGCCCCTCCCCCTCGTGGTGGAGGTAGACGTCGGTGGTGTCGACGATCATCCCGTGCGGCGAGAGGTCGACGTCGCGGGTGGCGAGCACGCTGAGCTGGCGCGGCACCGCGCGGCACGGCACGGGTGCCCCGAGCAGCGCGGCCACGGGCGCGGCCCACGGCCCGGCGGCGTTGACGATCCGCTCGACGGCCACCTCCTCGTCCGCGCCGCCCGGCGGCGCGTCGTCCGGTGCCTCCAGGGCCCCGGCGGCGGCGGCCGCGCCGGACAGCCGGCGCAGCGCCGCCGCGACGACGCGCCCGCCCTCGCGCCGCACGCCGGCCAGGAGCGTGCGGTCGGCGAAGCGGACGCCCGCGGCTCGGGCGCGGGCCCGGTAGTGCTCGCGCACCGCGTGCGGGTCGACCAGCCCGTCATGCGGCGAGAAGGTGGCGCCCGCGATCCCCTCCAGGCGGTCGATGAAGGGCCAGCGGCGCCCCACGTCCCCCGGGGCGAGCAGCTCCACCTCGCGCCCGAAGCCGTTCTGCATGTCGACGTGCGCCACCGCGTGCGGCCAGCGCTCCGGCCCGTGGAGCCAGAGGTAGCCGCGCTCGCGGAAGCCCAGCTCGTCGCGGTGCCGGGCGAGATGGGCGATCGTGGCCGCGCACAGCTCGACGTTCACGGGCTGCCACCAGGTCGCCCGCACCCCGCCGGCGTTCCGCTCCGACGACGAGCGCTCGCCGGCCAGGTCGGGGTCGACCACCAGCACGTCGTCATCGCCCATCTCGGCCAGGTGCATGGCGAGGGCGCTGCCCGCCAGGCCGCCCCCGGCGATCAGCGTCCGGACCGCCCGGGCCACCTACGCGGGCCGGGAGAACAGCGGCCGGCGCCCGCTCGAGAAGGGCGAGGAGCCCAGCTCCCGGTAGATCGCGCGGCCCTGCGCGCGCTCGCGGGCCCGCACGCGCCGCAGGTTCAGCAGGTCGACCGCCCCCACGGCGGCGACCACGCCCCCGAGCACGGCCGCGAGCGCCCCGGTGAACACGATGCCGAACGCCACCACGAGGAGCGGCGCGCTGATGGCCACCAGGGTGCGGCGGGCGGTCTCCGAGGGGGGCTCCACGCGCACGCCGTCGTCGGCCGCGGGCGCCTCGGCCGACCGCAGCCAGCGCGAGCTCGCCAGGCTCACGGCGCCCACCACCAGGAAGGCGATGGCGAAGGGGACGAGCGCCCGCCCCGCGTCCACGCCGCGCAGCAGCGCGCCGACGAGGCCGGCCGCGCCGACGGCGAGCTGGCCGGCCCCGCTCAGGCGCAGCTCCGTGGCGAGGCGCGCGATGGGTCGCACGGCCTGGGATACTCGCACAGTGCCGCGGCAGCTCGCGATCCCGGTGGACGCCCAGCTCGTGGGGGCCGACGGGGAGGGGCTGGCGGCGTTCGCGGCCGCCGCCGAGCACGCGGGCATCGCGCGCCTCTGGGCGCCGGAGCTCCACCGCTCGGCCACCGTGCCCCTCGCCGTCGCGGCGCTCGCGACCGAGCGCGTCGAGCTGGCCACGGGCATCGCGCTGGCCTTCACGCGCAGCCCGATGACCCTGGCGCTGGAGGCGCTCGACATCGACCAGCTCTCGGGCGGCCGGTTCGTCCTGGGGCTGGGGGCCGGCGTGCGGCGCCTGAACGTCGACTGGCACGCCGCCCCCTACGACCCGCCGCTGCGGCGCATGCGCGAGCTGGTGGCGGCCGTGCGCGAGCTGGTGGCCGCCCTCGCCTCCGGCCGCGGCGCGCGCTCGCCCGGGCGCCTCTACGACATCCGCGTCACGGGGCTGCGCCGGGGGCTGGCGGCGCCGCGCGAGCGCGTGCCGGTGTGGCTGGCCGCGGTGCTGCCCGGCATGACGCGCCTGGCCGGCGAGATCGCCGACGGCTTCCTCGACCACCCGGTCACCACGCCCGCCTGGCTGGCGGAGCGGCTGCTTCCGGCGCTCGACGAGGGCGCGGGCCGCGCGGGCCGCGCGCGGCCGGAGGTGGCCGGCGCGCTCATCTGCGCGGTCTCGGACGAGGACCCGGCCGCCGCGCGCGAGGCCGCGGCCGCCACGGTCGGCTTCTACGCGACCGTGCGGACCTACGAGGGGATGTTCGCCGAGCACGGGTTCGGCGACCGCCTCGCCGGCATCCGCCGCGCGTTCATGACGGGCGACCCGGCCCGCCTGGCCGAGGCGGTGGGCGAGGACATGACCGAGGCCTTCGCGGCCGCCGGCGCCGCCGACGCCGTGCGCGCGCGCACGGCGGCCTACGAGGGGCTGGCCGACCGCCTCTGGGCGGCGCCGCCGCACCACCTCCAGCCACCCGAGGCGACCGCCCGCTGGCAGGCGGGGATCCTGGCGGCCCTTGGGGGCTGACCTCGAGCGCTACCGGGAGCGCCGCGACTTCGGCGCCACGCCGGAGCCCGCACCCGCGCGGGCGGAGGACCGCGAGGGCCCGGCGCGATTCGTGGTGCAGCGCCACGACGCCCGCCGCCTGCACTTCGACCTCCGCCTCGAGGCCGACGGCGCCCTGGCGTCCTGGGCCGTGCCGAAGGGCGTGCCCCTGCGCGAGGGCCCGCGCCGGCTGGCCGTGCGCACCGAGGACCACCCGCTCGAGTACCTGACCTTCGAGGCCGTCATCCCCGAGGGCCAGTACGGGGCGGGCCGGATGACCGTGTGGGACGCGGGCACCTACGAGCTCCAGGAGCGCACGCGGGACGAGTGGAAGGTGGTCCTGGACGGCCGCGTGCTGCGCGGCCACTACCACCTCGTGCGCACCGGGGGCGACGCCGGCAAGGAGGAGTGGCTGATCTTCCGCTCGGCCAAGGGCCCGCCCGGCCCCGCGGACCCGGGGCCGTCCTTCCGCGCCATGCGCCCGATGCTCGCCGGCTCCGCCGAGGAGCCGTTCGACGATCCCGGATGGGCCTTCGAGCTGAAGTGGGACGGCTACCGGGCGCTCGCGCTGGTGACCGGGGACGGCACCGAGCTGCGCAGCCGCTCGGGCCGGGACATCTCCGGCGCGTACCCCGAGCTGGCCGACCTGCGCCGCGCGGTGCTCTGCCAGGAGGCGATCCTGGACGGCGAGCTGGTGGTGCTCGACGCGGAGGGCCGGCCGAGCTTCGCCGACCTTCAGAACGGCCGCGGGCCCTTCACCTACATGGCCTTCGACCTGCTCCACGCCGACGGCGAGTGGCTGCTCGACCGGCCCTGGGACGAGCGGCGGGCGCGGCTCGCCGCCGCCCTCAGCCCGGAGGGGCCCCCGCGCGTGCTGCTGTCCGACCACGTCGAGGGCACGGGCCGGGCCCTCTTCGAGGCCGCCGCCGCGCGCGGGCTGGAGGGCATCCTCGCCAAGCGGCGCGACGGCCCGTACCGGCCGGGGCGCCGCAGCGGCGACTGGCTCAAGGTCAAGAGCCGGCCCGAGATCACGGCCTGGATCGGGGGCTTCACCGAGGGCGCCGGCTCGCGGCGGGGCCGGATCGGCGCGCTCCTGGTGGGCGAGCGCGACGCGGAGGGCCGGCTGCGCTACCTCTCGCACGTCGGCTCGGGCTTCACCGACCGCGACGCGCGCGACCTCTGGGACCGGCTGCGCGAGGACGAGGTGGGCGAGTCGCCCTTCGCCCACCCCGTGCCGCCCGGCGCGTCGCCGCCGCGCTGGGTGCGGCCGCGGCTGCGCTGCGCGGTGAGCTTCGCCGAGCGCACCGCCGAGGGGCGCCTGCGCGCGCCGGTGTTCGGCGGCCTGGCGGACGACGACGACCCGGGGCCCGACCCTCCACCCGGCCCCTTCGGCGGGGCGGTCGGCGACCGGACCGTCGAGGACGGCGGGCGCCGGATCACGCTGACCAACCTCGACAAGCCCTACTGGCCCGACGAGGGCATCACCAAGGGGCACCTGCTCGACCACTACCTGCGGGTCGCGCCCGCGCTGGTGCCGCACGTCGCGGGCCGGCCGATGATCCTGAAGCGCTGGCCCGACGGGATCGCCGGGGAGTTCTTCTTCCAGCACAACGCCCCCGAGAACGCGCCCGAGTGGCTGCGCCGCGTCGACCTGTCGCGCGGCGGGCGGCCGGGGGAGGAGACCAGCCGGTACGCGGTCGTCGACGACCCGCTCGGGCTGCTGTGGCTGGTCAACCTCGGCTGCATCGACCTCAACCCGTGGCAGTCGACCGCGGACGCCCCGGACCAGCCCACCCACGTCCTGTTCGATATCGACCCGGCGGAGGGCCTGCCCTTCGCCCGCGTCGTGGAGGTGGCGCTGCTGGTGCGCGACGCCCTCGACGCCGCCGGCCTGCGCGGCCACCCGAAGACCTCGGGCGCGAGCGGGATGCACGTGCTGGTGCCGATCCTACCGGGCCCGGGGTACGACGCCGTGCGCCTCTTCGCCCGGGTCGTGGCCGAGGGGCTGGTGCGCTCCCGGCCCGACCTGGTCACGACCCGCAGGCGGGTGGCCGAGCGCGGGCCGCGGGTCTACCTCGACGCCGAGCAGAACGGCCGCGGCCGCAGCATCTCGAGCGTCTACTCGGTCAGGCCGCGCTCGGGGGCGCCGGTGGCGACGCCGCTGCGCTGGGACGAGGTGCGCCCGGGGCTCGACCCGGCGGCGTTCACGATGGGCGCCGTCGCGCGCCGCCTGGAGCGCGAGGGCGACCTCTTCGAGGGGGCGCTGCGAGACCGCCAGGACCTGCCCGCGGCGGTCGCCCGGCTCGGAGGGCCGGCGGGGGCGTGAGGCGGGCCCGGGCGGCGCTCGCCGCCGTGCTCGCCGGCGCGGCGCTCGCGGGC
>ERZ1066138.779-NODE-779-length-10412-cov-9.483538_pt1 | contig 10412 bp, 5 predicted proteins | sample MGYA00382785_ERZ1066138 | MGnify/ENA primary metagenome ERZ1066138 (study PRJEB33369, sample SAMEA5778368) | biofilm metagenome | biome: Industrial cooling water; feature: Water cooling tower basin; material: Biofilm | place: United Arab Emirates | collected...
CAGTCGTGATCTTCGACGCCGCGCCGCTGGGGACCGTGGCCGACGCGCTGCCCATCGCCACGACGGTCGACGACGTCATCGTGGTCGTCCGCAAGGGCCAGACCGAGCTCTCCGCCCTCGGGCGGCTGGCGAATACGCTCCTGCGCCACCGGGTGGTGCCGCGGGGCTTCGTGCTGATCGGCTGGCCGCGGCGCGCCCGCTCGCGGCGCGCGGGACCGCCGGAGCGCCCGCGCGCGGAGGGCCGCCGCGGCGGCTCCGGGACCGACGCGCGCATCCCGAGCCGCGAGCAGCTGCCCCGGCCATGACCCCGCCCCCACGGCCGCCGGGCGGAGGCCGGCCGGCCGGTGGCTGACGCTCGGACGGCGCCGGCGGCCCGCGGACGGCGGCTGCTGAGGCCGGGCGCCGGCTCCAGCATCGCCGGCCAGACGGCCGTCATCCTGGCCTCGCGCGTCATCGGCGCGCTCTCGACGGCGGTCCTCACCATCGCCCTGGCCCGCTTCCTGGGGCTGCAGGGGTACGGCACCTACGCCTTCGCCATCACGATCGCCGCCACGGCCGCGCTGGTGGCCTCGATGGGGATCGACTCGGCGACCTCGCGCTTCGTCGCGGACGGCTACAACCGCCGCCGCGGGGTCGCGATGGTGCTCTGGCGCGGGCTGCGCGTGCGCACCGTCGTGGCGGCCGTGGTGTTCGGCGGCCTGATCGCCGTGGCCGACCAGTTCGCCGCGCTGGTGGGCCAGCCGGACATGGGCAACGAGATCCGGGCGGCCTCGCTGGCGCTCTTCTTCAGCGCCGGGTTCCAGTGGGTGACCGGCGTCTACGAGGGCGTCCGCCGCGGCGGACGCCTGGCCCTGATGTCGGTGGTGAAGGCGGCGGTGGAGTTCGTGGTCGTGCTCGCGGTCCTCGCCGCCGGGTTCGGCGTCGTCGCGGCGCTCCTCGGCAACGCGATCGGCTACGCGGCGGCCGTGGGCATCGGCCTCTTCCTCATGCGCCCGTACATGCGCCGCCGGCCCCGGCGGCAGGAGGAGGCCGGGGAGAGGGCGGAGGAGGACGTGTCGACGGGCGCGATCCTGCGCTACGGCAACCACATCTGGCTCGCCGGCATCGCGTGGATCCTGTTCGACCGCGTCGACCAGTTCCTGCTCGGCATCTTCATCGGGACCGACGCCGTGGGCCTCTACGACGCGCCCTGGAAGATCGCCGCCATCCTCGGCCTGCTCAGCCTGAGCCTGGCGTCGGCGGTCACCCCCCGGGTCGCGTCCGCCGACCCGGCGGAGGCGGGTGCGCTGGTGACCAAGGCGCTGCGCGTGGCGATCGTCGCCTACCTGGTCCTCGCCGCGATCACCGCGGTCGCCGCGAACGACATGTTCGTCACCCTGCTCGGCGCCGACTTCGCCCGCAGCGCCGACGTGCTGATCGTGCTGCTGCCCTACCTGGTGCTGATCGGCCTCGCCCCGATCCTGTCGCGCGCCCTCGACTACCTCGGCGTCGCGGCGGTGCGCAAGTGGATCGCGCTCGCCACCTTCCTCGTGAACCTCGCGCTCGACCTGATCCTCATCCCGACGGTGGGGCTGCTGGGGGCGGCGATCGCGACCGACATCTCCGTGCTCACGTTCGTGGTGGGCCACTACGTCCTCTGCGCCCGGCGCCTTCCGCTGGACAACCGCGCGCTCGCCGCGAGCGGGATCCGCTCGCTCGTCGCGGCGGGCGTCGGCGCGATCGTCTGCGCCCTCGTGCTGCTGGCCCCCGGACCGACGCTGCTCCTGCTCGTCGCGGCGTTCCCGCTGGCGTGCCTCGCGGCCCTGGTCGCGCTCGTCTTCCTCCGCGAGATCGCCCCCGAGGAGCTGCCGGCGCCCGGTTGGGCGCGCGGACTGGCCGAGGGCCTGGTGGCGCGGGCGCCCGACTGGCGGGCCCGCGAGGGCGCCGCCCGGCCGGTGGCGATGCTGCCGATCGCCATGGCGCTCGCCGCCATCCTGGTGGGCGGCCTGGTGGGCCGGGCGCCGCTGCAGGTGCTGGGCGCGGCGATGGGCCTCGCCCTGGTGGCCCTGCTGCTCTCGGACGTCACCGTCGGCGTCCTCGCGTTCGTCCTCATCCAGCCGCTCGCGGCGTCGACGGTCGTGGGCGCGGGCGAGGGCTTCGTGACGAAGGCGCTCGGCGGGATCCTCTTCGTGACCTGGCTGATGTCGCTGCGGTACCCGGCCGCCCGGAGGCGCTACCGCAGCCTGCTCGCCGAGCAGCCGGTGCTGGTGGCGGCCGTCGTGGCGTTCATGGGCTGGGCGGTCACCTCGCTGCTGTGGTCGCTGGACGACGCCCTCGCGCTCGACGCCCTGCTCCGCTGGGGGCTCAGCTTCCTGCTGATGGCGATCGTGTTCACCGCGGCGCGCGACCGGCGCAGCGCGGTGCTCATCTGCGGCGCGTTCGCCGTCAGCGCCGCGCTCTCCACGATCGTCGGCGCTGCGACCGGGCAGCAGGTGGAGGGACGCCTGACGGGCACGCTGGCCGACCCGAACGAGTTCGCGGCGTTCCTGGTGCCCGCCCTCCTCATCGCGGGCGCCCTGGCGGCGACCGCCGCGAACGTCGTGCGCCGCATGGCGTTCGTCGGCGTCGCAATGGTCTGCGGCGTCGGGATCCTCCTCACCGGCTCCCGCGGCGGCATCATCGCCGCGCTCGCCGCGCTCGCCGCCTGGCTCGTCTTCGGCGGGCGCTGGCGGTTCAAGGTGCTCGCCGCCGCCGCCGTGATCGGCGTCGTCGCGATCGCGTACCTCAACGCGTACGCCGATCCGGCCACGCGGGATCGCGTGATGCAGGTGACCGCGCAGGATGAGCTCGCCTCGGACGGCGGCACCGGGCGCACGGACATCTGGCGGGTCGGCCTGCGCGCGTTCGACGACAACCCGGTCCGCGGCGCCGGGGTCGGCAACTACACGGAGGCGACCCCCCGCTACCTCGACCAGCCGGGGCTCGTGCGGCGCAGCGACTTCTTCTTCGAGACGCCCAAGGTCGCCCACAACATGTACCTTCAGGTGCTTGTCGAGGTTGGCATCGTCGGGATGGCCCTCCTCGGGATCGCCCTGCTGCTGGTCATCGCGTCCACGGTGCGCGCCGCCCGGGCCTTCCGGCGACGCGGCGACGACCAGATGGAGCTGCTCAGCCGCTCGCTGTTCGCCGGCCTCGTGGGCACGCTCGCAGCCGACTTCTTCCTCTCCGGCCAGTACCAGCGCGCGCTGTGGATCCTGGCCGGTCTCGCGCTCGCCCTCTGGAGCCTGGCCCGCACGCCGGAGCCGGAGCCGGAGCCGGAGCCGCTCTCCTACGACGAGCCGGAGCCCTTCCGCGAACGAAGGGCTCCCGTCCCCGCCGGCGTCGACTGACCGCCGAACGGGAAGGACGGGATGCATGTCGATCACCGATCGCGCACGACGCCAGGGGGTGCGGGTGGCCCGGGGCCTGGCCCACCGGGGGCGGGCCGGCGGCGAGGAGGTCGCCGAGGCCGGGCGCCTGGTGCGCCGGGACGCCGGGCTGTACGGGGTGCCGGCGCCGCGGATCGCCCGCCGGGCCGCCTGGCTGCGGCGCGCGCACGGGTTCAGCCTGGGCGAGGCCCATCGCCTGGGCCTGCTCGACCCGGCCGCGCCGCCTGAGGCGCCCGGGCGCTACGTCAGCAAGCGACGCCTGCTGGCGGTGCAGGCCCGGCTCAACCCGGAGGAGCTGTCGCACCTCACCGAGGAGAAGACGGCCTTCTACCGGCTCGCCGAGGGCGCCGGCCTGCCGGTGCCGGCCACCCACGCGGTGCTCTGCCACTCCGGCGGCGGCGCCAGCGGCGCCGGGCGCCCGCTGCAGGGCCGGCGGGCCTGGATCGACTGGCTGGAGCGCGAGTCCCCCGAGGAGTTCGTGGTCAAGCCCGCCAAGGGCTACCACGGGCTCAACGTGCGCCTGGTGGAGCGGCGCGGGCGGCGGCTGCGCCTGCGCGGGGGCGAGGAGCTGTCGGCGGCCGAGCTGTGCGACCGGCTGCTGGCCGACCGCCGCTTCCACGTCAACCTGGTCCAGGAGCGCCTGCGCAACCACCCCGAGATGCCGGGCGATCCGCAGGTGGTGAGCACCATCCGCGTGATGACGCTGGTCGGCGGGGACGGCGGCGTCGAGGTGCTGGGCTGCGCGATGCGGATCGCGCTGGGGCGCACCGACGTCGACAACATCCGCTCCGGCGCCACCGGCAACCTGCTGGCCGACGTCGACGCGGCGGCCGGGACCGTGGGGGGGGTCTGCGGGATCGACGGGTGGGGCCGCTTCGCCCCCGCAGCGCGGGATCACGCGCCGGCGCCGGGCACGCGGCTGCCGTCCTGGGACGAGGCGATCGCGCTGGCGCGGCGGGCGTCGGTCGCGTTCCTGCCGATGCGTGCGCCGGCATGGGACATCGCCGTCACGCTCTCGGGTCCCGTGGTGATCGAGGCCAACAAGTGGTGGGATCCCACCTGCCCGCTCGGCGACGGCCCGGGGATGCTTGCCGCGATGGAGGCCGCCGCGGGCTGATCCTCCGCCGGGAGGCGGGCGCCGCCGAAGCAAGCCGCATGTCGATCACCGATCGCGCACGACGCCAGGGGGTGCGGGTGGCCCGGGGCCTGGCCCACCGGGGGCGGGCCGGCGGCGAGGAGGTCGCCGAGGCCGGGCGCCTGGTGCGCCGGGAGCCGGGACGCCGCCACGCGGCGCTCTGCCACTCCGGCGGCGGCGCCAGCGGCGCCGGGCGCCCGCTGCAGGGAGCGCGAGTCCCCCGAGGAGTTCGTGGTCAAGCCCGCCAAGGGCTACCACGGGCTCAACGTGCGCCTGGTGGAGCGGCGCGGGCGGCGGCTGCGCCTGCGCGGGGGCGAGGAGCTGTCGGCGGCCGAGCTGTGCGACCGGCTGCTGGCCGACCGCCGCTTCCACGTCAACCTGGTCCAGGAGCGCCTGCGCAACCACCCCGAGATGCCGGGCGATCCTGAGCTCCTCTGCTCGCTGCGGGTGATCACGCTCGTCGACGCCCGGGGCCGGGCCGGGGTGCTCGCCTGCCTGCTGCGCGTCGCGACCGGCGGCGCTCGACCGCGCCGGTCGCGGGATCGACCTCGGCTTGCCGGTGGTCATCGAGACCAACAACTGGGCGGACCCGCCCTGCCCGCTCGGCGGCGCACCGCGGATGGCGGAGCGGATGCTCGCCGCCGGGGTCGCGCCGCCCGCGTCCGGGCTCAGCGCCGGGCGGCCCGCGACTTCGGCTGCTTGAGCTTCGTGGCCACGTCGAAGTAGCTGATCCCGAGCGGCTTCTTCGTGTAGCCGCGAAGGCCGCGGTACGGCCACACGCGCCAGGCGTAGCGCTTGCCCTTCTTGAGGGTGCGAGGCGGGACCCGCCACTGGGTGTTGCGGGAGAAGGCGCTCTTCACCTTGACCACGCGGCGCCCGCGGATCTCGAAGACCTGGACGTTGTAGAGCATCGTGAAGCGGGGGCCGCGCCGCCACTGGAGCACCGGCCGCAGGGTGGGAATGCGCACGCCCGCCCTCGGCTTGAGGCGCCGTGGGTACAGGATGACCGGCCGCGGCCTGCCGCTCTTTGGCGGCGTGAGCTTCACGCCGCTCGAGCTGCTGCCGCCGGCGACCGTCACCGTCACGCGCTCCGGCCCGCTCCACGGGCCGAGGTTCCCCGCGGCGTCGCGCTGGCGCACCTGGAAGAGGTAGGTCCCCGGACCCACGGGCCCGGCGCCGACCGACGTGGCGTTCACCGCGATCGGGCCGCGCTCGACCGTGCCGCCCTCCGTGACCATCCGCCAGAGGTAGGTGCCGCCCGGCTCGCCCTGCCAGGCGAACGGGGGGCTGACGAGCGCCGTCGAGGCCGGCGGCCGCGACGTGATCGTGGGGGCCGGCGGCGCGACGGTGTCGACCGTGAAGCGGTGGGTGGCCTCCGCGCCGGGCTGCCCCCCCGGCCGCACCTGCTTGACGCCGAAGACGTAGGCGCCGTCCGGCAGTGCCGGCGTCACCTTCACCTGCTTCTCCTCGGTCGCGCCCTGGCGCACGGGGGCGGAGTCGCCGGCCGGGGTCACCGACCACTCGAAGCGCGGCCCGGCCCCGGTCCACGTGAAGGTCGGCGTGGTGTCGGTCGTCGCCGGGCCCGGCCCCTCGAGCCCGCCGGGCGCGGGAGGCGCGCTCGGGTCGACCGTCAGCGTGTACGTGGGCGAGTCGGCGGCGTTCTGCGCGGTGCTCCCGGTCGTGTACGCGTTGTCGAACGTCCGGACGAACCAGCTCAGCGTGCCCGCCGGCACCGAGGCGGTGACCTGGTTGCTGCGCGCGGGCGCGGACGCGATCCTGCCCCCGCCGACCCGCCAGACCTCGTAGTACTGGATCCCCGAGAGCGGGTCCGCGCCCGGCGTCCACGTGAAGGTCACCGAGGTGGTGCCCGCGACCTCGCCGTCCCGCGGGGTGTTGGGAAGGCCCGGAGACGGGGGGGTCAGGTCGACCCGGACGGGACCGAGGCTGATCGAGCGCTCCTCACCGGACGCGACCTGCCCGGTGCCGATGACGTCCGGGTAGACCCCCTCGTTCAGGGTCGTCGACGGCGTGCAGAACACGGTGAACTCGCATGTGAAGAACACCCCGACGGGCTCGTCGTTCCATCCGCGCGGATTCGGACCGGGGCTGCGTGAGCCCGTGATCGTTGCGGTGTCCACGTCGATGGTGACGAAGCCGCTCTCGTCGACGCGCGTGCCATCCGGGGCGACCTCGACGGCGCGGACGCCGAACGTGCCCGAGCCCGCCACCGGCCCCCACGGCGAGGAGACGGGGTCCGCGGCGCCGTTGAACCCACCCTCGTAGACGACGGAGTTCGCGGGGTCGTCCGCCGTCGCCGGTCCCCAGGTATACGTGCGCGTCGAGCTGAAGCTCGGGTTCGCCGGATCCGAGCTGAGCGGCCCGGGCGCCGTCACGGCGAGCGCCTGTGGCGCGAGGGCGAGCCCGCCGCCGAGCACGGCGGCGACGGCCACCGCCCGGGCCGGGGACAGGCTCCAAAGGGTCTGGCGGCGCGCCATCGCAGGCGCAGTGTAGTGCCGCATAACCTGTGGAAACCTCACAATCGCCCATCCCTCCGGCTAGTCCTGACCTGGGCGAACGTCCAAACGTCCGCGCGGGGTCGCGACCGGCTCCGAGACGCCGCGGGGCCGGCCCCCGAAGGAGCCGGCCCCGCCGGTGAACCACCCGCTGGCGGTACCCGCCCTAGCCGGTGACCGCCGGCTGGATCCGCCGCACCAGCGGCCGGAACCGTGTCACGGCGCGGGCGCTCGCCGGCCGGACGTTGGCGCCCCGGACGACGGCGACGTTCGTGCGCTGGCCGCGCACCGACGAGTTCGCCCGCATCCAGATCACCACCACCCGCCTCGAGCCCGCCCGCATGTTGCCGAGGCTCACGACCACCTGGCCGCTCACCACGCGCGCCGAGCGGGAGGCCCGGACGAACGACATGCCCGCCGGGATCCGGTCGCGCAGCACCACCCGGTTGGCCGTCCGCGCCGTCCGGTTGCGGACGACGATCGTGTACCGCACCAGGCCGAGCGGCCGGGCGGTCCCGGGGGCGGCCTTGGAGATGCGCAGCGCCACCGGCGCCGGACGGCCCACCGGCGTCACGCCGGGCGTCGTCGGCGGGGTGACCTGCTGGCCCGCGGCGAAGGTCGCCGTGGTGGCCGCCGTCAACTGGGACGGCTGCCCGTACTGCGTGGCCTGGGTCCGATCCTGCGGGTTGATCCGGAACAGGGTCCCGTCGCCCGCGGTCGTCGCGGTCACGGTGACCGAGCCGGGGCCGGTCGCCGTGAGGAGCGCCGTGGCGGTGCCGCCGGCGCCGATCGTCACCGAGCCCGCGGAGAGCGTGCCGGTGCCGCCGGTGACCGCGAGCTGCACCACGGCGCCGGGCTTGCCGGTGACCGTGATCGTCGAGGTCAGCCCGCCCGCGGCGGGGGTGGACGCGGAGACGGCGAGCGTCCGGGGCGTCGCGGTCTCGGCCCGAGCCCGCCCGATCAGGTCAAGGACGGCGGCGTTGATCGTCGGGTCGTCGGTCGGAGCGGTCGGGTGAAGCTGCCCCAGCAGAACCCAGGTCGCGATCTGACCGACGGACCCCTGGGTGCTCTTCTCCGGAGTCTCCGGGCCGGTCGGCGTCGCGTTGAGGAGGATCCACAGCATGGCCCGGGTGTCAGCGTCCGCGAGCGACTGCTCCACGACATCCACAGGAATCGGGGCCGTGGTCGCCAGCCCGCGGGAGATGTCGACGCAGTAGGCGACCACGGGCCGGCCGTCGAGGCTGAGGTTGATCGTCCCCGAGGCGCCGATCCGGCCGTACGGAGCCGTCTCCTCGTCGGGGACCCCGTCCGGGCGATCCGGGCTGCCCCCGGGACCCGACGGGTTGAAGTAGCGCAGGTCGCTGCGCTCGAGGTCCGGCGTGGCCGGCTGGTCGCCGATCCACTCCTGGGTCATGGGCACCGCCTGGGCGGTGGCCGCCTGCCACGCGAAGAGCGCGGCGAGCATCAGGGTGAGGGCGAGAATCACGCGGGAGATGCGGGGCATCCCGCCCGTTGTCCCACGAGTCATGGGAGGTCCTCCGGAGGTTCGAAGCTGGCGGCCGGGCGCGCTTTCCCGGCCGGTCGGGAGTTCCGCGCTATGCAACGCGACCGGTGGGCGAGGGAGCCGACCCATTCGGGGGATCCGGCTCCTCCGCCCACCGCGCGATATTCGCTATTTGCGGAGATCCGGGGACAGGTCCGCCGCGCTCAGCGAGGCGTCCTTGAAGTCGCCGGTCCGCAGCCCGGCCTGCAGCCGTGCCGTGAGGGCGTTGAGGCGCCGGATGGCGGCCTGCCCGATGCGCTGGCTGATCAGGAGCTGCGCGGCGTCGACCTTCACCTTGCCGGGGTCGCCGCCCGAGCCCCTGGCGACCACGGTCTTCGTGGCCGCCTGCGGCTGCCCGCCGGGCTGAGCCGACAGGATCGCGAGGCCCGCGTTGAGCTTGCCCTGGCTGACCGAGCCGTCGCGGACGTCGCCGCCCGTGAGGCCGCCGTCGAGCCGGTTCTGCAGCCCGTTCGCCCGCCGCACGGCCGCCTGGGCCACGCGCTGGTTGATGAGGAACTGCGCGGCCGTGAGCTCGAACTTCACGTTCCGCTTCGCCTGGCCCTTGGCCGGGGTCACCGGACGCGGGCTCGGCGGGGTCAGCGACTGCGCCTGCGCCAGGGTCCCGGTGGTGATCCCGGGGCCCAGCTTGGCGGCCGAGACCGCGCCGCCACAGATGTCGCCCTCGACCACGCCGGCGTCGAGCCACGCCTGGATCGCGTTGGCCCGTCGCACCGCGGCCTGGAAGATCCGCTGGTTGATCTGGAGCTGGCGGACGCTCACCTCGACCTTGCCGGGGTTGCCCCCGCTCGGCTTCGAGGCGGTCGCCTTGACCGGGAGGCAGACGTTGGCCGCGCTGATCGTCCCGCCCGCCGGCGGAGTGCCGGGGCCGGGCGGCGTCGGGTCACCGCCCCCGCCCCCGGGCGGAGGCGCCGGGTCGGTCGACTGGATCGTGACGGTGAAGCCGTTGAGTGAGCCCGGCTCGACGCCGTCGCGCCGCCGGATGACTTCGATCTCCCAGGTCCCGTTGGGGTCCATCCCCATGAAGGCGGCAAGCGCCCCCTCCGGGATGAAGTCGTCGTCACCGTCGAAGCTCCGCGTGACGAGCGTGGGGGCGGAGTCATCGAAGTCCCGCCCGGCGAGGCGAGGTGTGAACAGCGAGTTCTGCGAGGTGATGAATACCGCGCGCTCGCCGTGCCGGATCAGCACGTCGAAGTCGTCCGGGACATCGGTGGCGATGTCCGTCCTGACGTTGACGTCCCAGAGGTAGTTCTTCGCGCCGGAGACCTGGAGGGACTTCCTCTCGCTCGCCCCCACGCTCGTCGGCAGCGGGACCGACGGGCCGGCACTCGACACCGCCGTCGGCTGCAGGGGCGCGGGATTCGCGTTCTGGAGCGCCAGATCGAGCCGCCAGTTCTGGAGGGTTCCTCCGTCAGGGCTCGGCGTCGTGGCGTCATCGATGGTGTCCGTGATGCGCAGCGTCCACGTGCCGGCCGCCGGCACACCGACGAAGGCGCCGAGCGCCCCCTCGGGGATCAGGTGGTTCCCGCCGGTTCCGGCGTACGGGCCCTTGCTCGCCAGGATCGCGCCGGAGTCGTCCCAAAGCGCGTTTGCCAGCGCAGCGTCGGGACCCCCTGCCGCCGTGAAGGGCGGCGCGGCGATGAGCTTCACGACTTTCCCGGAGGGCGACTCGATCTCGATGTCGAGGTCGCCTGGCGCCGTGTGGGTGATGTTGGTGAAGACGTCGACGTCCCGAACGAACCCACTACCGTCCGGCACCGTGATCTCGGACTCGGTCACCGTCCCCGCCAGTGGAC
>ERZ1066138.781-NODE-781-length-10372-cov-9.212271_pt1 | contig 10372 bp, 7 predicted proteins | sample MGYA00382785_ERZ1066138 | MGnify/ENA primary metagenome ERZ1066138 (study PRJEB33369, sample SAMEA5778368) | biofilm metagenome | biome: Industrial cooling water; feature: Water cooling tower basin; material: Biofilm | place: United Arab Emirates | collected...
CCGTGCCGCCGTCCGACACGGCCCAGGCCACGTAGCGGCCGTCCGGGCTGACCGCGAAGTCCGCGAGCGACGCGGTCGCGTCGGCCGACAGCGTGTTCGGGTCGATCAGCACCCGGGGCCCGGCGTCGAGCGACGGCGCCCAGTACAGGACGCCCTGGTTCTGGCTGCCGCTCTTCTCGACGAAGAAATAGCGCCCGCCCTTGCGCACGGGCACGCGCGACTTCTCGTCGAGCCAGGCGTAGCCGTACTGCTCGTAGTTCCAGAGTTCCGCCAGCCGGCGCTTCAGGGTCTCGCGCGCCGGGATCGCGGCGAGATAGGGCTCCGCGAGCGCATTCTGGGCCGCCACCCACGCGGCGAGCGCCGGGGAATCCTGCTCCATCCAGCGATACGGGTCCGCGACCTCGGTGCCGTGCAGCGTGTCCGCCGCCGGCCCGCGCTCGGCGGCGGGGTAGCGCAGGTCGCCGCGCGCGCTTCCGTCTTCGGTGGCGACGCTCATGCCGGACAGTGCGCCGAACGAGACCAGGGCGAGGCCGGATATGACATGGCGGTGCACCGTGCTTACACTCCCGTCGGGTGGGGCGGAAAGTCTAGCAAACAGCACCGCCCGCCCCTTTCCAGGCTGCGACAGGACGGAGCGACGATGCGTTCACTCGTGACGGGACTCACGGCGAGCCTGTGCCTCGCCCAGGCGCAGGCCGGCGACCTGCCGGTCGAGCGGCTTTTCGACGCGCCCGACCTGCAGGGCCCGTCGTTGCGGCAGATGCGCTTCTCGCCCGACGGCAAGCTCGTGAGCTACCTCAAGGCGCGCGACGACGCGCCCACGGTCTTCGACCTGTGGGCATACGACATCGCGGACGACGCCCATCGCAGGCTCGTGGATTCGCGCGCGCTCGCCCCGGCCGAGGAAAAGCTCTCGGCCGAGGAGGAAGCGCGCCGCGAACGCCAGCGCATCGCGGCCTTGCGCGGCATCGTCGATTACCAGTGGGCGCCGGATTCCCGCAGCCTGCTGGTGCCGCTCGCCGGCGACCTCTATCACTATGACCTCGGCAAGCCGCCGGCGCAGGCGGTGCGGCGGCTGACCGAGACGGAAGCCTTCGAGACCGACGCCAAGTTCTCGCCGCGCGGCCGCTACGTGAGCTTCGTCCGCGACCAGGACCTCTACGCCGTCGAGGTCGCGACGGGCACCGAGCGTCGCCTGACGACCGGCGGCGGCGGCGCGATCAGCCACGGCGTCGCGGAATTCATCGCCCAGGAGGAAATGAACCGCGACACCGGCTACTGGTGGTCGCCCGACGAAAAGCACCTGGCCTACGCGCGCGTGGACGAGTCGCCGGTCGCGGAGATCGAACGCTTCGAGATCGACGCCGGCGGCGTGCGCGTGCTGAAGCAGCGCTACCCGGCGACGGGCGAGGCGAACGCGAAGGTCACGCTCGCGATCCTCTCGCTCGAATCCGGCGCCGTCGCCTGGTGCGACCTCGGGGAGAAGGACTACTACCTCGCCCGCGCCGATTGGTACCCGGAGAGCAACCGCCTGCTGGTCCAGCGCCAGGACCGCGACCAGAAGCGGCTCGACATGCTGTCCTTCCCGGTCACGGGCGGGGCGGCGCGCCACCTGTTCTCGGAGCGCAGCGACACCTGGGTCGACCTGCACGACGACCTCTATTTCCTGCCCGAGCGCCAGGAGATCCTCTGGGCTTCGCAGCGCAGCGGCCACAACCACCTCTACCTCTACGACTACGGTGGCGTGCTGAAGGGCCCGGTCACCGCCGGCGACTGGGACGTGATCGGCGAATGGGGCGCGCCGGCGGTGCGCGGCATCGACGAGCGCCGCGGCAAGGTCTGGTTCATGTCGACGCGCAAGACGCCGCTGGAGCGCCAGCTCGAAGTCGCGGACCTCGACGACGGCACGAGCCGCGAGCCGCAGGCGCTGACGACGGCGGACGGCTGGCACGCCGTGACGATGTCGCCGGACACGAAGCGCTACCTGCAGATCTACCACGACCCGGCGCAGCCCCCGCGGATCTCACTGCACGATGCCTCGGGCCGGCATCGCGCCTGGCTGGTCGAGAATCGCCTCGACGCAAGCCATCCCTACGCGCCCTACCTCGATCGCCACGTGCTGCCCGAGTTCGGCACGATCCCGGCCGCGGACGGCACGCCGCTGCATTACCAGCTCCACCGGCCCGCCGGCCATGAGGCGGGCAAGCGGTATCCGGCGGTGGTCATCGTCTACGGCGGGCCCACGGTGCAGACGGTGCAGCGCCGCTGGGGCGAGCGGCGCGGGAGCCAGACCGCGCAGCTGCTCGCGCAGCGCGGTTACGTCGTGTTCGCCCTGGACAATCGCGGCTCCGGCGGCCGCGGCCGCAAGTTCACCGAGGCGCTCCACCAGCGCCTCGGCGGCGTCGAGGTGCAGGACCAGCTCGCGGGCGTCGCCTGGCTCAAGTCGCAGCCCTTCGTCGACCCGGCCCGCGTCGGCGTCTACGGCTGGAGCTACGGCGGCTACATGACGCTCATGCTGCTCGGCCAGTCACCGGGCACGTTCAAGGCCGGCGTCGCCGGCGCGCCGGTGACTGACTACCGGCTCTACGACACGCATTACACGGAGCGCTACCTCGGGACGCCGCAGGAAAACCCCGAGGGCTACCGGCTGTCCAACGTGCTGACCTACGCCGGCGCGATCCGCGACCGCCTGATGATCATCCACGGCATGGCGGACGACAACGTGCTGTTCACGAACACGACGCTGCTGATCCCGGCGCTGGTCGAGAGCGGCCTGCCTTTCGAGGTCGTGCCCTACCCGGGCAGCAAGCACGCGGCCCTCAGCTTCCGCGCCACCGGCATCCACGGCTGGAAAACGATCCTCGACTTCTTCGACCGCAGCCTCTGAGGAGTGACCTAGCCCGGATCCTCGACGGTGTACCCCCGGTCGCGCAGCGCGGCCACGTAGCCGTCGGCGTCGAGGATCTCGCTCAGCCACAGCACGGCGACGGTCGACTCATTCTCGCGCAGCGCGCGCTCGGCCTCGGCGAGCCACGCCTCCTTGACGCGCCCGAGCATGTCGCCGTACCCGCGGTCCTGCACGACCCGCGCGCCCATGATCGCGCCGATGCAGGCGCTGCCGAGCGCGCGCGGCCACGACCGGCGCAGCGCCTCGACGTCGCCGGTCGCCCAGGCCTGCGCGCGTTCGCGCATGAGGTCGAGGTCCGACTCGAGCCAATCGATGGTCCTCGCGAAGCATTCGACGTCGTCGAGCGGCTCGCGCTTGAAATCCTTGATGGCCGCACGCGCCCGCTCGACCTTGACCTCGACCTGGGGGGTCGTGATGCGCAGGCCCTCGCGGCGCGCGAGCCTGCGCACCGACGTCCACACGACGGTCGAACGCTCGAGCCCCGCCTCGTCGATCGCCTCGCGGTACAGCTCGCCGGCGGCGAACAGCGGCCGCCAGCGCTCGACCTTGTCGCCATCGCCGATGTAGCGCGCCTTGAGCGGGAGCCACCGCAGGTACAGTTCCGCCGGCACGACGTCCTGCAGGCGCTCGTCGCCGGGGTTGTTGCGCAGGCCCACGAGCGACGGGAGCATCGCGAGGCCGCCGAACAGGCCGACTTCCGGATTGACCTCGGGTTGCGCGAGCACCTCCTGCGATTGCGCGACGGCGGCCTCGAGCTCGCTCGACCGCCATTTCAGCTTCTTCGGCAGCGGGCCGTAGGTGCCGAGGATCCACAGGACGTGATCGCCGGCCGCGGAGGGCCGCGTCACCTTCCACAGCCCCGGGCCGGGCTGCTCGCCCGCGACGAGGATCTCCTCGAGCTGCGTCTCGTCCATGGCCGCGGAACCGCCGGGACCTGCCGCGACGTTCTCCGCGGGCACGGCATCGCCGCCCGCCGTCGCCAGCAGCGCCAGGGCCCATGAAACGCGCACTGCGGTGTTCAAGCCGGCACGGAGGAAACGCGGCTTCCGGTCAGCGACGCACGGCGCAGCCGTGCGCGCCGAGCTGCTGCAGCCGCTCGATGCGGCGCGCGTCCGGGTACCAGCCGGCGAACACGGGCCGCCCGAGGAGGAAGCAGAGCCGCTCCAGCAGGCGCTCGGTCAGCGGCCCGTCCTCCGGCGCCAGCACCAGGAAGTGCGCGCCCTCCGCCACCGCGAGCCTCGCCGACTCCGCGTCCTCGCAGAGCACGCCGACCAGGAACGCGCCGCTGCGATCGACGTGCAGCTGCTGGCCTGACCAGCGCAGCACCACGCCGTCGCAGCCGGCCGTCGCCGCGATGCGCACGGCGTCGACGTCCGCGCCCAGGATGAAGATCCGGTGGCCGGCGCCGCGTGCCGCATCGACGGCCTCGGGCATCGGCTCGACGCCGCCCTCGTCGGGCGTCGGGAGGAACAGCGCCTGTGCCGCGCTGCCGCGGATGGACTGCAGGGACTCGCCGGCTGCCAGCACGCGCGCGAGGCGCGGCAGCCGCAGCGCCGTGACGATCGCGCGATCCGCCTCGAGCAGGTCGTGCGCCGGCAGCTCGTCGGGTCGCGCCCAGGCGAGCGCCTGCGACTCGAGCGCCTGCGGCTCGCCCTCGAATGCCGTGACCTGCCAGACGTCCAGCAGCACGCGCCGGTCCGGATACTGGTGCCGAAGGCGAATCAGCGGCCGCGCCGCCCGCACCGTGACGCCGAGCTCCTCGGCCAGCTCGCGCTGCAGCCCGGCATAGGGATCCTCGCCCTCGACCAGCTTGCCGCCGGGAAACTCCCAGCGGCCGGCCATGTGGCGTCCGCGCGGCCGCTGCGCGATCAGGACGCGCCCGCCGGAATCGGCGATCGCGCCCGCGACGACGTGGATTTCAGGCAATTTACCCATCCCTGGCCCGCGTGAGAGCTGCCCGGGACGAGTTTAGCCTTCGGCGCGCTGCAACGCCCCGTGGCAATGCTTGAACTTGCGGCCGGACCCGCAGGGGCAGGGCTCGTTGCGGCCGACCTTGCGCTCGCCGCGCACGAAGGGCGCCGCGGACCCGGCCTCGGCTTCCGCCTCCGCGGGCAGCTCGCGCCCGGCCGCGGCCGGCCGTGCCTGCTCGGCCAGTTCCGGCGGCGCGGCGTGCTGCAGCTGCATGCGGGCCTGGAGCCGGCGCTGGCGCTCGGCCTCCTCGCGCTCGATCTCCTCCTCGGTGCGCACCTGCAGCCGCTGCAGCAGCATCACCGTGTCGGAGCGGATGCGATCGAGCATCGCCGTGAACAGCGCGAACGCCTCGCGCTTGTATTCCTGCTTCGGGTTCTTCTGCGCGTAGGCGCGCAGGTAGATGCCCTGCCGCAGGTAGTCCATGGCCGCCAGGTGCTCGCGCCAGTGCAGGTCGAGCTGCTGCAGCATCACGGCGCGCTCGAGGTGGCGCATGACGGCGCCGCCCACCTGGCGCGACTTCTCCTCGTAGGCCGCCTCGATCGCCTCGAGGAAGCGCGCCGTGGCCTCGTTCGCGTGGCGCGACGGGTCCTCGGCCAGCCAGGCGGCAAGCCCGGTCCGCACGCCGAAATCGCGCTCCATGGCCTGCTCGAGGCCCTCGACGTCCCACTGTTCCTCGACGCTCTCCGGCGGGATGTGCATCGCGACGATGTTGGCGACGACCTCCGCGCGGACGTCGCGGATCACGCCGCCGATGTCGTCGGTGGACATGATCTCGGTGCGCTGGCGGTAGATCACCTTGCGCTGGTCGTTGGCGACGTCGTCGTACTCGAGCAGGTTCTTGCGCGCGTCGAAGTTGTGCGACTCGACCTTGCGCTGGGCGCGCTCGATCTGGCGCGTCAGCATGCCGCTCTCGATCGCCTCGCCTTCCTTCATGCCGACCGTCTTCAGCAGCGACTTGGTGCGCTCCGGGTCGCCGAAGATGCGCATCAGGTTGTCCTCGAGCGACAGGTAGAACCGGCTCGAGCCGGGGTCGCCCTGGCGGCCCGAGCGGCCGCGCAGCTGGTTGTCGATGCGGCGCGACTCGTGGCGCTCGGTGCCGACGATGTGCAGGCCGCCGGCCTCGATCACCCGCGCATGCAGGCCGGTCCACTCGTTCTCGAGCTCGCGCGCGCGCCCGGCGAGCTGCTCCTCGCTCATCACGCCGTCCTTGCGCAGCTGCTCGACCTGCTTGGCCACGTTGCCGCCGAGCACGATGTCGGTGCCGCGGCCGGCCATGTTGGTCGCGATCGTCACCGTCCCGGGCCGGCCGGCCTGGGCGATGACCAGCGCCTCGCGCTCGTGCTGCTTCGCGTTGAGCACCTGGTGCGCGATGCCGGCTTCCTTCAGGTGCCCGGACAGCTTCTCCGAGGTCTCGATCGAGGTCGTGCCCACCAGCACGGGTTGCCCGCGCTTCACGCAGTCGCGGATGTCCTCGACGATCGCGTCGAACTTGTCCTTCTGGTTCAGGTAGACGAGGTCGGGCATGTCCTTGCGGATCATCGGCCGGTGCGTCGGCACCACGACCACCTCGAGGCCGTAGATCTGCTGGAACTCGAAGGCCTCGGTGTCCGCCGTGCCGGTCATCCCGGCGAGCTTGCCGTACAGCCGGAAGTAGTTCTGGAACGTGATCGAGGCGATGGTCTGGTTTTCCTCGCGGATCCGCACGCCTTCCTTCGCCTCGACGGCCTGGTGCAGGCCGTCGGACCAGCGCCGGCCGGGCATGGTGCGCCCGGTGAACTCGTCGACGATGATCACGTCGTTGCCGCGCACGATGTACTCGACGTCGCGGTGGTAGAGCGCGTGCGCACGCAGCGCGGCGTTCAGGTGGTGCATCAGGCGGATGCTCGCGGGGTCGTAGAGGCTGTCGCCCTCGCGCAGCAGCCCCGCCTCCTGCATCAGCGCCTCGGCCTTCTCGAAGCCGGTCTCGGACAGGTGCACCTGGCGCGATTTCTCGTCGGCGAAGTAGTCGCCTTCGCCCTCTTCGGAAGGCTGGCGCGTGAATCGCGGGACGAGCGCGTTGATCTTCGCGTAGAGCTCGGTGCTCTCCTCCGCCGGGCCCGAGATGATCAGCGGCGTGCGCGCCTCGTCGATCAGGATCGAGTCCACCTCGTCCACGATCGCGTAGTGCTGGCCGCGCTGCACGCGGTCCTCGAGGCGGGCCGCGAGGTTGTCGCGCAGGTAGTCGAAGCCGAACTCGTTGTTGGTGCCGTAGGTGACGTCGCAGGCGTAGGCCGCGCGCTTGTCGGCCTGCGACTGGCCGCTCGCGATGACGCCGACCGAGAGGCCGAGCATCCGGTAGATGGGACCCATCCACTCGGCGTCGCGCTGCGCGAGGTACTCGTTGACGGTGACGACGTGCACGCCCTTGCCCGCGAGCGCGTTCAGGTACACCGGCAGCGTCGCGACCAGGGTCTTGCCCTCGCCCGTGCGCATCTCGGAGATCTTGCCGTCGTGCAGCACCATGCCGCCGATCAGCTGGACGTCGAAGGGCCTGAGCCCGACGGAGCGCGCGGCGGCCTCGCGCGCGGTGGCGAACGCCTCGGGCAGGATGTCGTCGAGCGTCTCGCCGGCGACCAGGCGCGCGCGCAGCGCATCGGTGCGGGCGCGCAGCCCCTCGACGCTCTCCGCCGCCAGGGCGTCCGCGAAGGTATTGGCCTGCTTGACGCGTTCCGCGTACTTGCGCAGCAGCCGCTGGTTACGGCTGCCGAAAATCCGGGTGAACATGTTCAACACGCGACTGGAACCTCGGGGCGAAGGGACGCAATAACAAGGCGCCCCGGCCGAAAAACCGGTAGTTTACTACGACAGGGGTCGGGAAATTTCGTTCAGCGGCCGGGGGTTACCGGCGCACGAAGGACAGCGGGTTCATCGGCTTGCCGTGGCGCAGCACCTCGAAGTGCAGGTGCGTTCCGGTCGAACGGCCGGTCGAACCCATCAGGGCGATCGCGTCGCCGCGCTTTACGGTCTCGCCCGGCTTCACCAGCACCTTGGCGTTGTGCGCGTAGCGCGTGACATAGCCGTCGCCGTGCGTGATCTCGACGAGCCGGCCGTAGCCGCCGTCGGTGCCCGTGTGGCTCACGATGCCGTCGGCGACCGCCAGCACCTGCGTGCCCGCGGCGCCGGCGAAGTCGATGCCGTGGTGGCTCGCCTGGTTGCCGTCGAACGGATCGGTGCGCTGGCCGTAGAGGGAGGAAATGTACCCGGATTCCACGGGGCGCCCGCCCGGGACGATCTGGCGCGCCAGCTCGCGCGTCATGATGAGGTTCTGCAGCGCGGTCAGCTGGCGCCGGCGGTCGTCGATCTGCGCATCCATCGAGTTCAGCATCGCGTCGAGCGCGGGCACCACGGGGCCCTCGCCCGCCGTTTCCGGCCCGCCGAGCGCCGGCGGCTGGTCGAAGTCGAATTCGCCGCGCTTCAACTTGGCGACTTCCGTGAGCTGCTTGCCGAGCGCATCGAGCCGGATCAGCTGCGCCTGCATCCGGCCGACGCGCGTCGCGAGCGCCGCGACCTGCCCGTCCACGTCCTTCTCGATGCGCGCGAGCTGCTCGCTCTGCTCGGCGAGGTCCTCGTGCCAGCGCGCCAGCGTGAATTCGCGCAGCGTCCCGCCCTCGGCCCAGTGCCCACCCGCCAGGAAGGCGCCGGTCATGAGGGCGAGAACGGAAACCGCAGCGGCCGAGTACGCGAGCAGGCGCTTCCTGGTCATAATGCGGGGTGGCCTCTCGGGCCTTCCGGAATCGGCGCACCATGCCAAAAAAGGCCTTTCGGCTCAAGTACTTTGATCACCGATCCGGGTGCCGGACTTGACAGTACAAATGAAAAAACCGACCGCGGTCAGTGACTTGCTGGCACAAGGCAATGGATTGCTCAAGAAGCTCCGCGCCGGCACCGCCGAGGCCGATCGCATCCTGGCCGGCCTGCGCGGGGTGCTGCCGCCGGAACTCGCGCGGGAGGTCTGGAGCGCGTCCCTGAAGGGAACGACGCTCACGGCCCTGGTGCACACGGCGGCCTGGGGCACGCGCCTGCGTTATGTCGCATCGAAGCTGGCCGCGCCCCTCTCGAGCGCGCTCGGGTCGCCGGTGGAGGAGATAAAGGTGAAGGTGCGCGCGAGTCCCCGGAGGGGTCAGACCCCTTCAGCGAAGGGCCGGTGAATCGGACGTGAAGGGGCGCTGAAGGGGTCTGACCCCTTCCTGCCTTCGTCAGGCCGTTGCGGTTGCCGCGGCGTAGGAGATCGGCGCGGCGCCGTCGTCGCGGAAAGTCACTTCTTCCCAGGCGTCCGCGTCCGCGAGCAGCGTGCGCAGCAGGCGGTTGTTGAGGCCGTGCCCGGACTTGAAGGCCGTGTACTCGCCGATCAGCGAGTGGCCGAGCAGGTACAGGTCGCCGATCGCGTCGAGGATCTTGTGGCGGACGAACTCGTCCTCGAACCGCAGTCCGTCCTCGTTCAGGATCCGGTAATCGTCGAGCACGATCGCGTTGTCGAGCGTGCCGCCGAGGGCGAGGTTGCGCCCGCGCAGGTACTCCATGTCGCGCATGAACCCGAACGTGCGCGCGCGGCTCACTTCCTTCAGGAAGCTGGAAGTCGAGAAATCCATCGTCGCCTGCTTGGCGTGGCGATGGAACACGGGATGGTCGAATTCGATCTCGAAGTTGACGCGGAAGCCCTCGTAGGGCGCGAACCGTGCCCACTTGTCGCCGTCCTTCACCTCGACCGGCTTGCGCACGCGCACGAAACGCTTCGGCGAGTTCTGCAGCTCGATGCCGGCCGACTGGATCAGGAACACGAACGGCCCGGCACTGCCGTCCATGATCGGCACCTCGGCGGCGGTCAGTTCCACGAACAGGTTGTCGATGCCGAGCCCCGCCAGCGCGGACATCAGGTGCTCGACGGTCGAGACGCCCGCTTCGCCGGACGCGAGCGTCGTGCCGAGCGTCGTCTCGGTGACGTTCGTGGCCCGCGCGGGGATGTCGACCGGCGGGTCGAGGTCCGTCCGCCGGAACACGATGCCGGTGTTCGGCGGCGCCGGACGCAGCACCATCAGCACCTTGCGTCCGGTGTGCAGGCCGATACCGGTGGACCGGATCGCGTCCTTCAGCGTGCGTTGCTGGGCCATGTCAGTCCCCTGATTATATCCCGCGGATCGCCGGCCGCCGGCCAGCGGAGGTAGGCCGGCGGCCGAGGATCCGTCCTCACGTCGAAGTCCCGGAGGGGTCGCGCTCCCGCTGCCGGTCGGCGCGGCGGCCCGCCGCGCGCCGCCGCGCCCGAAGGCGCAGGCGGGCGAGGCGCAGGCTGCCGCTGTCCGGCCGCGGTCGCGACACCGCGGGTCAGTCCGCCTGGCGGCGGAGGAAGGCCGGGATGTCGAGCACGTCCTCCGAGCCGAAGCTGGCACGCAGCCCGTCGCCGGCGGCGCGCTGCACGCGCTGGGCCGCCGGGCGGTCGAGGTGGCTGTAGTCCGGCGC
>ERZ1066138.782-NODE-782-length-10369-cov-8.288055_pt1 | contig 10369 bp, 6 predicted proteins | sample MGYA00382785_ERZ1066138 | MGnify/ENA primary metagenome ERZ1066138 (study PRJEB33369, sample SAMEA5778368) | biofilm metagenome | biome: Industrial cooling water; feature: Water cooling tower basin; material: Biofilm | place: United Arab Emirates | collected...
GCGCAGGGCCACGCGCTCATCGAAATCGTAACGACCGGTGAGCTTCCAGTTGGTGGTGCTGCCGAAGTCGTCATAGTCCTCGTAGCGCAGCGCGCCGGCCATCAGGAACTGGTCGGTGATCTGCGATTCGATGTCGGCATACAGCGCCCAGTTGTCACGCTCGCTCTCGCCTGCGGTGACCGAGTTGAAGCCCGGGAAGCCGTTCGAGCCGATGCTGAAGCCTTGGGTGGTCAGCGGGCCGATGGCCGTGGACGGGCCATCGCCAGCGATGGTTTCGAACTTCTCGCGGCGGAATTCAGCACCAGCGGCGAGGTGGAAGGTCTCGAAGGTCTTGCCGATATCGAAGTTGACATTGGTCTCGGTCTGCTCGTTGCCGCCCGGGCGGAAGAACAGGCCACGCGGCTGGTTCGGGCCCAGCGAGGCGTTGACCGTGTTGTACATGAAGAAATCGATTTCGTTGTTGCCGTAGGAGGCGCTGAGATCCCAGCTCCACTCGCCGGCAAACAGCCCCTTCAGGCCGCCGGTGATCGCCATGTCCTGCATCTCGCCACCAAAGCGCGGGGTGAAGCCGCCAGTGAAGAGTTCCAGGAAGGTGAAGCAGTCGCCCGGCAGCGCATTGACCTGCGCGGCAACGGTGGCATAGGGAATCAACTGGCCGGCGGCATTGCGCAAGGCGATCGACGGGCAGGCGCGGCCGGTGGGCGAACCCACCAGCAAGGTGCTGCCGCCATCGTTCGAGTACACCCCCGCGCGCGTGGTCGGGTTGCGGTAATAGAAGCCGCCGTCGGTCTCGCGATCGGCGAAGTTGCCGAACAGGTAGAGATCGACGCTGTCGGTGCTGAGGCCCAGATTGGCCACGAACTTCTTGTCGCCCTTGACTTCGGGCGAGCCCCAGATCTGCGCCGGATTGGGCACATTCGGATAGCCCGCAGCGGCCACTTCGGCGGCATCGTCACGTTGCACGCTGCGCGAGGTGGGATCGGCCTTGCGATAGCCGGCGGTGAAGGTGGCGAAGCCGTCGGCGCCGAGCGGCATACCGATCTGCGCATCGTACTGCTGGGTGAAGCCGTCACCCTCGTAGGTCTCGCCCGCGAAGATCTCCACGGCGCCGCCGCCGTCGAGGCGCTTCAGCCCGAAGTTGATCACGCCAGCGATGGCGTCGGAACCGTATTGCGCCGCCGCGCCATCGCGCAGCACTTCGACCTGCTCCAGCGCCAGCGAGGGGAAGACCGAGAGGTCGGCGCCCTGCGCGCCATCGGAGAGGCCGTGGCCGAGGAAGGTGATGACCGCAGAGCGATGGCGACGCTTGCCATTGACCAGGATCAGGGTGTTGTCCGGCGGCAGGCCGCGCAGATTGGCCGGGCGCACCAGGGTGGCGGCGTCATCGATGGGAATCGTGCTGACGTTGAAGGAAGGCACCAAGACGCGCAGCTGGTCGAGCACGTCGGTGGCGGCCTGGTTGTGCAGTTCCTGGGCGTCGATGATGTCGATCGGCACGGCGGAATCGGTGGCTGAGCGCGCCTTGTTGCGCGTGCCCAGGACGGAGACCGTTTCCAGCGCGGTTTCATCACTGTCCGTGCTGGCCGGCGTCTGAGCAAAGGCGGTGCCGCCGAGGGACAGAATGGTGATGCCGCTGAGTGCCCATTTCACACTGGCCGCCAAGGGACCCATTGCGAGTTTGCGTTTTGAACGCTTCATGCGATCTCCTTCCCGAGTCTTGTTGCTGATCGTTGGTTATCGTTGTTGGCCACATTCGGCCGTCGGCCGCCGGGCGACACGACGCACGCGATGTTTGCAGAGCTTAATCTCGTTAGCAATAACTGAATCTTCACGTCCATGAATTTGTCTGGGGCGCGGCCTGCAGGGCGGCCCTGCGCAGCCCTCGCCCGCGCCGCCGCAGCGCACTAGTCTTGCCTGCTCGGCAACGATGAGTCTCCGCATGGCGATCCGATACAGCACCGTGGCGCAAGCGCATGAAGTCGACCAGATCCTCGCCTTGCAGGAGGTCAATCATCGCGATCACATCGATCCGGCCAGCGCCGCTCGCGATGGCTTCACCAGCGTGCGCCATGAGCACGAGGTGCTGAAGGCCATGAACCTGGCGCGGCCCTCGGTGGTGGCATGGTCGGGCGCTGAACTGGCCGGTTACTGCCTGATGATGCCGCGCGAGTTCGCGGATCGAGTGCCGATCCTGGAGCCGATGTTCCAGTTGCTCGACACGCTCAGCTGGCGCGGCGAGGCCCTGTCCAGCAATCCGCGCTGGTTCGTGATGGGCCAGGTCTGTGTGGCCAAGGCCTACCGCGGCATGGGCGTCTTCGATGGCATGTACCACCACCTGCGCGACACCTACCGCAGCGCCTACGACTTCGTGGTCACCGAGATCTCACAGCGCAACCCGCGCTCGCTGCGGGCGCACCAGCGCGTGGGCTTCGAGCGACTCCACGTCTATCCCGATCCCAGCACGGGCGAGGTGTGGGAAATGGTGGTGTGGGACTGGCGCTCGGCCTGAGCGCTCAGCCAAGCGCGCGAATCGCGGTCAGGATGGCGGCCCCGTAGCGCTCCAGCTTGGCGCTGCCGACGCCGTTGATGGCGCCGAGTTCTTCCAGCGTCTGCGGCCGATCGCTGGCGATGGTGCGCAACACGCTGTCGTGGAAGATCACGTAGGCCGGTACGTTCTGCGCGCGCGCCATTTCGGCGCGCCAGCCGCGCAAGGATTCGAACAAGGCGAGGTCGCCGGACTTGAGCGCAGGCTGCGCTCTGGCGCCGCCGCGCGATGACTTGTCGCGACCGCGCGCACGCTCGCCGCTGCCAGCGGTTTCCCGACGCAACTCGATGCTGCGCTCGCCGCGCAGCAAGCCGCGTGCTTCCGGCCCCAGACGCAGGCCGCCATAGCCTTCGATGTCCACATCCAGGGCGCGTGCGGCGACCAGTTGGCGCAAGACGCTGCGCCAGGCGCGCTCGTCGAGTTCGGTGCCGACGCCGAAGGTGGGCAGCCGATCGTGGCCGAACTCGCGCATGCGCTCGCCGGACTTGCCGCGCAGCACATCGATGATGTGGCCGGCGCCGAAGCGTTGACCGGTGCGATACACCGCCGACAAGGCCTTGCGCGCAGCCTCGGTGCCATCGAAGCAGGCGGGTGGTGCGAGGCAGTTGTCGCAATTGCCGCAAGCGCCGGAATGCGCCTCGCCGAAGTTGGCGAGCAGGGTGGCGCGACGGCAGCGCGTCGATTCGCAGTAGCCGAGCAGGGCGTCGAGCTTGCCGCGCTCGATGCGCTTGCGCTCCTCGGAAGACTCACCGCCCGCAATCATCTGCGCCAGCGTGGCGACATCGCCCAAGCCGTAGGCCATCCACGCCTCGGCGGCCTCGCCATCACGCCCGGCGCGGCCGGTTTCCTGGTAGTAGCCTTCGATCGACTTGGGCAGGTTCAGATGCGCGACAAAGCGCACATCGGGTTTGTCGATGCCCATGCCGAAGGCGATGGTCGCGACCATCACGATGCCATCCTCACGCAGAAAGCGGCGCTGATTGGTGGCGCGCGTCGCCGCGTCCATGCCGGCGTGATAGGGCAGGGCAGCGAAGCCCGCCTCGACCAGCATTTCCGCGGTCTGCTCCACGCCCTTGCGCGACAGGCAATAGACGATGCCCGACTCGCCCTGGTGCTGATGCAGAAAGGCCTGCAACTGCTGGGGCCCGGAGCGTTTCTCTTCGACCCGATAGCGGATATTGGGGCGGTCGAAGGAACCGACGAACTGACGCGCCTCTGCCAGGCCCAGGCGCTCGACGATCTCGCGCCGGGTGGGTGGATCGGCGGTGGCGGTGAGCGCGATGCGCGGCACTTCGGGCCAGCGCGCGTGCAGCACATCCAGCTGTCGGTACTCGGGCCGGAAATCATGTCCCCACTGCGAGACGCAGTGCGCTTCGTCGATGGCAAACAAGGCGATGCGTGTGCGCGCCAGCAGGGCCAGGAAACGCTCGGTGAGCAAGCGCTCCGGCGCCACGTACAGAAGATCCAGCTCGCCGCGCAGCAGTTGTGATTCCACTGCTGCGGCCGCCCCGGCGCTGAGCGACGAATTGAGGAAGGCGGCGGCGACGCCGAGTTGGTGCAGGGCCTCGACCTGATCCTGCATCAAGGCGATCAGGGGCGAGACCACGATGGCGGTGCCGGGTCGCAGCAAGGCCGGGATCTGGTAACACAGCGACTTACCGCCACCAGTGGGCAGCAGCACCAGGCAATCCTGACCGTCAGCCAGGTGCTCGATGATCGCTTGCTGCGGACCACGGAACCCGGCATAGCCGAAGACTCGCCGCAGCACATCTTGTGCAGGCGAACTCATGGGCAATTGCTGGCTGCGGTTGCCGGGACAGGTAGAGGAACGCTCATGCAGGCTGCGCGTGGACTGGACCGCGCAGTCTATCGGCTGCACTGCGCGAGTGGCGGCGGCTTGTTGAATCGGTCGAGTGTGCCGATCCATGGTGAATCCTCGCCGCGCCACAGACGCGATGAGCCCGGGCGAACCCGGGCTCATCGGGGGGACAGCAGGCTGCGACCGCGGCCGCTCAGGCCTTCTTCAAGCGCTCCAGATCCTTCTTCGCGTCTTCCAGGCGCTCATCCATCGACACCGCCTTGGTGATCGATGCCACGGCCTCGTCCTTGCGGCCCAGCTTCTCCAGGATCTGCCCACGGCGCCAGTGGGCGGCCGCCATCGACAGATTGGTGGGGATCTCGCTCAAGGCGAGGAACTTGTCCATGTGCTCCAGGCCCGATTCCAGGTCCTTGCCGGTCACTGCCGCATAGCGGGCGACGTGGTACAGCCCGATGGGATTGTTGGCGTCAGCCTGCAGCGTGGTCTCGGCCAGGGTACGCGCATCGTCCAGGCGCTCGGTGCCAATCAGCAGGCTGATCAAGCCATTCAAGGCCTGTTGATGCACCGGATCGATGGCCAGTGCCTCGCGGTAGTGCTTCTCGGCACCAGCGGTGTCCTTGGCGCGGGCGGCCAGGAAGGCGCGTCCCAGATGGCCCCACACCGGATCGATCTTCTCCAGCTCGCCGGCCATCGCCTCGGCCTTGTCTGCGCCGCCACCCATGAAGCCCGGCGCCATCGAGTAGAACTGGATCAGGTCGAAACGGGCACGCACATGCTTGGGATCGAGTTCGACCGCCTTTTCGTAGGCATTGCGGCTGTCACGGGCCAGGCCGGCGGCGGAAAACATGTTCACGCGCGTGGCCTTATTGCCATTGGTGCGACCCAGCATGTACCAGGCGTCAGCCGACTTCGGCTCGGCTTCGGTCCAGGCTTCGGCTGCCGCAATGGCCTCGTCCACCTGCGCCTTGATCATCATGGCCTCGATCGTTTTCAGCTGGTTGGCCTGGGCCGCGGGGGCGGCGGTATTGGCCAGCACAGCAGGGGCAAAAGCGATCAATCCGGCGGTCAACACGACACGAATCCGATGCAGCATGGTCAGGCTCCTGGGTAGGTGGCGGGATTCAAGACGAGGGTTCAGCAACGGGCGGTGAACCTGCAGCCCCAGCGCGCCGCTGATTCACGCACTGGCAACAACTCCAGAGCGGCGCGGTGACCGCAGCCTGCGGAGGGGTTTGCGCGAGTGCTTCATGAGGTCGCGAGGTCATGGCCCAGCAGCCTGGAATTGCATCGAGTGTGTCCGCTGCCATGCCCGCGCGCCTGTTCCCGGCGCTAGGCGCTTCGCGATCTTCCGCGTGCCCTGATGGAGCATCCGGGCTAAGATCCGCGCCCACTGCAGGACGGGAGGACTGCCATGCCTTGGTCGCAACGCGACATCTATCTGGATGCCAACGCCACCACGCCCACACTGCCCAGCGCCATCGAAGCAGCGCGCTGGACCATGGATGGCGAGTTCGCCAATCCCAGCAGCACGCACTGCGCGGGGCTGCGCGCCAAGGAGATGATGGAAAGCGCGCGCCAGAATGCGCGTCTCGTGCTCAAGGCCAGTCGCGGCCGCATCCTGTTCACCAGCGGCGCCACCGAGGCCATCCAGACCGCCGTGCTGTCAGCGCTGAGCGCCAAGGCTGACGGCGATCCGCGTTATGCCGGACGCCATCTGCTGCTGTACGGCGCCACCGAGCACAAGGCTGTGCCGGAGTCGCTCAAGCATTGGAATCACTTGCTGCATACCGGCTGCGAAGTGCGCGCCATTCCTGTGGATGGCGAAGGTCGTCATGATCTTGCCGTGCTGCGCGAGCTGGCGCCCGCCGCCTTGCTGGTGTGCACCATGGCGGTCAACAACGAGACCGGCGTGATCAGCGATCTGGACGGCATCGAAGGCGTGCTGCGCGAGCAGCCCGATTGTCTGTGGTTGGTCGACGGCGTGCAGGCGCTGGGCAAGCTGCCGATCGCGCTGGATCGCTCGCGCATCGACTACTTCCCGCTCAGCGGCCACAAGCTGTATGCGCCCAAGGGCATCGGCCTGCTGTGGGTGCGTGAGAGCGCGCCCTTCACGCCATTGACTGCTGGTGGCGGCCAGGAAGGCGGCCAACGCTCGGGCACCGAGAACATGTCGGGCATCGCCGGATTCGGCGCGGTATTGCAGGAACTGGTGCAGTGCGGCGGCCAGTTCTGCGCCATCGAGGCCTTGCATGGCTACCGCGAGCGTCTGGTCGGCGCCTTGCGCCAGGCCTTTCCCGGCATCGTGTTCAACATGCCCTTCGATCGCTCGGTACCGACCACGATCAACTTCTCGGTGCCCGGCTTTGCCTCCAAGGAACTGCTCGACCTCTTCGATGCGGCCGGCATCCGCGTCAGTTCGGGCTCGGCCTGCAGTTCAGGCAAGGCTGCGCGCAGTCATGTGCTCGATGCCATGGGCTTGCCATGCTGGCGCAGTGAGTCGGCGGTGCGCCTGTCCTTCGGGCGGGTGTGGACGGATGCGGATTGCCAACGTGCTGCCGAGCGCATCCTCGAGGCCGGTCACGCCTTGCGCAATGCCTGTCTGATGACCGAATCGGCCAGCCAGCGCGATGACTTCGATGGCGTGATCCAGTTCAAGCACGATGGCGCCTGTACCTGGCTGATCGTGGCGCGGGCGGCGGCCCAGCTGGTCATCATCGATCCGGTGACGGAGTTGTGCGATCGCATCGAACGCTACGTGCGCTGCCAGGGCCTCAAGGTGGTCGCGGTGCTGGACACCCATTCGCATGCCGACCATGAGTCGGCACGCGAGCTGTTGCTGAAGGACTTCGGCGGGCAGGGGCCGGATCCGGCGGTCGCGGTGGATGCGCTGGGCTGGCCGCAAGCGGCAGGCAGCGTCGACTTTGGCCAGTATCAGTTGCGGCGCATGGCCCTGCCGGGCCACACCGCCGACAGCGTCGGCTATGTGCTGGCGCGGCGCACCGCCGATGGCGCCTGGCAGACACGCCAGGTCTTCGTCGGCGATACCGTGCTGATCGGTGGCATCGGCCGCACCAACTTCCCCAGCAGCTCCGCCCCGGAGATCTATCGAAGCATCCGCCGCCTCGGCGCTGAGTTCGGGCACCACATGCTGCTTTGCCCGGCCCACGACTATCGCCACGACTTTGCCACCACGCTGGCCGCCGAGGCCGCGATCAACCCCCTGCTGGCGCATACGCTGGCCGAACTGCCCGATGGCGAAGCCAGCTTTGTCAGCGCCAAGGCCCAGGTGGATGCTGAACTCGACGACAGCCAGGGCCAGGTGCTGATGTGCGGCAGCCTGCGTTGCAGCAGCGAGCCCGATCCCGCAGGTCTGGAGTTCAATTCGCAGAAGCTGCGCGACTACCTCGCCGCGCATCCCGAAGCGCGTATGGTGGACGTGCGCGAGGCCTACGAGCGCGCCATGGGCGCTGCCATCGAACCCGAACTGCACGTGGCTGCGGATTCGGTCCCGCTTTCACGCCTCAGCCAGTACCTGGTCGATTGGCTGGCCGGCGAAGCCCGCCCGCTGATCTTTTTCTGCCGCAGCGGCAACCGCAGCCTGCTCGCCGCCAAGTGCCTGCGCCGTCTGGGCCACACCCAGGCCTACCACCTGCGCGGTGGGTTGGCCTTGTTTCGCTAGCAGCCGTCGGGGATTGGCGGCTGGGGCTGGTCTGGTCGGGCGGCCCTTGTGGTCGCCCTCGACGCGGTCGAGCAGCGCCAGCGACGGGCAGGCACCAGGCCTGCCCCTACACACCACCAAGCATCACGCCAAACCCGCGTAAACCGTCTGCACCTCGTCGTGCTCGTCCAGCGCCTGCAGGAAGGCCTCGACTTCTTCGCGTTCGGCGCCGCTCAGGCTCACCGGGTTCTTGGCGCGATAGCCCAGGTAGGCCTTCTGCACGGTGTAGCCGAAGTTGGGCAGGGCGCGCTGCACGGCGTCCAGATCGGTCGGTGCGGTGTAGAAGACCACGCCATCATCGGTCTGCACATCGCTGGCGCCGGCCTCGATGGCGGCGGTTTCGGCGTCGGCATCGGCGTTCTGCGCTTCCGCCTCGATGATGCCCAGATGGTCGAAGTCCCAGCTCACCGAACCGGTGCTGCCCAGCTGGCCCTTGCGGAACAGCACGCGCACGGCAGAGGCGGTGCGGTTGGCATTGTCGGAGAAGCATTCGACGATCACCGGCACGCGATGCGGCGCGAAACCTTCGTAGGTGAGTTTTTCGAACTGCGCGCCATCGTCCAGCAGACCGGCGCCCTTCTTGATGGCGCGTTCCACCGTGTCGCGCGGCATCGACATCTTGCGCGCCTGTTCGATCGCCAGGCGCAGGCGCGAATTCATGCTCGGATCGGCGCCAGAGCGGGCGGCCACCGAGATTTCACGCGCCAGTTTGGTGAACACCAGGCCCTTCGCGTTGGCGTTCTGTTCCTTTCCCTTGGCCTTCCATTGCGCACCCATGACGGCTCTCCGTTTCAGCAAAGGGCGCGGATTCTACCCGGGCTGCAGGCTTCTCTCCGCTGCTGGGCAGAGCGGGTGCCGGCACTCCGCGCCGCGGCATCACGGCGGAAAGCTCCGAGCGGCCCTGCGCTTCCCTAGAATCCGCGCTCCCGCCCTTGCCGCGACGCATGCCCATGATCGGAACGCCGCTGTCCTCCACTGCCACCAAACTGCTGCTGCTCGGCTCGGGCGAACTGGGCAAGGAAGTGGCCATCGAAGCGCAGCGCTATGGCATCGAGGTGATCGCGGTGGATCGCTACGCCAATGCACCGGCGATGCAGGTGGCGCATCGCTCGCATGTGTTGCCGATGCTCGACGCCGCGGCGCTGCGCGAGCTGATCCTGCGCGAGCAGCCGGATCTGGTGGTGCCGGAGATCGAGGCCATTCACACGCCGACGTTGGAAGCGCTGGAGGCGGAAGGGCTGCGGGTGATCCCGACCGCGCGGGCCGCGCGTCTGACCATGGATCGCGAAGGCATCCGTCGCCTGGCCGCTGAAACCTTGGGCCTGCCGACCTCGCCCTACCGCTTCTGCGATGACGAGGCCGGCTATCGCGCCGCGGTCGAGGCGATCGGCCTGCCATGCGTGGTCAAGCCGCTGATGAGCAGCTCGGGCAAAGGCCAGAGCATCGTGCGCACGGCGGCAGACATCGGCAAGGCCTGGGCATACGCGCAAAGCGGTGGCCGTGCCGGCGCCGGTCGGGTCATCGTCGAGGGCTTCGTGCCCTTCGATTTTGAGATCACCTTGCTCACCGTGCGGCATCGCGACGGCGTGAGCTTCTGCGAACCGATCGGACACTTCCAGGAGGATGGCGATTATCGCGAGTCCTGGCAGCCGCAGCCGATGTCACCGCTCGCCCTGAAGCGGGCGCAAGACATCGCGCGCGCCGTGACCGACAACCTCGGCGGCTACGGCATCTTCGGGGTGGAACTCTTCGTGCGCGGTGAGGACGTGCTGTTCAGCGAGGTCTCGCCGCGGCCGCACGACACCGGGATGGTGACCATGATCTCGCAGGATCTGAGCCAGTTCGCCTTGCATGTGCGCGCCATTTTGGGCCTGCCGATTCCGGCGATCCGACCGCTGGGCCCCTCGGCTTCCGTGGCGGTGCTGGCCGAAGGGCAGGGCCATTCGCCGCGCTTCTACGGCGTCGACCAGGCGCTGTCGGAGCCGGACACGCAGCTGCGCATCTTTGGCAAGCCCGAAGTGCAAGGGCGGCGCCGTCTCGCCGTCACCCTGGCGCGTGGCGACAGCATCTTTGCCGCCAAGGAAAAGGCGCGCCGCGCCGCGGCCGCGCTGCGCATCGAGTTGCTGAACGACTGAGAGGCCCGGCGCCGGACAGGCTCGGGTGGGCTAGTCCTCAATGGTGGCGAGGATCGTGGTTCCACCCGCGGGATCCACGCGCCGGATCCGCGGCCCAAGATTGCCACGCTCATCCAGGCCATGCTCGAGGATGTAGAGCTGTCCGCGATCGT
>ERZ1066138.783-NODE-783-length-10363-cov-6.165114_pt1 | contig 10363 bp, 10 predicted proteins | sample MGYA00382785_ERZ1066138 | MGnify/ENA primary metagenome ERZ1066138 (study PRJEB33369, sample SAMEA5778368) | biofilm metagenome | biome: Industrial cooling water; feature: Water cooling tower basin; material: Biofilm | place: United Arab Emirates | collected...
CTGCGCATTTTCGCCGGCCCAAAATACGTAGTTTCGGGCTGGACCCCGCGGAAAGAGCCGAAAAACGCCGACGCCGCGCGGGAGATTCTGCGTCGAATTTCAGGCGGCGGCGCGCTTCAGCATTTCGGCGATATCGGTCTTCTCCCACGAGAAGCCGCCGTCGGCGTCCGGCGCGCGGCCGAAATGGCCGTAGGCGGCCGTGCGCGCATAAATCGGCTTGTTGAGATCGAGATGGCGCCGAATGCCCGAAGGCGTCAGGTCCATCGTCTCGCGCAGGGCGCGTTCAAGGCGCGCCTCATCGACGCCGGCGCCCGTGCCGTGGAGATCAACGTACACGGACAAAGGCTCGGCGACGCCGATGGCGTAGGAAAGCTGGATCGTGCAGCGATCGGCGAGCCCCGCCGCGACCACGTTCTTGGCGAGGTAGCGCGCGGCATAGGCGGCCGAACGATCGACCTTTGTCGTATCCTTGCCGGAAAAGGCGCCGCCGCCATGCGGGGCCGCGCCGCCGTAAGTGTCGACGATGATCTTGCGGCCGGTGAGGCCGGCGTCGCCGTCCGGTCCGCCGATGACGAACTTGCCGGTCGGATTGACGTGCCACTTGCAGTCCGCTGCGATCGGCAGGTCTTCGAGCGCGTTGCGGATGTAGGGCTCGACGACGCTCCTGACTTTCGCGGAGTTCCACGACGCGTCGAGATGCTGCGTTGAAAGAACGATCGACGTAACGGCGGCCGGCTTGCCGTCTTCATATCGCACGGTCACCTGGCTCTTGGCGTCAGGGCCGAGCAGCGCCGCGTCGCCTGTGCCCGCATGGCGGGCCGCGGCGAGCAGTTGCAGGATCTTGTGGCTGTAATAGATCGGCGCCGGCATCAGCGCGGCGGTCTCGCGGCAGGCGTAGCCGAACATGATGCCCTGATCGCCCGCGCCTTCCGCATTGGCGTCAGCGGCCTTGTCGACGCCTTGCGCGATGTCGGCGGACTGGCCGTGCAGCAAGACTTCGATCTTGGTCGCGTCGCGCCAGGTGAAGCCGTCCTGTTCATAGCCGATGTCGCGAATGGCGCGGCGCGCCGCCTCGATGAAGCGGTCAGGCTTCACATGGGTTGCGTCGCGCATCAGCGTTTCGGGCACGCGCACTTCGCCGGCGATGACGACGCGGTTCGTCGTGGCCAGCGTTTCGCAGGCGCAACGTACGTTCCACGGGTTCATGCCGACCGTCACCGCTTCCTGGTAGACGAGATCGACGATCTCATCCGAAATCCGGTCGCAGACCTTGTCCGGATGCCCTTCGGCGACGCTTTCGCTGGTGAACAGGTATGACTGTCGCGCCATCGGCGATCAAACCCCTATATAAGGAAAAGTTTATGCGTTACGCGCCCGGCTTCTAACCAAGCAGCGCACAGAAGTCCATTGTAAAAGGACCGCCGGTCAGTCCTGCGACGCCGCCGCCCCATCGTCAGACAGGGATTTCACAAGTTCAAGCACCCGCTTCCGGATCTTCGGATCGGTGATCGACGCAAAATGCTTGCAGAGCTGCACGCCCTCTGGGGAGTTCAGAAGCTCCATCATCGCCGCGCCGTCGTCCGGACCCGCCTCGGCGAAGCCGTAGGATCGGCCGGTGTCGGCGTCGTAATCGTCGAAAAAGAACTGGATCGGGACGCCGAGAATGCGGGAAATCTCAAAGACCCGGCTCGCGCCGATGCGATTGACCCCCTTTTCGTATTTCTGAATTTGCTGAAACGTCAGCCCTAGGGAATCCGCCAGCTTATCCTGGCTCATTCCGACCATCGTCCGCCTTAGCCGCACGCGCCCGCCGACGTGAACGTCGATGGGGTGCGGCCGCTTTTCTTCAGCCATGTCGCCCTTTCTGCTTCGCCGATCCCCTGTCAGCCCGACCGCCAGGACCGTCGAAGTCTCCCCAGAATCCGCGGCTTATAGGCGATTACGCGGGACGCGCAAAGATTGCATTACAGTTTTTGCAAATGTTTCGGCGCGAGCATCCCCAAGGCGAAGACAGCCGCCATCATGATCCAGAAAAGGGCGTCGCCAAAGCGCTGGTAGAAGGTCTCCGGCAGGGGCTTTGGCAACGGCCGGTCGATCACCCCGGTTTCATAGAGCCGAACCCGCTCGATCAGCCGCCCGGCGCCGTCAAAGAGCGCTGAAACCCCGGTATTCGCCGAGCGCGCCATCGGCAGGCCGGTTTCAATCGTTCGAAGGCGCGCCTGGTCGAGATGCTGGCGGGGCCCTGAGGAATCGCCGAACCAGCCGTCATTGGTGACCGTCGCGATCCATTCCGGGCGCTCGCCTTTGGGATAGACCCGGCCCGGAAAAATCGCCTCGTAGCAGATCAGCGCGGCGAAAGGCGGCCCGCCGGCGGCGATCGTCTTCGGCCCCTCGCCGAAGGCGAAGCCTTCGTCATAGGGCGCAAGCTGGGCGAGGCCGACCGCGCGAAGGAGCCCGTTCATCGGCAGATATTCGCCGAAGGGGACGAGGTGATGTTTGTCGTAATTGGCGACGACGCGCCGGCCCGCCGCCGTTTCCGGCGCGACGGCGATTGAGTTGTAGACCTTCTCGCGCCCGTCCTCGCCGGTCTCGCGGCGGACGGCGCCGGTGATGAGGACGGCGTTTTTCGGCAGGCGCCGCGAAACTTCGGCGAGGCCCTCCGGAACCTCGTCGATGACCGGGACGGCGTTCTCCGGCCACAGCACGAAAAGGACGCCTGCGGACGGTCCGGGGGCGGATGAAAGCTCGATATGCCGCTGGTAGTTCCGAGACCACAATTCGCCGTCGATTTTCTCGCGCTGCGGGATGTTCGGCTGCACAATGCGCACGAAGACGTCCGTATACTCTGTATACGGATTAAAATGCAGCCGCAACGCGCCCGCCCCGTAAATCGCCGCGGTCGCGGCCAGCATGACGCCTGCGCCCCTGAGGACGCTGCGGCCGGCCGCCGGCGCCATGGCGATGAGGAGCGCGACGAGGCTGAGGCCGTAGGCGCCCCACCAGGCCGCGGTCTGCGCGCCCATCGCGGTCCCGGCGAGCGCTTGCCCCGGAAGGTTCCAGGGAAGGCCGGTCAGGACATGCCCGCGCAGATATTCCGCGACCATGATGACGCCCGCCGCGACGAAGATTCGGCGCGGACCGGAGGCTTTCACCTTTGCGATGACAGCGCCCGCCGCGCCGGTGAAAAGCCCCAAAAACGCCGGCATGCCGAGCACTGCGAAGGGCGCCATCCACGCGAATTCCTCCGCCTGGACCATGAAGGCGTAGCCGAACCAGTAAAGGCCGAGAAGGAAGTATCCGAAGCCGAAAAACCAACCGGTGAGAAAGCCGGTGCGGCCGGGACGCGCCGCGCCGCGCGCGCCGTCCAAAAGGAAGATGAGCGCGCAATATCCCGCCGCCATCAGCGGCAGGACGTAGAACGGGGCCTGCGCGAGCGCCGCGCCGAGGCCGGCGGCGAAAGCCGCGCCGCGCCGGCGCCAGCCCGTCAGGCGCGAGAGCGCCGCGGCCGCCGCGGCCAGTTTCTCATCGAGCGTTTGCGGCGTCATTTCGCGCCGGCGGCCCTTTCAGCGCTTTCGGCGGCCGCCGGCGGCGGCGCCGGATTCGCTGTCCTCCGTATGCGGATTTTCCGAACTTTTCGCGCGTCGGCCTCGACGATTTCGAAATCGAACCCCGACGGGTGCGGCAACACCTCGCCGCGCTGGGGAACGCGGCCGGCGAGCGCGACCGCGACGCCGCCGATCGTGTCGACTTCGCTGTTCTCGATCGCAAGCGATACGCCGGAGAGCCCCTGAAAGGCGTCGAGCTCGACGCGCCCGTCCGCCTCCCAGCCGCCGCCGGGCCGCGCGACGATCGTCGGCGCGGCTTCGTCGTCATGCTCGTCATTGATGTCGCCGACGATCTCCTCGACGAGGTCCTCGATCGTCAGAAGGCCGTCGGTCCCGCCGAATTCGTCGATCACCAGCGCCATGTGGACCCGGCTCGCCTGCATTTTGAGGAGGAGGTCCGTGATGCGCATCGACGGCGGCGCATAAAGCACGTCGCGGCGTATTTTCTTCAACACGGGGCCGTCAGCCGGCGAATGAAGCGCGGGATTCGCGACAAGTCTGACGACGTCCTTGATGTGAACCATGCCGAGAGGGTCGTCGAGATCGCCGCGATAGACGGGGAGGCGCGAGTGGCCGGCGTCTGCAAACGCCTTGATGAGATCGGGGAGCGCCGTGTCGATGTCGACCGCCACGATATCCGCGCGCGGCGCCATCACGTCCGCGACGCGCTTTTCGTCGAACGCGATGACGCGCTCGATCATCTCGCGGCGGGCGCGCGGCAGGCGCATCGCGGCGGCGCGCTGTCCATCGTCGAGCGCGTCGGAGAATTCTCCTTCCGGCTCGTTCCGCGTGAATAGGCCCCTCAGGCGTTGAAAGAATCCGCCCGACGCGTTGTCGTCATCGTCGGGCCCGGCGTTCTGCGAGGCTTCGCTCATTCAGCCGGCCTCCTCATCAGCATGGGGATCGGCGACCCCGAGCGCGGCGAGACTGCGCGTCTCAAGGCTTTCCATGAGTTCTGCTTCGTCGTCGGACTGATGATCATGACCGGCAAGGTGCAACAGACCATGGATGATAAGGTGCGCGGCGTGATCGCGAAAGCGGGGGCCTTCATCGCCCGCCTCCGCCGCGCAGGTTTCAAAGGCGATCGCGATGTCGCCCGGCGCGCCGGCGCCTGGAAAGGCGAGCACGTTGGTCGGCTTGTCCATCCCGCGAAACTGCCGATTGAGGCGGCGCAGCGTCGCGTCATCGGCGAGGAGCAACGCCGCGCCGGCGCCGAGGCGCGGTTCGGCGGCGCGCGCCGCCGCAAAGCAGCGCAGGGCGAAGTCGTCCGGATCGCCGAGCGCTTCGGCCCACCGCCCGTCCTCAATGACGACGTCAATTGCAGGAAGCTGTTCAGGGGGCGTCAACGGCGTACCTTCGCGTCGCTTCACCTTTGCGTCGCTTCAGCGGCGCTCCGCGGCGTCCCTTGCGTCATAGGCGTCGATAACGCGCCCGACAAGCGGATGGCGGACGACGTCAGCCGCGGTGAACCGCGCAATCGATACGCCTTCAACGCCGGCCAAGAGCTTCACGGCGTCGGCGAGGCCTGAAATTTCGCCGCGCGGGAGATCGCTCTGAGAGGGATCGCCCGTCAGCACCATGCGCGCGCCCTCGCCGAGGCGCGTCAGGAACATTTTGGTCTGCGCGACCGTCGCATTCTGCGCTTCGTCGAGGATGACCGCTGCGCGCGCCAACGTGCGGCCGCGCATGAAGGCGAGCGGGGCGATCTCGAACTCGCCGCCGGCTATGCGCCGTTCGATATAATCCGCATGCAGCATTTCGTGAAGCGCGTCATAGAGCGGACGGAGATAGGGATCGACCTTCTCCTTCATGTCGCCCGGCAGAAATCCGATGCGCTCGCCCGCTTCGAGCGCAGGGCGCGAAAGGATGATCCGCTCGACCGCGCCTGAAAGATAAAGCCCAACCGCATGTGCGACGGCGATATAAGTCTTGCCCGTGCCCGCCGGCCCGACACCGAACACGAGATCGCTGCGGCCGAGAGCTTCGAGATAAGCCCGCTGCGCGGGCGTCCGCGGGCCGACGAGGCGCTTCGGCGTCTTGATCGCGGGTCCTGGCGTGTCGCCCGAGGACGCTTCCCCGCCCGAAAATTTCGCCGCCGCGCGCACGTCTTCGACCGTTAATGGCTGGCCTGAGGCAAGGCGCTGATAAAGACGGTTGAGAACAGCCGACGCCTGCGCGCGCTGCGCAGGCGGACCTGAAATATTGAGGACGTTGCCGCGCGGATCGATGCGGACGCCGAAGGCGCGCTCGACGATCAGAAGATGCGCGTCGTGTTCGCCGGAGAGGCTGGCGACGTGGCGGTTATCGTCAAAGGAAAGCTGCTCGAAAAGCTGCTCCGCAGGGGCTTCCTGATCGTCAGCCACGTACTGTTTCCGCTTTCCGATGCTGCGTCCCCGCCGCTTCGGTCAATTCGCCCGCCACGGCGTTCGGCGTCACCGCCGTCACCCGCACGGGCGCGACCCTTCCGATCAGCGATGCTGGCGCCGAGGCGTGAAGGCTTTGCAAATAGGGGGTCCGGCCGATGATCTGGCCGGGAAGGCGCCCGGGTCTTTCAAACAGGATCGGCAACACGCGTCCGACAAGTCCGTCGCAGAAAGCGTTGCGCTGCGCCGTCAGGACAGCCTGTAGGTTTGCGAGGCGCTCGTCCTTGACCGCTTCAGCGACTTGTTTCGGCATCGAGGCGGCCGGCGTTCCAGGACGGCGCGAATATTTGAAGGAAAAGGCGGAAGCGTAACCGACCGCCCGGACAAGACCCAATGTCGCTTCAAAATCCTCGGCCGTTTCGCCCGGAAAACCAACAATGAAGTCGCCGGAGATCGCGATGCCAGGCCGCGCGGCGCGCACGCGTTCGATGATCCGGAGATAGTCTTCGGCGGTATGGCCGCGATTCATCGCGGCGAGAATCCGATCCGACCCCGACTGCACCGGCAAGTGCAAATAGGGCATCAGCTTTTCTTCCTCGCCGAGCGCCGCGATCAGGGCATCATCCATGTCGCGCGGGTGCGAAGTCGTGAAGCGGATGCGGTCGAGACCGTCGATCTTCGCAAGGCGCCGGCACAGCGCGCCGAGCCCCATCTCTCCGTCACGCCAGGCGTTGACGTTCTGCCCAAGGAGCGTCACCTCCCTGACGCCTTGCGAGACGAGGCCGAAAACCTCCGCCTCGATCGCGCCGGCGCGCCGGGAAACTTCAGCGCCCCGCGTGTAAGGCACCACGCAGAACGTGCAGAACTTGTCGCAGCCTTCCTGAACGGTCACCAACGCGGAAATCCCGGGCGCCGCGCGATCACGCGCCAGCACGTCGAACTTCTCTTCGACGGCGAAGTCGGTGTCGAGCGCTTCGCCTTTTCCCCGCGCCGCTTTCGCAATGAGCTCCGGAAGGCGATGATAGGCCTGCGGGCCGACGACGATGTCGACGATCGGCGCGCGCCTTGAAATCTCAGCGCCCTCGGCTTGCGCGACGCAGCCGGCGACGGCGACCGTCATGCCGCTCGCACGCGCGGCCTTTGTCTCCTTCAACCGGCCGAGATCGGAATAAAGCTTTTCCGCCGCCTTCTCCCGAATGTGGCAGGTGTTGAGAATGACGAGGTCGGCCTCCGCAGGCGTATCGACGGCGCGGTATCCGAGCGGCGCGAGCAAGTCCGCCATCCGCTCACCGTCATAGACGTTCATCTGGCAGCCATAGGCCTTGATGAAGACGCCGCGGGCGGGGCGCGCGCCGTGGGCCCCCGCGGTCGCCGCGGTGACGGATGATTGGGCCGCCGCGAAAGGGTTGTCTGTCGACATGCGGTTAAGTTTCGCCTGCAAAATTGACCGTCTCTATGCGACGCGATGGGGTCTTAAGCAAGGCGGGAAGAAGGCGGGCTTCTCGCAGCCATGTGACCCCCGAAAGCATTGATTGACGATCGCTTTGGCGTATTTTCCGCGCCGACGAGGTGCAAAGACAGCGATGGTTCGAAGGACTGCATGCGCCGCTTGCAGCGGCATGGCGGTGATGGTTGGCGCGGCCCAAGCGCAGCCCGCGAACGAAGCGCCTCCGCTTAAGCCTGTCGTCGTCGAAATGTTCCTGTCGCAGTCCTGCAAATCGAGCCCTCCGGCGGCCAAACACCTGAGCGAGATCGCGCGCCGCGGCGACGTCGTCGCGCTTGCCTGGCACGTCGACTATTGGAATGCGACGCCGGGATTTGAAACCGGCGTATGGGCGGACCCCTTCGCGCGGCGGGAGTTCAGCGAACGGCAAAAAACTTACAATGTCAGGCTGCGAATGCGGCCGACCGTGACGACCCCGCAAGCGGTCATTGACGGCGTCCTGCTCGCGGTCGGATCGAAGCGTGACGCGCTGGAAGCGCGGATCGTCGAGGCGCAGTTCATCGACGAGCATGCGCGGAGCCTTCCGCCTCGTCTTGAGTTGGCGCGTGGAGAAAAGAACACGTACCGCGTGAACATCGACGGAGTCGGCGCGCCTTATGACGCCTATGCGATCTCATTCAGGCCCAAGGCGGTGACGGAAATCGCGGGCGGCGACAACGCGGGGTCGATTTTCGAGGAAATCAACGTCGTCACCGGTGTTGAGACTCTCGCCAAGGCGGCTGAAGGCGCGCAGTCGCTTTCGTTCAAGGCGCCGGAAGGCGGCGATGATTGCGCCGTGCTCGTTCAAGAGCGCGGCCAAGGCCGCGTCGTCGCGGCCCGCTATTGCGAGAGCCGCTTTACAAACTGAAGCTTCAGGCTGCGGCGCCGATCGCGGCGACGCCTTTCACATAGGCCTCCCGCTCGGCCTTACGCTCGTCGTCGAGTTCCAACGCGCGGCGGTTATCTTCCTCGACAAGGACGGAATAATCGGTTTCCGCAAAGCCGATGACGCCCATGTCGGCATAGGCTTTCTGGATCTTCGTCGACCATAGCCCGATATCGCGCACGATCGGCACGATGCGCTGGAAAAGCATCGAACGGTAGAGGCGCATCGCCTCTGATTCATTGTTGTAGCGGATGCATTCTTCGACCGGCAGGCCGAGAATTTCGTAAGTCTCGCGCTGCTCGAAACGGTCGCGCATGTGGTGGCACGCCTCGACCAGGAACTCCTCGCGCTCACTGCGTTCGGCGTCGGTCAGATGCGGATAGTAATCGCGCAGAGCAAGGCGCCCGAATGCGACGTGGCGGGATTCATCCTGCATGACGAACGCGTTCAATTGCTGCGTCAGCTTGTTGCGCGCGATTTCGCGAATGTTGCCGAAGGCGGCGAGCGCAAGGCCCTCGATCACGACCTGCATCGCGAGATAGGTCATATCCCAGCGCGAGTCGCGCAGCGCCTGATCGACGAGCGTCTGCAACGGCTTCGTCATCGGATAGGCAAGCCCTAGTTTCTCAAGAAACTTCTTGTAGGCCTCCACATGGCGCGCTTCGTCCATCACTTGCGTTGAAGCGTAAAATTTTGCGTCAAGGTCGGGGACCTGCTGGACGATCTTCGCGGCGCAGATCATGGCCGCCTGCTCGCCCTGCATGAATTGCGAGATCGTCCAGGCTTGGAAATGGCGGCGGACATGGACGTGCTCCGCCGGGCTCATCTTCGCCCAGAAGGGCGTGTGATAGAGGCCCGTCACCTCATCAGGGATCCCCATCGGGTTTTCCGAGTCGAGTTCAAGGTCCCAGTCGATGCGCGAAAGCGCATCCCACTGCATGTCCTTGCCCTTCTGGTAGAGGTGCATCATGTGCGCCCTACCCTCGTCAAAACGCCAGTCGAACGCCGCCTCGAAATCCTGCGGCACGCTCCAGACCGGATCGACATCGGGAATGGGGTAGAGGTCCTTGAGCGACATGAGGCGTCTCCGGTCGGCGAGAAAAGTACACTAACCGGTTTACTCTAGCCCCTCAAGATTGAAATGGCGTTACTTCTTGGGGAGCGGCACCCCGTAAAGCTCAAGGCGATGGGCCATGAGCTTGTAGCCATGGTCTTCGGCTATTTTCCGCTGCAAGGCTTCGATTTCGGGGCTCACAAACTCGATGACCTTGCCGGACTTGAGGTCGATGAGGTGGTCGTGGTGGTCGTCCGTCGCCTCCTCATAACGGGAGCGGCCGTCCTGGAAATCATGCCGCTCGACAACCCCTGATTCTTCGAACAGCCGCATGGTCCGGTAGACCGTCGCAATTGAAATCCTCGGATCAATCGCGACAGCGCGCCGATGAATCTCCTCGACGTCCGGATGGTCCTGAGCGACCGACAGCACCCGCGCGATGACGCGGCGCTGGTCGGTCATGCGCATGCCCTTCTCAGCGCAGAGTTTTTCAAGTCGATCCATGGGCTTGCTCCTTGCGGGCCGCTTAAATCACAGATCGGCGCGCATGACGAGCGCATCCGCCCCTGAGCGGTAATATCGCCTTCGCCGCGCGATCCGAGCGAAGCCGCAGTTCTCATAGAGAGAGATCGCTGCTCGGTTGCCGGCGTCAACTTCAAGAAACAGCGCGCGAACGCCGCCGCCCCGCAAGGCTTCGAGCGCAGCGTCAAGCAACGCACGAGCGCAGCCGCGGCGCTGCTGGTCCGGCGAGACGGCGAGCGTCAGCACCTCCGCTTCGTCGCCGACCCGCCGCCACATCAGAAACCCTTGGGGGTGCGCGACGGCGTCTTCAGCGACCAGCGTGTCGACGAGGCGGTCGCGGAAGCCGTCTTCGACACCGCGCCCGCCCCAGCTGGCGGTTCCGAACGCGGCCGCTTCAATCGCTGTGAGGATTGGGATGTCGGCCGCCGAACCAGGCCGGAGGCGCCACGC
>ERZ1066138.784-NODE-784-length-10358-cov-9.323498_pt1 | contig 10358 bp, 4 predicted proteins | sample MGYA00382785_ERZ1066138 | MGnify/ENA primary metagenome ERZ1066138 (study PRJEB33369, sample SAMEA5778368) | biofilm metagenome | biome: Industrial cooling water; feature: Water cooling tower basin; material: Biofilm | place: United Arab Emirates | collected...
CTGTTACGGGGTGCACCCCCCCCGTCCCCAGGGAAAGCAAGGCTACAGTCCGCAACATTCCACACGACTTATGAGCTTGCCCGATTCTTTTCTGCTCCACGATCTGCTGATTCGCAGTGCGGAGTTGACGCCCGACGCTGTCGCCCTCTCCCATGGGGACAGCGGCTCGAGCTATGCAGCCCTCCGTAGCTTGGTTGAAGGGTTTGCCGCCGGGCTGCTCCGCCTGGGACTCCGGCGTGGTGATCGCGTCGGGCTCTACCTGGAGCAGCGGGTCGAGACGGTCGCCGCAAGTTTCGCGGTGTCATTCGCAGGTGGAGTTCTCGTGCCGGTGAACCCGCTTCTCAAGCCGGAGCAAGTCGGCTTCATCGTGCGCGACTGCGGGTTGAAGCTGCTCTTGACTTCGTCCGGGCGCTACGGACAAATCCAAGGTGAGCTTGCGGCATGCCATGAGTTGGACCATGTCGTGCTCACTGATGGGGCCGAGCGCCACTCAGGCACGCTCGGCTGGTCGGAGTTGGTCGCCGAGCGGCCACGTTCCGGGCACAAGCTTATCGATGCCGACATTGCGGCAATCCTCTACACGAGCGGCAGTACCGGCCGACCCAAGGGTGTCGTGCTCAGCCACCGGAACATGGTGGCGGGTGCAAAGTCGGTATCCACTTACCTCGGTAATCACTCCAGCGACACCTTGCTGGCCGCGCTCCCGCTCAGCTTCGACGCCGGCTTCAGCCAGCTGACCACCGCCTTCCACGTCGGCGCCCGCGTGGTGCTGCTGAACTACCTGCTGCCGCGCGACGTGCTGAAGGCGATGGTGAAGGAGAAGATCACCGGCCTGACCGCCGTGCCGCCGCTGTACATCCAGCTCGCTGCGCTGGACTGGCCGGCCGAGAGCGCCGACGCCGTGAACCAGCACCTGCGCTATTTCGCCAACACCGGCGGCCGCATGCCCCGCGAGACGCTGGCGGCGCTGCGCGCCCGTGTGCCGCAAGCCAAGCCCTTCCTGATGTACGGTCTGACCGAAGCCTTCCGCAGCACCTACCTGCCGCCCGAAGAGGTCGACCGACGGCCCGACAGCATCGGCAAGGCGATCCCCAACGCCGAGATCCTGGTGCTGCGCGAGGACGGCAGCGAATGCGGCCCCGACGAGCCCGGTGAGCTGGTGCACCGCGGCGCGCTGGTCGGCCAGGGCTACTGGAACGACCCCGAGAAGACCGCCGAGCGCTACAAGCTGCTGCCCGCGGGCATCGGTGGGCGTCTCGCGGAACTGCAGCTGCCCGAGTACGCGGTGTTCAGCGGCGACACGGTCAGGAAAGACGCCGAGGGCTTCCTGTACTTCGTCGGCCGGCGCGACGAGATGATCAAGACCTCGGGCTACCGCGTGAGCCCGACCGAGGTCGAGGAGATCCTCTACGCGACCAAGCTGGTGGGCGAGTGCGTGGCCTTCGGCGTCGAGCACGCGACGCTGGGGCAGAGCATTCAGGTGATCGCCACCGCGCCCGACGGCAGCGATCAGCTCGACCATGCGGCGCTGCTGGGTCAGTGCCGCCAGCGCATGCCCGCCTACATGGTGCCGGCCGGCATCGAGGCGCGGCCCGGCCCCCTGCCGCGCAACCCCAACGGCAAGATCGATCGCAAGCTGCTGGCCACCGAGTGGGGCGAGCGGGCAGCTTGAACGGTGCCGAGCCAGCCGACAATCCGATCGCCATGAGCACGCCACCCCACGGGCCACCGGTCCATGCCCCGATGTCGCAGTGGCCGCGTACGCCCTCCGATGACCTGCTGGTGGGCGGCCAACCGCTGACTCGCTTGGTCGAGCGCGTCGGCCGGACGCCCTTCTACGCGGTCGACCGCGGGCTGCTGCACGCCCGCGTGGCCGAGTTGCGTGCGGCGCTGCCGCGCGGTGTGAAGCTGCACTACGCGATGAAGGCCAACCCGATGCCGGCGCTGGTCCAGTTCATGGCGGGTTTGGTGGACGGCATCGACGTGGCGTCGGCGGGCGAGCTGCAGGTGGCGCTGGACGCTGGGGCGCCCACGGCCGAGATCAGCTTCGCGGGGCCCGGCAAGCGCGACATCGAGCTGCGCCAGGCGGTGGCCGCCGGCGTGCTGGTGAACGTGGAGTCCTTGCGCGAGATGCCGGTGCTCGCAGCCGCCAGCCAGGCGCTGGGATTGCCGGCGCGCGTGGCCCTGCGCGTCAACCCCGACTTCGAGCTCAAGGGCTCGGGCATGAAGATGGGTGGCGGCCCCAAGCAGTTCGGGCTCGACGTCGAGCTGATTCCCGAGGCGATGGCAAGGATCGCCGAGCTCGGCCTGGCCTTCGAGGGCTTCCACCTGTTCGCGGGCAGCCAGAACCTGAAGGCCGAGTCGATCTGTGAGGCGCAGCGCAAGAGCTACGAGCTGGCGCTGCGGCTGGCCGGCTCGGCCCCCGCCGCACTCGGTCCGGTGCGCTTCCTGAACCTGGGCGGGGGCTTCGGCATTCCGTACTTCCCGGGCGAGCAAAGGCTCGATCTGTCGCCGATCGGCGACAACCTCGCGGCACTGCGCGAGCGTGCCGAACGCGAGATGCCGCAGGCGGAGTTCGTCATCGAGCTGGGCCGCTACCTGGTGGGCGAGGCAGGGCTGTACGTCAGCCGTGTGGTGGACCGCAAGGTGTCGCGCGGCCAGGTGTTCCTGGTCTGCGATGGAGGGCTGCACCATGCGCTGGCGGCGTCGGGCAACTTCGGGCAGGTGGTGCGCAAGAACTACCCGGTGACCGTCGTGCAGCACCGGCCGGACGGGCAGACCGAAACCGCGTCGGCCGTGGGCCCGCTGTGCACACCGCTGGACCTGCTGGCCGACCGCATGACGCTGCCGGTGGGCCAGGTCGGTGACCTGGTGGTGGTGTTCCAGAGCGGGGCCTACGGGCCCAGCGCGAGCCCGCAGGCCTTTCTGGGGCATCCGGGCTGCGCCGAGGTGCTGGCTTGAGAGAGCGGTCTCAGCGATCCATCCGGCCGCCTTCGCGCTGCGCCTGCAGCCACTGCTCCAGCATCATGAGGATCCACACCATTTCGCCGTAGTAGCCCGGGTGCGCAGGCAAGAGGTCGCGCAGCAGCTTGTGGATGAAGTCGGGCCGCACGATGCCGCGGCCGGCCAGCGACAGCAGGCTGTCGCTGGCCAGCGCCTTCAAGCCCGCGTGGCGGCAGGCCCAGACGCCGAACGGCAGTCCGAAGCCCTGCTTCTTCTTCGTCAGGATTTCGTCGGGCAGAAAGCCGCGCAGCGCCTCCTTGAAGAACCAGCGCAGCTTCAGGCCCTTGAGCTTGTAGTCGCTGGGCAGCGCAAGCGAGAAGTCCACCAGTGCCTGGTCCAGGAAGGGGAAGCCCACCGCCACACCGGCCAGCGCCGCGCTGCCGTGCACCTTGGGCAGATCGGCCTCGGCCAGCGTGTAGCGCCAGTCGTAGGCCAGCATGCGGTTCAGCGCGCTGACGGGCTCCGGGGCCTGGCTCCACACCGCCCGCTGCTGGCGCAGCGCGTCGGCCTCGTCGACGCGGGCTAGAAAATCGGTCGTCAACACCTCCCGCGGGTCCAGCCGCAGCAGCAGGTTGTACTGCTGCATCCGGTCCGGCAGCGGCACCTTGGCCTGTGCCACGTAGCTGCGCCCCTTGCGCGCCAGCGGCAGCGCACCCAAGGGCGTCTTCTCGAGCAGCGGCTCCAGCACGCCGTGGCGCAGCGCTGCGGGAACGCCCTGGTACCAGCCGAACACGCGCTGCTTGGCGTAGCGGGCGTTGCCACCGAACAGCTCGTCGCCGCCATCGCCGGCCAGCAGCCGGGTCACGCCATCGTCGCGCGCCATCTTCGCGCAGTAGTAGGCCGGCAGCACCGAGCTGTTTCCGAACGGCTGGTCGTAGTGCGCCGCGACCGACGGGATGCTGTGCACCAGGTCGTCCGGGGTGACGTAGTACTCATGGTGCTCGGTGCCGAAGCGCTTGGCGGCGATGCGCGCGAAGCCCATCTCGTCGTAGCCCTCGGCATCGAAACCGATGGAGTAGGTCGCCGCCGGGCGGCCGGCCACCTCGCCGATCATGCCGGCGACGGTGGAACTGTCGGTCCCGCCACTGAGGAAGCAGGCCGGCTTGCTGCCGTCGAGTTGATTGGCGACTGCTTCGCGCAAGCACTTACGGAAAATCGTTGCGAGCGACTTGAAGTCTGGCGCGCGCAGTTCCTGGAACTGCGGGGTCCAGTAACGTGTGACCGACAACTCGCCGCCTTGGAAGAAAGCGCAGTGCGAAGCCGGCAATCTGTAGATGCCCTTGAAGATCGTGCGGGGCGCCGGGATGACGTGGAAATGGAGGAAGTCGAAGATCGCTTGCGGATCGATTTCGGCGCGGGGTGCGAGCGCCGCAAGTTCGTCGGCCCGCTCGGCCACATGCAGCTGCGAGCCGATCCGCCGGTAGCACAGTGTCTGGATGGCGAACCGGTCGACCGTGAGGAACGCCCGGCCGTCGGCCTCGAAGACGGCCCCCGCGAATGCACCCTCGATTTCCAGCGCGGCATCAGCGCCGCGGGTTCTGAACGCCTCGAGCAGCGCCCTGGCAGGGCCCTCGGCCTGCGCGAGTCGGGCCAAGCGATCGTCGGTGAATCGCGGCGTTCCGATCACTATGCTGGGCTCGCACGGCGTGGCGTTGATCTCGGCGGGAAACGGCGTCATGAAGTCAAAGCAAGTACACGCTTACGCGCTTTCGCATTCTAGAAAGCCAGCTATGAAGCAGCTGCGCACGAATCCACGATCTCACGACGGTTCACGCCGCTTCCGATACCCGTTTTCGCAGGGAGTGAGACGGACGGGCGATCATTCGCCGATAGCGTTACCGACAGGCACCTTGCGTTCGACGCTTACAACTGCTTCGAGCTTGCCCCCGGTAAACCAGTAGCGCACGGTACGGTTAGGTCCGCTGACTTCGGCACCTGTCCGTCCACCCTCCTCCAGCAGTGTCACCTGATGCGGCGCCGTACGTCCCCAAGTCGTCGGCATCAGTGCGACGAGGAAGCGGTCGGTTTCGGCGTCGGTCGGTGGCAGAACCTCGAGCCGCCACCGGCCGGGCTCCGAGCGCTGCGGCGGAGAATTCTCGATCGCTTCGAGGAGCTTGCCACCTTCGTCGAAATTCACGCCGTCGACGAAGAATTCGAAGCCGCGGCCACCGACTGCGAGCAAGGATGCCGACTTCGGCAACAGCACCTGCCCTTCGAGGCGTCCGCCTGCGCGGCCAGTGCCTTTGCCGGGCGGGATGTCGGTGACGAAGCGCCGGCCATCGATGCGCAGGCCGAACGGGGTGTGGAGCATCCAGCGCTTGCGGAACTCGGGGCGCGTCGCGACCACCTCGTCGTAGACGACGACGACTTCATCGACCTCGTCGAAGGCAAAGATGCGCCATGCGCGCTCGACGCGCCGTGTCCGGTGCGAGAAGGTGCCTTCACCGGAAAGCTCGTTCGTGTACGCAGCGGTCACGTCCGACACCACCAGGGTGATGCCGTCCTGGTAGGTATGGCGCAGGATGCGTCCCGTCCGGTAGATGTCGCCCTTGCGTTCCCACTCGGCCAGGTCCAGCGGCGCCGGCTCGACGCCCCAGCCGGAGCCGATCCGGCGCTGTCCGCCGTCGTTGGCGATCACGCGGACGGGTTCGCGCGGCTTGTTCGGCATCGGCACCGTGTCGTCCGGGTCGGTCACCGTGATGGTGTTGTGCGCGATCGTCTGGTAGCTGTAGTTCAGGTGATGGTCGGAGCCGTAGCGGGTGCCGTAGTTGGCGCCGCTGTCCAAGGCGAGTGCTCCGCCCTTGTAGATCGTGAAGCTGCCCTGGTCGAGGTGGGTGTGGGACCAGAAGTTGTCGCCGGCCTTGAAGGTGACGTAAGTCGATTCCGGCGCCCAGCTGCTGCGTGCGAAGGCCCAGCCTATGCCGTCGAACCACTGCGAACGCGGCAGTCGCTCGCGCGCTTGCGGGTCGTTCAAGCGCGTGTCGGGCAGCGGTCCCCAGGGCCATGCGGTGGGGCCTATGCGGTTGGGTGGGTTCAGCGAGTAGGCGGCGGCGTGCCCGTACTCGATGGCGAGCGGCACGAGGTCCGGGATTCCGCGGTCGAAGAATGAGCCGTCGCCGATACGCACATGCGTGCCGTCGGGTCGGGTGCGCTGCACGGCGAAATCGAGGAAGCCGCGCAGGCCGGGCTCGGACGCGAACAGGTCTTCGCCGGTCGCGGCACGCCACATCGCCGGCACCTGGTAGACCGCCTGACCGATGCCGATGCCGACGTACTCCCCGCCTTCATGCCAGCCGCCATGCCGACCCATGATCTGGCGCCAGACCGGCAACACCCGCTGTTTCCAGAGGTCGTGGGTGAAGCGCATGACCGACTCGCCGCGCACGTCGTCGCCGTACAGCGCCAGCGCGCAGGCGACGAGCGCCTGGAACGGCGCGTTGTAGAGGAAGACGTTGTAGGGCGACAGGCGCTCGGTGCGGATCACCTGCACCAGGTACTCGCAACCTTCGGCGAGCTTGCTGCGCAGCTGGGTGCGCTGCTCGACCGTCCAGCGGTCGTGCAACCAGTCGTAGGCAACGGCCAGCGGGCGTACCTGGTCGTGCCCGCGCCATTCGAAGCGCGTGGTCATCAGCTGGACATGCAGGACGCTCAGATCCTGGCTGCCCGGTTCAATAAATTCCACCACCGCGCGCGCGTGGTAGCTGTTGCTGCGTGGCTGGGCACTCTTGGCAAGGCGCCGCATTTCGCCGAGGTAGGCGTTGCCTTCGGCCAGCAGCCGAGCGACGTCGGCGGCTGTCGGGTGAGGCAGGCGCGGATGGGCCTGCTTGAACCCGGGCAAGGACACGGCGGGCAGCTCGTGCCCGGGGGGCAGTTGGGCCATGCCGGACTCGTCGGCGGCTTTTTCGGCATGCGGAGAGGCCACGAGGGCCGCGACGGACGCCAGCATGAGCGCGCTTGCGCCGCCGCCCCACACCAGAGTCCGTCGTGCGCTTGAACGCTGGCTTCGCTGCGGCGACTCGACCGCGATGCCGGGACGGCGGCCCAGTCGCACCAGGGTGGCGTTGACGAGCCAGGCCGCGGCGAATCCGATCAGGACGTTGGTGGGGTCGGGGCGCTTGTCCGGGAGGTAAAGCTTGAGGATCTCGATGCCGAGCGCCGCCAGCGCCGCCAAGCCGCCGGCGGTCCACGCCCGACTCTGCGAAGGCCGCAGCAACCAGAGCGCGATGCCGATGACGGCGTAGGCCCCGGCGTTGGCCAGCAGGCTCCACATGGCCTCGGTCTCGGTGGTGTAGTAGTGGTAGTAAAAGGGCAGGAAGTGGGTTGCCGCCAGTTTGTCGTTCGCAACCCACTGGGGTTCGAGCCGACCGGCGAACCCGTTCAACACGGCCAGCAAAACCAGGTAGAGCGGGGCCCCGAGCACGAGGCAGATGCGTATCGAGGCATGGTGTCTCTGCAGCACCGATCCCCGCAGGCTTCTCTGCAACACCAGCCCCCAGGCGACGCCGGCCGCGCGGGTGAAGACCGACAGGCCCTGGCTGACGCCCGACGCCAGCCCCAGTTGCACCAGCTCGATCGCGGCGCCGGCGACCATGCCGACTGCGAACGCCGTGGGTACACGCATCGTGTGGAACACGAACCCCAGCAGGGCCCCGAGCGGCGCCGCCAGGGCGACCTCGGCCCCCAGTTTGACGCTGCAGCCGACCACGCCGCCGCACGAGCCGCTCAGCAGCCACGCCGACCGTGTCGGGTCGGCGAGCTTGTCGGAGAGCTCCTTGGTGGAGACCAGCAGGTCGTAAGGAAAGAAGCTCAGCGCGCCGTAGGCCAGCAGGTAGAGGACGAAGCCGGCATGCCAGGCCGTGTCACGGCCCATCGCGACGCTGCGGACGATGTGCATCAATCGGGGGCCGCCGACGAACCAGGCGACGATGCCCAGGCCGGTGCCCAGGGTTTCGGCGATCAGGTCGTTCTGCGAGACCGTCCGGGGCGGGAAGAAGAGTTGCGCGAATTCGACGCCGACCGCCAAGGCCACGCACACGGCGGCGACCAGCAACGCCCCCAAGGCCGCGGCGACGGGGTGCCGCAGCCCTTGCGCTGCCGCGCCCATCGCCGCGAACGCCAGTGGGACGTAGAGCAGGATGTTGGCGACCCAATCGGCCCGCGAGGCCACCCCGAGCTGGAGGTAGGGGATGTTCGCGAAGGCTTCCCGGGCGGCGTCCATCGACCCCGGCCTGTAGTCGAAAGGCAGCAGCGAGCCGTAGACGATGAACAGCGCGTAGAGGCCGGCGAACCAGGCCAGGCCGGCGGAAGACCTCGGGGATGTTTCGTTACTCACGCGACGACCGGACTGCGGTGACGCGCAAGGATAGTGGGATAAGGCGACGGCCTGCCGACGACGTCGTCTGACGATCGCAAAAGTGGATCGGGATGCGCCTGACCGAATGCGCCGCGGCCCTTCAGCCGGGCGACCGCAACGCCCGCCTCAGGATCTTGCCGACGTTGCTCTTCGGCAACTCGCCCCTGAACTCCACCTCCCGCGGCCGCTTGTAGCCCGTCAGGTGCCGGCGGCAATGCTCGATCAGCTGCTCGGCGCTCAGCGCCGGGTCCTTGCGCACGACGACAAGCTTCACCGCCTCGCCCGACTTCTCGTCGGGCACGCCGACCGCGGCGCATTCCAGCACGCCGGGGTGCAGGCTCGCCACCTGCTCGATCTCGGTCGGGTAGACGTTGAAGCCGCTGACCAGGATCATGTCCTTCTTGCGGTCGACGATCCTCACGAAGCCGCGCGCGTCCATCACGCCGATGTCGCCGGTCTTCAGGAAGCCGTCGGTGTCCATCACCTGCGCCGTCTCGTCCGGGCGCATCCAGTAGCCGGCCATCACCTGCGGGCCGCGCACGCAGATCTCGCCGGCTTCGCCGTAGGGCAGGTCGCGGCCGGCGTCGTCGCGGATCACCACCTCGGTCGACGGCAGCGGCAGCCCGACGCTGCCGGTGAACTCGGGCCGGTCGAGCCGGTTGCTGGTCGCCACCGGCGACAACTCCGACATGCCGTAGCCCTCGACCATCGGGCAGCCGGTCAGCTCGAGCCAGCGTTCGGCGGTGGCCTGCCGGCAGGCCATGCCGCCGCTCGGCGCCACCAGCATGCGCGAGAAGTCGAGCCGGGCGAAATCGGGCTGGTTCAGCAGCGCGGCGAACAGGGTGTCGACGGCCGGGAACATGTGCACGCGGTGCCCCGACAGCGTCTTGACCAGCGCCGGCAGGTCGCGCGGGTTCGCGATCAGCAGGTTGGTCGAGCCGAAGCGCGCGCCCATCAGGAAGCACACCGCCAGCGCGTAGATGTGGTATAGCGGCAGCGCGCAGACGACCACCAGCGGCTCGCCGCCGGCGCGCTCGAGCACCGGCCGGAACCAGGCCTCGTTCTGCAGGATGTTGGCGACCACGTTGCGGTGCAGCAGCGTCGCGCCCTTGGACACGCCGGTCGTGCCGCCGGTGTACTGCAGGAAGGCCACGTCGTCGGGGCCGGTCGCCGCCGGCGTCAGGCGCATCCGCGTGCCGTCGGCCAGCGCCATGTTGAAGCGCGTCACGGTGCGGCCGCCGTCGCGCGGCAGTTCGTAGGCCGGCACCATCCGGTGCACATGGCGAACGACGGTGTTGACGACCAGGCCCTTGACGAAGCCGAGCAGGTCGCCCATCGACGCCAGCACCACATGCCGCACCGGCGTGCGCTCGATCACCTGCGCCAGCGTGGTCGCGAAGTTCTCCAGGATCACGATCGCCTCGGCGCCCGAGTCGACCAGCTGGTGCTCCAGCTCGCGCGGCGTGTACAGCGGGTTGACGTTGACGACCACGCAGCCGGCCCGCAGCACGGCCGCGATCGCGACCATGTACTGCGGCAGGTTCGGCATCATCAGCGCCACGCGTGCGCCGCGTGCCAGGCCCAGGCTCTGCAGCCAGGCGCCGAAGGTGGCCGACATCTCGTCGAGCTCGCGGAAGCGCAGCGCGCGGCCCATGAAGACCGCCGCGTTGCGGTCGGCGTGGCGGCGGAAGGCCTCGTCGAGCAGCTCGACCAGCGAGCGGTAGACCGTCACGTCCAGCGTCGCCGGCACCCCGCTCGGGTACTCGGCGAGCCAGGGTTTCTTGACGGGCGTTTCCATGCGGCGGCTTTCGTGGCGTGTGGCCGATTCTTCGGGGCGGCTGCGCGGACGCCGCCGGGGGTTTGTCCTAGGGGGGTGGCGCGCCGGCGAACTGCGCCGCGACGAAGCCGCGCTCGCGCGCGGCGATGGTGCCGAGGAACTCGGCCGCGCCGCGCATCGCCTTGAAGGCCTCGAAGCCGGTCTCCAGGAAGTGCTGCAGCTCGC
>ERZ1066138.786-NODE-786-length-10343-cov-9.425933_pt1 | contig 10343 bp, 9 predicted proteins | sample MGYA00382785_ERZ1066138 | MGnify/ENA primary metagenome ERZ1066138 (study PRJEB33369, sample SAMEA5778368) | biofilm metagenome | biome: Industrial cooling water; feature: Water cooling tower basin; material: Biofilm | place: United Arab Emirates | collected...
CGTGTCTATTTCGCGCAGGACGGCTGGTACAACAACGTCTACGCGCCGGCCTACCGCCGGGACCGGGGCGGTGACCGCGGCGGCTACGGCGACCGCGACGGCCGTGGCGGCCACGACCACGACCGTGGTCCAGGCCGCGGCAAGGGCCCGGGGCAGGGCCAAGGCCCTGGACAGGGCAAGGGCCCCAAGAACGACCGCTGAGCCCGGGACAGGCGCGGAAATGGACCTCCGCCGCGCCGTTTTTCGCTGCGCTGCCCCGGGGGGCCGCTGCCCTAAGCTGCGGCCATGGAATCCACGACCGGCCTGATTCTCACTGGGGGCGGCGCGCGCGCCGCCTACCAGGTCGGTGTGCTGTCGGCCGTGCGGCGCTTGCGCGCCGAAGCCGGCGTGACGGGCATCAACCCCTTTCCGGTCATCGCCGGCACGTCGGCCGGCGCGATCAACGCCGCGGCGCTGGCCTGCGGCGCCGACGACTTCGACACTGCGGTGCGATTGCTCAAGCGCACCTGGCGCGACTTCCATGCAGAGCAGGTCTACCGCGCCGACGCCTTCGGCGTGATCCGCAGCGGCGCGCGCTGGCTCTCCCTGTTCACGCTCGGCTGGGCGCTGGCGCGCTGGCGCCGCGCACGGCCGCGCTCGCTGCTCGACAACTCGCCGCTCGAGGCGCTGCTCGACGAGCTGGTGCCGCTGCAGCGCCTGCCACGGCTGCTGCGGGAAGGCCACCTGCAGGCGCTGGCGATCACCGGGTCGAGCTACAGCGCCGGCGAGCATGTGACCTTCTACGACGCGGCGAGCGACATCGCACCCTGGACGCGCTCGCAGCGCCTGGCCGAACGCGCCAGCCTGACGCGCGACCACTTGATGGCCTCGTCGGCGATTCCCTTCATCTTCCCGGCGGTGCCGCTGGCGGTGCAGGGCCGCTGCGAATACTTCGGCGACGGCTCGATGCGCCAGGCGGCGCCGATCTCGCCGGCGGTGCACCTGGGCGCCGACCGCATCCTCGTGATCGGCGCCGGGCGGCTGCACGAGCCGGCCAGCGAGCGGGTGTCGGCCAGCGGCTACCCGAACCTGGCGCAGATCGCCGGGCACGCGCTGTCGAACATCTTCCTCGATGCGCTGGCGGTCGACATCGAGCGGCTGCAGCGCATCAACCACACGCTGACGCTGCTGCCGCCGGCGGTGCGGGCGCAGACCTCGCTGCGGCCGATCGAACTGCTGGTGATCGCGCCGAGCCAGCGCCTGGACGACATCGCGGCGCGCCACCTGCATGCGCTGCCGGCGCCGGTGCGGGCGATGCTGCGCGCGATCGGCGTGTCGTCCGACCCGGCCATGCCCGGCCAGACCCAGGGCGCTCGCGGTGCGGCGCTGGCCAGCTACCTGCTGTTCGAGGCGCCCTACACGCGCGAGCTGATCGCGCTGGGTGAGGCCGACACGATGGCGCGCCGCGACGACGTGCGGCGCTTCTTCGGCTGGGGCCGCCCGCGGGCCGTGCAGCCCGTGGCGGCCTGAGCGAGCCTCAACGCGGCGCCGCGTCGGTCTTGGGCTTGGCCTTGGCCGGCGAGGCCGCAGCCTTCGGCGCCGCAGCCGGCGTGCCGGCATAGGACGCGTCGCCGACGGTCAGCCCGGCGGTCGAGAAGCGCGCCGCGTTGCCCGGGCCGATGCCCTGCACGCGGTCGATCATGTCGGCCCAGTTCTTGAACGGGCCCTTCTTTCGCTCTTCGAGCAGCTTGCCCGACAGGCTCGGGCCGATGCCGCGGACGCTTTCCAGCAGCGCCTGGTCGGCTTGATTGACGTCGACGCCGGCGAAGCAGGTGGCGGTGGCGAGGGCGAGCAGCGCGCCCAGCAGTTGCTTGATCATGACGTGTCCTCCTGGTGGTTGGTGCGTGCCCGGTCGGGCCCGCGAAGTCACTCTAGGTGACGTACCGCGGCGCCACGCCCCTCGGAGGTGGGCCTCACGATGGGGGCCGAAAGAGGGGGTGTGGGCCCGTCCGACGGGCGCGGCGCTCAGCCGCCGAACAGCTCGTCGTGGCCGACGCTGGCGGTGCCGAACTTGCCCACCACCAGCCCGCCGGCGCGGTTGGCCCAGGGCATGGCCTCGCGCGGCGTCAGGCCGCAGGCGATCAGCGCGGCCATCGTCGCGATGACGGTGTCGCCGGCGCCGGTGACGTCGAAGACCTCGCGCGCCTGCGCCGGGATGCTGTGCGCGCCGGCGGCGTCGAACAGCGTCATGCCTTCCTCCGAGCGCGTCAGCAGCAGCGCGCCCAGGCCCAGCCGCGTTCGCAATGCCTCGGCCTCGCGCGCGAGCGCGGCCTCGTCGGCCCAGCGGCCGATCACCTGCGCGAGCTCGGCGCGGTTCGGCGTGATCACGTCGGCGCCGGCGTAGCTCGCGTAGTCGCTGCCCTTCGGGTCGACCAGCACCGGCTTGGCGGCCGCACGGGCGCTCGCGATCATGCGCGGGATGTGCGTCAGCCCGCCCTTGCCGTAATCGGAGAACAGCACCGCGTCGTGCGCCGGCAGCGCCGCCTCGTAGTCGGCCAGCAGCTGCGCCAGCACCTCGTGCTCGGGCGCGTTCTCGAAGTCCACGCGGATCAGTTGCTGCGAACGCCCGATGACGCGCAGCTTGACGATGGTGTGCAGCTTCGGATCGCTGCCGAGCCGCGCGGTGACGCCGGCCCGCTCGAGCAGGCGGCGCAACGAGCGCGCCGGCTCGTCGTCGCCAACGACCGTCAGCAGCGTCACCTGCGCACCGAGCGCCTTGACGCCGAGCGCCACGTTGGCGGCGCCGCCGAGGCGCTCCTCCTCGCGCTGGACCCGCACCACCGGCACCGGCGCCTCGGGCGAGATGCGTTCGACGGCGCCGAACCAGTAGCGGTCGAGCATCGCGTCGCCGACCACCAGCACGCGGGCGCGGGCGAGCTCGTCGCAGGTCGGCACGGCGCTCACTGGTCCTCCAGCCGCACCGGCGGGTAGCTGTCCCAGGTCTGGCAGCCGGGGCATTGCCAGAAGTAGTGCTGCGCCTCGAAGCCGCAGGCCGCGCAGCGGTAGCGCAGCTGCGGCTTGGCGGCGGCCGCGGCGAGCTGCTGCACGCGCTCGGCATCCTCGGCCGGCAGCGGCGTGCCGAGCGCGGCCTGTTCCTTCAGCAGCATGGCGGCGGCCGACAACGTCGGGTGCAGTTCGAGGTGGCGGCGCAGCAGGACGAGCCGCGCCGGCGCGTCGGGCGCCAGCCGCAGCAATGCCGCCAGCAGCTCGTGGCCGGGCGCACGTTCGTAGACGGCCTGCAGCCGCGCGGCGGCGGCGGCCTCGTCGCGGCAGGCCAGCGCGGCGGCCGCGTAGTCGCCGGCGACCAGGGCGAACGCCGCCGGCTGCACCGCGAGCAGGTCGTCCCAGACCGCCAGCGCCTCGCGGTGGCGGCCGGCCAGGGCGTGGCGCTGACCTTCGAGCACGCGCGGCCGCGCGGCCTGGGGTGCGGCCTCGCGCGCCTTGGTCAGCGCGTCGTCGGCGTCCTGGGGGCGGCGGCGTGCATCGGCCTCGAGCGCGATCTCGCAGTGGTGGTGGGCGATGCGCGCCGCGAAGGAGCCGGCCCCGGCGGCTTCGAGCTTGCGCGCCGTCTCGGCGGCGGCATGCCAGTCGCGCGTGCGCTCGTGCAGCGTCAGGAGCTCGAGCCGCGCGTCGGTGCTGAAGCTGCTGCCTTCGAGGGCGCGAAAGGCCGCCTCGGCGCGGTCGAACAGGCCGGCCTTGAGGAAATCCTGCGCGAGCGCATGCTGGGCGCGCTCGCGCTCGGTGGCGGCGAGGTCGCCGCGACCGAGCAGATGCTCGTGCACGCGCACCGCGCGCTCGTACTCGCCGCGGCGGCGGAACAGGTTGCCCAGCGCGAAGTGCAGGTCGGAGGTGCCGGGGTCGTGCTGCACCGCCTCGATGAAGGCGTCGATCGCCTTGTCCTGCTGCTCGTTGAGCAGCAGGTTCAGGCCCTTGTAGTAGGCCTTGGGCGACTCCTGCTGCTCGCGCCGCCACTGCCGCAGGTCGAAGCGCGACGCCAGCCAGCCGAGCCCGAAGGCGGCCATCAGGCCGACCAGGGCCAGCGTCAGCGTGGTCTGCGGGTCAAACTCCATCGCGCGGCGGATGTTCGGCGGCCACGGCTTCGACCGGCCGTGTCACCGCCGGGCCGAGCACGGTGGTCGCGGTGTCGGCGCGCTGCACCTGCTGCTGCGACAGGCGGCGCAAGCGCCACCAGCTCGGCAGCATCGCGAGGATGCCGATCGCGCAGCCGGCGCCGAAGGCGGCCAGGACGATGAAGACCATCGGCGCACGCCACTCATGGCCGAAGAACCAGCGGACGGCGGCTTCATCCTGGTTGTTCAGCGCGAACGCGAACAGGGTGAAGAAGATCAAGGCCCGCAGGAGCCAGGTCAGGGCGCGCATCGCGGCGGATTCTAGGGGTTGGCCGCGGCGGCCCGGCCCCGCGGCCCCGGCTGGCGCCGCTCAGGGCACCGGCGTACTGGGGCCCGCCGGCGGCGCGAGCTCGGCGGTGCGGGCGTCGACCGCCTCGCGCAGCGCCTTGCCGGGCTTGAAGTGCGGCACCAGCTTCTCGGGGATCACCACCTGCTCGCCCGAGCGCGGGTTGCGGCCCATGCGGGGCGGGCGGCGGTTGATCGAGAAGCTGCCGAAGCCGCGGATCTCGATGCGGTGGCCGCGCGCCAGCGCGTCGCTCATCGCGTCGAGGATGGTCTTGACGGCGAACTCGGTGTCGCGCTGGGTCAGCTGGCCGAAGCGTTCGCCGAGCAAGGCCACGAGGTCGGAGCGGGTCATGAGGGCGGGGCGGTTCGTTGGCGGGATGTCGCGGCGTCCTGTGCGCATGCTCTCGCGGGAAGGGCATGCGCACAGGCTGGAAACCCCGGGGGGTCTCCAGCCCGGGGCCGGGCCTCAGCCGTTGCCCTGGTCCAGCTTGGCCTTGAGCAGCGCGCCCAGGCTGGTGGTGCCGGCGTTCTCGCGCTCGGAGGTCTGCGCGAGGCGCTGCATCGCCTCCTGGCTGTCGGCGCTGTCCTTGGCCTTGATCGACAGCTGGATCGAACGCGTCTTGCGGTCGACGTTGATGATCAGCGTGGTGACCTCGTCGCCTTCCTTCAGCACGTTGCGGGCATCCTCGACGCGGTCGCGGCTGATCTCGGAGGCGCGCAGGTAGCCGGTCACGTCGTCGGTCAGCTGGATCTCGGCGCCGCGCGCGTCGACGGTCTTGACCTTGCCGGTGACGGTGGCACCACGGTCGTTGACCGAGGTGTAGGTCGCGAACGGGTCGCCGTCGAGCTGCTTGATGCCCAGGCTGATGCGCTCGCGCTCGACGTCGATCGCCAGCACCAGCGCCTCGACCTCCTGGCCCTTCTTGTAGTTGCGCACCGCCTGCTCGCCCGGCTCGTGCCAGGACAGGTCGGACAGGTGCACCAGGCCGTCGATGCCGGCGGCCAGACCCACGAACACGCCGAAGTCGGTGATCGACTTGACCGGGCCCTTGAGCTTGTCGCCGCGCTTGTGGTTCTGCGCGAACTCGTCCCAGGGGTTGGCCTTGCACTGCTTCATGCCAAGGCTGATGCGGCGCTTGTCCTCGTCGATCTCGAGCACCATGACCTCGACCTCCTGGCCGAGGGTGACGAGCTTGTTCGGGGCGATGTTCTTGTTGGTCCAGTCCATCTCCGAGACGTGCACCAGGCCTTCGATGCCCGGCTCGATTTCGACGAAGGCGCCGTAGTCGGCGATGTTGGTGATCTTGCCGAACAGGCGGGTGCCGGTCGGGTAGCGGCGCGAGACGCCGACCCAGGGGTCGTCGCCCATCTGCTTGAGGCCGAGCGAGACGCGGTTCTTCTCGGCGTCGAACTTCAGCACCTTGGCGGTCAGCTCCTGGCCGACCGTGACCACCTCGCTCGGGTGGCGAACGCGGCGCCACGCCATGTCGGTGATGTGCAGCAGGCCGTCGATGCCGCCCAGATCCACGAACGCGCCGTACTCGGTGATGTTCTTGACCACGCCGTGGACGAAGGCGCCTTCGCGCAGCGTCTCGAGCAGCTTGGCGCGCTCCTCGCCCATCGAGGCCTCGACCACCGCGCGGCGCGACAGCACCACGTTGTTGCGCTTGCGGTCGAGCTTGATGACCTTGAACTCCATGGTCTTGCCCTCGAACGGCGTCATGTCCTTGACCGGACGCGTGTCGAGCAGCGAACCCGGCAGGAAGGCGCGGATGCCGTTGACGAGGACCGTCAGGCCGCCCTTGACCTTGCCCGAGACGGTGCCGGTGACGAAGTCGCCGCTTTCCAGCGAGCGCTCGAGCGACATCCACGAGGCCAGGCGCTTGGCCTTGTCGCGGCTGAGGATGGTGTCGCCGTAGCCGTTCTCGATCGCGTCGATCGCGACCGAGACGAAGTCGCCGACCTGGACCTCGAGCTCGCCCTGGTCGTTCTTGAACTCCTCGATGGCCACGTAGGCTTCGCTCTTCAGGCCGGCGTTGACGACCACGAAGCTGTGCTCGATGCGGGCCACTTCGGCGGTGATGACCTCGCCGGTGCGCATGTCGGAGCGCTTCAGCGACTCCTCGAACAGGGCGGCGAACGATTCCATGCCTTGCGACGAGGCGACTGCGGTTTGACTCATGGATTTTCCTGGTGCCGGCGGACCGGCGGCTGGCCCCTCGCGGGGCGGGTTGCGTTGTCGAACCGACGCTTCGGCGACCGCTTGCGCTGTCGCAGGCCGGGGTACCGGGCGGTACCGCGGGAAACGTCGGGCCAGTTTCGCCCTTCAGCTTGCCCTGAAGGGCTGCACCTGCTGCCACCAAGCCAGCACCTGCTCGACCGAGGCTTCGATCGAGAGCGCCGAGTTGTCGAGCAACCGGGCCTCCGGCGCCGGCTTCAGGGGCGCGATGCTGCGGTTCTGGTCGCGGGCATCACGCGCCTCAAGGTCGGCGCGAAGGAGCGCGAGGTTAGCAGAAATACCTTTTGAAATCAACTGCTTATGGCGGCGTTCGGCGCGTTCCGCGGCGCTCGCGGTGAGGAAGACCTTGAGCCGCGCGTCGGGGAAGATCACCGTGCCCATGTCGCGCCCGTCGGCCACCAGGCCGGGCAGGCGGCGGAAGGTGTGCTGGAGGTCGACCAGGGCCGCGCGCACCGCCGGCAGCGCCGCGATGCGCGAGGCGAGGCTGCCGACCGCCTCGTCGCGCAGCGCGTCGCTCACGTCCTCGCCGGCCAGCAGCGCCCGCTGGTTCTCGAAGCGCAGCGGCAGGGCGCGCGCCAGCGCCGCCACGCCGGCCTCGTCGTCGGCCGCCACGCGGGCGCGCAGCGCGGCGAGTGCGGTGGCGCGGTAGAGCGCGCCGGAGTCGAGATGGTGGTAGCCGAGCCGTGCCGCCAGCTCGCTGGCGAGCGTGCCCTTGCCCGAGGCCGTGGGGCCGTCGACCGCCAGCACCGGGATCGCGGCGGCGGGCGCCGAGGTCACCGAGAACAGCGCCTCGAAGTAGTCCGGGAAGGTCTTGGCGACGCAGCGCGGGTCGAGCACGCGGACCGGCACGCCGGGCCGACTCGCGGCCCTCACCGGCACCGCGCCGCCGGCCAGCGGGTTGAATGCGGCCAGCGACGCGCACATCGCCATGCGGTGGTCGTCGTAGGTGTGGATCGCCGCCGCCTGCCACACGGTCGGCGGGCTCACCTCGATGAAGTCGGCGCCCTCGAGGACTGCCGCACCGAACTTGCGCAGTTCGGTCGCCATCGCGGCGATGCGGTCGGTCTCCTTGACTCGCCAGCTGGCGATGTTGGTGAGCCGGGTCGGCCCGTCGGCGTAGAGCGCCATCACCGCGAGCGTCATCGCGGCGTCGGGGATGGCGTTGCAGTCCAGCGTGATCGCGCGCAGCGGCCAGGCGCCGCGCTTCACGAGCAGCGCGTTCGGTTCCTCGATGACCTCGGCGCCCATCGCGCGCGCCGCGTCGACGAAGCGGATGTCGCCCTGGATCGACGCGCTGCCGGCACCTTCGATGCGCAGCGGCGCGCCGGTCGCTGCGAGCGCCCCGGCGGCGACGAAGTAGGAGGCCGAGGAGGCGTCGCCCTCGACGTGCACGTCGCCCGGCGAGGCATAAGACGAGCCCTGCGGGATCGTGAAGCGCTGCCAGCCCTCGCCCCGCACGTCGATCCCGAAGCGCGCCAGCAGCGCCAGCGTGATCTCGATGTAGGGCTTGGAGATCAGCTCGCCGTCGACCTCGACCACCAGGTCGCGCTCGCCGGCCACCAGCGGCAGCGCCATCAGCAGCGCGGTGAGGAACTGGCTCGACACGTCGCCGCGCACGCGGATCGGCGCGGCCAGCCGCAGCGCCGCGGGCCCCTCGATCCGCAGCGGCGGGTAGCCCTCGTGGGCGAGGCAGGTGATCGCGCAGCCGAGAGGCCGCAGCGCATCGACCAGGTCGCCGATCGGCCGCTCGTGCATGCGCGGCACGCCCGCGAGCTCGAAGCGGCCGCCCTGGGTGGCGGCCAGCAGCGCCAGTGCGGCGGCGAGCGGCCGCATCGCGGTGCCGGCGTTACCAAGGAAGAGCCGCGCCTCGTGCACGGCCAGCCGACCGCCGAGGCCGGTGACCGCGAGCGCGGTGCCGTCCGGCTCGATGCGGCAGCCGAGCGCGCGCAGCGCGTCGAGCATCACGCGGGTGTCGTCGGAGTCGAGCAGGTCGTGCACCCGCGTCGTGCCGGCGCTCAGGCCGGCCAGCAGCAGCACGCGGTTGGAGATGCTCTTGGAGCCGGGCAGCCGCACCGTTCCGCCGGCGGCGACGAGCGGTGGGATGTCGAGGAAGGCGGGGGGTGTCACCGTGCGGGGGTCAGCGGCCGCCGGACTTGGGGCCGCTCATCTGCCAGCCTGCACGCATCTCGGCGGCGCTGCGGATCAGGTCCTCGAGCGCCTCGTGGTTGCCGAGCTTCATCACATGCTCCAACGCGTCGAGCGTGTGGCGGAAGCGCTGCGACTGCTTGAGGATCTCTTCGCGGTTGCTCATCAGCACGTCGCGCCACATCACCGGGTCGCTGGCGGCGATGCGGGTGAAGTCGCGAAAGCCCGGGCCGGCCAGTGACAGGAAGTCCTTGCCGGCCGGCTGCTTGGCGACCGACGAGAAATACGCAAAGGCCAGCAGGTGCGGCAGGTGGCTGACGGCGGCGAAGGCGGCGTCGTGGTTCTCGGCGCTCATCTTCAGCACCTGGCAGCCGATCGCGGCCCATACGTCGGTGGCCTTCTGCAGCAGCGCCGGGTCGGTCTGCGTCAGCGGCGTCAGGATCACCTGGCGGCCGGCGTAGAGCAGCGGGTCGGCGTGGTCGATGCCGGCCGTTTCCTTGCCGGCGATCGGGTGGGCCGGCACGAAGCAGTCGACCTTGTCCTTCAGCACGCGGCGCGCCGCGTCGACCACGTCGCGCTTGGTCGAGCCGACGTCCATGAAGAGCACGCCGGGCTCGACCAGGTGGCGCACGGCTTTGAGCGTGGCCTCGGTCGCAGCCACCGGCACCGCCAGCAGCACGATGTCGGAGCCCGACACCGCGAGCAGCGCCGACTCGGCGGCGGTGTCGATCACGCCGAGGCGCCTGGCCTTCTCGGTCGTCGACGGCGACTTGCTGTAGCCGACCACACGCTTGACGAGCCCGGCGCGCTTGAGCGCGAGCGCGAACGAGCCGCCCATCAGGCCGCAACCGATCACACCGAGCTGTTGGAACATGGGGCGGGGCTCAGTGGGTGTCGAGCGGGTAGGTGCCGAGCAGCTTGAAGAACGCGCAGACGCCGCGCAGTTCGGCCAGCGCTGCCGCGACCGCCGGCTGGTCGGGGTGGCCCTGCAGGTCGATGTAGAAGTAGTACTCCCACTGGTCGGCGGTGCGTGCCGGTCGCGATTCGAAGCGAGTCATCGACACGCCATGCTGCTTCAGCGGCACCAGCATGTCGTGCACCGCGCCGGGCCGGTTGGCAACCGAGACGACCAGGCTGGTGCAGTCGTGGCCCGAGGCGCGAGGCGCCGGGTGATGGTCTGGGTGGGTCACGATCACGAAGCGGGTGCGGTTGTTCGCATCGTCCTGGATCGCCGGTGCGACCACGTGCAGGCCGTACTCGCCGGCGGCGCGCTCGCTGGCGATCGCTGCGAGCATCGGGTCGGCGGCGGCCAGCCGGGCGCCTTCGGCGTTGCTCGAGACCGGGCGGCGCTCGACCTCGGGCAGGTGGTGGCTGAGCCAGTCGTGGCACTGCGCCAGCGCCTGCGGGTGGGCGCAGACCACGCGCAGCCCGTCGATCGAGGCCCTGGCGCGCAGCAGGTTGTGGCGCACGAACAGGCTGGTCTCGCCGATGATGAACAGCGGCGT
>ERZ1066138.787-NODE-787-length-10342-cov-5.085739_pt1 | contig 10342 bp, 8 predicted proteins | sample MGYA00382785_ERZ1066138 | MGnify/ENA primary metagenome ERZ1066138 (study PRJEB33369, sample SAMEA5778368) | biofilm metagenome | biome: Industrial cooling water; feature: Water cooling tower basin; material: Biofilm | place: United Arab Emirates | collected...
CTACGAGAACGGCGCATGCGAGCTGTACGACCTCGAAAAGGATCCCGGCGAGACGAATGACCTCAGCGCCAAGGAGCCCGCACGCGTCGCCGACCTGCGAGGCAAGCTCGAGAAATGGCGTCGGGACGTCGGCGCGCAGATGAACACCGCCAATCCCAAATTCAACGGCAAGGCGTGGAAGCAGCTTTATCACGACATCGACACGTCGCGCATGTCCCCCGACGACACCGCGGGGGAAATTGCGGCTGGGCTTGGTACGAGTAAAAAATTGATGAATCAAACGCTCGCGAATCCGAAGAAGAAGATCGAATCGAAGATCGACCCCGGCGCCGGCGCGGTCATTCTGCACGCGAAAGATGCCAAGGTCGTCGGCAAGAAGCTGCGTTACGAGGATCAGCCGCACAAGGACACGCTCGGCTTCTGGGTCGATCGCAACGACTTCGCCGAATGGAGCTTCAGCGTTCCTAACACGGGGCGTTTCGAGATTGAAATCCTCCAGGCATGCGGGAAAGGCTCGGAAGGGAGCGAGATTGAAATCGCGATCGGCAAGCAGATACTGACCGCCAAGGTCGAGGCGACGGGGCACTTTCAGCGCTTCGTGCCGCGCACGATCGGCACGCTGACGCTCGAAGCGGGGCAAACGATGCTGACGATTCGCGCCCGAACGAAGCCGGGGGCCGCCGTCATGGATCTGCGTCGCATCGTGCTCAGATCGGCCCCGTGATGTCGAGGGAGTACCATGAACGAACCACGGTTTGCGTTACCCTTGAGCTGGTCATGGGGCGCGCACGAAAAGCGGGAAGCGATTCCGCTGGCGAGCGGGCCGGAGTTTGTGCATTCGGCAGTCGTGGCGGATGCCGAGAATGAACGAGCGTTGATGGATCGGCTTCGTTCTGAGTATCCCAAAGGCTTCGTGTTCAAAGCTTGCGCGCTCGATTTCCTGGAGCGCGCGGGCGTCCCGGCGTCCTCACGAATGCTGCTCGCGTTTTCCGCGCGGATTTCGTTGACAGGATTTCGCGTCCCGAAGAAGGTGCGACAGCTCGCCGCCAAGGCCGAGGGAGTGACAATCACGGAAGTGCCGCGGGAAATAGCGCTGGCGGAGCTGGCCGCCCTGGCGAACGTGCTTTTTCCCGGAGGCGAGCCCGTGCGTTACTTCTATCGGTTCCTGCCGGAGGCGGAGGATCGCTGTTTCCTTGCTCGAACGGACAGCGCGACGGCGGGCATCGTCACCCTGAGCCGGTACGCGCCGGACGCCTGGCATACCGAGTTGCTCCTGCGCCATCCGACGGCGCCGCCGGGGACGATGGAGCAGTTGATCCTGCGCGTGATCGCGACGCTGTCGGCCGAGGGGATCGCGTCGCTGAACCTGGGCGAGGTGCCGCTCGTCGTCCCTCCCGACGCGACGCTTACGGTCGCGCCGTCGCGGCGCGAGATGCGCGCATCGCAATGGGGAGCGCAGATCGCGGCGATCGTCGCGCCTTTCTACAACATCGCGGGGCTGCACCAGTTCAAGAACAAATTCGAACCGGTCTGGGAGCCTCGTTACTACGTCGGCATCCCGAGGCTGCGATTGCGTGATCTGAAAGCGTTCGGCGTCGCCAGCGGAGCACTGGCGATTCTGCAACAAGCGCTCTCGCCATCGCCGTCGGTCGTGTGAGGATTCCATTTCACTTGCACAGCACCAAAAAATCGTCCGCCACCTTCCTCGCCAGTGCGTCGACCTCGGCGCAACGGCGCTGCCAATCGGCGTCGCTCGCGCCATGCGGGCACGGCGAGCTGGAGACCTCCACGTACGCCTTCGCCTTCGGCTCGGTGCCGCTGGGGCGGAGACTGATGCGCGCTTCCAGGTCGGGCCCCCCCAGCGTGAAGATGAGGAAATTGCGCGCCGCCTTGTCGGTGGCTCCTTTGAAGGGCCCCATCCAGCCCGATTCGTCTTGCAGATCCTCGAACTTCGCCACGGCCAGGTCGCCGATCTTGTGTGGCGGCGATTTGCGCAAATTGTTGAGCATGCGTGCCATCAGCATCTTTCCTTCGATACCGGGCATGACGATGTTGCGTACTTCGTTCTTGAAGTAGCCGAACTGCCGCTCGAGCGTATGCAGGTAGGCGACGACGTTTGACCCGGCGCGCTTGCGGTCGAGCGCCATCTCGGCCAGCAGGAGCGCTGCGCCGCCCGAGTCCTTGTCGCGGATGTGCGGCGTGACGAGATAGCCGTGGCTTTCCTCGCAGCCGACGACGAAATCGTCAGGCGTTCCCTCGACATCCTCGTATGCGCCGTTCTGGTCGAGCTGCCAGAGCAGTTCCGCGATGTACTTGAACCCGACGAGAAGGTTGTCGACGACCTGGGCTTTGAAGTGCCGGGCGATCCGCGTCACCATGTTCGTCGTCACGAGGCTTCGCGCGACAATGGGGCGTCGCGGCATCGTGCCGTTCTCCGCGAGCTTCGACAGCTTGAAGTGCGTCAGAAGCGATGCGATCTGATTGCCATTGAGAAACCGATACCCGTCGTCCCCTCTGACGATTGCCCCGAGCCGATCGGCGTCGGGATCGGTCGCCAGCACGAGGTCGGCGTTGATCTGCTTCGCCAGCGCCTCGCCGCGGTCCATCGATTTCGGAAACTCGGGGTTCGGCAAATCGGTGACATTCGGGAACTGCCCGTTCGGCTCCATCTGCTCGTCGACGGGCCTTACGCGGAATCCCTGGCCGATGAGCACCTCCATCGCCGTCATCCCCCCGACGCCATGCAGCGGCGTGAAGACGACCTCGATCTCATCGAAACGCGGCGGTTTCACCAGGCTCTGTTTTCTGCAAAGATCGATGTATGCCTTGTGGGGCGCTTCATCGAGGAAGTGAATGCGTCCGCTCCGAACCGCGTCGGGCCAGGATAGCTCCTTGATCGTCGTCACCTGTTCGACGAGGTCGGCCATGATCTGATCATCGGGCGCGATCGGCTGGCCGCCGCGCTCGTCGTAAAACTTGCCGCCATTGTCGTCGGGCGGATTGTGCGAGGCGCTGACATTCAGTCCGCCGTGCGCCTTCCGATGGCGGATCGTGAACGACAGCTCGGGCGTCGCCAGGTAGCGCGTGCTGTTCTCCGGCAACAGGTGGGCGTGGATGCCATTCGCGGCATAGACGCACGCGGCATGTTGAGCAATTCGCTTGGATGACAGGTGCAGGACCGGATTGGGAAGGTCGGCACTGTAGTTCTTCTTCTGATCCTCGAATTGCCTCACGTCATAGGCGAGCGCGACGGCCAGGTTCGGCGTGTTGGGAAACCGCTCCTTCAGATACTCGCAATGTCCTTGAACCGACGCGCCGAGGGTCCACAGGTTCATGCGGTTGGGCCCGATGCCGACGAGCCCGCGCCGCCCGCCAGTGCCGAAGGGCATGATCTGATAGAAGCGATCGACGAGCGCGCCCCATTTGCCCTGATCGATGAGCCATTCGATCTGGGGGCGATACGCGGCAAACTCCGGTTCGTTCAGCCAGCGTGCGAGGTTCTTCGTGGCCTGCTGCTTGTAGGCGGCATCGGCATCGATATTCTGAAAGCCCGCGACGGCGGCTTGCAAGCGATCCATGGGGTTTCCTCATGCGTTGTGGGGAGCCGACTATTTGCTATCCTAGCGATATCGCCACTCGCGAGATCGGAGGTTTTTCATGGCGACGGGAACACTCGAACAGCCACGCCGCGCCAACAAGACGCGCACGCCCCTCGTGCGCGACGACCTGGGCGCGGATGCCGCATTCTTCATGCCGGCAGGGTCGATGACTCTCGAGGAGTTTCGGCAGTGGACCTATTCGGACGAGTTTCCGGAGCGAGGCAAGATTGCATTCATCGGCAAGGAGATCTTCATCGACATGAGCCCAGAACGGATCGATTCTCATGGATCCCCGAAGTTCGAGATCTTTACCGTCCTCGGCAGCCTGGTTCGGAAGAAAAAAAAAGGCCGGATGTTTTTCGATCGCACGCGTATGGTCAATGTCAGCGCGGAAGTCTCGAACGAGCCCGAAGCGTTCTTTGTGTCCTTCGCAACGTTGAAGGCCGGAATTCTCCGAAAAGTAAGGACGGCGGCGGGCGATGACTTCATTGAGTTCGAGGGGACGCCGGACTGGATCCTGGAAATCGTGAGTCCTGGCTCAGTGACAAAGGATAAGAAGAAGCTGCGTGCCAGCTATCATAAAGCTGGCATCGGCGAATACTGGCTCGTTGACGCGCGCCGAGAAGACGTAGATTTTCAGATTCTTCTCCACGGCAACGAAGATTACGAGCTCGCACCCAAAACCGGTGACTGGCAGGCCTCGCGGGTTTTCGGCAAGAAGTTCCGGCTTCGTCGCATCAAGGATGAGCTAGGCGATATCGACTATCGGCTCGAAGTGAAGTAACACGGCACGCTTCTGCTACGCCGCAAGCGGCAGAGAACATGGCCAACCTCATCTACGATTACGACGTGATCGTCGTCGGCGCCGGGCACGCGGGGATCGAAGCCGCGCTAGCCCCGGCGCGCATGGGGCTGCGCACCGTCTTACTCACGATGAACGCCGACACCGTCGGGCAGATGAGCTGCAACCCGGCGATCGGCGGCGTCGCCAAGGGGCAGATCGTGCGCGAGATCGATGCGCTCGGCGGCGAGATGGCGAAGGTCATCGACGCGACCGGCATCCAGTTCCGCATGCTCAATCGCACCAAGGGCCCCGCGATGCACTCGCCGCGCGCCCAGGCCGACAAGAAAGCCTACCAGTTCGAGATGAAACGCCGTGTCGAGGATCAGGCGAACTTGACCCTACGGCAAGAGCTGGTGGAGGCGATTCTGATCGAATCCGCCGCTTGCGGCGTAGCAAAACCTATGACGCCGCGAGTCGCCAAAGTCGTCGGCGTCCGCACGCGCGGCGACACGCTTTATCGCGCTCCCGCCGTCATCCTCACCACCGGCACGTTCCTCAAAGCGCTCATGCACATGGGCGAGGCCAAGACGCGCGGCGGCAGGGCAGGGGACCAGTCCGCTGAATCGCTCAGTGACAGCCTGACGACCTGTGGCATCCAGCTCGCGCGCTTCAAAACCGGGACGCCCTGCCGGCTCAACGGTCGCACCATCGACTTCGCGAAATGCGAACGACAACCGGGCGACGACGACCCGCGCCCCTTCAGTTTTGCGACCGAGCGCATCATGAAGCCGCAGATGGATTGCCATCTCACCTACACGAACGACGACGTCCACACGATCATCCGCGCGAATCTCGAGCGTGCGCCGATGTATTCCGGGCAGATCCAGTCGCGCGGGCCGCGCTATTGTCCGTCGATCGAGGACAAGGTGGTGCGCTTCGCCGACAAGGATCGGCATCAGATCTTTCTCGAGCCGGAAGGCCGCAACACGTGGGAATATTACTGCAACGGCATCTCGACGAGCTTGCCGAATGATGTGCAAGCCGAGATGCTGAAGCGCATTCCCGGTCTGGAGAATGCTCAGGTGATGCGCTGGGGCTATGCCGTGGAGTATGATTACGCGCCGCCGACGCAGTTGCATCCCACGCTGGAGACCAAGACGGTCGCGGGACTATATTTCGCGGGGCAGATCAACGGCACGACGGGCTACGAGGAAGCGGCCGCGCAGGGGCTGATGGCGGGCGTCAACGCGGCACTTCAAATCAAGGGGGAACCGCCGCTAGTACTCGATCGCAGCCAGGCGTACATCGGTGTCTTGATCGACGACCTCGTGACAAAGGGGGTCGATGAGCCGTACCGCATGTTCACGTCGCGCGCGGAGTATCGCTTGCTGTTGCGCCATGACAACGCGGACCGTCGCTTGACGCCAATCGGGCGACGTGTGGGACTGGTGAACGATGGCGATTGGTTGCGTTATCAGCAGAAAGAGGAGTCCATCGCCGATTTGACCCACCTGCTGCAAGCAACGAGGCACGACGGCGACACGCTGGAGAAATGGCTCAAGCGAACCCAGACAGAGTGGACAGAGATCGCGAGTTGGTGTGCCGAGGTCGGGCGTTTTCCGCGCGACGTGATCGAGCAGGTGACGCTGGAGGCGAAGTATGCCGGCTACATCGATCGGCAGGCGGCCCAGGTCGAGAAGTTTCACCGACTGGAGTCGAAGCCAATCCCCGCAACGTTCGACTACCACGCGATTCCGCAACTGCGCCACGAAGCGAAGGAGAAGCTGCACGCGATCCGACCCGCGAGTCTCGGCCAGGCAAGCCGCATCAGCGGCATCTCGCCGGCGGATCTGGCGGTGCTGCTGCTCTATTTGGAGCAGCCGGGGCGAGGCGCTCTCGACCCATCACTTGGCTCCTGAGATTGCATCCGGGGCTGCGGGCGGCTCAGCGCGCGAACGCATGGAGCGGGCGCCCCACGCGCAAAGCGCCACCTGTCCGACACCGATCCAGAGCACGATGGGTGTGCAAAGGAGTGCGATTATCAAAACAATGCGATCGATTCGGGCTTGCAGCTCCTGCGCGTCGCTGCGCAGCCTTGCAAGACGCTGGTGACACGCTTCGAATCGAGAGTCCAGTTCGACAAGCATCACCACGACCCGGCCGAGCACCTGTAAGACACGCGCAAGCCGACTTCTCGGTTCCTCATTGCCCAAGGCGAAATCGCGCACCGTATCGACGGCATTCTCGGCTTTTTGAATGGTCTCTCGCAACGAGCACAGGGAGACGAGGACTTCATCCAGGGATTCAGGTTCACCTGGACCGCCGAGATACTTGGACAACTCGACGAGGTTCTGAAATCCCCGAATCGATTCGGCCGAGGACTCGAGCACGGAGTCGGCTGCCTGAAGCCGACCGCTGAGCTTGGCGGTGCGCGCCTCGATCTCAAGCTCGGCGACGATGCGTTCCTTTGCTTCTTGCGCGCCCCACGCCTTCACCTTCTCCTGGATCTCCGTCGCGGTGATGCGCGACTCCTTGACGCGCTGGCCCACACGCTGGACGCGTTCCTGCGTGGCGACGATGCCCTGATCGACAACCTTGAATGCGCGCGCATTTGCCTGTTGTAGGCGTATCGTCGTCCACCCGATCGCAAACAAAGCGATCAGACACAACAGAATGCCGATCAGACTGAACGGAAGCGCGAACAATCCCGCGAGTCTTTTTAGCAACATGGGCGTCACCAATGCTTGTGATAAATCGCGCCGCCGCGCTCACATGACAATCCGCAACTTCGGCAACGCCTTCTGCAATGCCTTCGCCTGCTCGCTCTCGGCGAGCTCCTTGTCCAGCCATAGCTCATAGAGGTTCTTCAGGCCTTCCAGCTCTTTCAGACCCGCGGCGGTGACTTTGGTCTTGCGAATGTCGAGATACGCCAGCTTCGACAGGCCGCGCAACGATCTTAGGCCTTCGTCGGTGATCGGGTTGCTCCAGAGATACAGTCGATACATGTTCGGCATTCCAGCGACGACTTTCAGCCCCTCGTCGCCGAGGACCGGCTTGACGGCGCCCACGTCGAGATGCTCCAGTTTCGTCAGGCCCGCCAGCGCTTTCATCCCGGCATCGGTCGGGTTCTGGCCGTAGAGGCGAAGCGATCTTAGTTCGGTCAACGGCGCGAGGGACTTGATGTCGTCGCCGCGCACGTTGCTGATCGAGAGGTCAAGCGTTTGCAACTGGGTCAGCGTCGCGACCCTTTCCATCCCCTTGACGCTGAAACGCGAGTTCGTGAGGTAAAGGGTCTTCAGCTTCTTCAAGCCCGTGATGTGATCGAGCGCGGCATCGGTAAAGCTGTTGAACCCCAGGTCGAGATCTTCGAGATTCTCCAGCGCTTTTAGCTCCGGCGCCCAGGCATCCGTCAGGTTGTTGCCGTACAGATGGAGATAGCGCAGCTCCTTGAGCGCGCCAATCCCTTTCGCGGCGGTGTCACCGATGTTGGAGTTGCCCAAACTGAGCTTGCGAAGCGCCTTGAATTGCCGCACGGCATCCATCGCGGCGGCGACGTCCTCCTTCTTGAGGTTGGGCATGTACACTTCGGTGACCGGCATTCCCGGCAGCTTGGGATCGCGGGTTACAGACGCCTTTAACTCTTTCAATACCGCAGCCGCTTTGTCGTCGCCCGCATCGGCGGCCATCGTAACCCATAAAAGGACTCCCATGCAGACCCATGTGCGCTTCATTTTCTCTCCTTTTGCCCGGGGGCTGCACCGGTTGTCGCTCCAGACTGTTTGGAAGATGTTGGTGGTCCCCTACGTCGAAGACTTTTTTGTCCGCGGTCGGAGTCTCGAGATGACAAGATGCGCTTTACTTTGTTGCACTCTGCCTCGCTTCTTCACTCCCCTCATAAATCGCGAGTTCCTCGTGCAATCGGGCAATTAACTTCCGGATGCCCGCCTTTGTGAAACCTTTCGAGCCGACAGTGTGCTTTTCCTGGAGCCGACTCAATCGATCTTCAAGTAGCCGAAGCTCTTCGCATGCCTTTTCGTATTCAGTGGTGCTCGAAATCATAGCGTTACCTCCACGAGGCCCTTTCGCCGTGTGTCTGGTTCACGGGTTCGGCTGAAGAACTCGACCCATTCATTCCAGTCGTCGTCATCTTCAGCAGCGAATATCTCTTCCGGTCGACGAGTAAGCAGGATCTCTTCAAGTTCCAAGGCGGGTTGAGAGCTTTGCTCCAACTGTTGTCCGAAATCGATGGGCAACAAAACTACCGCGTCAACATCCTTTGGCTCTGCTTTGGCTGTCACGAAACTACCATCCACCAACAAACGCCGGGCTTTAACTTCTTTTACTAATTCTATCCAGTGACGCAGTCGAAGCGCCAGACGTCTGCGACGAGGCGTCGAAGTGCCAAACCGGAAGAGGACCTCTGCCTCCGAAGCCAAATGCAATCCGATGGGAAGGTATCCGTCGTCCCGAAAAGGCGGTATTGCTTGGTCCTGTGATTCCATGACCAACTTCCTCAAACGCGGCTCGCTTACTGTCTGCTGCTTGGCGAATCCACGGGCACGATGCGCGTCTTGCCATTGTACTCGACGATCGCGAGGCGAGAGCCGTCCGGCGTGAAGGCGACTGGCGTATTCCAGGCGAGCTTTTCGAGCGTGCGCAGCTTGGCACCGTCGCTGAGACGCCAGATCGTCACGTCGGTGCTTTCGCTGACCGCGCGGATGCCGACGGCCAAGTATCGACTATCGTCGGAGATTTCAAAGTGGTTGAAGGGGCCATCGTGTGTCTTTAAGCGCAGGTGAATAGCGTTCTTTGCGAGGTCCCAGACGAAGACATTGACCGGATTCTTGAAGTCGCCGCCGCTCACGGAGACAAGATGCATTCCGTCCGGCGTGAATTCGAGCCTCAGGATTGGCTCTTGGTGTCCCTGGAAACGAGCCAGCTCACTTCCCGTCGTCAGGTCGCGGATTCGGATGTTGCTGTCCTCATCGACGAAGGCAACCCGGCGCTGATCCGCTGCCAGCGTCGGCACGCGCACGATGTGATCGTGAATGCGACATTCCACCGGCTTCGCCTTCGGATCGAGGAGCGAGACGATCTTGATCGTGCTGCGCTCGTCGCCGCGAGTGACCGACGAGAGCCGATCGCTCGCGATGCTGATTCCCTCGGCTTCATTGCCGATGAATCGCCGCGTAATCTCTCCCGACGCAAGGTTGTAAATGCAAGCCTCTGGGAGGATATGCGGGGGGATACCTCTTCCCATGCTCTGCACATGATAGCCTCGCAAAAACACATGCTGGCCGTCCTTCAGATAGACGATGTCCTGTACGACGATTCCGGTCTTGATTTCCTTGACGACACGCCCCGTTGCCGCATTGCGAATCGCCACGCGTCCAAGATGCTCGCTCGCCAGGTACTTTCCGTCCGGAGAGAACGCGAGGGAGCGCGCGATCGGCAGCGACGTCAGCGCCGTGCGCTTCAAAGGCAGAATCTGCTCGTCGGAGTCGAACGGCTCCTCGCGCATGGTCGGCAAGAGGTGACAGCCGGCCAGGATGACGCACGCAAGAAGCAGCGAGCAGCGGCGCATGGGAATCTCCTGATAAGATGATTTCCTGATCGAGGCATAAGCGGAAGCAGATACGAGGTCAAGGCAAGAGATTCCACCCGTAGGGCGACCGGCCTCGCATGCCATTTTCCCAAACGGCAAGCGAGGCCGCTTGCCCCACGGTCGCGACCAGCTGTGGAAGAGACTCAAGTCAGGCAAGATGGATGACGATATGGAACTAACCAAATGGCGGAGATTATTTCACGGAGGAGAACTATCCGCGTCGGGCCAAGTTTTCACGCTGCGAGATGGGCTTTCTCATCGATTCCGCAAGCTATTGAAGATAAATGACTTGCGGGATTCGTTCACACAAAGCTCACATTGACATGATTCGCAGGGTGGTTATAATCCATACCA
>ERZ1066138.789-NODE-789-length-10306-cov-7.534875_pt1 | contig 10306 bp, 7 predicted proteins | sample MGYA00382785_ERZ1066138 | MGnify/ENA primary metagenome ERZ1066138 (study PRJEB33369, sample SAMEA5778368) | biofilm metagenome | biome: Industrial cooling water; feature: Water cooling tower basin; material: Biofilm | place: United Arab Emirates | collected...
CGTGCCGCCGGCGCCGGGCTTGTTCTCCACGATGGCGGTCTGCTGGACCTGCTGGCCCATCCCGAGCTCAAAATCGCCCCGGAAGACGCGCGCCTGGAGCGCGGACTGACGCCCTTGTTGTTCGCCACCTTGGGCATCAGCGGCGGCCTGACCGCCGGACCGCAACTCGCTGCGCTGGCGGGCCAACTCGCCTTCGACGCCGCTGGCCTGCCCTGGCTGCAAACCGCCGCCGCCTTTGCCGCCATCGCCTTCGCCGCAGCTGTGGATCGAATGCTGTCGAGGCGGAGACAGGTGGCCTGAGCCAGGATCGCCGCATGCCACCACTGACCACTGACCCCCTCATGACCCACAAAGCCTTCTGGGATGACCCCTACGCAACCCAGCACCGCAGCCGCGTCGTGGCGGTGGCGGGAGCTGAGGTGGTGCTCGAGTCGAGCATCTTTTTCGCCTTTTCCGGTGGTCAGGAGAGCGACCGCGGCAGCATCGGCGGGCGGCCAGTGGTGGTGGCGCGCAAGGACGGTCTGGCGCTCCACTACACGCTCGCCGAGGACCACGGGCTGGCAGTGGGAGATACGGTGGAAATCGTGATCGACGGCGCGCGGCGTTTGCGCCTGATGCGACTGCACTTCGCGGCTGAGCTGGTGCTGGAACTGTTCTATCGCGAACTGCAGGACGTGGCCAAGGTGGGCGCCCACATCGCCGAAGACAAGGCGCGCATCGACTTCGTCTGGCCGCACAGCATCGCGCCCATGCTGCCGGCCATTGCCGATCGCGGCAACGCCATCATTGCGCAGGATCTGCCCATCCACACCGGCTTCGATGACCGCGCCAGCGAACGCCGCTACTGGGCGATCGAGGGCTTTTCCAAAGTGCCCTGCGGCGGCACCCACGTGCGTTCCACCGGCGAGATCGGGCCGATCCGCCTCAAGCGCAACAACATCGGCAAGGGCAAGGAACGGGTCGAGATCTACCTGGCGAGTTGAGCCGGACAAAGGCTGGTTGACTCGGCGGGTATTGAAGATGACACGCTGGTTGACGCGCAGGGTGCAAGAGATGCGAAGGACGCAAGGGCGACTGGCCCTTGGCCCCTGCCAAGCAGCCATTGCGTCCTTGGCCTGCTTCGCGCCCCTTTGCGTCAGTCACGATCGGATCGTCAATTCCGCCCGTTCAACAACTATCTGCAGGCGCCAGGGCGATCGTGGCGCGGGCGACCAAGGGTCGCCGTTACGACCAGCGTGGGTTTGTTGATCGCCCCGTCAATTCGCCTTGTGAATCGCCCGCTTGTCCACGGCCAGAGCGGCTTCGTGCACGGCTTCGGACAGCGTCGGGTGGGCGTGGCAGATGCGGGCGAGGTCTTCGCTGGAGGCCTGGAATTCCATCGCCACCACGCATTCGGCGATCAGTTCGGAGACATTCGGGCCGACCATGTGCACGCCGAGGACGCGATCGGTCTCGGCGTGGGCGAGCACCTTGACCAGGCCGAAGGGCTCGTTCATGGCCAGGGCGCGACCGGTGGCGGCGAAGGGGAAGCTGCCGCTGCGGAAGGGCACGCCGGCGGCGGTCAGTTCCTTTTCGGTCTTGCCCACCCAGGCCACTTCCGGCTCGGTGTAGATCACCCAGGGCACGGTGTCGAGATTGACGTGACCGGCCTTGCCGGCGATCAGCTCGGCGACAGCGATGCCCTCTTCCGAACCCTTGTGCGCCAGCATCGGGCCGCGCACGCAATCGCCGATGGCCCAAACGCCCTCGACCGCCGTATGGCAATGCGCATCGACTTCGATCTGACCGCGCGCGTTGACCACGACGCCACAGTCTTCAGCCAGCAGTCCCTGCGTGTGCGCACGACGGCCGACGGCCACCAGCAGCTTGTCGACCACCAACGCCTGCGAGCCGCCCTTCTCATCCGTGTAGCTCAGTTCGACCGCGCCATCCTTGACCGTGGCGGCGGTGAGCTTGCAACCCAGCTTGATGTCCAGACCCTGCTTCTTGAACTCGCGCGCCGCCGCGCGGGCGATGTCGGCATCGGCGGCGGCCAGAAACTCGGGCATGGCCTCGAGGATGGTCACCTCGGCGCCCAACCGACGCCACACGCTGCCCATCTCCAGGCCGATCACGCCGGCGCCGATCACGCCCAGCCGCTTGGGCACCTGATTCAGATCCAGCGCGCCGGCGTTGTCCAGGATGTACTGCCCGTCAAAGGGCACGCCCGGGATCTGGATCGGCTTGGAGCCCGAGGCCAGGATCACATGCCGCGCCTGCATCACTTCGATCGCGCCATCGTGGAAGCGCACTTCCACCTGACGATCCTTGAGCAGCTTGCCGCGGCCGGCGAAGGCTTTGACCTTGTTGGCCTTGAACAGTGTACCGATGCCGCCGGTCAGCTGCTTCACGATCTTGTCCTTGCGCCCAATCATCGTCGGCACATCGATGCTCGGCGCCGCCGCGCTGATGCCGTGATCCTTGAAGCTGTGCATCAGGTTGTGGAACTGCTTGGAGGAATCGAGCAGCGCCTTGGACGGAATGCAACCGACATTCAGGCAGGTGCCGCCCAGGGCCGGCTTGCCATCCTTGCCGATGAAGTCGTCCACACAGGCGACGCTCAAGCCCAGCTGGGCGGCGCGGATGGCAGCAACATAGCCGGCAGGACCGGCGCCAATGACGATGACATCGAAGGATTGGGTCATGGGATGTGGGCGTTTGGGGGCTGGGTGGGGTGAGTGGTAAGGGGTAAGTGGTAAGGGGTAAGGGGTAAGTGGTAAGTGGTAAGTGGTAAGTGGTAAGTGGTAAGTGAACTAACCCTCTCACCGATAGTGGAGGCTCTAGCAGGTTGCTGCAAAACCTTCTCTGTGAGTCGCCGCTCCGTCGACCGACGAATCCTTCACGACTGTTCGCGCTCCTGCGCGAAGATTCGGCCTCTGGGGGCGAGGTTCGATCGAAACATCTGCGTACATCGGCTCCCCACGGTCGACTGCTTCAGTCCTTGGCTTTCCGCAGCAGCCTGCTAGATGGAGCGCGGCGAAGGGGCGGTTGTGGTTGAGGCAAAGATTGCTGGTCGCTAGTGACGTCCAAACCATGGCATGGATCGCCTGGCGGCGAAGACTCGCTGACGAGAGCATGAGGGGGCATAGCCCGCGCCCGCACGGTTGTGCGAACTTCAAGCCAGCACCCCAGCCTCAAGCCCCCGCTTGACCACTTACCACTTACCACTTACCACTTACCACTTACCACTCACCCATCCCCACCGCATCAAAGATTCAACATCAAGCGCACCGGATCCTCGAGGAAGTTCTTCACCGCGACCAGGAACAGCACGGCGTCCTTGCCATCGATGATGCGGTGGTCGTAGCTGATCGCCACGTACATCATCGGGCGGGCGACGACCTGGCCGTCTTCGACCACGGCGCGCTCCTTGATCGCATGCATGCCGAGGATGGCACTCTGCGGCGGGTTGACGATCGGCGTGGAGAACAAGGAGCCGAACACGCCGCCGTTGGTGATGGTGAAGGTGCCGCCCTGCAGGTCGTCGAGCTGCAGACCGCCTTCGCGAGCCTGCTTGGCAAAGCCGGCGATCGACTTCTCGACGTCGGCCAGACTCTGACTGTCGGTGTTGCGCAGGACCGGCACGACCAGGCCCTTGTCGGTGGCCACGGCGACGCCGATGTCCTGGTAGGCGTGGTAGACGATGTCATTGCCGTCGACAGAGGCGTTGATGATCGGGTGCAGCTTGAGCGCCTCGGTGCAGGCCTTGACGAAGAAGCTCATGAAACCGAGCTTGATGCCGTGCGCCTTTTCGAAGGATTCCGCGTACTTCTTGCGGATGTCCATCACCGGCTTCATGTTGATCTCGTTGAAGGAGGTCAGCATGGCGATGGAGTTCTTGCTCTGCATCATGCGCTCGGCGATGCGTGCACGCAGGCGCGTCATCGGCACGCGCTGCTCGGTGCGCGCGCCGGCTGGCACGGCAATCGCCTGCGCGCTCGGCGCCGGTGCGCTGGCCGGTGCTGCGGGTGCGGCGGGCTTCTGCGCACCCAGCATGTCTTCCTTGGTCACGCGGCCACCGCGGCCGCTGCCGGCGACGCTGGCCGGATCGATGCCGGTTTCCGCCGCGATGCGCCGCACTGACGGCGCCTGATCGGCGGCGGCAGGCGCGGCTTTTGCCGGTGCCGCAGGGGCGGCTGCCGGCGCTGCCGCGCTGGCCACGGCACCCACTTCGATCACCGCGATCACTTCTTGGCTCTGCACCGAGTCGCCACTGTTCTTGACGATGGCCTTGAGCACGCCGTCGACCGGAGCCGGCACTTCCAGCACCACCTTATCGGTTTCCAGATCAACCAGATTCTCTTCGCGCTTGACCGCATCACCTGGCTTCTTGTGCCAGCTGGCGATGGTGGCATCCGCCACCGACTCGGGCAGGACCGGGACCTTGACCTCAACGCTGTTGCTCATGATGCGTGCTCTTCCTTATTCGGGCTTGTGCGACTTGCCGATGTCCTGGGTCAGCGCCTCGTGCACCAGCGCTGCTTGTTCCTTGTTGTGCGTGCCGAGATAGCCGCAGGCCGGTGCCGGCGAGCGATTGCGCCCGGCGTAGACCAGTTCGTGGCGATCCGACATCGAGGCCTTCAGATGGTGGCGGATCTGGAACCAGGCGCCCTGATTCATCGGCTCTTCCTGGCACCACACCACCTTGTGCGCATTGGGGAAGCGCACCAGTTCCTGGAACAGCTCGGCGCGCGGGAAGGGATACAACTGCTCCACACGCACCACCGCCACGTCCGTCAGTCCGCGCTTCTCGTGCTCGGCGGCCAGATCGTAGTAGACCTTGCCGCTGCACAGCACCACGCGCTTGACCGCCATCGGGTCGCGCGCCAGCGTGTCGCTGATCAGGGTCTGGAAGCGGCCCTCGGCCAGGTCCTTGAGCTCACTGGTGGAGGCCGGCAGACGCAACATGCTCTTTGGCGTCATCACCACCAGCGGCTTGCGCGTGGCGCGCAGCATCTGGCGGCGGATCATGTGGAACATCTGCGCCGGCGTGGTGGGCACGCAGACCTGCATGTTGTTCAGCGCACACAGCTGCAGGAAGCGCTCCAGGCGCGCCGAGGAATGCTCGGGGCCCTGGCCTTCGTAGCCGTGCGGCAGGAACAGAGCGAGCCCGCACAGGCGGCCCCACTTGCTCTCGCCGGAGCTGATGAACTGATCGATCACCACCTGCGCGCCGTTGCAGAAGTCGCCGAACTGCGCTTCCCAGATCACCATGGTCTTGGGATCAGCCGAGGCGTAGCCGTACTCGAAGCCCATCACCGCCTCTTCCGAGAGCAGGGAGTCGATGACGGTGACGCGCTCGGGCTCGTCGACCAGCGTACGCAAGGGCAGATGGGTGCGCCCGGTGTTCTGGTCGTGGATGACTGCATGGCGGTGGAAGAAGGTGCCGCGACCGGCGTCCTGGCCGCTGATGCGCAGCTGGAAGCCTTCTTCGATCAGCGTGGCATAGGCCATGGTCTCGGCGAAGCCCCAGTCCATGCGCAACTCGCCCGCTGCCATCTTGACCCGATCGTCATAGATCTTGGCCACGCGCGAATGCAGTTTGAGATCGCCGGGCAAGGTGTTGATGCGCTGCGCCAGCGTCTGGATGCGCGCCACCGGCACCGCAGTGCCGGGTTTCTCGTCCAGCGTGCCGTTGAGATAGGGCGACCAGTCGACGAAGGTGCCCGCGTTGGCCGGATCGGTCTGGGTCAATTCGGCGACCACCGGCTCGCCACGCTCCAGCGCCTGCCGGTATTGATCCAGCATCGCTTGCGCTTCGCCGCTGGCGATCACGCCCTGCGCTTCCAGCGACTTGGCATAGCCATCGCGGGTGGTCGGGCGGGCGCGGATCACCTGGTACATGACCGGCTGCGTGGCGGCCGGCTCGTCCGCTTCGTTGTGGCCGTGGCGGCGGTAGCAGACGAGGTCGATCACCACGTCGCGCTTGAAGGTCTGGCGGTAGTCCAGCGCCAGTTGGGCGCAGAACAGCACGGCTTCGGGATCGTCACCGTTCACATGCAGGATCGGCGCCGAAACCATCTTGGCCACATCGGTGCAGTAGTGCGTGGAACGCGCGTCCTGCGGGTGGCTGGTGGTGAAGCCGACCTGGTTGTTGATGACCACATGGATGGTGCCGCCAACGCCGTAACCGCGCGCCTGCGACATCTGGAACAGCTCCATGACCACGCCCTGGCCGGCGAAGGCGGCATCGCCGTGGATCAGCACCGGCACCACCTTGTTGCGTTCGCGATCGAGCTTGCGCGTCTGCCGCGCACGCACCGAGCCGACCACCACCGGGTCGATGATCTCCAGGTGCGACGGATTGAAGCCCAGCGCCAGATGGACCACGCCACCCGGCGTGCGCACATCGGAGGAGAAACCAAGGTGGTACTTGACGTCGCCCGAATGCTCCGGCGCGCTGTCGTCGTACTTGCCTTCGAAGGCGTCGAAGAGCTCGCGCGGCGGCTTGCCCAGCGTGTTGATGAGCACATTGAGGCGACCGCGGTGGGCCATGCCGATCACCACATCGCTGACACCCTTGCTGCCCGCGCGCTGGATCAGCTCGTCGACCAGTGGGATCAAGCTGTCACCGCCTTCCAGCGAGAAGCGCTTCTGGCCGACGTACTTGGTGTGCAGATAGCGCTCCAGGCCTTCGGCGGCGGTCAGCCGGTCCAGCACTCGGCGCTTCTGCTCGCGCGAGTAGCCAAAGCGACCGGCCGCGCCCTCAATGCGCTCCTGGAACCAGCGCCGCTGGTCGTAATCGGAGATGTGCATGAACTCGGCGCCGATCGGGCCGCAGTAGGCGGCGCTGAGCTGCGCCAGCATGTCGCGCAGCGTGCGGCGCTTGGCGCCGATCAGGCTGCCAGCATCGAACTCGATGTCGAGATCGGCATCGGCCAGGCCGTGGAACGGCAGACCCAGATCCGGCACCGCTTCCGGCGGCGTCAGGCCCAGCGGATCCAGGTTGGCGGCCAGATGCCCGCGTTGACGGTAGGCATTGATCAGTTTCTGCGCGGCGCCCTGCTTGGCCTGATCGACCGACAGCGTCGAGGGCGCGACCGAACGCGCCGCGGCATGGCGGCTCTGATTGCGCGAAATCTCGCCGATCCGTGCCAGCACCGGACCGTGCGCTGTGTCCTTGCGACCGCCGCCTTGCAGCGAATCGAAATACTCGCGCCATTTCGGCGCCACCTTGCCCGGATCGCTGAGGTACTGCTCGTACAGTTCTTCGACGAAAGCGGCGTTGCCGCCGGACAGTTGCGAACTCAGGTACTTTTGATCGAGATCGGTGCTCACGGCTTGCACCCAAAGGGCTGGCAGAAAGGGGCTGCGGCGCACTTTGGTTGCACTGCAGCAAGGGCGCGCGAGTATAGCCACCGGCTTTGGCTTGCCGTCAGCGTCGAGGCAGCCGAAATCGGCCCGCGTTCAACCAATGGCTAAGGAGTTCGCCTCACCGGGATGCGCCGCAGGCCGGCTGGTGCGCGGCGCGGGGCTGTCCGCTGCGGCGCGGCACGGCTCAGGTGGCAAGGCTGGAGCCAGGCCCGGCAGCACTGGCGGCGGGCTTGCCCGGCCGCCAGCATTGCTTCGCAAGTGATTGATTTGAATGGATGTCGCCGAAGGGCTGATCGACTTGATGCGACCTTCAGGCGCCCGCCCGGGATGAATGTGCGGCAGCGCCTCAGTTCACCTGATAGAAGCCGTGGTCGCCGATCACATGCATGGGGTGGCCTTCGGCCCAGGGCGCATCGACACGCTGGTAGGCCAGGAAGTGATCGGCCCCGGGCACCACTTCGAGGCGACGGTGCTCGGGCAACTGCCAGTTCGACAGCGCCATCATGCTCAGCTTCCATGAGCGCACGTAGGCGCTCCAGTCGTCGATGCGCTTGTCCGGCGACACCAGGGTCATCGCAAATTGCTTGGGCTGCTTGAGCACCTCGCACAGATCGTCGCCCCAGCGGCCGGAATCGCGCCGCCGCAGCGCCACCTCGGCAACCGCCAGTTGTCCCAGCGAGGGCTGATTGCGCGCTTCCAGATAGACCGTGGTCGCCAGGCACACAGGATCGGCGACCGGCGCCGGCGCCAGCGAACTGAACCAGAGGATCCAAGCCAACTTCATTCGGTCAAACTCCTAGTGACGCTCAAGGCATTGATGAATCAAGCGTTTTGCCGCGTGCCGCGGACGCCTGTCGTACCCGCCCTGCACCCCGCTGCAGCGCTCTTGCGCGGCTTTGCGGCCTTGGCTGTGGACCGTAGCCGCGCCTGGCTAGAGCGGTCAGCCTAGACGCTTCAGCGGAAAGCAAGTCAGGAATCGGGCAGAACGCGGGCAGTTTGCTGATGCCGTTGGAACCGACGCTGAGCGCAGAGTTCCCCAGGGCAGCGCCGGTTGGAGTGGCTTAACGCCGCAGTCGCGACCGATACTGCGCGGGCAAATGGGGAGTCTCTTGATGCCGCGCAGCTATCTGGCGAGCTTGGCCGTGCTCGGTGCCTTGGCGGTGATCCTGGCCGCGCTGGGCGCGCATGCCTTCGAGGCGCAACTGGTGGGGCGGGCGGCCACCCGCTTCCAGACCGCGCTCGCGCTGCACTTCTCGCATGTGCCAGCGCTGCTGGCGCTCAGCGCCTTGGAGACACGCGCCTGGCGATGGCTGTATCGCCCGGCATTGTGGCTGATTCTGGCCGGGCTGCTGCTGTTCTGCGGCGGCCTGTATCTGGCCGCATTGGGCATCAGCGAGTGGCTGATCCCCTGGGTGCCCTATGGCGGCACGGCGATGATTCTGGGCTGGCTGGCCGCTGCCATTGCCTTCGCCCGCGGCGAAACATCGGCCGGCGTCGTGGGCCGGCCGACGGACTGAGTCCGGCGCCGATCAACCGGCGCTGGGATCGTACAGCCACACCTCGACGCGTTCGTTGCGCTGGCGGCCCTCGCTGGAATCGATTCCCGCCACCAGGGCGGTCTCGAAGAAGCCCCGCGCCAGGCGCGTCGGCACGCCCTTGGTGGCCAGCAAGGCGGCGATGTGATCGACGCGGTCGTTGGCGGTGAACAAGGCCATGCCAGTGGTGGACCCGTTGCCCGGCAGCGAAAACCCGGCCAGACGCAGCTGCTTGCCCCGGTTCTCGGGCCGCTGCATGAACTCGCGCAGGCGATCGAGATCGCGAATGGCGCGGCTGTCGAGCGTGGCGCTCTGCGGACGGAAGCGGAAGTTCACCGACAGTCGGGTCGCATCCTCCACCACCCGGTAGTAGCCCTCGGGCATGCCGGCCAGAGCTTGGGCCTCGGCATTGAAGATCGATTGCGAGACATAGCCCGAGGCATCGACGCGCTCCTGCCCCGCCTGCGACAGCACATGGTCGACAAACTGTTGGGCGGCCGCGCTGATGCCCGGACGGTGATAGAAGAAGAGACGGCGCGAGAGCAGGTAATCCTCGGTGGCGACATGGATGCGCTCGGGCTGCAGCGGCACCGTGCCCGCCGCTGACACCGCCAGCATGCGCGCCGCCTTGGCGTAGGACAGGCCGACGAAGCCGATCGCACCGGGATCGGCCAGCACCGCGGCAACCAGGCCATCACTGGACTCGTAACGGCGCGCCAACGCACTGAGCGGCGCCTCCTCCAGCACCATGCTCTTGAAGCTGTCGTAGGTGCCGGACTTGTCGTCGCGCGCATGCAGCTGGATCTGGCCGGGCGTGCCGCCCAGCTGCGCCCAGTCGCGAATCTGCCCGGCGAAGACGGCGCGAATCTGGGCGACGTTCAGCGCCGCCAGCGGGTTGTCCGGGTGCACCACGATGGCCAGGCCATCGAGGCCGATGACATGCTCCTGATCGACACTGCGCAGCGTGCCGCCCAGCGCATCCAGCGCTGCCGCCTCGTCTTCCTTGGCCGGACGCGACGACATCGCGATGTCGGCAGTGCCGGCCACCAGATCCTGAAAGCCCGTGCCCGACCCGTGCGAGCGGATGTCGATGCGGATGCGGCGTCCATCAGGATGGCGCGCGCTGATCTGCAACTCCTCCGCCTTCAGCGGCTGCACTTTGATGTCGACGAATGCCTGCTGGCGCAGCCAGTCTTGCGCCAGGGCGGGAGCGAGCTTCGCGCCGATCGTGTTCGAGCCATGGATGCGCAGTACGCTCTCCTCGGCCCAGCTGCTCGTGGCGATCAGCAGGCCAAACGCGCCTGCCAGCCAGGGATGGATTTTCATGTGGCACCTCACCATGGGACTGCGCCCTCCCAGCAACAGACTGGGTGGTGGAGGTGACGCGCCGGTGGCAGCGGCTTTGCAGCTTTTTGGCG
>ERZ1066138.795-NODE-795-length-10247-cov-8.639129_pt1 | contig 10247 bp, 7 predicted proteins | sample MGYA00382785_ERZ1066138 | MGnify/ENA primary metagenome ERZ1066138 (study PRJEB33369, sample SAMEA5778368) | biofilm metagenome | biome: Industrial cooling water; feature: Water cooling tower basin; material: Biofilm | place: United Arab Emirates | collected...
GATGGTCCCTGAGCGGCACAACTCGGTGAAGGTGCTGCTGCTGATGGACGTCGGCGGCTCGATGGACGAGCACGTGCGGATCTGCGAGGAGCTGTTCGCGGCCGCGCGCGGCGAGTTCAAGCACCTCGAGCACTTCTACTTCCACAACTTCGTCTACGAGTCGGTGTGGAAGGACAACCGGCGCCGGCACGCCGAGCGTACGCCGCTGCCGCAGCTCCTGCGCACCTACGGGCGCGACTTTCGCCTGGTGATCGTGGGCGACGCGACGATGAGCCCCTACGAGATCCTGCAGCCCGGCGGCAGCATCGAGCACTGGAACGAGGAGCCCGGCGCGGCCTGGATGAAGCGCCTGCTCGCGGGATTCCCGCACCACGCCTGGCTCAACCCCGAGCCGCCCGATCGCTGGGAGTTCACGCCGTCGATCCGGATCACGCGCGAGCTGATCGAGGACCGGATGTTCCCGCTGACCCTCGCGGGTCTCGACCGGGCGATGAGGTCACTGCAGTAGCGGCGCCGCCCGGCGCCGCTCGTTCCACACCGCAGCCACGACGAGCGCCGCCATCGCGGCGACCCAGGCGAAGGACAGCCACGCCATGCCCGGCGAGGCGGGCGACTCCAGCAGCGCAAAGAACGGCGCCAGCATCGTGGCGCCCGGATTGTGCTCGCCGCGGCTGCCGTGCACGAGGAGCGCGAGCGCGGCCGCGACGTAGCCGGGCAGCGCGCATCCGGCGAGCAGCAGCCAGCGCCGCGGCCAGCCCATGAACAGCAGCCAGGCGTTCGCGAGCATGACGCCCGGGATCAGCATGATCCCGAAGACCAGCGCCACCGCGGGCGCCCACTCGCGCCCGCGTGCCGACAGGGTCAGGAGGATGACAAAGGCGAGCAGCAGGGCCGCCGGCAGCGCGATTCCCCAGCCGAAGCGCGCCCGGACCGAGGAACGCGCGGCTGCGATCACGGCGCCTTGAAGACGACGCCGCCCTTCATCACGAAGCGCACGTCCTCGAGTAGCTTCACGTCCGCGAGCGGGTCGCCGGCCACGGCGACGATGTCCGCGAGCAGCCCGGTCTCGATTCTCCCGCGGTCGGGCGTGCCGAAGAGCTCCGCGTTCACGATCGTGGCACTGCGGATCGCGTTCAGGGGCGTGTCGCCGTGTTTCACCCGCGCCGTGAACTCCTTCGCGTTGTCGCCATGCGGGAACACGCCGGCGTCCGTGCCGAAGGCGACCTTGAGCCCGTGCTTGAGCGCGCGCCGGAAGCTCTCGACGGCGAGCGGCGCGAGGTAGCGCTGCTTCTCCGCGAGCATCGGCGGCAGCGAATCCGGGTCGAGCGCGTCGATCAGGTGCAGGTTCGGGGCGGCGAAAGTCCCGTTCCTTTTCAGCACGACCGCCGCCTCGTCCGTCATCATCGAGTTGTGCTCGATGCTGTCGATCCCGGCCTCGCTCGCGGCGATGATGCCCTCGGTGCCGTGGGCGTGCGCCGCGATCCGCAGGCCGTGGCGGTGCGCCTCGTCCGCCGCCGCGCGCAGTTCCTCCAGGGAATACTGCTGGGCACCGGCCGGGGCGCCGAATGACAGCACGCCGGCGGTCGCGCAGATCTTGATGACCCTGGCACCGTGCTTGACCTGGTAACGCACGGCCTTCAGGACTTCGTCGACGCCGTCCGCGTTGCCCGACATGTACTCCGGCGGCACGACGCCCGGACCGAGGCCTGTGGACTGGTCGCAATGGCCGCCCGTGATGGAGAGCGCGTGACCCGCCGGGATCACGCGCGGGCCGATGGCCCAGCCCTTGTCGATCGCGCGCATCAGCGCGACGTCCGAGAAGCCGAGCCCGGTGCCGAGGTCGCGCACCGTGGTGAACCCGGCGAGCAGCGTCTGCGACGCGTGCGGCAGGCCACGCAGGGCGAAGTCTCCGGCCGTGAAGCGCACGGGCTCCGTCTCCCAGCCTTCCTCGATGATGTAGTTGAGGTGCACGTGCGCGTCCATCAGTCCCGGCAGCAGCACGTGGCCCGGCAGCGCGATCGTCCGCGCACCCGCCGGCCGCGAGGCGGGATTGACCGCGGCGATCTTCTCGCCTTCGATCACGACCACCGCCGGCGAGACGATGCGGCCTGCGACCACGTCCACGTAGCCGTCGGCTACCACGACGACGGTTTCCGCCCCTGCCGGCAGCGCGACGAGGCACGCGAGGACCAGGGCCGGCAGTGTGCTCTTCATGCGGGTTTCCTCAGTGCGCCGGAGGCGCGGGAAAAATCACCGCCGGCCCGGCCGGGGCCTGGCCGGGCGGCAGGTACGCCGGCGCCGGCTCGCCCGCCGGTCCGAGATGCTTCAGGTACGCGTAGATGGCCTTGACGTCGCTGTCGCGCATGGCCACGAGGTTGAACCAGGGCATCGGCGGCCGCAGCGGGCTGCGCGCGCGGGCGATGAACTGCTCGGCGGTCATGTCCTTCACGGCAAGGCGCAGGTTCGAGGCGTAAGTCGTGCCCCAGGGCCCGCGCCAGCCGAGCCGGTCCCCGAGCAGCCACTTCGACTCCTCGAGCTTGCCCCCGCTCTCGGCATAGCCGGCGGTGTGGCAGTCGTTGCAGCCCGTGATCTGCACGAGATACTTCCCGCGGATCAGCTCGGGCTGCAGCTTCGCGGATTCCTGGTCCGAGGCCTGCGCGGCACAAACGAAGAAGACGGCCGCCGCCCACGCGGCGAGCGTCCGATTCCTGGACGTCATGGTACCCCCCTGGTTTCCGGACCCGGGGATGATAGCCGCGATCAGCGCGGCGCGGGAACGAGCCTCAGCACGTGCGCCGCCTCACCCGGCAGGAAAGGCGTCGCCTCGCCGCGCGCCCAGGCCGCGTGGCCCGCGCGATAGAACGGCGACAGCGGGTGGCCGCTCTGCCCGCCCGGCATGTGGAAGTAGCCCTCGGCCTCGCGGCCCGGCGAAACCGCGAAGCGCTCGGATGCGCCGAAGCCCGGTGACTGCACGCGCGGCACCGACCAGTCCCCGGGCAGCGGCTCGGCCGGCATGTCGAGGAACCGCGCGAGGAGCGGTACCGCCTCGCTGATCGGGTGGCGGATGCGCGCGACGTTTAACGCGCCCCAGCGGCACTCGGCCAGGCTTGCGCAGGCCGCCGGCAGGTCCTTCACGCTGCGCGTGGCGACGTCGGCCAGCCAGGCGTCCCAGTCCGCGAAGCGCGGGTCGAGCAGGTGCTGCGGGCGCGAGGACACGAGGCGCCACGCGACCTCGGTGAACCGCTCCGGCGCGCGCCAGCCGTAATCCGGCCAGCGCGCGATCGCAGGCTGGGCGAGCATGCGGAAGGCGCGCGCGGACACGCGCCGCTCGAAATCCCGCAGTAGCCGGTAGCCCGCGTCGTCGATCGCGGCACGCCCGCCCCAGGCGGCGACCAGGCGCGCGGCCTCCGTTTCCCCGGCGCGCTCGAGCGCCCGCAGGAGGAGCGGCTGCCAGCGCGCCAGATAGTCGGCGCGGTCGTCGAGCTGGATAGCCAGCATGTCCGCGGGGGTCGCGGTGCCGAGCGCCGCGAGCCGGTCCCTGATCTGGCGCGCGCGCGCGGCGGCCGCATAGTCGCCGTCACCGATGCGCGCAAAGTCCTCGCCGCCGACGACGCGCGCATTGGCGCTCCAGGCGTAGCCCCCCGCCGGGTCCAGCAGTCGCGGCGACTCCTCGCGGGGGAGCCAGCCGTCCCAACCCGCGCCGGCAGCGTGCCAGGACGACGGCCGCGAGGCATCGATGCCGCGCCGCAACGGCAGGCGGCCGGAAAGCACCCAGCCGATGCGGCCGTCGCGGTCCGCGACCATGACGTTCTGCCCGGGCATGCCGGCGCCGCCGATGATCGCTGCCGCCTCGTCAAGCCCGCGGGCGCGCTCGAGCCCGATCAGCGCCATGTCGGTCGCGCCGTCGCGATGCGCGGTCCAGGCGAGCGCCAGCTCCCGCCCTTCCCCATCGTCGCCGATCACCGGGCCCCAGGCCGTGCGGCGTATTTCGAGCGTCTCGGGCGCGGCGCCCGCGACCTCGATCGTCTCCCGCTCGACCTCGAATGCCCGCGCGCCCTCGCCGGTCTGGTAGCTGCCCGCGTCCGGCCCCGGCTCGAGGCGGACGAGATCCTGGAAATCGCCGTAGCTGTTGGTGAATCCCCACGCGACGCGGCCGTTGCTGCCGGCGACGATTGCCGGCACGCCCGGCAGGCTGGCGCCCGTCACGTCGAGGCCGCCCTCCGCGGCGACGAGCCGCGTGCGGTACCAGATGTTCGGGACCCGCAGGCCCAGGTGCATGTCGTTGGCGACCAGCGCGCCCCCGTCGCGCGTGCGGGTTCCGGCGACCGCCCAGTTGTTGCTGCCGCGCTTTTCGCCCGCGGGCTCCCCGGCCGGCGCATCGAGCGCCTCGAACCGCGCGCGGTCGAGCGCCCGCAGGTCGTACTCCGCGGGCAGGGGCAAGGGCACCTCGGGCAGGCGGCTCCCGTCGATCGGCGCCTCCCAGGCCGGGTCCGGCTCGACCAGCAGGCGATACACGGAGTCCGGCAGCGCTGACGCCAGGCGACCGCGCTGCTGCTCGTCGGCGGCGTCGAGTCCCTGCAGGTCGATCCACATCGCATGCACGACGAGGATCGAGTCTTCCGCGCGCCAGGGCGCGGGCGACAGTCCGAGCAGGAGGTACTCGAAGGGCCGCGCGCCGAGCGACCCGATGCCGGCATTCACGCCTGCCGCGTAGGCCTCGAGCAGCTCCCGCTCGCCGGGCGTGACCGCGGCGAGCGCCTCGCGCGCGCGCTGCCTGAACTGGTGCGTGCGAATGCGCCGGTCCGTCTCGACGAGGCCGGGGCCGAGCAGCGCCGCCAGCTCGCCGGCGCCGGTGCGACGCAGCAGGTCCATCTGGAACAGCCGGTCCTGCGCGTGCGCATAGCCGGTCGCGCGCGCGACGTCCTGGCGCGTCGCCCCGCGTATTACGGGCACCCCCGCGGCATCGCGCTCGATCGAGACCGGCGCCGAGAGTCCGGCGAGCGCGGCCTCGCCCTCGATCGCCGGCAGGCTGGCGCGCAGCGTGAACCAGGCCGCGGCGATCGCGGCCACGGCGACGGCCGCGACGGCGCCGAGGATCCAGGCGAGGACCCGGACGGAGCGCTTCATGCGGCCTGACGCTGGACCTTGAGGATCTTCATCGAGTTCGTGCCGCCGGAAACGCCCGAGAACTCGCCCTTGGTCACGATGATGAGGTCGCCTTCGGCCGCGAGACCGTCCTGCATGAGGCGGTCGAAGATGGCGGCGTAGATCTTCTCGGGCCGAGGGTGCGTGACGTCGAAATCGACCGGGTACACGCCCCGGTACAGGGTGACGCGCCGCTGGGTCGCTGCGTGGCGCGTGAACGCGTAGATCGGGATGTCCGAACGCATGCGCGACATCCACAGCGCCACCGAGCCGGACTCGGTCAGCGCGACGATCGCGCGCACGTCGAGGTGGTTGGCGGTGTACATGACGGCCGCCGCAATCGCCTCGTCGGTGCGCTGGAACTGGCCGTCGGAACGCAGCTCGGGGCGGTTCGACTGCTGCCATTTCTCCGCGCCCTCGATCACCTGCGCCATGGCCCGCACGACCCGCCCCGGGTGGCGCCCCACGGCGGTCTCGGCCGACAGCATCACCGCGTCGGTGTCGTCCATCACGGCATTCGCGACGTCCGAGACCTCCGCGCGCGTGGGCACCGGCGCGTGGATCATGGATTCCATCATCTGCGTCGCCGTGATCACGAGCCGGCTCCTTGCGCGAGCGAGCGCGATGATGCGCTTCTGCAGGCCCGTGAGCTCGGCGTAGCCGACCTCGACGCCGAGGTCGCCGCGCGCGACCATCACCGCTGCGGTCTCGTCGACGATCGACTCGAGGTTGTCGATGGCCTCGCGCCGCTCGATCTTGGCGACGATGCGGCCCTCCCCGCCCGCCGAGCGCAGCAGGTCCCAGGCCTCGGCGATGTCGCGGCGGTCGCGCACGAAGGAAACGGCGAGGTAGTCCACGCCGAGCCGGGCGGCCATCGCGATGTCCTCGCGGTCCTTCGCGGTCAGCGCGCCCGCCGAGAGCCCGCCGCCGAGCTTGTTGAGGCCCTTCATGTCGGAGAGCTCGCCGCCGGTCAGCACCTTCGTGCGGACCTGCGTGCCCTCGACGCCCGTCACCTCTAGAGAGATCAGCCCGTCGTTCAGCAGCAGCGTGTCGCCCGCGCGCACGTCGCGCGGCAGGGATTCATAGGCGACGCCCACGACGAGGTCGGTGCCGTTCGCGGGGTCGTGCGCCGGGTCGAGGGTGAACCGCTCGCCCTCGACCAGCGTCGCGCGGCCGGTCGCGAAGCGCTCGATGCGGACCTTGGGGCCGCGCAGGTCGCCGAGGATGCCGACGACCCGGCCGGCCTTCGCGGCCGCCGCGCGCGCGCGCTCGATGCGGCGCGCATGGTCGTCGAAGCCGCCGTGCGAGAAATTGACGCGCACAAGGTCGACGCCGGCCGCCATGAGATCCGCCAGCGCCGCATCCGCGTCCGTGGCGGGCCCGAGCGTCGCGACGATCTTGGTGCGTCTCGCCATGTCAGCCCCCTTGCGCCCGCCGCTCCAGCGCCGCGACCGCGGGCAGCGTCTTGCCCTCCACGAACTCGAGGAAGGCGCCGCCGCCGGTCGAGACGTAGGAGACCTCTTTCTCGATGCCGTACTTGTCGATCGCGTCGAGGGTATCGCCGCCGCCCGCAATCGAGAACGCCGGGCTCTTCGCGATCGCCTCCGCGAGCGCCCGGGTGCCGCCGCCGAACTGATCGAACTCGAACACGCCGACCGGGCCGTTCCAGATGACCGTGCCGGCGCCGGCGAGGACTTGCGCGAGGACGCGCGCGGATTCGGGCCCGATGTCGAGGATCATCTCGTCCGGGGCGACCGCCGATGCGGGCTTGGTGACGGCCGCGGCCGTCGCCGAGAACTCGCGGGAGACCACGACGTCGGTCGGGATCGGCAGCGCGACGCCCCTGGCCTCCGCCTGCTTCAGCAGGCGCCGGGCGACGTCCAGCATGTCGGGCTCGTGCAGCGACTTGCCGACCGCGACGCCGGTCGCCGCGAGGAAGGTGTTGGCGATGCCGCCGCCGACCACGAGCGCGTCCACCTTCGCGAGCAGGCTCTCGAGCACCGCGAGCTTGGTCGAGACCTTGGACCCGCCGACGACCGCGACCAGCGGGCGCTTCGGGTCGTGGAGCGCGCGCGCCAGCGCGTCGAGTTCGGCGGCGAGCAGGGGCCCCGCGCAGGCGACCGGCGCCGCGAGCGCGACGCCGTGCGTGCTCGCTTCGGCGCGGTGCGCGGTGCCGAAGGCGTCCATCACGAAGACGTCGCAGAGTGCCGCCATGCGCGCCGCGAGGGCGGGGTCGTCCTTCTTCTCGCCTTTCAGGAACCGGACGTTCTCGAGCAGCACGACCTCGCCCGGCCCCGCGGCCGCGGACTCGAGCGGCCCGTCGTGCAGGCGGACGGCCTGTCCGAGCAGCCCGGCGAGCGCCTCCGCCACGGGCCGCAGCGACAGCGCGGGGTCGCGCTCGCCCTCCTTCGGGCGGCCGAGGTGCGACATGACGATCACGCGCGCGCCCTGGCCGGCGGCGCGTCGGATCGTCGGCACGGCGGCCCGCAGGCGCGCGTCGCTGGTGACGCGGCCGTCCGCGACCGGGACGTTGAGATCCTCGCGGATCAGCACGCGCTTGCCCGCGAGATCGAGGTCCGCCATGCGGATCGCGTGCATGGCGGCTTCAGCCCGCCTTCGACCAGGCGAGCGTCGTGTCGAGCATCCGGTTCGAGAATCCCCACTCGTTGTCGTACCAGGCGCAGACCTTGACCAGCGTGCCGTCCAGCACCTTGGTGAGCTGCGCGTCCACCGTGCCCGACGCCGGGTTGTGGTTGAAGTCGACCGACACGAGCGGCTCCTCGGTGTACTCGAGAATCCCCTTGAGCGACCCGGCCGACGCCTTCTTCAGGATCTCGTTGACCTCGGCGGCGGTCGTCGCGCGCTTCGCGACGAAGCTGAGGTCGACGAGCGAGACGTTGATCGTCGGCACGCGCACGGCGAAGCCGTCGAGCCTGCCCTTGAGCTCCGGCAGCACGAGGCCGACCGCGGCGGCGGCGCCGGTCTTGGTCGGGATCATGGACATGGTCGCCGAGCGCGCGCGGCGCAGGTCGGAGTGGTAGACGTCGGTGAGCACCTGGTCGTTGGTGTAGGCGTGCACCGTCGTCATGATCCCGGACACGACGCCGAGCGATTCGTGCAGCGGCTTGACGAGCGGCGCGAGGCAGTTCGTCGTGCAGGAGGCGTTCGAGATCACCGTCATGTCCTTGCGCAGCGTCTGGTGGTTGACGCCGTAGACGATGGTCGCGTCCACGCCCTCCGCGGGCGCCGAGACGACGACCTTCTTCGCGCCCCCGGCGAGGTGCTTGCCCGCCTTCTCCTTGTTGGCGAACAGGCCCGTGCACTCGAGCACGATCTCGACGCCGAGCTCTCCCCACGGCAGCTTCGCCGGATCGCGTTCCGCGAGCACGCGGATCCGGTCGCCGTTCACCACCATGTGGCTGCCGTCCACCGCGACCTGGCCGGGGAACGGACCGTGCGCCGTGTCGTGGCGCGTGAGGTGCGCGTTCGTCTTCGCATCGCCGAGGTCGTTGATCGCGACGATGCTGATCTCGCCCGCGCGCTTGCCTTCGTAGAGCGCACGCAGGACGTTGCGCCCGATGCGGCCGTAGCCGTTGATGCCAACCTTGATCGCCATGGTCACTTCTCTCCGTTTAGCAGGGACTCCGCCGCCTCCACGACGGCGGCGGACGTGAAACCGAACTCCCGGAACAGGTCCTTCGCGGGGGCCGACGCGCCGAACCGCGAGATGCCGATGACGCGCCCGCCCGCGCCGACGTGGCGCCACCAGCCGTCGGGCACCCCCGCCTCGATGGCGACGCGGGCCGTGACGCCGGGCGGCAGCACCGCATCGCGCCAGGCGGCGTCCTGCGCGTCGAAGACGCTCGTGCAGGGCATTGACACGACGCGCGCACGCCTGCCGCGGCCGGCGAGCTCGCGCGCGGCCTCGACGGCGAGCGCGACTTCCGAGCCGGTCGCGATGAGGATGCAGTCGGGGTCGGCGCCCGCGTCCACGAGCACGTAGCCGCCGCGCGCGATCGCCGCGAGCTGGCCGGCGTCGCGCGGCTGCTGCGGCAGGGACTGCCGGGTCAGCGCCAGCGCGGTCGGCGCCTGGCGGCGGCGCAGCGCGGCGCCCCAGGCGACCCATGTCTCGGCCGTGTCGCAGGGCCGCCAGACTTCCAGTCGCGGGATCATGCGCAGCGAGGCCAGCTGCTCGACGGGCTGGTGCGTCGGCCCGTCCTCGCCGAGGCCGATCGAGTCGTGGGTCAGCACGAAGACGCTGCCCGCCTCGATGATCGACGCCATGCGCAGGGCGTTGCGCATGTAGTCCGAGAACACGAGGAACGTGCCGCCGAACGGCAACAGGCCGCCGTGCAGCGCCACGCCGTTCATGACCGCGCCCATGCCGAACTCGCGCACGCCGTAATGCACGTAGTCGCCCGCCGGCGCCGCCGCGGAGAATGCGGCCGTGCCCTTGATGCGGGTGTTGTTGGAGCCGGTCAGGTCGGCGGACCCGCCGAGCAGTTCCGGCAGCCGCGGGCCGAGCGCATTCAGCACCGACTGGGAGCTCTGGCGCGTGGCGAGGGCCTGGCCCGCCGCCTGCGCCGCGGCGGCACCCTCGCCGATCCAGGCCTCGAATCCCTCCGGCAGGACCGCGTCCATGCGCCGGCGGAACTCCGCGGCCAGCTGCGGGTACTCGGCCTCGTAGGCCTTGAACCGGCGGCGCCAGCGCGATTCCGCGCGCTTGCCGGCGGCGCGGCCGTCCCAGGCCGCACGGATGTCCTCCGGCACGACGAAGGGTTCGTGCGGCCAGCCGAGGGTCTTGCGTGCCAGCGCGACCTCGTCCGCGCCGAGCGCCGCGCCGTGGCACTCCTCCTTGCCCTGCTTGTTGGGCGCGCCGAAGCCGATGATCGTCTTGCAGCAGATCAGCGTGGGCTTCCCCTTCTCGCGCTTCGCGCGGCGGATGGCGCGCGCGACCGCGTCGGGGTCGTGGCCGTCGACGTCACGGATCACCTGCCAGCCGTAAGCCTCGAAGCGCTTCGGCGTGTCGTCCGTGAACCACCCGGCGACCTCGCCGTCGATGGAGATGCCGTTGTCGTCGTAGAAGCAGATCAGCTTGCCGA
>ERZ1066138.796-NODE-796-length-10245-cov-6.822767_pt1 | contig 10245 bp, 10 predicted proteins | sample MGYA00382785_ERZ1066138 | MGnify/ENA primary metagenome ERZ1066138 (study PRJEB33369, sample SAMEA5778368) | biofilm metagenome | biome: Industrial cooling water; feature: Water cooling tower basin; material: Biofilm | place: United Arab Emirates | collected...
TTCTTGCCCTCCCCCAGCGGCCACTTCCCGCGTCAATTCGTCGTTGCCGGTAATATCTGCCCCAATCTGTCCGGCGGGTACGGTGATTTGTTGGTAGTTGGGGCGGGGGCCATAGCGGTTGTCTGCCCGATACAAATCGTCGGTGTAGGGCCGCGTTCCCGCATCATCAATTACGAACCGCTTGCCGTTCACATAGGCATTGTTGGCGATATTGTCCAACGTGTTGGCGTTGTTGCCGCCATCTCTGGCCCGGTAGCCATCCTGGGTTTGGATCAAAACCGGATCAAGAGAAATATCAATGGGGAGCTTGGTACCATTAGAAAGGTCATTCCCCGTTCCCATGTCCACCCCAACGACTTGCTGGTTGCCGTTGTAGTAATGCATCCCATAGCTACGGCCACTGTAAGCATTGGTGTTGATCTGACCCGCTGCCACAACGCCATTAAAGGTGGTGCCATTGCCCACCCGCCGAACAGAAATTTCGGAGTTAGTTTCTGGCAAAAAGAAGCAAGACCGAGGCGAACTAATGAGATAGGAGTTAAAGCGACCGGAGGTGCCCCCCCCAATCATCAAGCTGCCTTCGGTGTGCATGGCCCCGTTCCAGTTAAAGGTCGGGCCGGGGTGAATTTCCAGATCATTGCGGAACCACGCCCCCCATTTGTTCCCCCGTTCCAGCACCCGGTCTTGGGCAAACTCCAGGGTAGTGAAGCTGGCGGGTCGGCCCGGTTTCACCGCATCATCTCGAATCACGAAAGCATCCACCTGAAACCGTTTCCGCAGCTTGGAGGTATCGGTTTCGTCTTGCAACCAGCCGCCTTCAACGGAGCTACCCTGAATCCGGCAGGAAGCCCCGGTACTGTTGCTCAGGGGGTTGTTCCGCACATAGGGGCCAGCAAGGGGGTCGTCTGCCCCTCTCGCTTTTTGGGTTTCGTTCAGTTGCAACAGCCGTTGAGAACCATCCAGATTGGCGGTGGCTGGCGGTGTAGAAAACGCAATGGAATAAACAATGGTAGCTTTGGCATCGTTATCGTGATAGATCCAGGCATTATCAACGGTGCCATCGCCATTGGCATCAATCCGCCGTTCCCCCGTCAAGGTATAAGCATCGGTGGGTTTGGGGACAGCAGGGGTCGTGTTTTTAATCGTGCGGGCCTCGTTCAGCATCATTGTGGTGAGGAATGCTTCCGAAGGTACCCCGCCGGGGTAACGGTCATCCGCAAACAGGCTCTCGATTTTGGCTCTGGCCCGGTCAATGCTGGGAGTGGCGGCGTTGTAGATTTCCCGACTTTGCACATTGCCAATGGTGCGGCTGCTGTTGTTGAACGCCCGATAGGTCAGCGCCCCTGTGGTCAACGTCACAACCAGAATCAAAAAGACCGTTGTGGGCAACACAAAACCAGCCTGGGCAGGGCGGCGACGATTCAGCATGAACGCCGATCGCAATAGCCAGGTGACAAACCCTTTGGACAGGCTGCGGTAGAGCTGGTGGATGAGGCGGAAGATGCGCTTGACAAGTGTGGCTAGCTTGCGGTCTGACATGGCTCTGTTATGCGAAGAACAAGTGGACGATTGGAAGAAAGCAGGCGATCGGGAAAAGGGAATCCACGGAACCGGGGGAGCCTAGGGGCAATTTGCTAGGTGAATTATGAACGAAGTTTTAAAGAAGTTACCCATTAAGCTTCACAAACTTGACATACTCTTGACGTAACGAACATGTCTACTGTGCTAACAGGTGTGCTCTCAAGGAAACAACAGGGATGATACGCGATGTTATGCGTGGGTTTAGTGCGATCGCACTCCGCAAAATAACGGATAAAGCTAAAACTCAAGGCCAAAACCAGACCCGCGATCGCAAACTAGAGTACAGCCGGGAACACACAAACCACAACCAGACGCTCAACTCTGGCCGGAGGGCGAATTAGCGGACTAATTTGCACCAGAATGCAGGGAGCTTACCCAGATTTTCCGCTGAATCTATCAGTTTGTTATAACAATTCTGCCTTTCGGCTGAGGAGCATTTGACCCACGCCAAAGGGAGCGCAGTGGGCCAACCTGTGACTACATCAGGGCCACACCCGCTCCGGATAAAAAATATTAAGGATTGTGGATTAAATCAAATCGGGTTTTGCGGGTTGCCCTCACCCCCGTCCCCTCTCCCTGGGGCGTATACACACAAGTCAAGCTGATCCTCCCCAACCCTCCTTAACAAGGAGGGAGCCAAACCAAAGCCGTTTCAAAGTCCCTCTTTTTAAGGGGGATTTAGGGGGATCAAACCTAGATTCACAGCAGAATACAGAGATGTATATACACGGTAGCTCCCCAGGGAGAGGGGGGCCGCAGGCGGGGTGCTTTGAGTTGTGTTCTTCAGGATTGGGTGCATTGCCCTCGCAGCTACTTTCTTTTTCAAGCGAGGGAGACAAACGACCCAATAGAGAGTAGAAAGCAGTCAATTGCCAATAGCGATCGCGGATAAAGCTTAACGGCTCCGGGGCAACCAATGCGTTGGGAGCCAGCCTCGCTCTACCCGCTCAGAAGGGTGCGATCGCGATGATGCCGATTAACACTAAATCGAACTGTGCAGCGATGCCCACCCAATTTGCCTTTCCAGACTGGGGGGCGATCGGTCTAAAACTTGTTCAAATTTAAGCCTGCTTCTTTAGCAAACTGCGCCAAACTCTTCTTTTCCAGAGTTTTGATGGCTTTTGTCGAAAGGCGCAACCGGACAAAACGCTTGCCCTCTTCCCACCAAATGCGCTTCCATTGCAGGTTCACTGCTTGGAGCTTCTTTGTCCGCCGATGGGAGTGAGAAACAGCATAAGCATTATTCGCTTTTTTTCCGGTCAGTTGGCATGTGCGGCTCATAGCAGTCTCCAGAATTGATCGTTCTACACTTTTTTGTCCCGATTAACCATATTACACAACCACAGAGAGTGGCGCAATTTTTAAGCGAATTGGGGCCAAAAGCAGGCGATCGCCCTGGATGACCATTCCCCCGCGATCGCCCCCAGCACCTAAGCCAACAGCCCATCGCCCTGCTTCAACAGTTCCTTGAGAAACCACCGATGTTTTTGGTGGACTTGCACCAGGCGCGTATACAAGTCAGCCGTACCAATGTCGCCCGCCGTCGTTGCGGTTTCGGCATCCGCGTGCATCTCTTGGATGATCTGGTCATGGGTAGCGATCGCCTCTTGGATCATGGCCCGCACCGTGAGCGTCCCGCTGGAAGGCGTAACCGTCGCGATCGGCAAATAATCAGCGGGATCAGTGACCGGCACACCATCCAACATCAGGCTCCGCTCCGCCAACTCATCCAACATCGCAAAAACCTCGGCACCTTGCTCTTCAAACAGGAGGTGCAAATCCCGGAACAGCGGCCCAAACGTTGACCAGTGATACTTTTTATAGTTCAGGTAAGCAACAAGGGTATTGGCCTGTTGCCGATTGAGCGTCGCAACGACACGAGCATTGGCAGTTTGTAGCGTGGTTGTCATGGACATCTCCGAAAATGTAGCGTCAGTGAGGTTGGAACGAAAAGACCAAGCAACTTCATCAATTCACTCCAACCCCTAAATCATACTCGTTATGAGTACGTTTTGACAAGAAGCGATCGCGGCTGGCGCACCCTCCGTCATGGCCTCACCCTGATTAAGATGTCTAGAAATTTAAACATCGTTGTCAAAACGTAACGCTTTGTGGTTACAAACGGGCGATCGGGCACTCTTAGCTGCATATACTTCGCGGGTCTGTACCATGTCTGATTGCGTCACCATTGCTCATGCTGAAGGGTGTGAGTTGCTCTATCAAGAAGTCCTGAACCTCCGACAGCGAGTTGCAGAATTAGAACATACGGAAGCCTCATTGCAGCGATCGCTCAAAGATTTAGCCGATGTCAAATTTGCGCTTGACCAATCTTCAATCCTCGCGATTACCGATCCGACGGGAGTGATCACCTACGTCAACGACAAATTTTGCGAAATCTCTCAATATGAGCGATCGGAATTGATTGGCAATACCCATCAACTGATCAACTCTGGCTATCACCCCAAGTCCTTTTTCATTGACATGTGGCGAACCATTGCCTCTGGCGAAGTTTGGCGGGGCGAAGTCAAAAATCGGGCCAAAGATGGCACTTGTTACTGGGTCGATACCACAATTGTCCCCTATTTAGATTTTTTAGGACGGCCCTACCAATATGTCGCCGTTCGGAATGATATTACTCAATGTAAGCGAACCAAAGAAGCCCTTCAGGAATTAAACGAAGAATTAGAAAATCGAGTCGAAGCGCGAACAACAGAATTATGGGCATCCAAGGAAGTTTTGCACCAAAAAAATCTGGCATTGCTCGATACTTTGCATCAGTTAAAACAAACCCAGGCCCAACTGGTACAAAGTGAAAAAATGTCAGCTTTGGGGCAACTGGTGGCGGGAGTAGCGCACGAAATCAATAATCCAGTAAATTTTATTTACGGCAATTTGACCCATGCCAATGACTACATTCAGGATTTACTTAGCCTGATTGCGACCTATCAAACCTATTACCCAACGCCCCATCCTAAAGTGAAAGAAGCCCTTTTAGTGCTTGATTTTGACTTTATTGCTGAGGATCTCCTTAAATTATTAAAATCAATGCGCGTTGGAGCAGAACGGATTCAAAAAATCGTGGCTTCGCTCCGCAACTTCTCCCGCATGGATGAAGCGGCCATGAAAGAGGTGGACGTACACGAAGGGTTAGAAAGCACCTTGATGATCTTACAAAATCGCCTCAAGGCAACCTGCGATCGCCCCGGCATTGAAATTATTCGCGATTATGGCCCATTACCGTTAGTCGAGTGTTATGCGGGCCAACTTAACCAAGTTTTTATGAATATTTTGAGCAATGCGATTGACGCATTGGAAACAGCCCGACAGGAAAACAAGCAATTCACACCAAGGCTGTATTTACAGACTCAAGTGATGAGCAAAACCGAAATTGCGATCGCGATCGCGGACAATGGCACAGGCATCAATCCCACCATTCAACATCGGTTGTACGAGCCATTTTTTGCCACCAAACCTATCGGCAAAGGTACTGGCATGGGACTGGCAATTAGCTATCAGATTATTGCCGAAAAACACGGGGGAACCATGCAATGTTTACCAGCACCAGAGGGCGGCACTTGCTTTCGCATCACCATCCCAATCGTCCAATCCCCAGCAAAAGCACCACTCGCGCCTGCCATCGCTGATGATGCAGATTGACTGAACGGGCAGCTTGGCTCAACTGGCGGAGCAACGGCACAACAGAGGCGCGGTTTCGCTTAAGCTTAATTCTCAGCGCGATCGCCCAAGCCCACCACGGTCTCATCCAACGCTAGGGCTAGATCGGGGGACATCGTTTGCCCCAAGCTGTCCGCCCCCCAAGATCAGCACCGGAGCCGAACTAGCGTTAGTTCCGCACCAACCATTTCTGAGCATTCAACCGTTGCAACGTCCAAAAGACCAGCAACTTCAAGTCCACTTTGCGTTCGTCGATCCGAAACGACTCCAGAGTGCTGGGTTTTGCTGCACTTTCGGAATAGGAAAACCCTTTGGCACCACTAATGCTTTCATCAAAGAAATAAATATTGAACTGCCGGGGTTGCTTGTAGCCACTACTCCAGCGCCCAACTAATTGCCAGCAATCCGGCGATGGGCCGAACCCTTTTACCTCAATCCCTTTTTTCTCTAGCGACAAAGACACATCAGCGAGACCTTCTGCCTTCAAACCTTGCTGCAAAGCGGGGATAAAATCTTCCCGCATAAAGTTGGCAAAAGGTTTGTCTTCCACGGCAGGCGGTTTTTCTTTCGCGGGTTTGGCTGCCGGGGGAGCCTTCGCTTCTACAGAATCAGGAGTTTTTTCGTCTGACATGGGTTTGGCTCAATCCAGTTTGCACGGCTTAGTTGTACGCCTATAACACTGTTGCCGATTCGCATTTGCCGAACTGCGTCTGTCGAACTGCATCACTTGGCCAGCGGACGCGATCGCCACAGCGCACAACCAATCGTCATTGTAATAGAAGAGCGCGGTCAGAACAGCGTTGGATTGATATAAAAACCTTTATGAACCAATGCTTATCAACCAATGGTGCGATCGCCAACTTATCACCAATCATACAAACGGATGAATCAGTTTTTGGGGATTCAATGCGACGCTAGTAGCCAGTTGGGATCATCCCAAGCCGCTCAAAGAACTGTATGCCGACTTTGCACTCCCCTAATTCAACGCCGCGATCGCCCCTGCCCTTGCACGTTTTGGCCAAAGGTCAGGGATACCCGATCCTGTGTTTACACGGTCATCCCGGTCGCGGACAAAGTATGTCCGTGTTTACCGATCATCTCGCGACACGCTATCGCACCCTAGCGCCCGATCTACGGGGTTACGGCAAAAGCCGTGCGTCCGCCCCCTTCGACATGGAGACTCATCTGCTAGATTTGGTTGCCTTGCTAGAAGCCCAACAGATCGACCAATGTCTGCTTCTGGGCTGGTCGCTCGGCGGAATTTTGGCCCTGGAACTAGCACTAAGGCTACCCCAACGAGTGAGTGGGCTAATTTTGGTGGCCACCTCGGCCCATCCCTGGGGCAATCATCCCCGCGTATCCTGGCAAGACAATGCCCTGACGGGGGTGGCGGCTGTGCTGAATCGGTTACAACCCGGTTGGCAGTGGAACATCGACACCATTGGGCGGCGATCGCTCTTCCGCTACCTGATCCAACACCACACCCCCGCAACCTACACCTATCTAGCCCAAGACGCGATGCCAGCTTTTTTGCAAACTTCGCCCCAGGCCACCCACGCCTTAACCCAGGCCATACGCAATGGATATAACCGCTTGGCTGACCTGGCAAGGATTCAGGTGCCCTGTTTGGTCTTAGCTGGGGAATGCGATCGCCATATCACAGCGGCCTCCAGCGAAGCCATGCTCAAGCATTTGCCCCAAGCCGAGTGGCGATGCTACCCCAACACAGCCCACTTGTTTCCCTGGGAAATTCCCAAGACCGTCCTGGCCGACATTGACCAATGGCTCCAAGCCCATCCTCAAGTAGTGAGCCAGTCAATTCCGCATAATTCCCGTAATAAGCTGTAGATTTTCTGTAGATCTACGTGGGTGACAGCAGGATTAGAGTAAAAATTAACTTTGAGCACTGCCCAAAATCCTAATTTACTAGCACCGCCTCAGTACCATCCGTAGTAATCTTTGCAACTTTGTAAAGTTGACATGAGGAAGATGAGCGGGTTCGTGTACTTTCCGCAAAACTCAGTAGATTTCCTAGCTTCCCCTGAACCCCATCAGCACAATACAAAGTGGAAAATCTCACCACAAATAAAAAATAACCGACTATCCATCCCAGCTCAGCAATCATGAATCAAACCCCTGTTAATCTACTCCTCCAAGATCTGAAACATACCGACGAAACCATTCGCGATCGCGCCACCCGTGAGTTATGGCGGCTCTGGTTTGAGCAAAAAGGAAGCACCGGGTTGACCCTCCTGCGGCGCGTGCAGTTTCTCATGGAATTAGGCGACTTTGCCCAAGCCGATGAACTACTGGACTTGATCTTGGGACAACAACCCGATTTTGCCGAAGCCTGGAATCGGCGGGCTGTGCTGTACTATGTGCAAGAAAAGTACGCTGAGGCGATTCTGGCGTGTGAACAGGTCATCCAGCTCAATCCGGTTCACTTCGGGGCATTACATGGATTGGGGTTGTGTCACATGGCGATGGGGCAATATCGAACGGCGATCGCGGCCTTCCGCCAAGCCCTTGTAGTGCAACCTTATTCCCTGGAAAACCAACGGTTTTTGCTGGAATGCATGATGCATATTAGTTAGGCGGAAACCCCCTCTGGTTGAAATACCTGCATCGACAAACGGCGATGATTGAATCAAGCTTAGGCGCTTCTCGTCAAAACCTCGGAGGTTCAATTCACGGTCAAGGATGGCCTGGATTTGTAAATCGCTGAGGTTTTTAGCTGTTGAAATTACTGAGATAAGTAGAGGGTTGTAAATTAACAGAGTTGCTCGTAGGATGGGTTCGCGATCGCGTAACCCATGCGGTCAAAGGATTGGATACGTTACGGTTACGCCTAACCCATCCGAGATTTAATTCAGACTACCGACTTAAGCTCAAAATCATGTTTTTGCTGAGATGCCCCTCGCCCCACCAGGGTGGCAATTACAACACTAGATGTAGGGGTTTCCTGCCTGCTGCGGCCCTAAAAGGCAGTAAAATAGTGCAGGAGTTCAGGTTCGGCACCCGCGATCGCGACCTCACTGCGGTCATAGGAGCCAAAGCTAGAAAGAATATTAGGAGCAAGCCATTATTAGGGGTTTAACTCTTAAGATAGAAAGCTACTGAAAATCTGTCTCTATCGTGATCTAGATCACTTTATGGCCAATTCTTGATCACGCCTTCTGTTCAACAAACAATGGACAATTTATGGGCGGAGTTCCTTATGACATCTATGAGAAGTATCATTCGCCGGCTGGTAGAAGAAGCCCTGTACTTTAAAAAACTAACTCCAGCGATCGAAAACGAGATTAACTACGAACTCACTCGTTTGGGCCACATTTCCGACGCTGATTTTGAAGCCCTGGAGCTACTTATGGCCGAAATGGACGCGGGGCGGATTAAGCTGATCCCCAGTCCCTAGAACACTTCTACTCACCTTTTGCGGGGTTGCAGACTAGCGGCGCTTTTCCTGGCGTTTAGTCTCTGGCTTGGTCAGTCGAAGATTGGGCTTCAAACGCTTCTGGGTGAGCCAGACAAACATCACGAACAAACTGGTGCATTTGCTGATTATGGCGCGATCGCAGCGCACTTTGGGTTTCTGGTGCCAATTCGGTCAGGTGCATCAACAGCGGGATAACATCAACATCCAGGGCAACGCGGAACAACTGGACGGGCAACAGCAAGTCTGAGCATTCGCGTAAGTCATACACTACACTATCAGCGATCGCCCCAGGCGCAAAGGCATCCACCCCCGCTGCCGCCAACACCAGGGGCCTAACCCAACAAATCTGTTTAACCGCAACGGTTTGAATAACTTCGGCATAAAGCCGTTGGTCATGATGCTCTAAATAAACAATTTGGCAGGGTGTAAAGAAGGCTGGGTCTAGAGCGGCTTTGGGTGAGGGAAAATGAGACATAGCTAGCAAACGGTTTCAGCGATCGGGTTTCTGGCCAGCAGTAGGGCCTGGTTTGGCAGTCAATCCTAGCAAGTGAACGGGGGTTGCGGGGCGAGGAGGCCACCGCCCAAGCCACCAACACGGTCATGGGCATTGATCTGGGCCGCTAGAATGCTAACTAGACAACGGTTTATCGAGACGTTGGAGGGCGCTGGACTGAGCACCGCTAGACCCGCAAGCCACCAAACCCCACTGTTTTGCTGCCATTTTGCACTGAACCTGTTACATTTGTTCGTGAAAGAAATCATACTGGAAAGGGAATGGCTTTTCCTACGGCATTCCTACTGCAATTGACGTGAGGTTAGCAACGTGTCGGTTGAAACTCTGAGCAAAAGTTCAACAGTTCGTAAAATTGCCCCTCGGTATCGGGTACTGCTCCATAATGACGACTTCAATTCGATGGAGTATGTGGTGCAGGTGCTCATGACAACGGTGCCCAGTCTGACGCAGGCTCAAGCTGTGGATATTATGATGGAAGCACACACGAATGGCTTGGCCCTGGTGATTACCTGCGCGTTGGAGCACGCTGAATTTTACTGTGAGACACTGAAGAATCACGGGTTAAGCAGCACGATTGAACCGGATGAATAATTAGAGTTGACCGTTTTGAAAGTTGATCCCGCTTCGATCCGTCGCCTGCCCGCAGGCTTACGGATTCTAGTTTTTACGTTAATTTTGCTGCTGGTGTGGCTGCCGATCGCCCTACCGCTCCATTGGTTGATCCGCGATCGCAACCTGGCCAGCATTGTGACCCTGGTGGTGTTGTATGCCGAGTTTATTTGGCTCGTGCGCCGTTGGGGAAAAATTGTCCATCGCCAACCCCGGATGTTGTGGCATTACGGCCTGGAGTGGACTCCGCACTTGGGGCAGGATCTGGTGGTGGGCTTGGGGTTGGGGCTGAGTAGTGTGGTGCTGCTAGTTGGCATGGAAACGCTGCTGGGGTGGGTCAGTTGGCAGCCACCGGAAGCCGGTTTTTGGCGGGTTGTGCTGGAAGGACTGGTGGTGGCGATCGCCCTGGGTTTTGCCGAAGAATTGCTAT
>ERZ1066138.797-NODE-797-length-10242-cov-7.142142_pt1 | contig 10242 bp, 8 predicted proteins | sample MGYA00382785_ERZ1066138 | MGnify/ENA primary metagenome ERZ1066138 (study PRJEB33369, sample SAMEA5778368) | biofilm metagenome | biome: Industrial cooling water; feature: Water cooling tower basin; material: Biofilm | place: United Arab Emirates | collected...
CGCTCGCGCGCGATCAGGCCTTCCCGACCCGCAATCCCAACCTGCAACGCGCCCCAGCCCCCAACTCCCAACCCCCAAGTGCCCCTGCATTCACGCGCCGTGCCCGAGCATCGCGCCATCGTTCCGCGCGCTGCCGTCACCAGAAGGAGGATCCATGAGTGAGTCGCTGCTGTTGTGGGTGCTATTGCTGCTGCCGCAACTGCTGCTGGCCTTCGTGCCCGCCTCGCTGCGCCTGCGCCAGTTGGGGCGTGCGCTGCTCAGCATCACCATCATCGCCTTGGGCGTGTCGCAGCTGGCGGCACGCAACACCGGCAACAGCGAGGCCTGGTTGATCATGTCGGCCGCGCCCTTGTTCCTGATCGGCTTTCTGGCCTACCACCGAGTACTCGGGAAATGGGCGCTGGGTCTGGGCGTGATTCTGAGCCTGGCACTGTGCGGCGCGTGGTGGAATGCGGTGATGTCCATCGATGAAGCCGCGCGCAACGCGGCCACCATTCTGTATTCGGTGCTGGTGCTGGCCGCCTTCGTGGCCTGGTTCATGCTCGGCGGTGTGGTGTTGATGCACAGCCTGGTCGATGCCATGCGCCGGCAGGACCAGCGCAACGCCGAGGCGGCCGCGGGACAAGCGCCGAAAGCCCAGTAGCAGCGCAAGCGGCGCGCAGCGCCTATTGACGAGGCGAGGATTGACGATCGACCGGCGGCCGCGGCCCCCGGGGCCTGCACCCAACAGCCGTGGCTCAGCCGAGCCGCTCCGAACCGCAATGGCACATCGCCTTTGCGTCCTTCGCTTCTTCCGCGCCTCTTGGCCTCAACCATTGTCTCATCGTCGATTCCCGCCGATTCAACAGGGCCCCGGACTTCCGGCAGGGCTCCGCCTCAGGGCCGATGCGGCGCTGCCCGGGGCTGTCTAGGCTCCGCGCACTTCGTGGGTGCGGAATCACACAATGTTGACGATGTTGGGGTTGAGCGCCGCGATCATGGCGGCGACGCAGGGCGGGCAGGACGCGCAAGCCCTGGATCGCATCCAGGTGACGGCCACGCGGCGTGCCGAGCAGGTGTTCAAGGTGCCGACCGCCACCTCGGTCATCGATGCCGAAGAAATCTCGCGCAATGCGCCGGCGGTGATGGCCGATCACCTGCGCGCCGCCACCGGTGTCTTCGTGCAGCGCACCACGCCCGGTCAGGCAACGCCGGTCATCCGTGGCTTCAAGGGTTCGGAAGTGCTGCATCTGGTGGATGGCTTCCGGCTCAACAACGCCTTCTTCCGCAACGCACCCAACCAGTACTTTGGCTTGATCGATCCTGTTGAGATCGAACGCATTGAGGTGGTGCGCGGGCCCTCGTCCACCTTGTACGGCAGCGATGCCATGGGCGGCGTGGTGCAGGTCCTGACCCCGGAACCTGAATTGAGCGCAGAGGGTACTGAGCTGGCCGGACGCGTGGTGGCGTCGCTGTCTAGCGCCGAGCTGATGCGCAGCGGCCATGGTGCAGTGGAACTGCGCGACACCCGCGTCGCCCTGCGGCTGAGCATGACCGAGCAGAACTTCGGCGGGCTCAAGCCCGGGGACGATCGCGAGCGCCTGCCTTTCACCGCTCTCGATCAACGAGGCGCGGCGATCAAGCTGGTGGCGGAACCGGTCGAGGGCCAGCAGCTGATGCTGCAGTCGCAGTTCTTCGAACAGCCCTCTTCGCCGCGCCACGACGCCCTGGTGCCGGGATTCGGGCAGGTCAATCCGGAGACCATCGTCAACTTCTTCGAGCCGAACCATCGCGCCTTCTGGCAGCTGCGCTATCGCTTCGACGACGGCCTCGGTCCCTTTGACAGCGCCGAGTTCCACCTCGGCCGCCAGCACATTCGCGACGATCGCCGCACCCGCGACTTCGGCAGCTTCACCCTGGTGCGCGAGCGCAATGCCTCGGAGTTGCGCGGTCTGTCGGGCTTCGCCTATCGCGACTTCGGGCCGCTGCAATGGACGCTGGGCTTCGAGTGGTATCAGGACGAAGTGGAATCGCAACGTCGCGATACCGATGTGCGCAGCGGTGCCACCGTGGTGCGCACGTCGCGCTTCCCGACCGGCTCGCAGGCCGAACAAGCGGCGCTGTACAGCACCGCCGACTGGCAGCCCAACGAGCGGCTCGACATCAACGGTGGCCTGCGCTGGACCGATTTCTCCGTCGATCTGCCGCCGGCCGATCGCGGCGTCGGGGTGGAAGTGAACGAGCGCGACCTCAGCGGCCACATCGGCGGGCGTTACAGCCTGCGCGAGGATCTCAATCTGGTCGCCAATCTTGGAAGGGGCTTCCGCGCGCCCAACATCTTCGACCTTGGCACGGTCGGTCCACGACCAGGCAATCGCTTCAATCTGCCCAATCCTGAGCTGGCGCCGGAGACGGTGCTGACCAGCGATCTCGGCCTCAAGTTCAGCAACGCGCGCACCGAGGCGGAGTTCTTCCTGTTCCACACGCGCTACGAAGACAAGATCGCCAGCGTGCTGACCGGCAATCCGCGTGCGGATGGGCGCATCGAGGTGCAGAGTCGCAATTTGATCGAGGCCACGCTGCGTGGCGCCGAGGCCGGCCTGCGCCATCGCTTCCGCGAGGACCTGAGCGGCTATCTGACCGCCACCTACACGCGCGGCGACGAGGAGACCGCGAGCGGCGAAACGCCAGCCGACCGCATTCCGCCGCTGCAGGGCAAGGCCGGGCTGATCTGGCAGTCCTCGCCGGCGCTGGAGTGGGAGGCCTACGCCTTCCTGGCCGGCAATCAGGATCGCCTGAGCCCGCGCGACGCCGTCGACCCGCGCATCAATCCGCGCGGCACACCCGGCTTCGCCACCGCCAATCTGCGCCTCAGCTGGGTGCCACTGCCCGATTGGCGCCTCAGCCTGCGCTACGAGAACCTGGGCGACAAGTTCTATCGCGAGCACGGCAGCGGCTACGCCATGCCCGGACGCAACGCCACCGCCACCCTTGAATGGCGCTGGTAGCCCCGGGTCCTGGTTTTCGAGGCAAAGGAAGCGAAGGGAGGAAAGGGCGCAAAGGGAGCCGCGAAGGGCATTGAGCTTGCCCCACGGTTACGGGTCCGAGGCCACTCACGCCTGATTGACTCTTGCGTCACGGGCTCCTTGGCGTCCACATCGGCAGCAGCTGTTCCCGAAGTCGCCCGGAATTGGCCTGTGGCATACTCCGGCGCTTGATTTGAGGGGGCCGTGCCCCCATTGCCCCGCTCACCATCGCCCTTCCGAGGTTTTCATGGACTTCTTCATTGCCTCCGCCTACGCCCAGGCGGGCGCTCCCGCGCAGCCCAGCATGTGGCCCAGCCTGATCATGCTGATCCTGTTCTTCGGCATCTTCTACTTCTTGCTGATCCGCCCGCAGCAGAAGCGCATGGCCGAGCATCGCAAGATGGTGGATGCGCTGAGCCGCGGCGACGAGGTGGTCACCAACGGTGGTCTGCTCGGTCGGGTGGAAGACGTGGGCGAAAGCTTTCTGACGGTCGAACTGGCTGACAACCTCAAGGTGAAGGTCCAAAAGCACGCCATCACCAGCGTGGTGCCGAAGGGCACTTACCGCGGCAACTGAGACGTCGGCAGCGAGTTCTGAGCGGCCCGTCTGCGGGTCATGGTCTGGGATTGAGTGGCCGCCGCCGGTTGAGCGCGGCGCCCCGAGGTAGGAGTCATGGAATACCCCAAGTGGAAGTACGCGTTGGTCGCGTTCATCATGCTGTTCGCGGCCTTGTACGCGTTCCCCAACATCTTCCCGCAAGAGCCCGCCGTGCAGATCTCGCCGGCGCGCGGATCGGTCATCGATGAAGCCCTGCAGGGTCGCATCGAAGGGGTGCTGAAGGGCAAGTCGCTGGCGCACAAGCCGGTCGAACGCACGGCCGATCGCATGCTGGTGCGCGTGGCCGACAAGCAGGTGCAGGAGCAAGTGGCGGCTGCCCTGCGGGCTGAACTGGGCGAAAAGTACTTCGTGGCCTTGAACATGGCCGACACGGTGCCGTCCTGGCTGGAAGCGATCGGCGCCATTCCGCTGACGCGTGGCCTGGATCTGCAAGGCGGCGTGCACTTCCTGATGGAAGTCGATCATCGCGAGACCCGCGCCAATCTGGATCGCCGCTACGTCAACGACATCCCCACGCTGCTGCGTGAGAAGAAGATTCCCTATCGCGGCGTCAATGCCACGCCGAACGGCATCCTGGTTCAGCTGACCAGCGCCGAGGGCCGCAGCCAGGCGCTGGCCGCCATCGCCGAAGCACAGCCGGATCTGGTGGCCGAAGCGGTGCAGGGCGGTCCCGAAAACTTCGATGTGCTGGCGACGATCCGTCCCGAAGCCATCGTTGGTGCCGAGCGCCACACCATCGAGCAGAACATCACCACCTTGCGCAATCGCGTCAACGAGTTGGGCGTCAAGGAGCCGGTGATCCAGCAGCAAGGCATGAATCGCATCGTGGTGCAGCTGGCGGGCGAAACCGACACGGCGCAGGCGAAGAAGATCCTGGGTGCCACCGCCACGCTGGAATACCGCGCAGTCAACGAATCGGTCGATCCGCGTCAGGTGGCTGAAAGCGGCCGCGTGCCGCCGGATTCCAAGCTCTACTACACGCGTCAAGGCGAACCGGTGGTGCTGAAGAAGCAGGTCATCACCACGGGCGATCAGCTGACCGGCGCCTCCGCCACCTTCGATGGTGAGACCGGCACACCGGCGGTGAGCGTGCGTCTGGATGCGGCTGGCGGTCGCCGCATGCTGGACTTCACCTCGGACAATGTCGGCAAGCCGATGGCGGTGGTGTTCATCGAGCGCATCCCGGAGACGCGCATCGTCAATGGCAAGGAAGAGCGAATTTCGCGCGTCAGCGAGCAAGTGATCAGCATCGCCAACATCCGCGGCGTGTTCGGCCCGCAGTTCCAGACCACCGGCCTGGACAGCCCCGCCGAAGCCAGCGAACTGGCCCTGCTGCTCAACGCCGGCTCCCTGGTGGTGCCGGTGGACATCGTCGAAGAGCGCGTGATCGGCCCCAGCCTGGGTGAAGAGAACATCAAGCGCGGCATGCAGGCGATGGGTCTGTCGCTGGTGCTGATCATCCTTTTCGTCATGTGGTACTACCGCTTCATCGGCGTGGTCACCGTGCTCGGCTTGCTGTCCAACCTGTTGCTGCTGGTGGCGGTCCTGGGACTATTCCGGGCCACCCTGACCATGCCCGGCATCGCCGGCATCGTGCTGACCCTGGGTATGGCGGTGGACGCAAACGTGCTGATCGCCGAACGTATCCGCGAGGAGTTGCGCGCCGGCAACTCACCGCTCACCAGCTTGGCCGCCGGCTATGAAAAAGCCTGGGGCACCATCCTCGACGCCAACCTGACCACGCTGTTCGCGGGTCTGGCCTTGTTCGCCTTCGGATCGGGTCCGGTGAAGGGCTTCGCCGTCACTTTGTTCGTCGGCATCCTGACCTCGATGTTCACCGCCGTGGTGGTGACGCAGGCCATTACCTCGCTGGTCTACAGCCGGCAGCGCAAGATCAAGGCCATCTCGGTCTAAGGCCACGGACGGCAAGGAGCAGAACATGGAAATCTTCAATCCGAATGCCAACATCCCCTTCATGCGCTGGCGCAAGCTGAGCATGACGGTGTCCTGCGTGCTGATGGCCCTGGCGGTCGTCCTGCTGATCTCGCGCGGGCTCAACTTCGCGCTGGATTTCACCGGCGGCACCCTGGTGGAAGCGCGCTTCGCGCAGCCGGTGCCCACCGCCGATGTGCGGGCGGCGCTGGAAAAGGGCGGCTTCTCCGAGTTCACGGTGCAGAGCATCGGCTCGGGTGAGGAAGTGGCGATGCGCCTGCCGCCGGAAGCGGCCGACATGATCGCCCAGAAGCAAGCCGAGGAAGGCGGCGAGCCGGTCGAGGTGGAAGCCAATGCCACCGCCGAGCACGTGAAGTCGGCGCTGGCGGCGGCGGGCCTTCAGGCCACCATCAAGCGCAGCGAGTTCGTCGGCCCGCAGGTGGGCAAGGAACTGGCTGAAGACGGCGTGGTCGCCGTGGTCTTCGTGATCATCACCATCATGATCTACGTCGCGCTGCGCTTCGAATGGCGCTTTGGCGTGTCCGCGATCGCCGGCGAAGTGCACGACACCTTGCTGACCGTGGGCTTCATTGCCGCCGTTGGCATGGATTTCGATCTCACCGTGCTGGCCGGCGTGCTGACCGTGGTGGGTTACTCGATCAACGACAAGGTGGTGGTCTTCGATCGCGTCCGCGAGATCTTCCGCAGCGCGCGCAAGCTGAGTGCCGAGGACTCCATCAACAAGGCGATCAACAACACCTTGTCGCGCACCTTGATCACCGGCGTGACCACCATCATGGCCTTGAGCACGCTGTACTTCCTGGGCGGCCCGGTGCTGGAGGGCTTCGCCGCCACCGTGCTGTTCGGCGTGATCGTCGGCACCTTGTCCTCGATCTTCTTCTGCAACCCGATCCTGCTGTGGATGGGCGTGTCGAAGCAGGATCTGATCAAGGTCACCAAGGACGATCCGGAGCTGGCCCTGCGCCCCTGAGTTGGGTCGCATCGCTTGAACGAACGGCGCCTGCGGGCGCCGTTCGTGTTCATGGGTCCGTGCAGCACAGTCGAATCCGGGCAGGGCGCGTACGCTGTAGTGAACGCAGTGCGCCGCATCGACGAAGCCCTCCGCGAGCGGCGACATCGCAAGCCCAGGCCGCTGCAAGAGCCGCGCTCAGCCTGACCCGAGCAGCAGCCAACAGTCGAAGCCGGCCAGTACGCCGAAGTAGAGAACGCCGGCAGCCATGGCACGATGCGGCTGCTCCAGGAGTCGCCCGCTGCCGATCCTGTCGAAGCGCAATCGGCGTTGCGCTTGTCGATCCAGGCCGAAGCGGGGCAAGGGCAGGATGGCGCACAGGCTGATCGCGCCGATGAAGCTCAGGGTGGCCAGCAGCCAACGCACACTGAGCCCGGCGTCGGCGCCGCTGTACAGCGCATAGGCCTTGCTGGCGCCGAGGGCAGCCAAGGCAATGAGTGGCCACCACGCCCGCACGCTGCGCGCCAGGACCAGCATGAAGGCGGCATAGAACATCAACAGCAGCAGCATGGCCAGGGCGCTGTGCTGCAACACGCCCAGGAAGCCATGGGCATGCAGCAGGATGAACTCGACGAAGAGCGTCACCGGCAAGGCAACCACGCTGTCGCGCGACAACGCCATCGGCCTCAGCCACGCCGCCAGGAACAAGGCTGCGTTGCCGAGATCCACCACCAGATAGAACAGCAGATCGAAGCCCATGAGACGCCTATAGTCCGCTTCGCCCGCCAGTCTAGGACCTCGCATGCCCGGTCACGTCATTCTGTCCCACGGTCAGGAAAGTGGTCCTGATGCGACCAAGGTGCGCCGCCTGGGCGCGGTCGCTGAAGCTCTGGGATGGACGCAGGAACGCCCCGACTATCGCGGCACGCCCGATCCGCGCGTGCGCATCGCGCAGTTGCGCGAGCGCATCGCTGGCGCCAGCGCACCGGTGGTCCTGGTCGGGTCCAGCATGGGCGCTTACATCTCCGGGCGGGTGTCGCTCGAAGTGCCCGTCGCCGGTCTCTATCTGCTGGCGCCCCCGGTGCACCTGCCCGGCGGTCTGGCCACGCTGGAACTGCGTGCGCCACGCTGCCAGATCGTGCACGGCTGGGATGATGAGTTGATCCCCGCGCAGGAAGTGGTCGATTTCGCGGCGGCACGGCGTCTGGCTTTGCTGCTGGTCGATGCCGATCACCGCCTCAATGCCGCCCTGGACACGATTGCCGAGAACTTTCGGCAGTTCCTGCTGAGCCCTGGAGTCGGCGCATGACGGGCGCGGAGCAACACCCGGCCGAGGGCGATGCCGGCGCCAGCATGGATCTCCTGCTGACCGCGCCGCGCGGTCTGGAGGCGCTGCTCACGCGCGAAGCACAGGCGCTGGGTGCCCTTGATGCGCGCGAATCCAGTTTCGGCGTGCATGTACGCGCCTCCGCAGCGGTGGCGCGCGCGCTGAGCTACCAGGCGCGAGTGCCCAATCGCGTGCTCTGGATCCAGGCCGAAGCACCCTTGCTGGATGCCGAGGATCTGTATCGAACGGCCGCCGCCATCGACTGGCCGGCGCTGTTTGATGTCAGCCGCCGCTTCCTGGTCGAGACCAGCGGCCACGCCGAGCCCTTTCGCGATACGCGCCTCGCGGCCCTCAAGGTCAAGGACGCGATCGCCGATCGCTTTCGCGCCGCGACCGGCGCGCGGCCGGACGTGGACACCGAGTCGCCCGATCTCTGCGTGCATGTGCTGTTGCGCGCGTCCAAGGTGGCGATCGGCATCGATCTGGTGGGCGCTTCCATGCATCAGCGCGGCTGGCGCACGCCGGGCGTGGAGGCGCCGCTGAAGGAAAACCTCGCCGCCGCCATGCTGATGCTGAGCGGGTGGCCGGAGCAGGCTGAGGCCTTTCCCGCGCTGATCGATCCTTTCTGTGGCGGCGCCACCTTGCTGATCGAAGGCTTGTGGATGGCGGCCGGCGTGCCCAGCCAGTGGCTGCGCCAGCGCTTTGCCTTCCAGGCCCTGAGCCAGCATGTGGAGGCCGATTGGCTGGCCCAGCGCGCCGCCATCGACGCGCAGGCGAAAGAAGGCCTCAAGTGCTTGGCCGTGCGTGGTTATGGCGCCGACCACGACGCGCGCGCGCTGGCGGTGGCGCGGCGCCATCTGCAGGCAGCGCGCCTGAGTGGATTCGTCGAATTGGCGCAGGCCGATGCGCGTGGCTATTGGCCTGCGGCCGTGCGCGGGCCGGGCTTTGTGGTGAGCAATCCGCCCTACGGCGAGCGCCTCGGGCAGTCGCGCGAATTGATGAGCCTGTATCGCGAATGCGGCGCTTTCCTGCGCGCCGAGCATGCGGGCAGCCGCTTCCTCATCCTCACCATGGGCGAGGAACTGGCGCGCAGCACCGGCCTGCGCGCCGAACGCGTGCGCAAGCTCAAGAACGGCAAGCTCGAGTGCCTGCTGTTGAGTGGCAGCGTGGCCCCCGCCACCCAGCCCGCGGAGGCGCAAGGCGCACCTGGATTCCGCCGGCCCGGCACCGAGATGGTCTACAACCGGCTGCTCAAGAATCTGGCCAAGTTCAAGCGCTGGCGCGAGCGCGAGGGCATCGAGTGCTACCGGCTCTACGATGCCGACCTGCCCGAATACGCAGCCGCAATCGACCTGTATGGCGATCGCGTGCACGTGCAGGAATATGCGGCGCCGCCCAGCGTGGACCCGGTCAAGGCGGCCGAGCGCTTCGATGATCTGGTCCACGCCGTGCGCCACGCGCTCAGCTGCCCGCCGGAGCGGCTCTATCTCAAGCAGCGCCAGCGCCAGCGCGGCCAGGCGCAGTACACGCGCCAAGACCAGTCCGGCGAGTTCTTCGTGGTCAGCGAGGGCGATGCGCGCTACTGGGTGAACCTCGCCGATTACCTCGACACCGGCTTGTTCCTCGATGGCCGGATCCTGCGTCGCTGGCTGCGTGCCGAGGCGTCTGGAGCCCGCTTCCTCAATCTCTTCTGCTACACCGCGTCGGCAAGCGTCGCCGCCGCTTTGGGTGGGGCGAGTAGCAGCATCAGTGTGGACTTGTCGCCCAACTATCTGGAGTGGGCTGACTCCAATCTCGAATTGAATGGCATCGATCCGCGACGACACCGCCTGGAGCAGGGTGATGTGCTGAACTGGCTGCGCCGCGCGCAAGGCGAGTTCGATCTGATCTATGTCGATCCGCCCAGCTTCTCCAATTCCAAGCGCACCGACACCGTGCTGGACATCCAGCGTGACCAGATCGAACTTCTGCATCTGGCGATGGCGCGGCTGGCGCCGGCGGGCAAACTGCTCTTCGTCACCAATCTGCGCCGCTTCAAGCTCGCTCCCGAGCTGAGCGAGGCCTACGCGGTGCGCGAGGTCTCGGCAGCCAGCATCCCGCCCGACTTCGAACGCAATCAGCGCATCCATCAGGCCTGGTGGCTGAGGCACAAGGACGATTGAGTCGGCGCGAATGGACGATCAGCAGATGGTTGACGCAAAGGGGCGCAAAGAAGGCAAAGGACACAAAGTGCTGCATGGCGATGGTCAAGCCGATCTGCCGCCGCGGCCGACAGCGACTCGGCGGGTTCGAAGCCGCTCCTTGGCACGCGGCGCGTGAGTGCGCCATCTCGGTCAATCCTCGCCGCCTCAATAGCCACCTGGTGACTGCCGCGTGATGGCCTTGCGCC
>ERZ1066138.798-NODE-798-length-10228-cov-7.985452_pt1 | contig 10228 bp, 16 predicted proteins | sample MGYA00382785_ERZ1066138 | MGnify/ENA primary metagenome ERZ1066138 (study PRJEB33369, sample SAMEA5778368) | biofilm metagenome | biome: Industrial cooling water; feature: Water cooling tower basin; material: Biofilm | place: United Arab Emirates | collected...
CGGTCCCCATCGGCCCGTCCATTTCGCCAATGGCCACTTCCGGCTCCGCCGCTGTTCCCGGCGGTCCGCCGGCCACGAGGCTTTCGCCGATGCGCATGATGATCCGATCGCTCATTGTCGCTCCTTGCTAACTGAGCGACTAAGCTATCACGGCAGCAGGACTGAGGTGAACCCCAGCTCCAGCCCGCCTCACAACCCATAGATAAACCGCACCAGCCCCTCCGGCATACGGTCCAGCACGAACGCTTCCCAGTCCGACATGAGGCCCGTGAGAAACGCGATCCCGAGGAGGATCAGCAGCACGCCGAGCGCCGGTTTCAACCATTTGTTCGCCGTCATCAGCGCGCCGCGGTTCTTCATGAACGCATCCCGCGAAACGAGCATGATGCCAAGCAGCGGTGTCACTGTGCCGAGCGCGAAGGCGAACATGACGGACGCCGCATAGCCGATCGACTGTCCCTGCGCGGCCAGCGCAATCGCGGCCCCAAGCGTCGGCCCGACGCACGGCGTCCAAACCGCGCCAAGGATCGCGCCGAGAAGAAATTGCCCGCTCAATCCATCGGGAGAATACTCCGAAACGCGCGTCTGCAATCCGCCCGTCGCGACCGATGCAGCAACCGCAAAACGCTGCTGCAACGACGCCGAGAGCAACACCGCGCCCAAGCCGATCATCAACACCGCTGCAATCTGGTTAAGCAGCTTCGGCGTCAATCCAAGTGCGAAACCGGCCGTGGCGACCAGCAAGCCGAAACCCGTGAACGCGAGAACAAGACCTGTCGCCAGCGCAAAGGGGCCATACTTGTGCGACGACAGCGCGCCGCCGAGCACGATCGGCAGCAGCGGCAGAATGCATGGCGACAGGATCGTCACCACGCCCGCGAGGTAGGCGATGATAAGATTGGTCATGGAATGTCTCGGATGAAGGAAACTGCGGCGCAATCCGTGTCGCGCCGCAGTTGGGGCCCGTTAGGCGCCCTTGGCGATTGCCGCCACGATGGCGTCGGAATCCGTCTCGCCGACGAGGCGGGCGACTTCCTTCGAGCCCTTGTAGACGATGATCGTGCTCTGCTTCACGGCCTGGAACCGCTTCACGGCATCGGCATCACCCAGGAAATCCACCGTCACGAACGTGGCCTTCGGGAATTTTGCCTTGGCCGAATTGAGGCCCGGTTGCTGCGCCGCGCACGTCGGGCAGCCCTTCTTGAAAACTTCAACCACAATATGTTGGTTGTCGGCCTGCGCCTTATCGAACATGGCAGCTTCGTAGGTGGCCTTCTGTTCCATCGCGATCACGGGGGCCGCGAAAGCAACGGCCAAACCCGCAAGTGCGGCGGCGAAAGTTACCTTTAGGGCGTTCATCGAAAATCTCTCCTGTTTGCCTATGCGAGGCACGGCGGCCTCACATCGGTATACGGAAAGATTGTGAGCGGGTTTCACGCACGTTCGACCCGCGCGGCGTCAATGCCTACGTACGGTATCCCACCGGGTCCGGCCCGGCGCCCGGCACTGGCAAGGGGTTGCGCTATCGCCCAGCCAACGCGCGGCCGCCGCTATCCGCCCGACATCCAGAGCATTGCCATGATGAGGCCGATCGCGACGAACTGGCCGGCGACGCGCGCCCTCATGAAACCCTGGCTGCCGTTGTCCGCGGGTCCTGCAACGAGCGACCAGACGCCGAGCAAGAGGCCCAGAGCAATCGCGCTCACGAACACAAGTGCTGCATAGGGCGCGAACGCCTGCAGCATGTCAGATGGGCTGCTCGCCAGCGCCTGGGACATGCGCGCGGCGAGCCCATCGTAGCCCTGATAGAGCGCAAAGGCGGCGAACGCCGCGATGATGCCAGTCAAGCCGTAGGCAAGAACGTAACGCACGTTGTGCCCGACGGTGCCGCCGCGCGCGGCATCCTCGGAAATGACGATCTGATGTGGATGGTCCAAAGGCGAGGCCATGATGCGGGCTCCTTCTGTTCGAGCCGGGGATCAGGCCGAGGCCGGGCGAGGGGAGAGATGCCCGGTCCGGTCAAGCCGGGAAAATCCCAGCCTATAACAATGTACAGGGGTTCGCGTCCTTCCGATCAGCGGCAAGCATCACGCTTTCGCGATCACGGTCGCGACCACACCGTCCGCGCAACGGGGAACGCGCCAAACGCCAACCGCCGGCGCCACGGAGGAGCAGCGCACGGTCGGGTAGCAGGCAGATTATGTCCGGGCACACACTGAGATCGGGGAGGAAGCGCATGTGCTGTCCTCTGAACGCCGCCGCCGGTTGTCGGTTCCAGCCATATTCCAACTCCATCGCCCGCCACTTTGGCGGTGCAGCAAACTGCCTTGCGGAACGAAATCTTGGCTCGCGCTATAAGGTAAGCATGCAGCAGCGACCCTATAGCTACCGCGACGATGCCGCCGTCCCCGCCTTCGACGACAGCGCCCCGCTGGTGATTTTCGACGGCCACTGCGTTCTGTGCTCTTCAGGCGTCCAGTTCATGCTCAAGCGTGATCCGCATGGGACGACGCGCTTCGCAGCCATCCAGGAGCCGGTGCCGCGCGCCCTTTACGGCCACTACGGTCTCGACGCCGATCGCTTCGACACGTTCATGGTTCTCAAAGATGGCGTGCCGCACACGAGGTGGGACGGCTTGCTGGCGGCAGCGCGGACGCTGCCGCCGCCATGGAACTGGTTAGGGAACCTCGGCCGGCTTATGCCCAACGCGATCGGGGACCGGCTTTACGACTGGGTGCAACGCAACCGCATTCGCTGGTTCGGCAAACGCGACGCATGCTTCCTGCCGGATGAGCGCGTGCGCCCGAGGCTGCTCAGCGAGCGTGGCACCGCCGTCTGAACGCGACCACTAAACGCCCGGGTCTTTCTTGACCGGATCAATGGCCGGTTCCCGGTCAGGCTTCCGGTTGGGATCGATCGGCGCTTCGACGGGCCGGCCGACATCGGGGGCCGGCGGCGCGATCTTATCGACCGTATCGCGGCGCGGCTCCTCGATGGGGCTTTCGCCTTTCGGATTTTCAGGTCTTGTCGGGGGAATAGGAGTGCGGGTCATGGCCCAGCCTTTCGCTAAAGAGATACATAAGCAAAACGCTTCTCCCCAGCCATCGTTCCCCCTGCGCTAATGGCGTGGCCCCGGACCATTGAAGTACTGCGCCAGTTCCGCGTCGATCCTCTGCGCAGCCTGCCGCCAGTCACCCGCCCGCCCCGTCGCGGGTGGTTCGACGGTGATGATCGCTTCCTCGACGTCGATGTTTGCGCTGCCGATTTGAGCTGTATGCGGGCTGGCCTCCGCGTGGCCGCTGATGACTTGCGGCTCTCGGTCGGTCGCGGACAACTGGTCTCGGACGGGTTCGCGCGCGGGGAGCACGCACAGGCGTTGCGCCAAGTGCTGCAGTTCCGTGACAATCGCCTCACGCCGCAATTCGTGCAGTATGGTGACGCTGCGCACTTCCTTGAGCAGATGATCGTCCGCCCGGCGAATGGCCTCGGAGAGCTCGCGCACGAGATCGAGTTCGTTGCGTGACGTTTCATTGAGGCGGGAAAGAAGTTCGTGGACGTTCTGCGGCAGTGCGCTCATGGCAATTTCCTCGTGTCGTGTGCAGTCCGCCCCTTGGGTCCAGAAACGTCTGATTCCCGTGGCCGAAAAGTGTTCGCGACAAGGGTGCCGGCGAGCATAACGCCGGCGTTTCACTCGATCTCGTAGCGCTGCTTAAGTTCCTTCGTGCGCTGCTCCGTCTTCTCGGTCTTGCAGCCAATGATATCGACGGTAGCGCCGGTTCCGCCGCCCCAGAATTTCTCGACGTGTCCCTCGCACTCCGCATCCCGGAAGGCGAGCCACGCCCGCTGCGAGGCCCGCAACGCCTCCTCCCAATTCGGCTTGTCAAACGGCGGCTCGCCCGTCGCCATCTCGGGAACAGCCGCCAACGCGGCCTTATATACCCGGTTCAATTCCGCATCGGCCTTGTCGAATTCGGCACCGGCGCAATTGTTCATCTCGACGGTCGAAAGAGCCGCAGAGCAGTCCGCGGGCGGCGGCTCGCCGGAAAAAGTGGGCTGCGAACTTGCAGCGGCTAAGGTCAGCAGTGCCAGGCTAAACACAGACATCGAAACGCGCGGCATCGACAACTCCTCATCCCGTTCAACACTTCTTTAACCACGATGGAGAAACCTTGCAGTCTCCCCGTAACGTCAGACCAAGTTCAAGAGGGCCATGCCGACCGCTACCATAAACCTCGCCTTGGCCCCGTCGACGCCATCGACGTCCTTTCGCCCAACCTCGCTGCGCCGATCCTTCCAGCGTCGCAAGCCCGAAGACCCGATACTCGTCCCCCTTGATCACCTGCGCCCGACCCAGGGCGCAGTCGGCATGAAAGCTGTTGCGGCCAAGCGCGAGAAGGTTGCGCGGCGAGCCGAATGCAGCAAGGAGATCGTGCGCTACTTGGAGCGGCGCCCGATCCCGGCCGTGCGAGGGCCCGATGACGCCTTCTACATCATCGACCATCATCACTTGAGCATGGCATTGCACCAAAGCGAAGTGGCCGAGGCGTTCGTGCGGGTCATTGGTGACCTCTCTCGCCTGCCTCGCGCCGAATTCTGGCGGCGCATGGCCGAGCGTGGTTGTTTGCATCCGTTCGATCACCACGGCGAACGCATTCGGCCGTCCGCGCTGCCGCCGGCGATCCGCCTTTTGAAGCGCGATGCGCACCGCGATTTGGCTTGGTCCGTGCGCGAAGCGGGCGGCTTCATGAAGTCGAACCGACCCTATGCCGAATTTCGTTGGGCGCAGTTTTTTCGCACGCGCATTCCGCGCACAGCCGTGCTCCGCGACTTCGAGTATGCGCACGATCGCGGCATGATGCTGGCGCGTTCGCAATCCGCCCTTCACCTGCCGGGCTTTATCGGGATCGCTGATTAGCCCTCAGCCCCTGCCGCGATAGGGCGCGACGCCTTGGTCCGGCAGCCAGAGGCCTTCGGCCAGCTTTCCGAACTGCCAGAAGACGTCGATGGGCATGCCCCCGCGTGGATACCAGTACCCGCCGATCCGCAGAAAATGCGGATCAAGCAAACCGGCGAGCCGCTTGCCGATCGCCACCGTGCAATCCTCATGGAAGGCGCCGTGGCTGCGGAACGCGCCGAGATAAAGCTTCAGCGACTTGCTCTCGACCAGAAATTCGCGCGGCACGTAGTCGATGACGAGGTGCGCGAAGTCCGGCTGCCCCGTCACCGGGCACAGCGACGTGAACTCCGGCTGCGTAAAGCGCGCCACGTAAAGCGTATCGGGATGCGGATTGGGCACCCGTTCCAGAACTGCCGTCTCCGGGCTGTCGGGAAGCGGCGTCTGGCGGCCAAGTTGCGTCACCGGAGGAGCCTCGCGCGCCATCGACTACTACTCCGCCGCCCGGCTGATGCGCCGGTGTGGGCCATTGTAGATGACGCCCTCGTGGCAGCTGTCGCGATGGACTTCGATCTGCGCAAGTCCCGGCACTTTGTTGTCGATGCGCTCCCATATCCACATCGCGATGCGCTCAAGCGTCGGCGAGGCGAGTCCTTCCACGTCGTTCAGCATGCGATGATCGAGGGCATCCTGACAGTCCGCCAGCGCCGCCGACAGATCGTCGAAATGGAACACGACACCCGTCTCCGGGTTCGGCTCTCCGTCGATCCACACGCGCGCGCGGAACGAGTGCCCGTGGACGCGGGAATTCGCATGACCCGGAGGTGCCGACGGCAGAAAATGTGCCGCCTCGAACAGGAAATCGCGATAGATGCGCATGGGGGAAGGGGAATAGAGGCGCGGGAGCGCGGGTGCAAGGGGCCGCGTCGCCACGGTAAATGCGACCCGGCCGCCAAGAGCCGGAAATGCCCGGTTGCTTAGGGAATACCAAGGACCTTGTGGGTCTGCACCGAGAGCCGCCACGGCGGGTTGGCCTTGCAGTAGGCAATTGCCGCCGCCGTGTTGGAAGCCCGGTCCGGACCGTCCATCGGCTGCAGGAACCGGTGCTCGAAATCCAACGCGGCGTACAGAGCCGGGTCGGCGCCGGCCTGCGGGTAGACGAGCTTCAACTCATCCCCCGATATCTGAACTAAGGGTTGGCCGGCCTTGGGGCTGACGCACACCCAGTCGATGCCGTCCGGCACGGCGAGCGTGCCGTTGGTTTCGATTGCAATCGAGAACCCGCGCGCATGCAGCGCGTCGATCAGGTCATCATCAACCTGAAGCATGGGTTCGCCGCCGGTCAGCACAACCATCGCCGGACCAGACCCGGCCGTGCACGCGGCGCGGCAGGCACGCGCCAAGTCGTCTGCGGTCTGGAACTGCCCGCCACCCACGCCGTCCACGCCGACGAAATCCGTATCGCAGAACCGGCACTTCGCCGTCGCCCGGTCCTGCTCCCGGCCGCTCCACAAATTGCAACCCGCAAATCGGCAGAACACCGCCGGCGTCCCGGCGTTCGCCCCCTCACCTTGCAAAGTGTAGAAGATTTCCTTGACCTGATACATGCGCTCACACGTAGCTTGGACAGGGACAGTGTCAAGTTCGGGGGCACAGGGAATGGAGCCAAAGGCGCGCACCTACAAGTACTTCGACTTCGTGATGGTCGCGTTCGTCGTTGTCCTGGTCTGCTCCAATCTCATCGGGCCTGCCAAGGCCGCACAAATCGACCTGCCGTTGATCGGAGCCGTCACCTTCGGCGCGGGCGTGCTCTTCTTCCCGATCTCTTATATCTTCGGCGACATTCTGACCGAAGTTTACGGCTATTCCCGCGCCCGCCGCGTCATCTGGACAGGGTTTGCCGCACTCGCCTTCGCGGCCCTCATGGCCGCCGTCGTCGTTGCCCTGCCGCCGGCGCCCACATGGGAAAACCAGAAAGTCTACGAGATCGCCTTCGGCAACACCTGGCGCATCGCCGGGGCCTCGATGATTGCCTACTTCTGTGGCGAGTTCGTCAACTCCTACGTGCTGGCAAAAATGAAGATTGCGACAGAGGGGCGCTACATGCGCACGCGCTTCGTCGCATCCACGGTCGCGGGCGAAGCGGTCGACAGCACGATCTTCTATCCGCTTGCGTTCTGGAACTCCGGCATCATGCCGAATGAGTTGGTCCTGACGCTCGTCGTCTCGCAGTTCGTCACCAAGACCTTTGTCGAAATCGCTTTTCTTCCCGTAACCACCCGGATCGTGACGGCGTTGAAGAAGGCCGAGAACGAAGACCACTACGACCGAGACACCGATTTCAACCCATTCACGCTGAAAGTCTGATCGCCCGCCCGCTTGCTAATCAGTTCGAACGCCGTACGCACACCGGCAGCCTGATCCGGCAGTTCACCATTGACGGGCAACAGCGAAATGAAGACCGCAAGCGCGGCGCTCGTATGAATAAGGCGGATGGCGTTCTGGCGGACGAGGCACATGGCACGCACCCTGGTCGAAGGAACATGCGTATTGTCCTCGATCCCTGGCCGGCTGTCGGTTCCCGCCGGCACAGAACCGGTCCCGACTTTACCTTTTGTTGACCACGTCCCGTAGGCGGCAGCTTACCACTTGTCGCGTATAACCGGCCTGATCACAGCCGGCGGACGACGGGCCATGCAGCATCTCACCATCAAGAATGTCTTTCTCGCCATTGTCGCACTCAATCTCCTGAGCGCCGCCTCGACCATTCATCTCGGTGGGACTTTCAAAGAAGCCGCCCCGCCGGTCGCGAAGATTGTTCCGCCATCGGTGGCATCGCCGGCGTCCGACCCTGGCATGATTGCGCATATGGTTCCCGGCGATGCGCCGCCTGCTCGTGCCGAACTGCCTGCCGTCCACCAGAAGCGTGCGATGGACCTGCCGACAACGAAAGTAAGGCCGCAACCCGTACGGGTTGCGCCGTCAAAGGTGCCCGGGACCGAATGGATGTTCTTCCTCATCGCCGCCGCGATGGCCATTTACGTCCGCTATCTGATGGGGAAGGCCGTCGTTCACGCCTCCGGACAAGTCTTGGAAATCGCCAAGCGCGCAGCCAATGCTTTGACCGGGGTCGCGGACGGCAAACCGTCCGCCACCGCGTCCACTTTCGCGAAATCAGCCGCGATGAGCCCGCCCGCGCCGGTGCTGCAACAAAAGACCTCTATGCCGCCGAAGACCCAGCGGCCGCGCACCGCCACGGTCGTGCGCCCCTCGCGCTGGCCCTTCGCGGCTTGAAGTCATGCCGCGCTAAGGGATCTTCATGCGCCCGGCATCGCGCCGCTCCAGCGCAGAAAGCCTTTCGCGCGCAGATCACACGCCGGACACGCGCCGCATCCATAGCCCCAGGCGTGCCGGCTCGTTCGGTCGCCCAAATAGCACGTGTGCGAGTGCTCGATCACAATCTCGACGAGCGCCGCGCCACCGAGCTCAGCCGCCATCGCCCAAGTCCCGGCCTTGTCGATGTGCATGAGCGGCGTCGCAATTTGCAAATCGAAGTCGAGCCCGAGCGACAGCGCGTCACGCATCGCCGTCATGGTCGCCTCGCGACAGTCGGGATAGCCCGAGTAGTCCGTCTCGCACATGCCGCCGACGAGCGTCGCAATCCCGCGACGGTATGCCAGAGCTGCCGCATAGGTCAGAAAGAGGAGATTGCGCCCCGGCACGAACGTGTTCGGTAAGCCGCTTTGCTCGAACGCGATTTCGCGCTCCCGCGTCAGCGCCGTTTCGGAAAGTGTCCCCAACTCCGCAAGTGCTATCATTGTGTCGGGGCCAAGCCGCGCACCCCAGCCATCTATACGCGCAACCGCCTCGCGAATGACACCGCGCTGGCCAAGCTCGACCGCATGCCGCTGGCCATAGTCGAACCCGATGGTCTCGACCCGCTCGAACCGCCGCAGCGCCCACGCGAGACAGACCGTGGAATCCTGTCCGCCTGAGAAAAGTACGAGGGCGGAACTGCGGGTCACGGATGTCGTCTCCTTGAACTTTGTTGCAATTGGCGAGGCTGGGTACGCAGGCACTGCCCGACCGGGTAGGACAAAGCAGCCCGCGGGGGCTTTGCAGTTGTCATTCGGCAAGGCTACAACCCGGCGCAGATTCACGCGAGAGGGAACGGACGTGGCCGTCCGCACCTCTCGGCTTCACAAGGACATACCAATGACCGCCATCGTCGACATCCTGGGCCGCGAAATCCTAGACAGTCGCGGCAACCCGACGGTCGAGGTCGATGTCATGCTCGAAGACGGCTCCATGGGCCGCGCGGCGGTGCCGTCGGGCGCATCGACAGGCGCGCATGAAGCGATCGAGCTGCGTGACGGCGACAAATCCCGCTATCTCGGCAAGGGCGTGATGAAAGCGGTCGCCGCCGTCAACGGCGAAATTGCCGACGCCATCATTGGCATGGACGCCGAAGAGCAGCGCGGCATCGACTCAGCACTCATCCAGCTCGACGGCACGCCCAACAAAGCCCGCCTCGGCGCTAACGCCATCCTCGGCGTTTCGATGGCGGTCGCGAAAGCGGCGGCCGATGCCTCGACACTTCCGCTTTACCGCTACGTCGGCGGCGCCAATGCTCACGTCCTGCCCGTGCCGATGATGAACATCGTCAACGGCGGCGCCCACGCCGACAACCCGATCGACATCCAGGAATTCATGATCATGCCGGTCGCCGCCGGTTCGATCGCGGAGGCCGTGCGCGTCGGTGCGGAAATCTTCCACACGCTGAAAAAGTCGCTGCAGGACGCGGGACACAACACCGGCATCGGCGACGAAGGCGGCTTCGCGCCCAACCTCAAGAGCGCCGACGATGCGCTGGGCTTCATCATGAAGGCGATCGAAAAGGCCGGCTACAAGCCCGGTGCCGACGTGATGCTCGCCCTTGATTGCGCTTCCACCGAATACTACAAGGGCGGCAAGTACGCGATGGAAGGCGAAGGCAAGACGCTCGACAGCGAAGGCAATGCCGAGTTCCTCGCCGATCTCGTGGCGCGCTATCCCATTATCTCCATCGAAGACGGCATGGCGGAAGACGACTGGGCCGGCTGGAAGGCGCTGACGGAACTCATCGGCCGGAAGTGTCAGCTCGTCGGTGACGATCTGTTCGTCACGAACACCACGCGCCTATCGGAGGGTATTTCGAAGGGCATCGCCAACTCGATCCTGGTCAAGGTCAACCAGATCGGCTCCCTCACCGAGACGCTGGAAGCCGTCAGCATGGCGCAGCGCGCAGGGTATTCCGCCGTCATGTCCCTGTCTCTTATACACATCTGACGCTGC
>ERZ1066138.799-NODE-799-length-10217-cov-11.351702_pt1 | contig 10217 bp, 12 predicted proteins | sample MGYA00382785_ERZ1066138 | MGnify/ENA primary metagenome ERZ1066138 (study PRJEB33369, sample SAMEA5778368) | biofilm metagenome | biome: Industrial cooling water; feature: Water cooling tower basin; material: Biofilm | place: United Arab Emirates | collected...
CCCCGGCCCGGCCCGGGACCGACCACCCTCCGCCCGCGGCGCGCGGGCGGAGGCGCGGCGTGGCCGCGTCCTGCAGAATGCCGCGCCGTGAGCCTCTTCGACGGGATCGACACGGTCTTCTACCAGGTGTGCAGCATGGACCGGGCGATCGACTTCTATGAGGGCGTGCTCGGCCTCGAGCTCGTCCGGCGCGAGGGCCGCGACTGGGCCGAGCTCCGCGCCGGCGACCAGGTCCTCGCGCTCTCCGGCGAGCTGGCGACGCGGCCGCAGCAGGGCGGCGCCACCGTGGTGCTGCGCACCGCCGACATCGGCGCCGTCGAGGCCCGCCTCGCCCAGCACTCCGTGCAGCGCGGGCCCGTGGAGGACATGGGCGGCGCCCGCATGATCCAGTTCTTCGATCCCGACGGCAACGAGATCGTCGCCATGGAGCCGCCCGGCTGACCTAATCGGGCGGCGCGTGCGCGCCCCGGGCCGCCGCGATGGCGGCCAGGAAGCCGTCGAGGTCCTCGGCCCCCACCCCGATCCTTCGCGCCTGCCAGCGCAGCGGCGCGCGCACCGCCAGCGGCTCGGTGAGGTCCAGCACGGCGATCGGGCCCGACGAGGCGACGAACGCGACCATCCCGCGGGCGATGCGGACGCCCACCCCGCCCCACCAGGGCCAGCTCATGGTCCCGGCCGCGGCCACCCGCTCCAGGGGCACGTCTGCCCGCCCGAGCAGGCCCATCCGCACCTCCACCCGGTCGCCGCGGATCGTCGCGGTGGGGACCCGCGGCGCCAGCGGGGCGAGGAAGGCCCGCGAGAGGCGGCTCGTGCGGAGCGGGAACGTCGCCACGACCGGGAAGGGTACGCGCCGGGCGGGCGTATCATCGGGGCCGGACCGGGGGAGGGAGCGAGCGTGGCGCGACGGTGGTACGGACGGGACCGCGGGCTCACAACGCGGATGACGCTGACGATGCTCGGGCTCGGGCTCATCTACGTCGTCTTCATCGCGGCGCTGATCGCGGCCGGCGTGGGCGCCGTCGCGGTGCTGGTGATCGCCGGGGTCTTCGCGCTGGTGCAGATCCTCTTCGGCGACCGCATCGCGCTCGCCAGCATGGGCGCGAAGGTGACGACGCCCGAGGAGGCGCCGGCGCTGCACGCCATGGTGGAGCGCCTCTGCCAGCTCTCGGACACGCCGAAGCCGCGGGTCGCCGTCGCGCGGACCGACCTGCCGAACGCGTTCGCCGCGGGGCACAGCCGCAAGACGGCGACGATCTGCGTGACCACCGGGCTCATGGAGCGGCTGGAGCCGCGGGAGCTGGAGGGCGTCGTCGCGCACGAGCTGGCCCACATCATCAACCGCGACGTCGTGGTGATGACCGTCGCGGGGTTCCTCGCCACGGTGGCCGGCCTGCTCGTCCGGTTCGGCGTCTACAGCGGGATGATGGGCCGGGGGCGGGGCGGCGGGAACAACAACGCGGCGGCGGTCTTCGCGATCGTGGTCGTGGTCTCGATCGTGGTGTACGTGCTCTCGTTCCTGCTGCTGCGCGCGCTCTCGCGCTACCGCGAGTACGCCGCCGACCGGGGCGCCGCGATCATCACCGGGGCGCCCGCCCAGCTCGCGTCGGCGCTCGCGAAGATCTCCGGCGCCATGGCGCGCATCCCCAGCCGCGACCTCCGCGCCGCGGAGGGCATGAACGCGTTCTTCATCATGCCGGCGGTGGCGCGCGGGCTCTCGCTGTCGAGCCTGGTGAGCACCCACCCGCCCGCCGAGCGGCGCATCGAGCGGCTGCTGGCGATGCAGGCCGAGATGGACGGCGCCCCGGCGGGCGTGCTGTAGGCCCGGCCGTGGGCTTGCTCGACATCCTGCGCGGCCAGCGGCGGCCGAGGCGCGCGAACCTCGACAACCTGTTCGCCCTCAGCACCGCCTACCCGACGCTCCGGGCCGGGCTGGGGCTGGAGTCCACTGGCCGCGCGGGCGTGTGCTTCAAGGCCATCGAGGCCGGCGCCTTCGACGAGCTGATGCGCGACCTCGACCAGATCCTGCGCCTGGCGGAGGACGAGGGCGGCGGGCGCCTCGCGCGCCACGAGGACGAGTTCGGCTTCCAGTGGGTCGTGCTGGCCGACCCGGACCTCGACGACCTGGTCACGACCACCCACGTGGTGAACCAGACGCTGGAGGAGCGCGGGTTCTCGGAGCGGCTCCTCTGCTCGGTCTTCGGCTTCCGCGGCGAGGACGGGCCGGTCGACCTCGTCTACGGGTACAAGCGGGGGACCTTCTACCCCTTCGCCCCCCGCGCGGAGCGCCGGCGCGACAACGCCCTGGAGCTGCGCCTCAAGGGCGCGCTCGACGGGGAGCTGCCCCTCGAGCCCGAGCTCGAGCGCTGGTACCCGGTGTGGGACGCCCCCGTGGAGGCGCCCCCCGCGGGCTGAGCGCCGGGATCAGCCCGGGATCAGCCCCTCCGAGGTGAGGAGCGCACGCGCCTCCTCCAGCGTGGTGCCGGCGCCGGGCACGATCGCGTCCGAGCCCTCGAACTCCTCGGCGGCGAGCGGCGTGCCGAGGCGGGTGATCTCGGCGACCAGCTCGCGCAGCTCCCGGTCGAAGCGCTCGGCGTCCCCGGCGTCGGCCGCCTCCTGGACCCGGTCGTCGATCGCGCTCACCGTCGCGAAGGCGGCGTCGTCCAGCCGGTACTGCCCCTCGCCCAGGATGCGGACGATCACGACTTCTCCTCCCCGCTCCCGATCTGGTTCGAGGACTGCGACCCCGGCCCGACCTCCGCCTTCAGCTTCTCCAGCTCGGCGTCGACGCCGCTTGCGACCGAGAGCTGCTCGAGCTCGCGGTCGATGGAGTCGCGGCCGTCGGTGAGGTCGGTGAGCGCGCCCGACTCGATCAGCTCGTCGATGGCGCCCGCCCGGGCGCGCAGGGTCTCGGTCTTGTTCTCGGCCCGCTCGATGGCCAGCCCCACGTCGGCCATCTCCTCGGAGACGCCGGTGACGGCCTCTCCGATCTTCGTCTGGGCCTCGGCCGCGGTGTACTGGGCCTTGATCGTCTCCTTGCGGGTGCGGAAGGCCTCCACCTTGGCCGTCAGCCGCTGCTCCGCGATCACGAGCTTGTCCTGCTCCGCCTGGAGCTGCGCGCGCTGCTCGTCGATGCTCTGGAGCTGGAGCTGGACGCTCTTCTTGCGCTCCAGCGCGGTGCGGGCCAGGTCCTCGCGGCCCTGCTGCAGCGCCTGGCGCGCCTGGCCGTCGAGCTTCTCGACGCTCTGCTCCAGCTTGGCCGCCTGCAGCTCCAGCCGCTTCTTGCTGGTCGCCACGTCGGCCACCCCGCGGCGCACCTTCTGGAGCATCTCGAGCTGCTTCTCGTAGGAGTAGTCGAGGGTCTCCCGCGGATCCTCGGCCCGGTCCAGCGCCTTGCTGGCCTTGGCCTTGACGATCGTCGTGAACCGCCCCATCAGGCCCATCCCCCGCGCTCCTTTCGCGCCGCCCGGACCGCGGGAGGATAGCAAGGGCTCCGGGGATGGCCGACCCCTCCGGCCTTGCCCCCGCCCTCGCCCCCGGCGACGATGCCGCCCATGGGCGACCCTCCGCTCACCGGGCTGCGGTTGCTCGACCTCTCCCACAACCTGGCCGGCCCGCTCACCGCGATGCACCTCGCCGACCTGGGCGCCGAGGTGATCAAGGTGGAGCGCCCCGAGGGGGACGAGTGGCGCGAGCACGAGCGGATCCCCGGCCACCCGGGGCGCAGCCGCCACTACGTGCAGGCCAACCGCGGCAAGCGCGCGGTGTGCCTCGACCTGACCCGCGAGCCGGCGCGGGAGGTGCTGCGCGCGCTGATCGCCCGGGCGGACGTCCTCGTCACGAACATGCGCCCCGGGGTGCCGGAGCGGCTGGGCTTCGGCTGGGAGCAGGCGCGGGCGCTCAACCCGGGCCTCGTCTACTGCGCGATCTCGGCCTTCGGTCAGGAGGGACCACGGGGCGGCCGCGCCGGCTACGACATCCTGGGCGAGGCCCTTGGCGGGTTCATGCCGCCGAGCGCCGCGCCGGACGGTCACGCGCCCCAGCCCTCACCGATCCCGATCAACGACACCGCCCTGCCGCTGCTTGCGTGCACCGGCATCCTCGCCGCCCTGATCGAGCGCGGCCGCACCGGGCGCGGCCAGCGCGTCGACGCGAGCATCCTGGGCACGGCGGTGGCGCTCAACGCCCACGCGCTGGTGCGCGTCGAGCGGCTGCCGGAGCACGGCACCCGCACCTTCAGCCGGGCCTTCTACCGCGCCTACCGCACCGCCGACGGCTGGATCGCGGTCGGCGCCTACGCCGAGCGCCTCGCCCGCCGGCTGTGCGCGACCCTCGGCCTGCCGGACCTGCTCGACGGGCCGCCCTTCGACGACCGCGCCGCCCGCGTGGAGCGCGAGGCCGAGCTGACCGAGCTGCTCGCCCCCCGCTTCCTCGAGCGCACCACCGACGCGTGGGACCGGGCGCTGGCCGACGCCGGCGTGCCCGCCGCCCCGGCGCGCGAGCGCGACGAGCTGTTCGACGACCCTCAGGTCCGCGCGCTGGGGCTCGTGGAGGAGGTGGAGGACGCCGAGCTCGGCGCCCTCACGATGACCGCGCCGGTGGTGCGGCTGTCGGAGACGCCCGCCCGGATCGGCACCCCCGGCCGGCATCTCGGCGCCGACACGCGCGAGGTGCTGGCCGAGCTCGGCCTCTGCGCCGAGGAGATCGCCCGGCTCCTGGCCGACGGCTCGGCGGTGGCCGCCGGGTGACCGCGGTGCGCCGGCGGGCCGTGGCGCACGGCCTGGTGCAGGGCGTCTCGTTCCGCGCCGCCACCCGCACCGCGGCCCTGGCGCGGGACGTCGCCGGGTGGGCGCGAAACCTCCCGGACGGCTCGGTGGAGGTCGTGCTGGAGGGCGCGCCCGCCGACGTGGAGGAGGTCCTGGCCTTCTGCCGCCGCGGGCCCCGGGGCGCGCGCGTCGACCGGGTGGAGGTGGCCGCCGAGGCGCCGGAGGGGCTCCGCGGCTTCGAGGTGCGCTGACCTGCCCTATTCGGGACCAGCGACGCCCGGCCCGTCGCCCGGAAGGTGGACCTGAGACCTCGGAAGCGCGCCCCGATCATCGTCGCCCCGCGTGGCAGCGCCCACCCCCGGACGCGTTGCTCGGCCACTTCGTCGCCGCGCAGCCCACGACTCTGCCCTCGGGAGGGCGTCCCCGAACGTCGCTCCCGGCGGAAAGGCCCTCCTCGCCGATCGAAGGCCGGCAGCTCCCGTCCTGGTCCGGCTTCGGGACGTCGTGCCGAGGCTGCTTGGAGGGCGCGGGTTCGCCCCGCTCAGCGCAGGTCGAGGACCTCCCGGCCGCGCAGGTGGGTGGTGACCTTGCGCTTCACGCGCTGGAGCGCGTTGTCGACGGTCTTGGGCGTGCAGTCGAGCCGCGCGGCGATGTCCTCGTAGGAGCGCCCCTCCAGGTACATCGTCAGCACCCCGCTCTCCAGGCGGGAGAGCGTGTCGCCCAGGCACTCGACCAGGCAGGTCAGCTCCTCGGAGGAGATCACCTGGCTCACCGGGTCGACGACGGGGTCGGTCGGCAGCACCTCGGCCAGCGACATCTCCTGGTCGCCCCCCGCGCCCGCGCGCGTGTGGCTGAACGACACGTAGGTGTTCAGCGGGGAGTGCTTGTTGCGGGCGGCGGTCTTGATCGCGGTGATGATCTGCCGCGTCACGCACAGCTCCGCAAAGGAGCGGAACGACGCCTCGCGGTCGGACCGGTAGTCGCGCACGGCCTTGAAGAACCCGATCAGCCCCTCCTGGATCAGGTCCTCGCTCTCGCCCCCGGCGAGGAAGTACGCGGAGGCCTTCATGCGCACGAAACCGCGATAACGCTCGATGAGGCGGTCCATGGCGGCCGCGTCGCCGTTGCGAGCGCGGTCGACGAGCGCGCGGTCCTGGGCCTCGACCCATGGTTGATGGTGGCCGGCCTCCCCCCGCTCGGCGCGCCCCCTGTGGTTGGCCTGTGCTCTGGAGAACGCGCTCTGCATGGGAGTCTCCCGCCCTCAGCCCGCGACCATCAAGCTGAACTTAAGAGTGTGGTTTGTGACGGACGGCGCATAGATATCGGCGGGATGGGGGCGCGTCAACGCGAGAAGGCCGCAAATTGCGTCAATTCACGTTGCGCAACGCCTCGAACAGCAGAATCCCGGCGGCGACGGAGATGTTGAGGGACGCCACCCGCCCGCGCATCGGGATGCGCACCAGGCGATCGCACGCCGCGCGGACCCGGGGGCGCAGCCCCTCGCCCTCGGACCCGAGGACGAGGACGACGTCCGCCGGCCACGGGACCCGCCGGTAGTCGTCGCCGCGCTCCGCGTCCGCGCCCACCGCCAGGCGGCCGGTCCCCCGCGCGTCGTGCACCGCCGCCGCGACGCTCTCGACCCGCGCGATGGCGAGGTGCTCGACCGCGCCGGCCGACGCCTTCACCACCGCCGGGGTCACCCCGGGGCCGCCCCGGCTCGGGATCGCCATGCCGGCCGCGCCGGCCGCCTCGGCCACGCGCGCGATCGCGCCGAGGTTGCGCGGATCCTGGGCGCCGTCCAGCGCCACGATGGGGCCCGGCCGGTCGAGCAGCGCCCGCAGGCCCGCGTACGGGTACGGGTCGGCGAGGGCGACCAACCCCTGGTGGTCGGAGGTCCCCGCGAGGCGGCCCAGCTCGGCGCGGGTCGCCTCGCGGACCCGCACGCCGGCCAGCCACGGCTCGCGCGCGAGCTGGGGGAGGGCCCGCACCTCGTGCACCGGCCGCGCGCCGGCGCCGATCAGCTCGCGCACGGGGTTGCGCCCGTAGACGAGCTCGCGGGTCACCGGACCGGCCGCAGCTCCGAGCCGCCGGCGGTGTCGACCACCTCGAAGCCGCGCACGCGGATCTCGTCCCGCAGGGCGTCCGCCCGCGCGAAGTCGCGCTCGGCGCGCGCCCGGTCGCGGTCGGCGAGCAGCCCGGCCACCTCCTCCGGCACCGCGGGGGCGGCCGGCCCGGCGCCGAGGCCCGCGAGGCCGAAGACGTCGAGGAGCTCCGACAGCTCGCGGCGGGCGTCGCGGAGCTGGGCGGCCGGGGCCGACCCCTCGGCGACCGCGCGGTTGGCCGCGCGGACCAGCTCGAAGAGGGCGGCGAAGGCCCCGGGAGTGTTGAAGTCGTCGGCCAGGGCGGCGAAGAAGGCGGTGCGCGCCTCGATCACCGCCCGCGTCAGGTCCGGGTCGCGCTCGCCGGCGCCGTCGGCGGCGACCGCGCGGTCGAGCCCGCGGGCGGCGTTCGCCAGCCGCTCGACCACCGCCCGCGCCTCGGCCATGCGCTCCTCCGAGAACGGCAGCCGGGAGCGGTAGTGGCTGGTGCGGAAGAAGGCGACGACCACGTCGCGGCCCCAGCGGTCGAGCACCTCGGCCAGCGGGGCGATGTTGCCAAGGCTCTTGCTCATCTTCTCGTCGCCCAGCTCGAGCATCTCGTTGTGCATCCAGATCGCGGCCATGCGGCCGCCGCGGGCGCCCTCCGACTGGGCGATCTCGTTCTCGTGGTGCGGGAACACCAGGTCGATGCCCCCGCCGTGGATCTCGAACCCGTGGCCCAGGCAGGTCTCGGCCATGGCCGAGCACTCGATGTGCCAGCCGGGCCGGCCGGGCCCCCACGGCGACTCCCACCAGGTGTCCTCGTCCTCCTTGCGGCCCTTCCAGAGCGCGAAGTCGTGCGGCGACTCCTTGGCCGGACCGGGCTCCTGGGGCTCCAGCTCGTCGAGGCGGCGGCCCGACAGCCGCCCGTACCGCGGGAATCGCTCGACCCGGAAGTAGACGTCGCCCCCCGACGGGTAGGCGAGCCCGCGCTCCACCAGCGCCTCGATCATCTCGATGATCGCCGGAATCGAGTCGGTCACGCGCGGCTCGGCGTCGGGCCGCCCCAGCTCCAGCCGGTCGGTGTCGGCGATGTAGGCCTCGGAGTAGCGCCGCGCCAGCTCGTCGCTCGGGACCCCCTCGGCGCGGGCGGCGTCGTAGATCTTGTCGTTCACGTCGGTGAGGTTCGAGACCAGCCGCACGGCGAGGCCGGCGCGCTGCAGGAAGCGCTTCAGCACCGAGAAGACGACGAAGGGCCGGGCGTTGCCGATGTGGATGCGCCCGTAGACCGTGGGGCCGCAGACGTAGATGCGCACGACGCCGCCCGGCCCCGGGACCAGCGGCTCCTTGCGCCGGGTGAGCGTGGAGTGGATCCGGATGCCCTCGCTCACGGCAGGTCCACCAGCGCCACCGCCTGGCAGGCGGCCCCCTCGCCGCGGCCGGCGAACCCCATGCCGTCGGTGGTGGTGGCGTGCACGCTCACCGGCGCGCCCACCAGCTCCGAGAGCGCGGCCTCCATGGCCGGGCGGTACGGCGCCAGGCGCGGCCGCTCGCACACCGCCACCGCGTGCGCGTTGACCACCGCCGCCCCGCGCGCGCGCAGCCGCTCCATCACCAGCCCCAGGAGGCGGGCGCCCGACGCGGCCTCCCAGGCCGGGTCGCCGGAGGGGAAGACGGCGCCGATGTCCGGCTCCCCGGCGGCCGACAGAAGCGCGTCGCAGAGCGCGTGGGCCACCACGTCGCCGTCGGAGTGGCCCACCAGGCCCTCCGGGTGCTCGATCCGGACCGTGCCGATCATCAGCGGCCGGCCGGGCCCGAAGCGGTGGGCGTCGACGCCGCTGCCGATCCTCACGCCCACCGGATCGGCACCTGCTCGGGCTCGCGCCCGCGGAAGCGGGTGATGGTCTCGTAGCCCGCGCCGCGCAGCGCGGCGACCGCGGTCGGGTAGTCGCGCGCCACGTCCTCGGGGCGGTGGGCGTCGCTGGCGAGCGTGGCCGGCACCCCGGCGGCCCGGAACCGCGCCAGCAGGCCGGGCTCGGGGTACAGCTCGCCCACCGGCTTGCGCAGCCCGGCCGACGAGCACTCGATCGCCACCCCGGTCTCGGCGATGGCCGCCACGGCGTCGTCCATGCGCCCCGCCAGCCGCGACGGCAGGCGGTGGCCGAACACCTTGGGCAGGTCCGGGTGGGCCAGCACGTCGAAGAGCCCCGAGCGCGCGGCCGCCACCAGCTCGTCGAGGTACGCCGACCACACCCCCTCGGCGGGGCGCCCGCCCCAGTCGGCGACATCGGGATCGTCGACGGTCATCTCGCCCAGCCAGTGGACCGAGCCCAGCACAAGGTCGAAGGGGCGGGCGCCCAGGAAGGCGGCGATCTCGGCCTCGCGCCCGGGCAGCCAGTCCATCTCGATCCCCAAGAGCACCGGCAGGCCCGCCTCGCGGGCCGCCAGCACCGCCGCGCAGTAGGCGTCGGCGTCCTCGGTGGCCTCGGCCCGCCACCAGGGATCCGGGTTCCACTCCCGGGCCTGCGCGAAGCGGTAGACGTGCTCGGTCATCGCGATCTCGGCGACCGCCCGGCTGCGTGCGCGCTCGACGTAGCGCCGGATCCAGCCGGTCGAGAGGTGGCCTCCGTCGCCGCCCCACTCCGGCGCGGCCGCCGCGCGGGCGTCGGCGCCGTCCGGCTGGAGGTGCATGTGGTAGTCCGTGAGCACGCGGCCGCCAACCCTAACAACGGCCCGGCGGCCCCGATCAGGACCGGGAGGCGGCGATGAGCGCCTCGACCACCGGCACGTCGGCCGGCGTCGTCACCTTGGGGTTGGGATCGCCCGAGGGCACCAGGCGCACCCGGCCGCCCGCCGCCTCGACCAGCGACGCGCAATCGGTCGCGGCGTCGAGGCGGCCGGCGGCCCGGGCGGCCGCGACCGCCGCCCGCAGCGCCTCGGTCCAGAAGGCCTGCGGCGTCTCGGCGCGCCACAGCTCGGAGCGGTCGACGGTGCCGTCCACGATCATCCCCGGCCCGGCGCGCTTCAGCGTGTCCGGCACCGGGCTCGCCGCGATGGCGCCCTCCACCCCCTCCAGGGCCTCCAGCACCGCCGCCACGAGGCCGGGAGCCGCCAGCGGGCGCGCGGCGTCGTGCACGACGACGCGCGCGGCGCCCTCGGGGACCGCGCGCAGGGCCTCGGCCACCGAGGCCGCCCGGCTCGTCCCGCCGGGCACGAGGGCGACCTCCCCGGCGGCCCGGCCGAGCGCGGCCGCCAACTCGTCGAGGCGCCCGGGCGGGCCCGCGACCACCACGGCCTCGACGGCGGCCGCCCGCGCCACCGCCTCGACCGCCCAGGACACGAGGGGCCGGCCGGCCAGCGGCATCAGGGCCTTCGG
>ERZ1066138.800-NODE-800-length-10217-cov-10.143476_pt1 | contig 10217 bp, 7 predicted proteins | sample MGYA00382785_ERZ1066138 | MGnify/ENA primary metagenome ERZ1066138 (study PRJEB33369, sample SAMEA5778368) | biofilm metagenome | biome: Industrial cooling water; feature: Water cooling tower basin; material: Biofilm | place: United Arab Emirates | collected...
CGGCAGCGCGGCTGCACGCGGTCGCAGCGCTCGGCGAAGCGGCAGCCCGCGAAGGCCGTGCCGAGCGGCGGCACGCTGCCCGGGATCGCCGCCAGCCGCGTCCCGCGCGGCACGGCACCGGGCAGCGCCTGCAGCAGCCGCCGCGCGTAGGGGTGGCGCGACGCGGCGAAGAAGTCGGCCGCCTCGGCGACCTCGATGATCTGGCCGGCGTACATCAGCGCGACGCGCTGCGCCATGCCGGCCACCACCGCGAGGTCGTGGGTGATCAGCAGCAGGCCCAGGCCGCGCTCGCGCTGCAGCTCGCGCAGCAGATCGAGGATCTGGCGCTGGATCGTCACGTCGAGTGCGGTGGTCGGCTCGTCGGCGACCAGGAAATCGGGCTCGCCGGCCAGCGCGATCGCGATCATCACGCGCTGCTTCTGGCCGCCGGAGAGGCGGAAGGGGTAGTCGTCCAGGCGCCGCTCCGGCTCGGGCAGGCCCACGCGCCGCAGCCAGTCGAGCGCCTTCGCCCGCGCCGCGGCGCCGCGCCGCGGCGTGTGGGCCTCGATCGCCTCGACGATCTGCGCGCCGATGCGCATCACCGGGTTGAGGCTGGTGGCCGGCTCCTGGAAGATCATCGCGATGCGGCCGCCGCGCACGCCGCGCATGCGGGCCTCGGGCAGGTCGAGCAGGTCCTCGCCGTCGAGCCGCACCGCGCCGGCGGTGAACCGGCCGACCTCGGGCAGCAGGCGCAGCAGCGCCAGCGCCGTCATGCTCTTGCCGCAGCCCGATTCGCCGACCAGCGCGAAGGTCTCGCCGCGCTCGATCGCGAGGCTCAGGCCGTCGAGCGCGGCCAGCAGGCCGGCGTCGGTCTCCAGCGTCACGTCGAGGTCGTCGAGCTCCAGCATCGCCAGGCCTCAGGTGAGCGCGCGCCGGCCGGCGCGCCGCGGCCGGGCCGCGGCGGCGCGAGGGTCGAAGGCGTCGCGCACGCCGTCGGCGAGCAGGTTGGCGGCGAGCACCAGCGCGAGCATGAAGCCGAAGGCCGCCGCGAACGACCACCACACCACCGGATCGCGGCTCATCTCGCTGCGCGCCAGGTTGATCATGCCGCCGAAGCTGTTCATCGACGGGTCGACGCCGACGCCGACGTAGGACAGCACCGCCTCGTAGAGCACCAGCGCCGAGAAGTCGAGCACCGTGGTGATCAGCACCAGGTGCATCACGTTGGGCAGCAGGTGGCGCGCCATGATGCGCCAGGCGCCGACGCCGAAGGCGCTCGCGGCCTGCACGTACTCGAGCTCGCGCAGCTTCAGCACCTCGCCGCGCAGCAGACGCGCCAGCCCCGGCCAGCCGCTCAGGCCGAGGATCAGGCACAGCAGCGCGAGCCGCACGTCGGCGCGCTCGGCAGCGGTCTCGAAGAGCTGCGGGTTCTGGTCGACGAAGACCTGCACCATCAGAACGCAGGCGGCGATCAGCAGCACGTTCGGGATCGACGACAGCACGGTGCACAGGTACTGGATCGCCTCGTCGACCCAGCCGCCGAACCAGCCGGCCGCCAGCCCGAGGCCGACCGCCAGCGGCAGCGTCGCCACCGTCGACAGCGTGCCGATCACGAAGGCGGTGCGCACGCTCTTGAGGGCCTGCACCAGCACGTCGTTGCCGGTGCGGTCGGTGCCGAACACATGGTAGTGACCCATCAGCGCCACGGCCACGCCTGCCAAGGCCAGCAGCGCCGCCAGCGTCAGCAGGCCGGCACGCAGCGGCAGCGGCGTGCGGTCGGCGGCGATCTCCCGCAGGCTCGCGGCAAGCCGCAGGCCGCGGCGCCGCGCACGCCAGCCGGCCAGCGCGACAACGGCCACGGCGGCGAGCAGCAGGCCACCGGTCAGCCCCGCGATCGCTCGCCGCGCGAGGTCGGCAGCCCGATCGGCCGGGTCGGCCAGATGGGCGCCGCCGAACTGCAGCCGCGGGTGGGCACGCTCGACGCGGCCGTCGACCTCGACGCTCTCCTTGCCGAAGCCGTGGATCGCCAGCGGCGCCGAGTAGCTGCTTTCGCGCATCGCCAGCGGCCGCGCCAGCAGCAGGTCGAGCAGCGACTCGGTGCGCGTCGCGTAGAAGCGCTCGGCCGGCGCGCTCGCCGCCGGCGCGGCCAGCGCACGCCGGAAGTGCAGGCTGTCGAGCACCGCGACCAGCGCGAAGGCGCCGAAGACCACCGCCGAGCACAGCGCCGGCGCGTCACGGAAGACCTTGGCCCAGACCGCACGCCGCTCGGGCGCCCGCCGCACCCGCCAGGCGTAGAGCGCCAGCACCGCGAGCAGCGCGAACACCACCGCGTCGGTCCACAGCAGCACCGGCCTGAAGCCCATCGCGCCGCCTCAGCCCAGCCGCACCCGGGGGTCGACCCAGGTGTAGGCGATGTCGATCAGCAGGAAGGACGCCACGTACAGCAGCGAGCCGAGGAAGACCATCGTCCGCACGATCGCGAAGTCCTGGCCGGCGATCGCGTCGATCACGTAGGCGCCGAGGCCCGGGATGCCGAAGAAGCTCTCGAACACCAGGCTGCCGAGGAAGACATACGGCAGGTAGGCGCCGGCGCTGGTGAGGATCGGGATCAGCGCGTTGCGCAGCACGTGCCGCAGCAGCACCGCGTGCTCGGCCAGGCCCTTGGCGCGCGCGGTGCGCACGTAGTCCTTGGCCGCTTCCTCGAGGAACATCGCGCGGTACAGCCGCGCCTCGCCGCCGAGCCGTGCCAGCAGGCTCAGCGCCACCGGCAGCACCAGGAAGCGCGCGGCATCGAGGCCCTCGGCATAGCCCGAGATCGGCACCAGCGCGAGCACGCGCGAGAACAGGAACTGCCCGACGATGATGTAGAACAGGCTCGAGATCGACAGCATCACGACGCACAGCACCACGCCCCAGAAGTCGATCGCGGTGTGCCGGAAGAAGACCAGCAGCAGCGCGAACAGCGTCGAGGCGAGCAGCTGCAGCACGAAGATCGGCACCGCGAGCTGCAGGCTCACGCCCATGCGGGTGGCGACCTCGTGGCCGATGTCGACCGAGTTCTTGGCGTCCGAGCGGCCGAAGTCCAGCGCGAACAGCGAGACCGAGCGCTCCCAGAAGATCGTCTCGGTGAGCTGGCGCGTGCCGGTCTCGGCGGCGTTGCGCATCAGCGGCTTGTCGTAGCCGCGCTCGCGCTTCCACTTGTCGATCTGCTCCTGCGTGACGCGCTTGCCGCCGATGTTCAGGCGCGCCATGTCGTCCGGCGTGTTGACAGTGAAGAAGAGCGCGAAGGTCAGCAGGTTGACGCCGAGCAGCACCAGCAGGCCGTAGCCGAGGCGGCGCAGGATGTAGTGCAGCATCGTTCAGGCCCCTGCCCTGCCCGCGGACGCCCGGCCGGTGGCGCGCTCGCGGCGCCGCAGCTGCGTGTACAGCCGCCATGCCATCAGCGCGGCGCCGGCCGCCAGCAGCGCCAGCGGCCAGTAGACCGGCCGGTTCCATGCCGCCCACTTGGCGGCGCGCTCGGCCGGGTCGAGCCGGTAGTACTTCGCCATGTCGCGGATCAGCACGCCGGGCTTGCCGTTGTGCACCCAGGGCTGGAACGCGCTGGCGGCGTAGGGGAAGTAGCCCCAGGCCCAGGGCGCGTCGGCACGCAGGATCTCGACCATCGCGTCGATGACCTGCTGCTTCTCGGCCCCGTCGTCCAGGGTCTGCAGGCGGCGGTAGAGGCGGTCGTACGCGGCGCTCTCGTAGTTGGCGGCGTTCTCGCCCTGGTGGCGCGCCTTGCCGTTGGGTCCGTAGAGCAGGAAGAGGAAGTTCTCGGCGTCCGGGTAGTCGGCCAGCCAGCCCCACCAGAAGATCTGCTGCTTGCCCTGCAGCATCTTCTCCTGGAACTGGTTGTAGTCGGTGGCGCGGATCTCGAGCTGGATGCCGAGCTTGGCGAACTGCTTGACCATCCAGTCGAGCTCGGCCTTGACCTCAGGCGTCGGTGCGCGCTGGAAGTCGTAGTTCAGCACCAGCGGCCGGCCGCTGACGCCATCGCGGCCGTCGGGGTAGCCGGCCTCGGCCAGCAGCTGCTTCGCCTCGGCGATGGAACGCCGCACGACCTTGCCGCCTTCGAGCCGGTGCGTCACCGGGTTGTGGCCCTCGGGCGTGCCGTGGCGCGAGCCGAACAGCCCGGCCGGCAGCGGCCCGTGCGCCGTCTCGCCGGCCTTGGTCTTGAAGACACGGCCGTAGCCCTCCTCCCAGTCGATCGCGATCGAGATCGCCTGGCGCAGCTTGCGGTTGCGGGCCTGCTGCGCGGGCGTATCGCCGCGGCCGACCACCGGGTCGAGCCAGTTGAACCCGAGGTACCAGTTGGAGATGTCGACCGACTGCGGGAAGCGGAACCCCCGCGCGGCGTGCAGCGCGGCGGTGTCGGCCGAGTCGGCGGCGTCGGCGAGGAAGTCGACGCCCCATTCGGGCCGCTCGATCTCCGGCACGTCGAGGTAGCCCTGCAGGAACTTGGCCTTGTGCGGCACCTTCTCGCGCTCGATCGTGGAGACGATGCGGTCGATGAAGGGCATGGTCTTGCCGCAGTCGGCCAGCAGGCCGGCGGCGCGGTCGGCGTCCGAGCCCTCGCAGGGGTAGGGTTCGCCGCGGAAGTGGGGGTTGCGCACCAGCACGTGGCGGCGGTCCTGCAGGTATTCGGCCATCATGTACGGGCCGGTGCCGACCGGCCAGCTGTTCCAGCCCAGGCCGGCGGCGGCCATGCCCGGCTGGGCGTAGAAGGCGTCGACCTCCCAGGGCACCGGCGCGAGGAAGGTCAGCGCCATCCAGTACTTCCACTGCGGGTACTTGCCCTTGATGCGGATGCGCAGCGTGCGCGCGTCGGGCGCGTCGGCGCCTTCCAGCGGCCAGCGGCGGAAGTCGAGGAAGGGCTTGTCGAGCGCGGCCTCGTCCTGCCCGGCGCGCAGCTTCACGTCCTCGGCCTCGACGAGGGCCGCGTAGTCCTTCAGGCCGAGCACGTACTCGGCGAAGATGCCGAAGATCGGCGCCTCGATGCGCGTGGTGGCGTGGCGCTTGAGCGCGTAGACGTAGTCGTCGGCCGTCAGCTCGCGCGTACCCTGGTGCTCGAAGTCGAGGGGCGTGCGGCGCTGGCCGAGCTCGCCGGGCGCCATCGGCCGCTCGCTGTGGTAGCGGTGGCGGCCCTGGGCGTCCTTCGCGAAGGCCGGGTGCGGCGCGTAGAGGATGCCCGGCTTGATCCTCAGCTCGTAGACGCTGACGGCGACCTGGGCTGCGTCGGCGTCGGCCGGCACAGGCCGGCCCTGGGCGTCGAGGTACTGCGGCTCGACCACCGCCTCGGCCGTCTTCGGGACCAGCTCGTAGGGGCGCTTGAGGTAGTGGTAGCCGTAGGGCGGCTCGTAGATCTGGAAGGTGTAGGGCGTCTCGTTGTTGCTGTACGAAGCGGTCGGGTCGAGGTAGCGCGGCGAGCGCTCCTGGAAGGCGTTGAGCAGCGTGTTCGTCGACGCGATGCCCTCGGGGTGCGGGCTGTTGTCGCAGCCGGCCGCCAGCAGCAGCGCGGCGCTCAGCAGCAGGGCAGCACGCCGGCTCGGCACCGCGGTCCCCGCCCCGTGCGCCGCTACCAGCCGATCAGCACGTCGCGGCCGTCGACCAGCAGCGTCGCGCGCCGGCCGACCGGCAGGCAGACCTTGGTCGGCACATGCCCGAAAGGCAGGCCGGTCAGGATCGGCGTGCGCGTCAGACCACGCAGCTGCGCCAGCACGCTCTTGAAGTTGTAGCCGCGGTCCAGCGGCGATTTGCGCCAGCCGCCGAAATCACCCAACACGACCGCCTTCTGCGCGTCGAGCACGCCGGCCTGCTGCAGCTGCAGCAGCATGCGCTCGACGCGGTAGGGGTGCTCGTTGACGTCCTCCAGGAAGAGGATGCCGCCCTTGACCCGGGGCCAGTGCGGCGTGCCGAGCAGCGACAGCAGCACGCAGAGGTTGCCGCCCCACAGCAGGCCGCGCGCCTGCAGGCCGTCGAAGCCGGTCTCGGTGCGGAAGCCGATCGCCTCCAGCTCGCCGCCCATCGCCTCGGCGAAGCAGCCGGCGGTGACCTCGTCGACGCCCTCGGCACGGCCGAAGTCGTAGCAGGCCAGCGGGCCGGCCCAGGTCGGCCGCTTCGTGTGCGCCAACACCGCGAGCTGCAGCGCGGTGTGGTCGCTGTGGCCGACCCAGCGCTTGCCGGCGTCGATCGACTTGCCGATCAGCGCGTAGTCGATGCGGTCGAGCAGCCGCGTCAGGCCGTAGCCGCCGCGCGCGGCCAGCGCGATGTCGCAGCCGTCGCGCGCGACGCGGTGCAGCGCCTCGAGCCGGGCCGCGTCGTCGCCGGCGAAGCGCTGGTGGCGCCCGCGCGCGGTCTCGTCGACGCGTGCGTCGAAGCCGAGCCCGCGCAGGCGCCGGGCGGCCAGGTTCAGCGCGGCGAGGTCGGCCACGCGGCCGGAGGGCGCATGGATCGTGAGGCGGGCGGGCGCGGCGAGGGTCGCGTCGGCCATCAGTCGTCGCTCAGCTCACCGGGCATGGTTTCCTGCATGTCGATGACCTCGACGATGTCGTAGTGGGCCTCGCCGGCGTGCAGCGCCGCGGCGGCGGCAGCCTCCTCGCGCGCCCTGCGGGCCACGGCGCGGCGTTCGGCGAAGAACTCGCGCAGCATTTCGACGCTGGCCGCGGCCATCACGCCGCCCTCGACCGTGGTGTGGTGGTTGAGCCGGCCGTCGCCGAACAGGTCGACCACCGAGCCGGCCGCGCCGGTCTTGGGGTCGGCGGCGGCGTAGACGACGCGCCGCACGCGCGCATGCATCAGCGCCATCGCGCACATCGCGCAGGGCTCGAGCGTCACGTAGATCTCGCACTCGGGCAGGCGGTAGTTGCCGAGCAGTTGGGCGGCATGACGTAATGCGACGATCTCGGCATGCGCCGTCGGGTCGTGGGTCGTGACCGGGCGGTTGTAGCCGGTGGCGATGACCTGGCCTTCGTGGACGATGACCGCGCCCACCGGCACCTCGCCGACCAGCTGCGCGTTGAGCGCCTGGCTCAGCGCGTCGCGCATGTGCATGCCGTCACGCAGGCTGCGCTCGTCGGCAGCGTCGCGGGGCGCTGCGGCTTCGTTCATGGATCACCGGCCCGGCTGGCCGCCCCCTGCTGCAGCATGCGCTGCACGTCCTGGCCGATCTGCTGCGGCACGGCCTGGGCCTGATCGCGAACCGTCGTCCCGGCGGCGGCCGGGGTGACCTGCTGCGGCACCGCGCGCACGGCCTCGAGCTGCTTCTTCGCGACCGACGCGACGATCGCCAGCACGATCAACAACCCCAGGACGCCGAACACCATGCGCATGTTCACTCACTCCCACTCGATGGTCGCGGGCGGTTTGGACGACACATCGTAGGTTACCCGGTTGATCCCCCGCACCTCGTTGATGATGCGACCGCTCGTCCGCTTCAGCAAGCCGTAGGGCAGCTCGGCCCAGTCGGCGGTCATGAAGTCGCTGGTCTGCACAGCGCGCAGGGCGACCACATGGTCGTAGGTGCGGCCGTCGCCCATCACGCCGACGCTCTTGACCGGCAGGAAGACCGCAAAGGCCTGGCTGGTGAGCTCGTACCAGGTCTTGCCGGTGGCGGCGTCGCGGGTGTTGCGCAGCTCCTCGATGAAGATCGCGTCGGCGCGGCGCAGCAGGTCGGCGTACTCCTTCTTGACCTCGCCGAGGATGCGCACGCCCAGGCCGGGGCCCGGAAAGGGGTGGCGGTAGACCATCTCGGGCGGCAGGCCGAGCGCGACGCCGAGTTCGCGCACCTCGTCCTTGAACAGCTCGCGCAGCGGCTCGAGCAGCTTCAGGCCCAGGGTCTCGGGCAGGCCGCCGACGTTATGGTGGCTCTTGATCGTGGTCGCCTTCTTGGTCTTGGCGCCGCCGGACTCGATGACGTCGGGGTAGATCGTGCCCTGGGCCAGCCACTTGGCGTTGCTCAACTTCCTGGCCTCGCGCTGGAACACCTCGACGAACTCGCGGCCGATGACCTTGCGCTTGGCCTCGGGGTCGGCGACGCCCTTCAGCTGACCGAGGAACTGCTCGCTGGCATCGACATGCAGCACCTTCGCGTGCAGCTTGCCGGCGAACATCTCCATCACCACCCTGCCTTCGTTCAGGCGCAGCAGGCCGTGGTCGACGAAGACGCAGGTGAGCTGGTCGCCGATCGCGCGGTGGATCAGCGCCGCGGCCACGCTCGAATCGACGCCGCCCGACAGGCCGAGGATCACCTCCTCGCCGCCGACCTGCTCGCGGATGCGCGCCACCGCCTCGGCGATGTAGTCGCCCATGATCCAGTCGCCCTTGGCGCCGCAGATCTCGCGCACGAAGCGCGTCAGCATCGCCGCGCCCTGCAGCGTGTGCGTGACCTCGGGGTGGAACTGCACCGCGTAGTAGCCGCGCGCCTCGTCGGCCATGCCGGCGATCGGGCAGCTCGGCGTCGAGGCCATCAGCTTGAAGCCCGGCGGAAGCTGGGTGACCTTGTCGCCGTGGCTCATCCAGACCTTCAGCATGCCGTGGCTCTTGCCATCAGGTCCTGGGGTGGCGAAGTCCTGGAGGCCGTCGAGCAGCCGCGTGTGGCCGCGCGCCCTCACCTCCGCGTAGCCGAACTCGCGGTGGTCGCTCCACTCGACCGTGCCGCCGAGCTGGGTCGCCATGGTCTGCATGCCGTAGCAGATGCCGAGCACCGGCACGCCCAGGTCCCAGACCGCCTGCGGCGCGCGCAGCTCGTGGTCCTCGTAGGTGCTGGCGTGGCTGCCGCTGAGGATGATGCCTTTGAGCCCGTTCTGCGCGAAGCTGCGGATGAAGTCCTCCGACACGTCGTTCGGATGGATCTCGCAGTACACATGCGCCTCGCGCACGCGCCGCGCGATCAGCTGCGTGACCTGGGAGCCGAAGTCGAGGATGAGGATCTTGTCGTGCATGACGGTGACGCTCGGGGAATCAGACGGTGGAACCGGTCGGTGCGGCCGACACGGCGGCGCGCGGGCGGCGGAAATGCCGCCACGCCAGCAGCAGCGCGATGCCCTGCAGCAGCGCGCAGAAGTAGAACGGTGCGCCGAGCCGCCAGTCGCCCTGCGGCAGGTGCGAGAAGGCGCCCAGCAGCGGCGCGCCGACGGTCGGCGCGATGACCGCCATCAGGCTGTTCAGCGAGCTGACCGAGCCCATGGTCTGGCCCTGCACCTTGGCGTCGGCGGCACCCGAGACCAGGCTGTTGAGCGCGGCGGTCACGGTGAAGCCGAGCACGTTGGCGAAGACGATCGCGAACATCATCCAGCCCGCCGTCGCACCGCCCCAGGCCGCGTAGGCCAGCGTCGACGAGGCCAGCCCCAGCAGGGCAAGCCGCTGCGCGCTGAAGCGCCTGAGCAGCCACGCCAGCAGCATGCCCTGCACGATGGCCGAGGTGATGCCCACGGCGAACATCGACCAGCCGTTCTCGGCCGGCCCCCAGCCGAACTTGAAGCTCGTGTAGAGCACCCAGGTCGTGTACATCGTGAACTGGGCCAGCCCGGTGCAGGCGATCACCGCGACCAGCGGGCCCACGCCCTGCAGCCGCACCAGCTGCCGCAGCGAGGCGATCGGGTTGGCGGCGCTCCAGCTCAGCGGGCGGCGCCGCTCGGCCGGCAGCGACTCGGGCAGCACGAACACGCCGTACAGCAGGTTCAGCAGCGCCAGCGTGCCGGCGGCGTAGAACGGCAGGCGCAGGTCGATCGCGCCCAGCAGCCCGCCGGCCACCGGCCCGGCGATGAAGCCCAGGCCGAACATCGCGCCCAGCAGCCCGAAGCGGCGCGCGCGCTCCTCGGGCGGCGTGATGTCGGCGACGTAGGCGTTGGCGACCGCCGCGTTGGCCTGCATCGCGCCGCCGACCAGGCGCACCGCGACCAGCATCCACAGCGAGGTCGCCAGCGCGGTGGCGAAGAAATTCAGCGCCAGCCCGCAGAAGCCCAGCAGCAGCACCGGCCGGCGGCCGTAGCGGTCGGACAGCGCACCGAGCAGCGGCGCGCCGAAGAAGTTGGCGATGCCGAAGGCGAAGGCGACGATGCCGTACCAGTAGGCCGCCTCGGCCTGGCTGCCGGTGAAGCCCGCCACCAGCGGCGGCAGCACCGGCACGATCAGGCCGATCGCCATCATGTCGATGAAGACCGTGACCATGATGAAGGGCATCGCCGCCTGGCGGCCCGTCA